>Ga0315339_1002249_pt1 | contig 14960 bp, 16 predicted proteins | sample ASW17metaG_FD_204514 | JGI IMG/M metagenome (GOLD analysis project Ga0315339, IMG submission 204514) | Ammonia-oxidizing marine archaeal communities from Pacific Ocean, United States - ASW #17 | ecosystem: Environmental > Aquatic > Marine > Oceanic | place: USA: California | collected 2016-12-05
CTCAAGGCCTTCCTCAAGAAGACCGCCGCCCGCACCGTCGACGACATCTGGGACGCCATCGCCAACGGCATCAACACCTTCACGCCCACCGAATGTCAAAACTACTTCACTACTGCAGAATATGACCACTAATGATCAGAATCTGATCTAAGGCGCATTGTACCAGTGGGATGGGACGATCAAGGTAATTCGCACACTTCGTACCAAGTCAGGCCGGATACACAGCGCGCGCCTAAATTGGCGTCACCGCCGCCCATTGAAAAGCTGCCGCTAAGTCGAAGGCGAGACCAATTTGCACAGTTTGTACTTAATCTGAAGGTGGAACGTGCTGACCTCGGTGTCGCCCAATTCGCACACTGTTCATCACATCAAAGCATCCGGTTGAGTATTTGAGATTTTCAATATAACTAATTTATATTTAACATATTTTCTGACAAATTCTCGCACTGAAACAAGCTCGACTTAGTGTGAAATATGAAGCTCTCTCCTTCGATTATTGACTTCGAAAATTACGCTTCATAATCTCATTCGACATCTCCAAATTCACCATGCTTCATTCGGTCCTGCTCGCAAACCGCGTGGACCTGAAAGGAAGAAAAATACGTACCACCTGGGTGCAGACGTCTGCATCTTCCTGTCATGCCACCTTCTTGCATCTGATCACCATGCTGGACCTGGCCGCGCTTCTCTGTCTGGCTGCCCCGGCGCCGGGAAACGCGCAAAATGAGCCACGCTTCCTGTTTATTGGAGACCTGCCCTATTCCGATGAGCAAAACGACCGACTGAACGACATTATTGCGCCGGCGATCAGCAAGGGCGAATTCCCATTTCTGGTGCATTACGGAGATTTCAAAGGCAGTGGCGTTTCCTGCAGCGAGGCGCTTATCCGCAGCGCCCACAAACAAATTACCGGCCTGATGGCCAGTGGCAGCCAAACAACATCCTCGGCCCTCGTTTTCTACACCCCGGGAGTTAACGAGTGGACGGACTGCGACCGATGGTTCGGTGACAGCGATGCGGGCCGCCCAACGTCCGAGCTGGGTCGACTCGACTTGCTCCGCCGGGTGTTCTTCTTCGAGAATCCAGTAAATCTGCCGATACGTGGCAGAACGAACGCCAGCCGCTGTATCCGGAAAACGCCTTGTGGCAGTTTGGCAAGGTTCAGTTTTCCACCGTGCATCTGGTGGGCACGAATAACGGACGCCTTGAGATCTTAAAGAATGACGTCGCCATGGCGCTGGCCCACGTTGATGCACGAGACCGGGCGAACCGCGCCTGGCTGAGTGAGATCTTTTGGAAAGCGTCGGCGTTTCGGAACCTGGCGGACGCTGTCATCACCACCACGCAGGCCGACGTCACCAACCCTGACGAATACGCCCCCTGCACCCCGACAAACAGAATGAACTGCGACGCATTTGCTGATTTTCGCAGCCAACTGATCAAGCATGCGGCGGCCTTCAATGGCCCCGTGCTATTGGTTCACGGTGATACCGGTCCCTATTGTCTCGATAAGAATTTCGGTGGATCGGAGGCGTCAAATATCTGGCGTCTCAACGCGGGCGGAGACTATCACCAGCCCCTCGATGCGACGGTCGTGACCTATCGGCCTCGCGCGACCAACGATCCGTTCTCCGTACGAGGGTTGGTCGAAGGTGAGCGTCCCGCCGAACATTGTTAGTGAAGAACCTGGGTTAGCGAGAGCCTGGGCCAGTCGTAGAATCCGGAGGAACGCGAACCCTGACAGCCTGACACCCGATCAGCGCAGCGCGGCCTCGATATTGCCGCCGTCGACCGTCAATACCGCCGCAGTCGTCTTGGGTGAGAGCGCGAGATCGACAAAGGCCTTCGCGACATCTTCCGCTTTGACCTCACGCTTCAATAGATTGCCGCTTTTAAGGTACTGATCCACCGTCACCCCTCGTGCCGCCGCCCGCTCCTCCAGCAATCCGCCCTTGAACAGCCCCGTGTACACGCGGTCGGCGTTCACAACGTTGGCACGTATCCCATGTTCGCCGTATTCGAGGGCGTACTGCCGCGCCAGGAACAGTGTCGCGGCCTTGGGCAGACCGTAAGGTCCAAAATCCTTGCCCGGATTGACCGCCTGCTTGGAGGCATTGAACAACAATACGCCACCCGTCCCCTGCACTGTCATCACACGGACTGCGTTCTGCGCCACCGTCTGGTGGGCGAAGAAATTGAGCTCGAAACTCTCGCGCAGAACACGGTCCGACACGGTCCCGATCCGTCCCTGCCATGCCGCGCCGGCATTGGAAACAACGATATCGACTCCGCCAAACGATTTGCAGACCCGATCGAAGGCCCGGCGCACTGACCGGCGGTCTGTTACATCGCAGGCAATCGCGAGCGTGTCGCCGCCAATCGTACGGGCAACCCTGCCCGCCGCCGCGCCATCCCGGTCGAGCACCGCGACGGCAGCCCCTTGGGACGCAAAGGCACGCGCTGTCGCCGCGCCAATGCCGGAGCCACCGCCCGTTACCACAGCAATCTGACGGGTGAAAGGAGGTTCCGCCCCCTTTCCGAGCTTCGCCTGTTCAAGGGACCAATATTCGATATCAAACATGTCGGCTTCGCCGATGGGGCGGAAGCGGCCGATGGCCTCGGCGTCGGTAATCACCTCGACGGTATTCTGGGCGATATCAGCGGCAACTGCCGCATCCTTCACCGACTTTCCCACGCCGAACAGTCCCAGTCCGGGCAGCAGAACAACCCGGGGATACGGATCAAGTTCAACCTTGGCGGCCTCCCGCCTGCCGTTGTGGCGGGCGAAATACCCGTGATAGCGCTGGACGAAACGATCGACCCGCTTTTTCGATTCGCGGGCGAAGGACCCAAGGTCGCCCACCCCCGGCGACGGTAAAACGAGCGGCCAGTTCTTGGTGCGTATGTTGTGATCGGGTGTCACGACCCCAACCTGGCTGTAGCGCCCCAAGTCCTGTCCATCGACGTAATTTCGGATACGCCGGCCGGTGCGGAAATCCAAGATCATGCGGCGCCAATCAGAGCCGTCTCCATTCACCAGTTCCGCCAGCAGGCCGCGCACAACAGGGCCAACATCCTCGACCCGTGCAACGCGCGTTGGGAGACGTGCGGATTTGAAGACTTTCCTTCGTTTCCGTCGGAGGCGTGCTTCCGCCTGCGATACCAGGGATGTCATCCGTTCGTAGGCTTCGCGTGCAGTGTCACCGAACGTGAAGATACCGTGCTTGAGCAGGATCAGTCCTTCGATGCCGTCGTTGGCCGCGAGCACTTCGGCCGCTTTCTTGGACAGCGCGAATCCGGGCATAACGTAGGGTACAAGCGCGACACGGTCACCAAATACTTCGCGGCAAATTGCTACCGCGTTGGGCTGGTCCGTGACCGCAAGAACAGCAGTGGAATGAGTATGGTCGATGTACTTGTGTGGCAAAAAGGCGTGCAAGAGCGTCTCAACGGAAGGGTTTGGCGATGTCGAGTCCAGCAGGCAGCCCCGCTGGTAGTTGACCATCTCCTCATCGGAGAGCGCATCTAGATCGCGCAGCTTGTGCAATTCCGCCAAGCGCAACGCCGGCAGACCCCGAGGCTCGATATCCCTCATGTCCCAGCCGCTACCTTTGACGCACAGCACGTCGACGCACTGGCCCAGAGGGTCAGTCTGGGTTGTTTTGACCGACGTATTCCCCCCGCCATGCAGGACGAGTTTGGGATCCTGACCCAGCAATCGCGTTGTGTAGACGCGAAGCGCGAGGTCCCGGTTAACGCCCCGCCGCGCATAGGATCGAACCATGCGTCCGGCTTCATGCGCACGCCACTGACTTTTCATACGAACGAGCTCCTCAGGCGGCGGGCTTGGCCCGCTCGGGGTACAGCGAAGCCAGACCTTGGGCGGACGCCTCACACATGCCGCGCTCGGTGATCAGGCCCGTGACCAAACGCGCGGGCGTCACGTCGAAGGCAAAGTTCGCTGCAGGACTGCCGTCGGGCGTGAGTTGAACCGTGGTGACCTCGCCGGCAGGGGTCCGGCCGCTAATCTCGGTGACTTCAGCACTATCGCGCTCCTCGATCGGCACATCGCGGACACCGTCATGAATCGTCCAGTCGATCGTGGAATGGGGCAGTCCCACATAGAACGGGACACCGTTATCTTGCGCGGCCAAAGCCTTCAGATAGGTGCCAATCTTGTTGCAGACATCGCCGGAAGCCGTGGTCCGGTCGGTACCGGTGATGCACAGGTCGACCCGGTCGTGCTGCATGAGATGGCCGCCCGCGTTATCGACGATGACCGTGTGCGGAACACCATGGTGGCCAAGCTCCCAGGCCGTGAGACTGGCGCCTTGATTACGGGGGCGGGTCTCATCAACCCAGACATGAACCGGAATGCCTTCGTCATGGGCCTTATAAATCGGTGCCGTGGCCGTTCCCCAGTCGACGGTGGCGAGCCAGCCGGCGTTGCAGTGCGTGAGAATTTCCACGGGTCGCGACCGTCCTAACCGTTCCCAGACGTCGCGGATAAGGCTGAGTCCATGATCACCGATGCTCGCGCAAGTGGCGACATCGTCCTCGGAAATATCGGATGCCTTGGCGTAAGCGGCATCCAGTCGCTCGCCCGGAGGCATCCCCTGCACAGCCGCCTTCATCTCATCCACAGCCCAGCGCAAATTCACGGCCGTCGGACGGGTCGCCATCAGCATGTCGCAGGCTTCATCGAGAAAGGCATCCGATGGATCTTCCGAAAGCGCCAGACACACGCCATAAGCCGCTGTCGCGCCGATCAGAGGCGCTCCGCGCACCCGCATGACCTTGATAGCCTCGGCAGCTTCAGCGACGGTTGTCAAGGCACGGGTGACGAACTCATGCGGCAATCGAGTCTGGTCGACTATGCGGATGCTGGACCCGTCTTCCTCGACCCAGATCGTGCGGTAGGGCGTACCGTCAACATTCATCGTTCATGACCGTCATAAAACTTAATCGCCCTCGAACTCACACAGGGTGAGAACCTTGAGGCCCATATCTTCAAGCAATTTCCGCCCCCCCAAATCCGGCAGGTCGATTACGAACGAGCATCCAACGACTTCGGCGCCAGCCTGCCGGATCAGCTTGATGGCGGCTTCCGCCGTGCCACCCGTGGCGATCAGATCGTCGACCAGGAGAATATGTGCGTGGGGCACAATTGCGTCGCGGTGGATTTCCACGCGGTCGGTGCCGTATTCAAGTTCATAGTCCTCGCCGAAGGTATCCCCGGGCAGCTTGCCCTTCTTGCGCACCGGCACGAACCCGACGGAGAGCTGATGCGCGACAGCACCACCGAGGATGAACCCGCGGGCCTCGATGCCCGCAACGGCGTCAATGCGCACGCCCGCGTGGGGCTGAACCAATTCGTCGACGGCCTTCCTGAAACCAAAAGGGTCCTGCAGAAGGGTGGTGATGTCACGAAACATCACGCCCTCCTTCGGATAGTCCGGAATGGTTCGGATCAGGGACTTGTAGGGCATTCAGGCGCTCCTCCGGGACCCAGTAAATTCTATGACGCGTTGAGCAGACGGCCCGCAACGGCATCAAGCTTGGCGAGCATTTCCGGGTCTCGGGCCTCCGGCGCCGTGATCAACGCCGTCTCGAGCGCGCGGTCGCAACCATGCGGGCATGCGACTGGCCGCTCCCCCACGGCCGGAACTACCGCACGCACGAGATCACGCGCCATACCGGCGTTACCAACCAGTACGCGAATGATGTCGCCGACTTCGACATGATCGTGATCGGGGTGCCAGCAATCGTAGTCCGTGACCATCGCGACGGTGGCGTAACACATCTCTGCCTCTCTCGCGAGCTTGGCTTCGGGCATGTTCGTCATGCCGATGACGGAGCAGCCCCAGCTGCGGTAGAGCTCCGACTCGGCAAGGCTGGAAAATTGCGGCCCTTCCATGGCCAAGTACGTGCCGCCGCGCGCCATTGGAATATCCAGCGTAGACGCGGCAGCCTCCAGATGATCCCCGAGACGCGCACAGACGGGATGCGCCATGGAGACGTGCGCGACCATGCCTTCGCCAAAGAATGTCTTGTGACGTTCGAAGGTCCGGTCGATGAATTGATCGATCACCACGAAGGTTCCGGGCGCCAATTCCTCCTTGAACGAGCCCACGGCGCTAACCGAGATAATGTCGGTGACGCCAACGCGCTTAAGCGCATCGATATTTGCGCGGAAATTGATGTCAGTGGGCGACAAGGGATGCCCCCGACCATGACGAGGCAGGAAAACCAGGTCGACGCCCGCGAGGCGGCCAAACAGCAACTCGTCAGACGGTTTGCCGAAGGGGGAATCGACAGTCTGCCAGCGCACGTCCTCGAGCCCATCGATATCGTAGACCCCGCTGCCACCGATGACCCCGATAACCGTCTTGTTCTCTGCCGCAGCCATGTATCAATAACCCTGTTCAAGCCCATCCGTTGGAAAGCCCACTGAATAGTAAGGGCATCCCCTGCAACGGTGAAACATTACGTATTTGTATCGCCCGGAACAACGCTCGGGCAGGGCTTTCACAAGTTAGGAGTTGGCCGCCCAGATACCCCCCGAGGCGGCTTCGGCCCGCTGAAAGGCTGCGCGCAACTTGGTGACAGCATCGTCGGGCAACGGACCTTTCCCTGCGATCTCGAGGTTCCGTTGGACGTTGGCTGGTTTCGTGGTGCCGACGATCGCCGTGCTGACTCCTGCCTGCGCGAGGGTAAACCGTAAGGCAATCTCAGACCATGCGACACCTGGGTCTCCGGAAAACCCCAAGTCTTCGGGCGAAACCCCCATGCCCGCCAGGCGTTGGGAATAGGGCTTAGCGTAATCGACATAAATCCCGCAGCGCATGGACGGGTCCGTCCACGCCGCGTTGGCGATGGGCCGCTTGGCCAGGACCCCGACATTGTTCTTTCGCGCCAGTGGCAGGACTTTCTCGATGTTGGCATGGTCGCAGATGTTGATCGACGTCTCGATGACATCGACATCATCGTGCCCGACCGCGTACGCCGCGGCTTCATTGTCTCCGGAATACCCGATAAACCGGCACTTGCCAGCATCGCGAGCCTTAACAAGCGCACCCACCGCCTCACCCTGTTTCAAGGTATCCAGATCGCAGGTGTGCAGCAGCATGACGTCGAGGCGGTCGGTCTTGAGACGCTGCAGCGACCGATCGATGCCCTGTTCGATCCCGCCGGCCAACCAGTCGGCACCGTTCGGGTCCTTGCCGCACTTCGAAACCAGCACATAGTCATCACGACGGTGACCAACAGCCTCCCCGATCGCCTCTTCCGAGCCATTGTAAGCAGCGGCCGTGTCGATCAAGTTGATCCCCCCGTCGAGGACCGCGTTGACGACGTCAGCGACTTCTTGCTTGTCCGTGTCGAGATAGCCCACCGGTCCGCCGCCAAATCCCAGCACCGATACCTGCAATCCCGTCTTGCCGAAGGTGCGCATTTCCATGTCTTGTGATCTCCGTTCCCCGTGTCGCGCTAATTCACACAAGCGTGATCCGCTTGGCTTCAGCCGTCAATGGCGGCGCGGGACCGAAGTTCTATAGCATCGGCATGCCACGTTTCGCAGCCCTACCTATATCGGAGGTATCCCGGCGATGTCCGAAGAGGAAACAAACCAGATCGTCTTCGATCTCTACGACGAGTATTGCCACGGACGGATCGACCGTCGCGAGTTTCTCGGCCGCGCGACCGCCTTGACCATCGGCGGCATATCAGCTCTGGCACTGGCGCAAAGCCTGTTGCCGCGTTACGCCGAGGCACAAACGATCTCGTTCATCGACAAGCGTATCAAGGCGCGCTACGTCGATTATCCGTCCCCTGGTGGTACGTCCGGCGAGATGCGTGGCTATCTGGTGCAACCGGCGAGCGATGGCCCTTTCCCCAGTGTACTGGTGATCCATGAAAACCGCGGCCTCAACCCCTACGTCAAAGATGTCGCCCGGCGTGCCGCGGTTGAGGGGTTTTTGGCTCTGGCCACCGGACGGCCTCGCGCCAGACGGTGGATACCCCGGCAATGACGATGACGGCCGCACCCTGCAACGCGGCCTGGACCAGGCCAAGCTGCGCCAGGATATGGTCAACAGCGCGCGGTATCTCAAGGCCCATGCCTTGTCGACCGGTAAGATTGGAGCCACGGGCTTTTGCTGGGGCGGCGGCACGACGAACTTCCTGGCGGTATCACTGGGCGGCGACCTCAACGCTGCCGTGCCGTTTTATGGCGCGGCGCCGTCCACGAGCGACGTGACTAGGATCCGCGCACCACTGCTCGCTCACTACGCAGAGAACGACGAGCGCATCAATGCCATGCGCCCGGGTTATGAGGCGGCCCTAAAGGCCAATAACCTTCCCCACAAAATGCACATCTATCCGGGGACGCGGCACGGCTTCCACAACAACTCGACGCCGCGCTATGACGAAGCGGGCGCGACTCTCGCCTGGGAACGCACGATCGCGTTCTTCAAGCGGCACTTGGGATTAAGATCCGACCCGATCCGGTCCAGCGGTCACGGGTCGCCCCATTCCGCCTCCCCCGATCTTGGGGAAGGGGCATGCATGGGCTAGCTAGTGGATGTCACGCCAGACTTTGCGTTTGACCATGTAGAGGAGCGCGGTCAGGAGGATCAGGAAAATCATCACCTTGATGCCCATGCCCTTGCGCGTCTCCAGGTCGGGTTCGGCCACCCACGTCAGGAAGGTCGACAGGTCCCGCGCCATCTGGTCAACGCTCGCCGCCGTCCCGTCGGCATACTCGACACCGTCTTCGAACAGCGGCGGCGGCATGGCGATCTGGCGACCCCCGAAATAGGGGTTGAAGCTCATCCCTTCGCCCAGTTCGACATCCGAGGGCGGGTCCTCATAACCGGTGAGCAGCGAATAGAGGTAATCTTCGCCACCCGCGCGGGCCTTGACCATCAATGAAAGATCCGGCGGCAACGCCCCGTTGTTGGCGGAGCGGGCCGCATTGTCGTTGGCGAACGGTGACGGCATGTGATCAGCGAGTCGCGCGGGGCGTTCAAACATCTCCCCTTCAACATCTGGGCCATCCGTGACTTCATACTCGGCGGCGATGGCTTTGGCTTGGTCTTCGCTAAAGCCGATCCGCGGGAGATTACGGAAAGCGAAGTACTTGAGCGCATGACAGGACGAGCAAACTTCCTGATAGACCTGGAATCCGCGCTGAAGCTCGCCGCGGTCGAAAGTGCCAAACGGGCCCTGGAATGAAAATCCAGGTGATTTAAGCGTCCTGCTGTCCTCGGCCGCCAAAGACGGTCCCGCCGAAAGCAAAATGAAGCCTGTGGCAAGCGCGAAGACCGAGGCGCGCAGGCGCGTCATTTGACGATAACTGGTCATTGCACCGCCTCCTTCGCGGAGGCATTACCGCCCCCCTTCTCCAGCACCGAAGAGGAGATCGAATCAGGCGGTTTCCGTGGAGATTCGAACCAACCGGCAAACGGCATGACGATCAGGAAGTGGAGGAAGTAATAGGTCGTCGCAAGCTGACCGATCAGGATAAAGTGCCCCTCGGGCGGATTGGCGCCCACCCAGCCCAAAATCACGACGTCCGCCAACAGAATCCAGAAGAACTGCTTGTAGATAGGACGGAAGGTCGCCACACGCACCCTGGAGGTGTCGAGCCAGGGAATGAGGAACAGCACACCGATGGATGCACCCATCGCGATCACACCGCCGAGCTTGTCGGGAATCGCACGGAGGATTGCGTAGAAGGGCAGCAGATACCACTCGGGCACGATGTGTGGCGGCGTCTGCAGCGGGTTGGCCGGAATGTAGTTGTCCGGGTGTCCCAGGTAGTTTGGATTATAGAAGACCCAGTACGCAAAAATGATCAGGAACACGCCCAGGCCAAACAGATCTTTCACTGTGTAATAGGGGTGGAAGGGAATGGTGTCCTGCGGACCTTTCACGTCGATGCCGGTCGGATTGTTCGAACCGTGGATATGCAGGGCCCAAATGTGGAGTATGACGATGCCCACGATGACGAACGGCAGCAAATAGTGAAGACTGAAGAAGCGTTGCAAAGTTGGGCTGGCGATCGCGAAACCACCCCACAACCATGTCACGATCGGCTCGCCGATGAGAGGAATGGCGGAGAACAAGTTCGTGATAACTGTCGCCCCCCAGAAACTCATCTGACCCCAGGGCAGAACGTATCCCATGAAAGCCGACGCCATCATGAGCAACAAGATGACCAGGCCCAACCACCACAGAAGCTCTCGCGGGTACTTGTAGGACCCATAGTACATGCCACGAAAGATGTGGATGTAGACGACGAGGAAGAACATCGAAGCGCCGTTGGAATGGAGATAACGGATCAACCAGCCGTAGTTGACGTTGCGCATGATGTGCTCAACCGAGTCGAACGCCATGTCGCCGTGCGGCACATAGTGCATGGCCAACACGATGCCCGTGACGATCTGAATCATGAGCACGATGCCCGCGAGAGAACCCATGTTCCACAGGTAGTTCAGATTCTTCGGAGCGGGGTAGCCCGAACCAACAGTATGGTCGAGCCAACTAAATATCGGCAGTCGATATTCGATCCACTGCACGATCCGATTTCCGGAATCGGGAGAACTCATATTGGGCTCCCTAGCCGATTTTGATGGAAGTGTCGCTGAGGAATTCGTATGGCGGCACCGGGAGATTTTCGGGTGCGGGTCCCTTCCTGATGCGACCCGACGTATCGTAGTGCGAGCCGTGGCAGGGGCAGAACCAACCTCCGAATTCACCCTGCGGATCCGTGGCCTTCTGTCCGAGCGGCACGCAGCCGAGATGCGTGCAAATCCCAACCATGATGAGCCACTTGTCCTGTTGCACCCGCTCCTCATCGGCCTCCGGGTGGCGAAGATCATCGACGTCGACGCTACGCGCCGCCTCGATCTCTGCCGCCGTACGATAACGGATGAACACGGGCTTGCTTCTCCAGACAACGGTAATCGCCTGTCCCTCTTCGACCGGAGACAGATCAACTTCCGTGGAGGCAAGCGCCAACACGTCCGAAGAAGGGTTCATCTGGTCAATCAGCGGCCAGATAGCTAGCGCGGTTCCGATCCCGCCGAAAGCTCCCGTTGCGATGTACAAGAAATCCCGACGGCTGGCATCGTCTCCTTGTCCGCTATCAGAAGTTGGCGTCGACATATGATCAAACCTGTTGAATCGTCTGAAATGTGCGCTCTTTGTCTCAAAAAACCAACGGCTTGTCCAGAGCGAGTGGTGGCGCGAGCAATGGTTGAAAGCAGGATTGATGATTTCTTACAGCCCGGTATTGGGGGATCCGAATCGGGGCAATTTGGCGATCGGCTGGCAGGCATCAAATTCAACGTTCGAAGCGAAAAGAATCAGGTACAGTCGTAAACATGCGTCTCGCCGTGTTCCAGCCAGACATTCCGCAAAACCTGGGCGCCATGATGCGTCTTGGGGCTTGTATGGGGGTTCCGATCGACATCATTGGGCCCTGCGGCTTTCCCTTCTCTATCGATGATCCGATAGCAGACAAAATTTTGAAGCGTGTGGCTCTCGACTATGCGGCGCAGGCCGAGATCAACGGGTTCGCGTCGTGGCAGGCTTATGCGAGTTCACGGGGTAATGCCAACGGAAGGCTGTTACTCCTCACGACGTCAGGTGATACGCCGTACACCACTTTCGCCTATGGAGTGGCCGATGTCCTGCTGGTGGGCCGTGAGACAGGTGGGGTGCCGAGGACAATCCATGATCAGGCCTACAGCCGGCTTCGAGTACCCATGACCGCAGGTACCCGCTCACTCAATGTCGTTGTGGCCGCCGCGATGGTGTTGGGAGAGGCGCTCCGCCAAACTAACGCCTTCACCACTGAGGCCGACACCGCCCGACCAGATGAGGCAACATCATGACCCTGCCGACAGAAGACAGACGAAATCACGCTGCGAATTGGTTTCGACAGCTGCGGGACGATATCTGCGAAGCCTTCGAAAAACTCGAGGACGCGTACCAAGGCCCCCTGCAGGATCAACCGGCCGGCCAGTTCGAGCAACGGGAATGGTCGCGCGGCGAAGATGGCGGCGGGGGTGTCATGTCGATCATGCGCGGGCGTGTGTTCGAAAAGGTGGGCGTCAATACCTCCACAGTCCACGGCGAGTTCTCCGCAGAGTTTCGCGCCAACATCCCCGGCGCCGAAGACGACCCAAAATTCTGGGCAAGCGGCATCTCGTTAGTGGCGCACATGCACTCTCCGCATGTTCCAGCCGTCCATATGAACACACGCCATGTTGTGACGACCAAGGCATGGTTCGGTGGTGGTGCCGACCTGACACCTATGACGCCCAACGACACGGACACCCAGGAGTTCCACAACGAACTGAAGAAGGCCTGTGACTTTCATGACCCTGAGTATCATCCGAAGTTTAAAAAGGCCTGTGATGAGTATTTCTATCTGCCACATCGAGAAGAGACCCGCGGTGTCGGAGGCATATTCTTCGACTATCTCAACTCCGGAGATTGGATGTCCGACTTCGCCTTCACGCGGGATGTGGGGCTCGCGTTCCTGGAGGTCCATCCCCGTATCATCCGACGCAATATGAACAAGCCCTGGACCGAGGAAGAGCGCGATCACCAACTCATCCGCCGCGGCCGCTATGTCGAGTTCAACCTGATGTACGACCGTGGGACCCAGTTCGGGCTAAAGACCGGTGGCAACGTCGAGGCCATTCTCATGTCGCTGCCACCCAAGGCGAAGTGGCCATAAAGCCTACCGGGGACAAACGGCGTCGGACCCATTCGGAAAATTGGACAAGCTCTTGAGGCAGCTATTGCCGGAAGGGAATCCACCGTCGGTCAGGACTTTCCAGGACAAGGTTAACAGCGAACTAACTATTTGACATTTTGTATTTTTTAGATGGTACAGGGCGTGCTTTATTGATTGTGGTCGGTTCGATCGTCAAGCGTGGCCAATCGAGGACAGAACATGAGGCTCTATACCGCAACAGTAATCCTCGGCGTTTCAGACAAAAAACGCCATTCGAGTCCGGGAACTTGGCCGAGTCCCAGCGATCGGCGTGTCACTGGACGCTTCCGAAGAATCGCTTATAGATCTCTCGGTTCAAGGCGAAGCAGGACTGACCAGCGAGATGTGGGCACACGGGGAAGATTTTACTGAAGTCGCAACCCGCTACGATATGGGAACGATGTCCGGTACCGAAGTCCTACACTTTGCCAACGACGTGATTGCGACAGGCGTCGATCAGACGGATGCGATGGCTGTCACGTGGCCAATCAATTACTGGAATCTGTTGCAAAAAATCGGTAAGGAATCCGTTGCACCAAAAATAGAATCCTGGGATGACGTGGTCCGCCTACACCGTGCCCGGCGAAATTTGGCGAAAAAGCGTTTTCAGCACGGCCACAGCGAACAACTCAAGCGTCTCATCAGCCTGGTAGAGTCATCGCACTTAGCCACCAGCGATTTCGATAGGAGCGGTCCAGAGCGCTAACGGATTAATCGTCCGCGCCATCCGATCACCACTTAGATTTCGTCCCACCTCTTCTATATCTATTCGTCAAGAAAATTCGCGACCTAACCCAGGTAAACGCACACGTCTCTTGCCCAAAATTTTGCGGTCGGCGCGTACCTTTCTCCGTCGCACAACATTCATTACACTTCCGACGCACCGGCACTTATTGAGGTGGCGCTGCAGAAGGTCACATCGTTGATAATTTTATTACGAGACACCACCGCTCGACTCAATACTCGGCTGTCCCGATTTGCCGCAGCCGTTGCGCTTGTTCTGACGGGCACTCTCAGTTTTCTCCCACTCCCAGCGCGGCCCAGGACACCACTACGGCGGCGTTTCAAGGGCACTGGCAGGGAAGTGGCATATCCGAGAGCGAAGTGATCATCAACTTCCGCATGACTGCGCGGGATCTGGACGTGGTCATCGCGCCGTCCGGGGACGGATTCTTTATCGCCTGGACCACAGTCCAGCGTCAGAAGGGTGATCCCAACAAACCCACCGTCGTACGCAAGGGATCAGAGATCATCTTCCAGCCTTCGGGCCGGGCCGTCGTGTGGCATGAAGCCGGGCGCCCATGATCATAGCCTGGTGAGCGATATGCCTGGTCACCCAAATCGTCGAGATTGATGATGAAGGCCGGTCAGAACTTCAAGTCTATCGACGTACGCTCTCGGGATCCGGCGCCTGGTCGACGGTGAATCACGTGCGAACCGTGGACGGCAAACTAATCAAGATCACAAATTAAAGATTCCAACCACCTGTCCACCGCGCAACCATTCGACCTCCGATATAAGGGAACATGCATGCTGAACCATCGCCGATTCGGGTCAGGCAAGACCATCGTGCTACAGCACGGTTTCGTGGGCGGCGGTGAATACTTCGGCCCACTCAGCGCGAACCTCGCCCGCAACTACGACGTCATAGCGACGGATTTACCCGGTTTCGCCGGCAGTGCCCACATCCCGGTACCCGATACGATAGCGGAAATTGCCGCCAGCCTAGTCGACACGGTAACTGACCTCGGCGTCGATCGGTTTTCGCTGCTCGGCCACTCGCTGGGATCGGTGACCGCGCTACAAGCGGCGCTCGACTATCCCGACCGTATCGAGAAGTTAATACTCTATGGGAGTACACCGTCCGGTACCCTGCCCGACCGCTTTGAGACTTGGGAAGAGACGATCTCGCGAATCGAAGCGGGAACGATCGAGTCGATGGCAGCGTGGATCGCTGCAACCTGGTTCGTCGACGGGGACAAGCATCCGCTATATGAATTCACAAAGGCGGCCGGCGCAGGCGTAAGCCAGGAGGGCGCGATTCGCATGATCCGCGCGAGCGCGCCGTGGGATATCCGCGACCGGCTTGGGGACATCAGCGTGCCGACATTGGTAATTTGCGGAGATTCAGACCGTTCGACTCACCCTAGGCTGTCCTACGACTTATGGC
>Ga0315339_1002250_pt1 | contig 14953 bp, 11 predicted proteins | sample ASW17metaG_FD_204514 | JGI IMG/M metagenome (GOLD analysis project Ga0315339, IMG submission 204514) | Ammonia-oxidizing marine archaeal communities from Pacific Ocean, United States - ASW #17 | ecosystem: Environmental > Aquatic > Marine > Oceanic | place: USA: California | collected 2016-12-05
CGGCGGAATAAATCGCTGGTGCCGCTGACTGGCGAAGGTTTGCCGGACAGCGGCCAACGTGACCTTGCCCCGGTAGGTGGGGGTAACGACCAACTGCGCCTTCCGCGTTAGGTTTTGCCGCGCACCGTCACTCTTGGACACGTTCCAGCATGCGCGTCATCTCTGCCTCTGCCAGTCGGTGGCCCTCTTTGATGGCTTCGTCGGCGCGGTGCAGGTCCATGATTGTCAGCCCTTCAAGCGCAACATTCAGCATCACATCAGGTGGGTCGCCCGCCAACCGCGACCGTCTGATCCCTTCGGTCATGATATCAATCGCTGTGGACACTACGTTCAGATAATGCGGCGGAGGGGTCGCCGGATCGGCCTCCAGATACTCGGCCAACTCTGCGCCCATAGAGGCAGGCAATAGCCCCATCAACTCTTGCCACCCGGGCTTTTTCGGCTTTGGGGCCCGCCACAACCGACCGCCCCGCTTTGCGTTGGGGTTCACGGCGATGATCCGCTCTGCCCCCATTGCGCGGGCCAGAGATACCGGCACCGGATTGGTCAATCCGCCATCCAGCAACCACTTGTTCCCGACCCGCGCCGGACTGATCACCCCCGGAATCGCAATAGAGGCACGCACCGCCTCGACCAACGAGCCGTCGCGTAGCCAGACTTCGCGCCCGGTCTCCATATCGGTGGCAACCGCCGCAAACGGGCGCGGCAGGTCTTCGATCTTCTCTGGCAGGCCGATGTCGCGCAGCATTGCGGTAATTGCAGCCGCCGCGACGATGCCGCCGCTGGCAGGGCGGATATCGACCAGCTGCACAAAGCGGGTCGGCGTCATCGCGCGGGCCCAGTTTTCCAATGCGTCCAGTTGCCCACCGGCCCAGGCCGCACCGACCAAAGCGCCCATCGAACAGCCCGCCACCAAAGTCGGTTCTACCCCGTGTGACTGAAGTGCCCGGATCACGCCGATATGGCACCATCCACGCGCGCCCCCGGACCCCAATGCCAGCCCGATACAACGATCTTTGTCCATACCGTTTCCTCGTCGCCGGTTCAGGCCTTGTTTGATGGTTCACAAACGTCGCGCGGGTATTTGGAACGGCCGCCTCAAGTGTCGCAAGCCTTACTCTGCCGCCACCCGTCGCTTGGGCCTTAGCATGTCCTTCAGATACCGTCCGGTGTGACTGCGCGGCTCATCCGCCACCTTTTCCGGCGTGCCTTTGGCGACAATCTCACCGCCGCCATCACCGCCCTCGGGGCCGATGTCGATGATCCAGTCGGCCGTCTTGACCACATCGAGATTGTGTTCGATCACGATCACCGTATTGCCCTGATCAACCAATTCATGCAGCACTTCCAACAGCTTGCGAACATCCTCAAAGTGCAGGCCGGTCGTTGGCTCATCCAGAATATACAGCGTCCGACCCGTGGATCGCTTCGCCAGTTCCTTAGATAGCTTCACCCGCTGCGCCTCGCCTCCTGACAGGGTCGTCGCCTGCTGGCCGACCTTGATGTAGCCAAGCCCGACCCGCATCAACGCATCCATCTTTTCGCGTATGCTAGGCACCGCCTTAAAGAAATCCTGCGCGTCCTCGACCGTCATATCCAGCACATCGGCGATGGATTTGCCCTTGAATTTAATCTCCAACGTCTCGCGGTTATAGCGCTTGCCCTGACAGGTTTCGCACTGAACATAGACATCGGGCAAAAAGTGCATTTCAATCTTGATCAGCCCGTCGCCTTGGCACGCCTCGCAGCGTCCACCCTTGACGTTAAAGCTGAAGCGCCCCGGCTTATAGCCACGCGTCTTGGCCTCTGGCAGCCCGGCGAACCAGTCGCGGATCGGGGTGAAGGCACCGGTGTAGGTCGCCGGGTTACTGCGCGGCGTGCGGCCAATCGGGCGCTGGTCAATATCGATCACCTTATCCAGATGTTCCAAGCCTTTGATGGTCTCACAAGGCGCGGGCGTCTGGCGCGCGCCGTTCAGGCGCATGCTGGCGGTCTTGAACAGCGTTTCAATCGTCAGCGTCGACTTACCGCCGCCGCTAACCCCCGTCACACAAACGAATTTCCCCAGCGGGAAGTCTGCGGTGACGTTACGTAAGTTATTCCCCGTTGCTTTTACGACAGAGACCTTTTTCTTGTTCCCCTTGCGGCGTTTCGCGGGAATCGGAATCTCTCGTGCACCGGTCAGATATTGCCCGGTGATGCTGGCCGCGTCGGCCATGATTTCATCCGGCGTCCCCTCAGAGACAATCTGCCCGCCATGCACCCCGGCCCCCGGCCCGATGTCAAAGACATAGTCGGCTTCACGAATGGCTTCTTCGTCGTGCTCGACCACAATCACCGTATTGCCCTGATCGCGCAGGTTTTTCAGCGTCAGCAATAACCGATCATTGTCGCGCTGATGCAGGCCGATGCTGGGCTCGTCCAGCACGTACAGCACGCCGGTCAGCCCGCTGCCGATCTGGCTGGCCAGCCTGATCCGCTGGCTTTCGCCACCTGACAAGGTGCCCGAATTGCGCGACAGCGTCAGGTATTCCAGGCCAACGTTGTTCAGGAACCCAAGACGCTCGCGAATCTCCTTCAAGATCGCCCGCGCGATTTCGTTCTTCTGCTTGGTCAGATGCTCGGGCACCAACTGGCACCAGTCAAACGCCTCGCGGATGCTCATTTGCACCACCTGGCCCACATGCAATAGCCTGTCTGGCCCGCCATCCGCCGGGCCGATCTTTACCGCCAGTGCTTCGGCCTTCAGGCGATAACCCTCGCATTCGCCGCAAGGACGGTTGTTCTGATAGCGCTCAAATTCCTCCCGAATCCAGTTGCTATCCGTCTCACGATAGCGCCGTTCCATGTTGGGAATAACGCCCTCAAACGCGCGGCTTACCTGATAGACCCGCCCGCCTTCGTCATAGCGAAACTCGATTTCTTCATCACCCGAACCATACAGAAACACCTGCTGCACATGGGCGGGCAAGTCCTTCCACTTCAGGTTCTTGTCGAATTCGTAATGCCGCGCGATGGCTTCGATCGTCTGCAGGAAATACGGCGACTTACCCTTGCGCCATGGGGCCAACGCACCGTTATACAGCGTGATCGCCGCATCCGGCACCACCAGCCGTTCGTCAAAAAACAGCTCTACCCCCAGCCCGTCACAATGCGGGCAGGCCCCAAACGGCGCGTTGAAACTGAACAGCCGAGGTTCAATCTCGCTGATGGTAAACCCGCTTTCCGGGCAGGCGAACTTCTCGGAGAACGTGAACCTCTCCGACTCTAGCGGCGCCTCGTCCTCTGTGGCCGTCGGGGCGGTTTCCAAAATTGCAATGCCATCCGCCAGATCGAGCGCCGTGCGGAACGAATCTGCCAAGCGCGTCTCTAGCCCCTCGCGGACAATGATGCGGTCGACCACCACGTCGATGTCATGGCGGAATTTTTTGTCCAGCTTGGGCGGCGCGTCCAGTTCATAGAACTCGCCATCCACCTTGACCCGTTGAAAGCCGTCCTTGCGCAGCTCCAGCATTTCCTTGCGGTATTCGCCTTTGCGGTCGCGCACGATCGGGGCCAGCAGATAACCGCGCGTGCCCTCGGGCATCTCCATCACCCGATCAACCATATCCTGCACCTGCTGCGCCTCAATCGGCAGACCGGTGGCGGGGCTATAGGGCGTGCCGACGCGGGCGAACAGCAGCCGCATATAGTCGTAAATCTCGGTCACGGTGCCAACAGTTGACCGAGGATTTTTGCTGGTGGTCTTCTGCTCAATCGAAATCGCTGGCGACAGCCCGCTGATGTGATCCACATCGGGCTTTTCCATCATATCCAGGAACTGCCGCGCATAAGCCGACAGCGATTCCACATACCGCCGCTGCCCCTCGGCATAGATCGTATCAAACGCCAGCGACGATTTTCCAGACCCGGAAAGGCCTGTGATGACCACCAGTTGGTCACGCGGAATATCAACGTCGATGTTCTTTAGATTATGCTCGCGCGCGCCGCGCACCTCGATATTTTTCAGCTCTGCCATGGGGCACCTCTTTGCGGTTAGGCTCTACATAGAGCATTCAGCCACCGCCTCCAATCAAAATATAGAACATACAGCGAACATCCACAGCAAAGTTGATGCCCGCTTACGGCTGCCGCCGTGTGCCCAACCAATAGTGCATCAGCCCCCCGGCCAGATACATCGCTGCCAGCACGATCATCAATCCCCCATAGCCCAGGGTAAAGATCACCATCAGCATGATCGGCGTGCCAATCGTATTGCCCAGGTTGCCCATCTGCGCCAGCCCGCCATTGGCCAGCGCCCGGTCGGCGGCGTCCTCATTCAGTTGCGGCACGGCAGCAAACGTCGCCCCTTGCGTCAGGCCAATTCCCGCCCCCAGCGCCAGCGCGACAACTGGACTCCCCGGCAACAGCCACAGCAGCGCCGCGCAACCCGCACAGGCCCAAAACCCCAACATCACGACCTTCACGGCCGTCATATACCGCAGCAAATACACCCCAAACGTCATCGACACCAAGATAGACATCAGCGGCATCGCCCCGATGGTGAACGCCCGCCATTCCGGGGCCACATAGGGCGGAAACACCGTCAACACAGCGACAAAACAGAACGTGTAAAACAGCCAGCCCAGCGCCGGTGCACCGATATAGGGCGACCGATAGATGCGCAAATGCGCGCGCAGCAAGTCCCGAACATCAAGGGCCTCGATCTTGCCACCGCCCTGCCAGCGCGGCAGTAATACCCACAACACCCCCGCCATCACCGCCATATAGACCGAATGCGCCCAGATCAGACTGCTGAGCCCGCGCGCCGCCACCAACGGCAGGCCAGCAAAGGCCAGAATGGCAAAAGCCACGCCAAAGAACGTCCCCCATAAGGTCAGCGCAAAGCCGCGATCCTTGGGCGCAGTGATCTGCGCAATCAACGTCGGCGCGGCCACCACAATGGCCAAATGCGCCGCGCCCTCGGCGACGCGCGAGGCCAAAAATACCGGCAAAACGGGGAAAAACCCCTGCACCGCCGACATCACCGCCCCAAGGCATAACGCGCCCAACAAAGCCCGCCGAAACCCGACCCGCGCAACCAATACGCCCGCAACGATGCCCAGCAATATGCCCAGAAACCCAACCAGTGACACGGCAAAACCCAGCTCGGCCCCGGCCTCTGGATAGACCTGCGGCAACCGATCAAAAATCACAGAGATCTTGCCATATTGCGCAGCAGCCCCAAGGCCAGCCGCCCAAAGCAACCACACCAGTCGCCAGTCTGTGTTTTCAATGTCATCCATGCAAATCGTTACATATCCCCGACGCCGAACAATCAACCCGATAAGAATGCACAGCCGCTATGCCAAACGCCCACCGCCCGGCCCAGAGGGGCCGGGGAAATCCTGCGTGGGCCAACGGCCCACTCCGCTAGATAACAGCCTCGCCCAGATATTCGGTCGCGCGGGCCTCATAGCGCCCGGCAACAAACCCCATGAACTTGCGCACCAAGGCATTACGGCGCAGATCAGGATGGGTCAGCACCCAGATCGGCGCATAATTGCGCAGCGGCAGTTGCGGCAAATGCACCAACCCCGGGTCCGCATTGCCAATCACCCAAGGCGCGCGGCTCATCCCCAGCCCGGCGCGCATCAGCGGCAAAGCCGCCGCCATGTCATCACATTCAATCACCGGCTCCGCCAAAGGCACCTGCGTCAACAGGTCCTTTGGCACCGGGCTTGGCCAGCGACTGAAAGTTATCACTGGCAAGGGGCCTGCCACCTCACCATTCAAGACCGCCCGGTGCTCCTCACAAAACACAGGTGACGCAAACCAGCCATTCCGCTGCCGGGCGATGATCCGCCCCCACAGCGATTCTGTCGGTTCATGCGCGATCCTCAATGCCACGTCTGCTTCACGCCGATGCAAATCCAGCAGCCGGTTGTCGCCGCGAACCTCTATGAAAACTTGCGGGTTTTCCTTGCGAAACAATGCGATATCTTCGGCAAAAAACCGATCCACCATCAGGGGCGGAATCGTCACACGCAGCCGCTCTGTCTGTTCCCGTGCCGCCAATGCCAGATCCAGCGCCAGCATTTCGGCCTCTATCGCCTCGGCCCGCGCGGCGACTTCGCGGCCCGCCTGCGTCGGCTCTACCCCCGTGGCCAACCGAATGAACAACGCCGCGCCCAGCGCCGCCTCGGCCCGCGCCAATTGCCGCGACACAGTCGCATGCGTCACATCCAGCACCCGCGCCGCGCCGCTGATGCCGCCCTCGCGATAAATCGCCAGTACATAGCGCAGCATATCCCAATCCCGCACGACCTATCCTATTTTCGTACATAAGATGTACCTAGATAGATCATTTTAGCACAAAGCAACACCGGTTAGCTTGCGAGCATCAACACAAAGGAACACCCCATGCCCCATTACGTCGTCGTGCAACTTGCCCCCAAGGATCAGCCCACGCTGGATGAATATTTCAAGGTCGGCGGCGCGGCCGTCAAGAAACACGGTGGCCAGCCCATCGCAGGTGGCCCCAATGCCGAGGTGCTAGAGGATAATGGCGGCGGCATCCCGGCCAAGGTGCTGCTAAGCTTTCCCGACGCCGAATCCGCCCACGCCTGGATGAATGACCCGGAGCTGGCAGAGGTTCACGCCCTGCGCCGCAATGGCGGGCATACGACGATGACGTTGTTGCCCCCGATGTAACGCTAGCGGCCGGAGCAGGTTTCTGCCCCGGCCGTTTTCACCGGCCGTTTTCATTGGCCCAAATTGGGCTGCCATAGCGACGCAAATCGAGACATACCCCCTTCACATTCTTTTTTAAGAATATATATTCCCGACAACGCACCAGCCGGTGCCTCACAATCACCTCGGGAATCCCATGTTGTCCTTACTTAGTCCTTTCGGCCCAAAGGTGGCCGCTATCACCCCGACAGACGCCATGCACCGCGTTGCTGACGGCTCTTTGATGCTTGTCGATATCCGCGACATCACCGAGCTAAAGACGACGGGCCACGCAACCGGTGCCGCACATATTCCACTGACGGTGTTTCGCATGAAGGCCGACCCGTCCAGCCCGGAATGTCACCCAAAGCTGTCGGTTGATAAGCCCGTGGCGCTTTACTGTGCGTCCGGCGCACGCAGCAAGATGGCGGCGAAGATGCTGATGCAAATGGGCTATCGTGAAGTTTATAATATGGGCGCGCTGCACCACTGGCAAATGGCCGGAGGATCAATAACACACTGATTTAAAATTTGAATTTGGCCCGCCCGAAACCATGGGCGGGCTAATTCAAAATTGGAGCATGTCGCGTTAAATTGAATTCATCAGCAGCCCCGAACGCATTCGCTTTCGAAAACGCTGCCTCGGGTCGGCTGATGAATGCTTAACTCCAATTAAACACGACAGGCTCTAGATATGGATCACACGATCAAAGGCATCCAGCACCGACTCGTGCATCATTTCTGACAGGGTCGGATGCGGGAAGACGGTGTTCATCAGGTCTTCCTCGGTGGTTTCCAGCTGGCGACCCACGACGTAGCCCTGAATCAATTCCGTCACCTCGGCCCCGATCATATGCGCGCCCAATAGTTCACCGGTTTTGGCGTCAAACACGGTTTTGACCAAACCCTCAGGCTCGCCCAGCGCGATCGCTTTGCCGTTGCCGATAAACGGAAAGCGCCCGACTTTGACGTCATAACCAAGCTCTTTGGCCTTTGCCTCGGAATAGCCCACCGAGGCCACCTGCGGATGGCAATAGGTGCAGCCCGCGATGCTTTCGGGTTTCACCGGATGCACGTTGTTCTTGCCCGCCACCAGTTCGGCGACCATCACACCCTCGTGGCTGGCCTTATGCGCCAACCACGGCGCACCCGCGATATCGCCGATGGCATAGAGCCCGTCAACGCCGGTGCGGCAGTATTGATCGGTCACCACATGGGTGCGGTCGATCTTGACGCCGAGGCCTTCCAGCCCCAGACCTTCGACATTGCCGACGATGCCGACGGCGCTGATCACCGTGTCAAATTCCTGTTTCTCTACCTTGCCGCCGACCTCTATGTGGGCGGTGACTTTGCCCTTCCCACGATCCAGCTGTTTGACCATGGCTTTCTCCATGATCTTCATGCCCTGCTTGGCAAAGCTTTTCTTGGCAAAGGCGGAAATCTCGGCGTCCTCAACGGGCAGGATACGATCCATGACCTCTACCACCGTCGTGTCAGCCCCCAGCGTGTGATAAAAGCTGGCGAATTCGATGCCGATGGCGCCAGAGCCAATGACCAGCAGCTTTTTGGGCATGCGCGGCGGGGTCAGCGCGGTCTTATAGGTCCAGACCAGGTCACCGTCAGCCTCTAGCCCCGGAAGTTCGCGCGCGCGGGCCCCGGTGGCAAGGATGATCGCCTTGGCGGTCAGCTCCTCTGTGCCCTTGTCGGTCTTGACGGATACCATGCCTTTGGCAGGCAGCGACGCCTCGCCCATAAAGGTGGTGACCTTGTTCTTTTTCATCAGATGCGCGACGCCGCCGTTCAGTTGTTTCGCCACACCACGCGAGCGTTTCACGACCGCATCAAGGTCAAAATCAATGCCGGTGGCCGACAGACCGAATTCCTTGGCGCGGTGCATCAGGTGAAACACTTCGGAACTGCGCAGCAGCGCCTTGGTCGGGATGCAGCCCCAGTTCAGGCAAATGCCGCCCATATGTTCGCGTTCCACAATGGCGACATTCAGACCCAGCTGCGCGCCGCGAATAGCAGCAACATAGCCGCCGGGGCCCGCGCCGATTACGATCATATCAAAACTCTTGGCAGCCATCGGGCCCTCCCTTGGGGATTTTCAAAACTAGTTTAACGCTAAACTATCCAGATTCGTATTTCCACATAATCCGCGTTTCCGACACTCAAACCCGCTATGCACAGAGCGGATAGGGGTATGGTATCGCCGACTGGTCCAAAAGGCATGGGGTGGCAAGATACGGCATGGTCAAGAGAATGATGATACTGCTTTGCTTCGGTCTGGCTTTCGTGGGAATGGCGCGGGCGGATGTGGTCATCGTTGTGTATGGGCCGGAACAGGCTTTGGCGGACGGCCCCGTGCTTTGGTTTGGCAAAGCTATTCCGCCTGATCGACCAGATCTCAGACGATTTCGGAGTGCAGAGGCAAGGTTTTCCAGCCTAGCCAGTTGCCTGTCAGCAGATGCGAAAACTGACCATGGATTAGACACACTAGGCTTCGACTGGTGGGCGTTTTCCAATCCTGCGGAAATACAGGTCTGTATTTTTCGGGTGGCAGCAGGTCTAGGCGACCCCGAAAAATTCTTTGAATGGATCACCTTGCAGGGCGGAGAACCCTACGGCCCAATCAACATAGGTGCCTCGGTCATGCGCCGTTATGGGGTCAACGGCGCGGGTGTGCAGATCAACGGGCGTTGGCCCCGCGGCGACTACCCGTTCAGCAGATGGAAGCTTTTTGAGCACACACTTATGAGTCTCAGTTTCAACATCTCTGTGATCTTCGGGCCGACAGGAACTGCACTGAGCAGCAGCACGACGTTCATTTCCCAGTAAGCTAAGCCGCGCTGACCAGTTCCAACGCACGGCGATAGCCACCGTCGTGCAGATAGCCCGCTTCCGTCAGAGTCGAGGGCCGGTTCAGCGCCTCATTTCGGGTCGGGAAACGACCGAATTGGCGGATCACTTCACGATGTGCGCGGGCGTGGGTCAGATTGGTGGAACCACCGTTTGGCATACGCTCTTTCATCAGGCGTACGCAGCGGTCCTGATCTGACAGGCATTCGCTGTGCATCAGCGGCATATAAAAGAACTGTCGCGCCATGCCGTCAACCTTCATGTCCCAGCCCTTGGCAATCGCGGATTTCGCCGCCGCACCCGCCAACTTGTCGCTGGCAAAGGCCTGCGCGGTGTCGCGGAACATGTTGCGCGAAAACTGATCAGTCAGGATGATATAGGCCAATGTGCCGGACGGATACGTCAGCCAAAGCGCCGAGGTCCCTTCCATCGCGCGGTTCCAGTCTTCTTGGAACCGGCTGCGTATCTCGGCGTCTAACACCGGATCACTTTTGTACCAACCTGCCTGACCAACGTCGTCCAGCCAGAAACTCAGAATCTCTTCAGGGTTTGCCATACCCTATACTCCTCACCCGTGCTTGCCCCCAAGCATCATAAGGAAAAGCGTACACAGTTTTTATATTTGCGCAACCCGTTGATTCTACGCGAGGGCAACTGATTTTACGCTGGTCCAATTATGTCATCCGCATCCTCGGCATGATCCAGCGCCCATTCCTGCGCGGCCTCTACCGCAACGCTGGTCGAGGTCGGCATAACGCCGACATATGCGTGGGTTTCGTCAACCGGCGTCGCGACCCGCTGCGTCATCCGGTAGGCCGCGTAACCGGCGATGGCCAGCATGAAGGCCGACACGAAAAGCCAGAACCCCTGTGGCCCCACCTGGCCCATCAGCCAGCCGGTGGCGACCGGGCCGCCAATGGCCCCAAGCCCGTTGATAAAGATAAGTCCACCACTGGCGGCGGCCATGTCGTCGGGTTCCAGATAGTCGTTCAGATAGGCGATCAGCAACGAATACAACGGGTTAGCGCAGCCTCCGACGATAAAGACCGCGAAAAGCAACACGTGGTAGTTGCTACCGCCAAGATAGCCCAGGATCGACACAGCGCCGCCAACCAGCGACACCGCGAAAATCAGGTGCCGCCGGTCCATGCGGTCTGACACCCAGCCGATTGGATATTGAAACACCATGGCCCCGACGAACATCGCCGCAATGAAGGTCGAGATTTGCCCAACGCTTAACCCAATCGCCGAGGCATAGACCGACCCCATGCCAAACAGCGCCGCAAACACCGACCCCAGCAACAGCATACTGACAAAGGTAAGCGGAGAGTTGCTGAACAACTCCCGCAGGCTCATGCGTTTTGTGCTGTCAAAGGCGGGTGTCGGCGAAATGGACAGCAGGATCGGCGCAAAGCTGATCGACACAAGGACGGATGGGATGATGAAAAGGATAAATCCGCTGGGGTCGCCCATCGCCAGAATTGCCTGACCAGACACGATGCCCATCATCTGCACGATCATATAGGCACTTAGGGTTTGGCCACGGGTGTCATTGGTGGCGGCGTTGTTCAGCCAGCTTTCCGCCGTCACGTAGACGCCGGAAAAGCCAAAACCGATGACCACGCGCATCGCCGTCCAGAACCACGGGTCGGTCACGGTTGGAAACAGGATCAGCGCAGCCGAAATGAACGACGCCAGCGCCGCAAAAACCCGCACATGCCCGACCCGGCGGATCATATGCGGCGTCAGGCGCGAGCCCCCCAGAAAGCCCGCGAAATAGGCCGAGGTAATGATCGACAGCTCGAACGTACTAAAGCCCTCGAGGCTGCCGCGCACCCCCATCAGCGTGGCTTGCAGACCGTTGCCCATCATCAGCAGCCCCATGCCCAAAAGCAACGCCCAGGAACTTGTAATCACTTGAATCATGGCCGTCTCCGCACCGGTGTTTTTTTGTTGTCTGAAGATGTTTGACAGGCGGCGCTTAAGAAAACGCGACTCAGTTCTGTCGCTTCTGTGCGCCCGGTAACAAAAGCGAGGCGTCACCGTAGGAAAAAAACCGATAACCCTGTTCGATGGCGTGGTCGTAGATATCCATCATGCGGGTTTTGCCCATCAAAGCGGCGACAAGCATCAAAAGTGTCGATTTTGGCAAATGAAAGTTAGTCATTAGGGCGTCGGTAAGTTGAAACTGAAAGCCGGGGCGAATGAAAATATCGGTCTCGCCGCGCCAGGCCGCGATTTTGCCGGGCGCTACTGCGGCGCTTTCGATCAGGCGCAGCGCGGTGGTGCCGACCGGAATGATGCGGCCGCCGTTTACGATAGTGTCGTTGATTTCCTGCGCGGCGGTCTCTGTCACCTCGCCCCATTCGGCGTGCATCTTGTGTTGGCTGACGTCGTCGGTCTTGACCGGCAGAAACGTGCCCGCGCCCACATGCAGCGTGACATGGGTAAAACTGACGCCTTTGTCGGCCAGTTTTTGCAACAGGGCCTCATCAAAATGCAGGCTGGCGGTCGGGGCAGCGACGGCCCCGGCGTTTTTGGCCCAGACGGTTTGGTAGTCTTGCTTGTCGGACTCATCGGCGGGGCGTTTCGCGGCGATATAAGGCGGCAGCGGCATCGCGCCCGAGGCCGCAAGTGCTGCGTCAAAGTCATCGCCGGACAGGTTGAACGACAGCTCTGCCGTGCCTTCGTGTTTGCGGATCAGCATGGCCTGTAAATCTTGCGAGAAATGCACGATCTCGCCGTCTTTCAGCTTGCGCAGCGGTTTGATCAGCGCCTGCCAATGACCACCCGCGCCGGGTTCCAGCAGCGTAACCTCTATTTTGGCAGAGACCGCCCCTTGCGCGCTGTCGCGGTGGCGCAGCCCGGTCAGGCGCGCCGGAATCACGCGTGTGTCGTTCAGGATCAGCCGGTCACCGGGCAGGAAATAGCTGGGCAAATCATAAACATGCGCGTCATGCACCGCCGACGGCCCCGCCACGAGCAACCGCGCCGAGGACCGCGGCCGGGCCGGGCGGGTCGCGATCAGCGTCTCGGGCAGATCAAAGTCGAATTCGGAAAGCTTCATCGGTGGCTCATCAGATCAAGGGGTGGTTCAGGGGCGTAGATCGGGGGCGTGGCTCAAGTGTTACTGTGATTTTGCCGGTTCTGGCGGGGCACGGCGGAAAATTTCGCGAAATGCGCCCGGCGTCAAGATGGACAGCGGATTCACGCGCACCCGTGGGCTGCTGGCCGGGCCGGTCAGGCGAAAGTTGAACCCGAACAGCCCGTCGCGGCCCCGCGAAAAAATCTGCCCCAACCCATTCAGGAAATACACTGGCGACACGACCCCCTGCATATCAACGCGTTCGTTTGTCAGGTCATAAATCCCGTCGAGCGAGAACCCAAGGCTTGGGCCAACCGCGCTGGAGCGGTACAGCGTGAGCCGCGTTGGGGTCAGCTGAAACTCTCCCTCTATATCCGAAAGGGTGATACCGCCCGAGTTCAACTGATCGAACAACCCGATGATGCTGATGGCGTTCAGCATTTCGGTCAGCGCTGGGGCCTCTACGATACGGGTGTTCTGGATGCGCAACCGCCCGTCATAGACTCCGGTGCCACCGGTCGGGTTGAGCGTCAGTTCCAGCCGCCCGCCGCGCGCGTTGCTTAGGACATCGGCGGCGGCCAGCACGGAGCCAGCGCGATCACTGACCAGACGGATTGCAGCGCCTGACGGGGTTGGCACCACGGTGCCCTGAATTGGCGCGGTGCCGTTGACTTTGGCCGTAAACCGCCCATCAAGGCCTGATCCGGCTTTGAAATCACCGCGAAAATCTGTCAGCGCGATGCCTTCGGACACGGTCAGCCGGTTCAATGACAGCGACAGCGGCCCGCCCTCGCCGCCTGCGCCGTCGCTGCTGGTGCCAAAAGCGGCCTTGCGCAGATCAATGACTCCGCTGGTGACCGCCACGGCAGGGGCGGCATTGGCCCCGCGCCCGGTCAGGGTCACCGGCCCGTCCAGCCAATTGCCGACCGTCACCCTGTCAAACTGCGCCAGCCGCAGCGCGCCTCCGGGGGCCAGATCGACAACACCACTGGCGCGCAGACCCGGTGCCTGAATGGAGATGCGATCAATTGAGGGCGTGTCGCCCAGCTTGCCTGTCACCTCTAGCGTCCCGGTCTTGTTTTTGGCTTTCGACCAATCCAGCGCCGCAATCCTGACGCCCAGTCGGTTCATGTCGGACACCAGCGAAAACTGCGGCGGCTGGCCACGCACCAGGTCAACAATGATCTGCGCCACGCCAGTGCCGCTAACAGAACCATCCGGCAGGCCGACGTTAAACTCATCCAGAAAGGCCTGACTTAGTTCAATACTGCCCTCAAGCCGGCTAACACCCGCGGTCTCGGCCCCAAAGGCCTGCGCCCAGCTGACATTGACCGGCACCTTGCCCAGCTTGCCCGGCCCGTTGATCTGAATACCGCTGGGGTCAGCGCGAAACGACAGGTTGTCGGCCGTCACGCTACGCCCGGTCACCAGCTTATCTGACGACATCTGTTGCATGCTGCCGGTGACGGAATAGCCGACATCCTCCAGCAGGACCACGCGCAGCAGCGGCACGCTGATCTTGGCCTGCACCTGCGCACGGCCCTCGGCGACATCGACCGGCTGCTGCGCCTTTTGCATCAGCTCGAACGGTTTCAGATCCAGCAGCGACAACGCGGCGGTGATCGTACTGTCGGTCTTTAGCGCGATCTCGGCGACCGGAACAGGCACCGCAACATCAGCGATGCGAAACACAGACCCGGCCATGTCGATCTTGCCGCCCTTGGGCGCGGTCATATCACCCTGTTCTATCACCATCGTATAGGTTTTGCCCGACAGGCTGGCATAGCCCGCGCCATTTTCAATCGGCGGCAGCGTCGCCATCGCCTTGACCCGCGCGCCGCTATACAAATAGCTGACCGACACCTCTGGCGTGCCGCCGGTCGCCAGACGAAAGGCACCGGTGACCTCTGATATGTCGCCATGCAGCACGTTTTTGTTTAGCCAGTCGCGGGCACCGGATGCGACAGCGACGGGCCATAGCGCCAAAAGACGATCCAGCGGGATGGTGTTCAGGTTGAGATCCAGCGCCACGTCCCAACCCGCATCCCCGGTGCGCACCCGCCCGCTGCCATTGAACCGCTGTTCCTCATTGATCAGGGCGACTTGGCCGATATCAATCGAAAACGGGTCCAGCCGCAGCCGGAAATCTACCGCACCCTTGGCGAATTTCATCGGCTCGGCGAACATCCCCTTGGGCCGCAGCACGGCATTGCTTAGGGAGAACTGCCCGATCAGCGCCGAGGGCCAGCCCGCGTTGAAATCCTGCAACAGCGCCTGACCTTCGGCGGTCACTGTCGC
>Ga0315339_1002251_pt1 | contig 14951 bp, 13 predicted proteins | sample ASW17metaG_FD_204514 | JGI IMG/M metagenome (GOLD analysis project Ga0315339, IMG submission 204514) | Ammonia-oxidizing marine archaeal communities from Pacific Ocean, United States - ASW #17 | ecosystem: Environmental > Aquatic > Marine > Oceanic | place: USA: California | collected 2016-12-05
TGTATTTTTTTTTGGAATGAAAATAATTTTGCATTTAAGGTATTTTTAATTTTAATTTTTATTTTAGGCCTGCTGTCTGATTTGGGTTTGTTAGAATCACCAACAAAAAGATTTTTTTTGCAATCAATTGTAATTGTTAGTTTTTTATTTTTTTTTGATATAAAAATTAGCTCTGAAAGACTTCATTTTTTAGATTTTTTGCTTGATAAAAAAATACTGAATTTATTATTCACTACTTTTTGTATTTTAATTGTTATTAATGGATCAAATTTTATGGATGGGCTTAACACCTTAACCGCTGGATATTGTTTATTGATTTTATTTTCATTAATATTTATGTTTTCGAATAATCAAATTATAATTCCTAATTATGATTTGCTTTTAATTACAGTCGTCTCATTATTAGTTGTATTTTTATTTAATATTTTTGGAAAAATTTATCTTGGAGATAATGGGGCTTATTTGGTCGCATTTATAATTTCTATTTTATTGATCGAAATTTCAAAAATAAATCACATAGTTTCTCCTTTTTATGTTGCTAATTTATTATGGTATCCAGCATATGAAAATTTTTTTTCAATAATTAGAAAAATAATTCAAAAAAAATCTCCTATGTCTCCTGATAATCAACATTTGCATCAGTTAATATTTGCATATTTTAATAAAAATAAAAAATTTAATAAAGTATTTGCTAATTCATTTACAGCCTGTGCAATAAATTTTTTTAATTTTGTAATTTTTGTTTTTGCGACAATGTATTTTTCAAATACAATAATTCAAATTTTAATTATTTTAATTTCAATATTTTTTTACAATCTTTTTTATTTTATTTTGAAAAAAAAAACTTTCAATTAATTCACTTTTGATAAAAATTTATTTTCTTGAAAACAAAAGGACCAACCAATCTCCCATAAAATCTTATAAAATAATTTAATATTTTTTCTACATAATTATTATTCCAATAAAGTATTGAAATAATAGACTTTGATAAATAATAAATAGATTTTAAATAATTAAGAAATAACCCTGATAAATTTCCATATTGGTTTTTATCTAGATAGTGACCAAGTACACCAAGTCTATAACTTCTTTCTATTAACCATTTATAATTTTGTCTGTGTTGATGAATTTTTTCATAAACTTTTACATTTTTATCCCAAAAAATTTTATATCCAATATTACTAATCTTTAAAAAAAATAATTGATCTTCACCCACTCCAAATTTGTTTAACTTTTTATCAAAAAATAATTTATTTTTTTTTATTATTTTGTAATTTATTAAAACATTATTACTGGCTGCCCACTGCACGCTATAAATTCTTTTATTGCCATAATTTTTTTCAAATAGCTTAGAGTAATTTGAAATTTTTTTATTTAAATATATTTGTGGTCCTGTAACGATATCTGCATTTTTTGATTTTATTGTTTTTAGACTATTTTTAAGCCAATTTTTATCGACAACACAATCATCATCAAAAAAACAAATATAATCAGGATTACTAGTTTTTATTTTTTTTAAGTATTTATTTCTAGCAAAAACTGCTCCTCTTTTTTTTTCGCTTAAAAATAAAATTTTGAACTTTGAATTTTTAATTAATTGTTTTTTAATTTTGAGTAAATTATTATTTTTTGAATTATCAACAATAATAATATTGATTTTAATTTTATTTTTTATTTTAATTTTATTTATACTTTTAATGCATTTTTTTAAGCTTTCATTTCTATTGTATGTAGGTATGCAAATTGATAATTTCATAAATATTTATATTAATTTTCTAATTTAATATATCTATTTTTTTTGAGCATTAAAAAAAATTCCAATTGGAAAAATTTCTTTTAAATTTGTTTTAATAAAAATTTGCAAAATATTATCCAACATAAAACAAATTAATAAAACTAGGTGACTAAAAATAGGCAAAAATCTTATGTATGGATACATTAAGGAATAACAAGCGGTTAGTGGACCATTACCCAGATATTGAACTTTTATATTTTTAAATTTTTGTTTTTTAAGTTCAAACTCAAAAAATTCTCGAGTAAATCTAAAATAATCTTTCGGCGCATCATGTATTTGATAAATAAAAGGAGTGGATCCAATAATTTTTCCTTTTTTTTTTAAAATTCTATTAATTTGAGAAAGTGTAATTCTGTATTCGGGCAAATGTTCAAGCACATTAAAAATCAATATATTGTTATATTTATTAGATTTTATTTTAAGTTTTTTTGTCAAATCAGATTTAAAAATATTAAAACTTTTATTATGCACTTTATTTGAATGTTCAAAAATTGAAGTCCCTTTAAAGAAATTCGAAAAATTATTTTCTTTCTTTTTTACAGCTCCAAATTCTAGAGACAATCCATGAAGTATAAGGCTTGAACATTTGATTTTTTGATATGTTCTTAATAAACTTTCTCGAGCAAAAATCAAATGGAAAAATTTAAATAAATTTTTATCTAAACTCATATTTTTGGTTCATATTTTTTATAAAATTGACAATTAAAAATGCATAAAATCCTGATGATGTAAATATTATGCGTTCCATTGTAGCTTTAATCATATATTCAATTTCAATGTCTACAAACAAATAAATACATAAGATTAGTATAATGCTAAAAACAAAATAATAATTTACAATTTTTATATAGCTGCCAATTTTTTTTTGGAAATTTGATGCTAACAAAATTATAAGTCCCACAACAAAATAAACATTAATAACAGAGTAGTAGAAAAAGAAAGGCACAATAAATTTTAGCTTATGCAATATTAAGGCTAAATTTAATTTAAATATGTAATCAAGATGCCATGGATGATATACATCGCCATAAGAGAAGTCTGTTTGATTAATGGTCATTTGACCCCAGCTAAAATCAAAATATTGATAGATAATTAATTTAAAAACAATTATAGAAATATAAAATAGGTTTAAATGTAGCTTAATTTTTTTTGAAATTTGAGTACTGAAGTTTAATAGCAGAATCAAGATTAATGAATAAGCTATTCCCTCAGCTTTTAACCAAATAATTAAATTACAGCTTAGAATTATAAAAAAAGCATAAGAAATATCATTAGATTTTTTTAGTAAGTAGAAATATTTTGATATCATTACTAAAAAAGAAAATATTAATATCTCTTGTAAACCAGAGAATCTATTATACGTGTACGTAATCAAGATTAATAAGATAAATATTGTATTTTCAAAAAATTTATCTTTTAAATTATTTTTGCAAATATAAAATATAGAAAAACAGAACAAAAAAACAAAAAATAGTCTGCCAAAATATTCTAGTTTTAAAGGCATTAAATTCCAAAAAAAGGCCCAAAGGTAAGATCCAAGATGTGGGTGAAAATGATTATCAGCAAATTTATTAAGATCACCAAAATTTTGATTCTCAATAAAAAACAGAGCTTTAATATAATAAAAGTATTTTGCATCCCAACCAAGATTTAATTCACCAGCTACGTTGGTTGATATAATTAAAAATATAATTAAAAAAACAAATATCGATTGAATAAAATTTTTCATTAAATTTAACTTAAAATTTTTAATAAAATAAATAAAAATAAATATTCCAAAATAAATAAAAATAAAAAATAAATTAAGTATAGTAAGAGAAAAAGGTAAAAAAGAAATTAGTAATAATATATTACAATTTAATATTAGATTAAATGAAGCAACATCCAAACCATAATATTTTTTTTTCATGAATATTTTTGAATCAAAAATATTAATTGGGACAGTAATTATTAAGGAAAAAAAAATAAAAGCTAAAAATATTTGTAAAAATTCAATCATACCTACCTTATATAATAACAGTTATCAATTTTATCGATTATCTGGAAATTCTCTAACATATATTTGTTTTTCATTATTAAGTTTATTTGTAGATTCTTAATTTCAGATATACTTTTATTTTCTAATCTAAAATTTATTTTTTCTTTATCTAAATGTAGATTTTCATTTAATATATTTAATTTAATTTTAAGGCTTTCATCTAAAAGATCTTCGATATTTATCACTCTTATAATTTCTTCATTTCCGGATTTACCAACCAAGAACACTTCTAATTTCCAGTTGATTTTCTTAGAATTTATTGAATTATTTAGAATTTCAAAACTTTCGATTTCATCGAATTTATCACGAAAAAATTCTATGTCTTTCGGCTCAAATATATTGTTATTAATCATTGATAAATTTATTTTATATTTTGGACCAGGATAATTTAGTAATATAAATTTCTTTGAGTTTTTATTAATTATTTTGGTATTTATTATCGCCCAATTCACTCGCGGTGTGTGAATAAAATTTATAACTTTAGGATTATCTCTTATTTGATATTTTTTTTTAAGGTAAAGTAAATATCCGATACTTTCCCCTGAACAAAATCCATATTTATTTTCTATTCGATTTTCAAATTTAATTAAAAGTACTTCTGCAAGATTTTTAAAAAAATTAGTTTTTATCGCACAAACTATAATTAATATTAGTAATACCAATATTTGTGATTTTTTCCTATATACGGTCATTATCAATCATTATACATACCACTTGATTGTTTTGGAAAGACCTAGATTTAAATCAAATTTTTTCTTAAATCCGAGCTTTTTTATTTTAAGAATATTGGGACATCTATCTTTTACACTTCCTTCGGCAAGACGATTTTTACGAAGTATAACTTTTTTATTAAAAAATCTTGATATAATACTAGCAAGTTTATTTATTTTTATTCTTTCTTCTGTCCCTATATTATAAATGTTTAAGTGTTTTCCTTTTTTTAGAATAAGATCGAATGCACTGACAAAATCATCTATAAAAATAAATGATCGAGTCTCATTTCCATTTCCTTGTATTTTAAATTTTTTATTTTTTAGCTTTTTAAACCTACTAATGAATTGAGGAATAACATGTTCATAACCCATATTTGGCCCATAAACATTATGGGGTCTAAATATAATTAATTTTTTAAAGTATTTTTTACCATAATGAATTCCCATAAGTTCTGTTAGTATTTTTCCACCACTGTATGAATATCTTGGATTAAAAATATCCGGAATTTTTAAAGATTCTTTTTCATCAGTAGGAATTTTATTTGGTGTTTGATAAACTTCCGAGCTTGAAGCCAAATATAATTCTTTAACTTTATTCTTTATACATCCTTCGATAACATTCAATATTCCCTTTACAGCTATATCAAGTACCTCAACTGGCTTGGTGTAAAAGTATTCTGTTCCATTTACATATGCCAAATGAATAACAGCATCAGTGTTTTGAAGTGCTTTATTTAGCAATTTTTTATTTCTTATGTCACCCTTAATGAATTTTATTTTTTTTTTAAAATTTTTTATATTATTTATGCTACCTCGAGAATTATTATCAAAAATCTTTACATGAAAATCTTTTTTAATCAAAAGTTTACATATATTTGAACCTATAAAACCTGTGCCACCCGTAATCAGAAAGGTTTTTTTTTTCATACTATTAATAAAATTTATTATTTTCTTTCAATAAGACCCCAAATATCCACCAGCACTTTTTTTTTATTAATTTTTAAATTTTTATACGCCTTGTGAGGTGTTGCTATTATTATTATATCTGATTTTCTTATCAAAATATCTTTTTCGACATTGTTTTTATTTTTATAATATTCATCAGATTGCAATGTTCTAACTTTTTTTGATTTAAGATTTTTCAACAATTTAATCGACAATGAATCTCTTATATCATCATTTTCTGCTTTAAAAGATAGTCCTAAAATGCCAATTGTTTTTTTTCTTAAATCATGTTCTTCGCTCAACTTCTTAACTATAAATTTAGGCAATCCTTCATTAATAGACATGGCCTTATAACATAATGGAAATTTATGATTATAAAATTTAGAGAGTTGCATAGTATCTTTTAGTAGACAAGGACCCGAGGCAAAACCTGGTGTCGGTATACTTATATTTCTCTTATAATTATCTCTCATAAGATTTCGAATTCTAGAAAAATCTAGACCTTGATTTTTACACATCATATAAAATTGATTTGATATAGAAAAATTTATATATCTATATGCATTGGAAAACAATTTAATAAGTTCTGCTTCAATAATTTTTGTGTAAATTATTTTTTTACATATTTTTTTAAATATTTTTCCGGATTCCAACTTTGCTTTGTTATTTTGTCCTGAAACAATTTGAGACAGTTGAGGAAGTTCTACAACTGATTTACCTTGCGCTATTCTTTCTGGGCAGTAGCTTAGATTTTTACAATAATTTTTAATGATATTAAATACTTTGTGACAAACGCCAGGATAAATCGAACTTCTAATTATAACGATATGATTTTTAACCAAATGCTTCCTAAGAGCGTAAAAAAAATTAATAAAATTTTTTAAATTGGGGTTTAATTTATTATTAACAGGCGTACCTATGCAGACTATTATATATTTACTTTTCTTTACCTCATTAAGTTTATTAGTTGCAAAAATTTTTTTTTTATAAACCATTTTTTTTAATAGTGTCGCACAGCCTTTTTCCATAAATGGCATTTGACCTTGGTTAATTTTTTTGATGTTTTTTATATTCTTGTCTACAAGTGCAACATTGTAACCTTTTGAGCTGAGAACCACCCCAAGTGGAGCGCCAATATGTCCTGCTCCTCCAATAATGCAAACGCGATTTTTTTTAATCATGAATTTATGAAAAGTATTAACAAAAATTACTTTTTTTTCAAATATATTTAACTAATATCAATTTTTTATGAGAAATAAAATTTTAAACCGTTGTCGTATATGTTTTTCTAAAAAGTTAGTTAACTACCTTAATTTAGGTAAACAACCATTTTCAAATTCATTTTTGAATTATAAAAACATAAAAAGAGAAAAAAAATTTCCTTTAATGGTTGTTTTATGTCAAAGCTGTGGTCTTAGCCAATTATCTATTATTCCAAATACTAAATTCATATTCAGTAAATATGATTACCTTTCATCTTCTTCAAAAGTTTTATCAAATCATTATAAAAAATTAGTGGAAAAACTTGTAAAAAGTTATGCCCTTTCCTCCGAAGATACTATGTTAGATATTGGTTGTAATGATGGAATACTTTTAGAACATTATCCAAAAAAATTTAATAAAATTATTGGCATAGAACCATCGGATGCCTCAAAACACATAAAACAAAAAAGAATCAAATTAATAAACAAATTTTTTAATTACAAAACATCTAATGAATATTTAAAGAAATATAAAAGGCCAAGGATAATAACGATAACCAACGTCTTGGCTCAAATAAATAATTTAAACGAATTCGTAAAAAGTTTACATAATATAATTAACAAAAGGAGTTTAATTGTAATAGAATTTCCTTATCTATTATATATGATAGACAAAGGTTTGTTTGATGTTATTTATCATGAACACTTATCATATTTTGCTTTAAATCCTCTTAAATTTCTCTTTAAAAAATTTGGTATAAAAATCATTAATTTTCAAAAAATAAATGTTGGAGCTTCGGGACCGGCAATAAGATTATTTTTGACAAAAAATGATTCAAATTATCGAATATCAAAAAAAGTAATAAAGCAGATCAGGTATGAAAAATTATGGGGTATACAAAATATTAAAAGGTACACTTTGTTTAAAAAAAATGTTGATTTAAAAATTAATAAAATAAAAAAAATTATATATTCAAAATACAATCAAGGTTTTAAATTAGGTTGTTTTAGCGCCCCCGCAAAGGGAAACACTCTATTGAATTGCCTTAATCTCAACAAAAAAGTAATTTGTTTTGTTTCAGAAAATAATGAAAAAAAAATTGGAAAATATACTCCAGGAACCCATATTAAAATTATAAGTGATAAAGACTTCCTTAAAAAAAATATTGATTATGCAATTTTATTATCATGGAACTATAAAAAATTCTTTTTGTATAAATCTTTATTTGCAAAAAAAGGTGGTAAATTTATTATTCCACTACCAGTTCCTTATGTAAAATAAAAATGATAAAACTTGATATAATAATTCCTGTTTATAATGAAGACGAAAATATTGTTCGCCTTCTTAAGTCTTTGGAGAACGAAATAATTTGTAATTTTAGGGTATTGATCTGTTACGATAGTGATTCAGACAAAACTTTAAAGTACGTAAAAAATACAAATATCATTAACAAAGAAATATTGTTGATAAAAAATCCAAAACAAGGCCCTAATTCAGCAATAATTGAGGGAATAAATTTATCTAGGGCTGAAATAATCTTAATTTACATGGCTGATGATTTTGAGAGCATTAAATTAATAAACAATATGATTAAATTGATTGAACAGGGAAATGAACTGGTAATACCAAGTCGTTTTATAACTGGAGGTAAAATGTTAGGTGCAAAAAAAATAAAAAAATTTATTACAGTAGTTGGTTCATATCTAATATATTATTTAGCAAGAATTCCCTTTAAAGATTGCACAAATGCTTTTAAGATGTTTTCGGAAAGTTTGAAAAATAAAATTAAACTAGATTCTACTGCAGGCTTTACTTTTGCGCTAGAATTAACAGTAAAATCATATCTCTTAAACCTTAAAATCATCGAAATTCCAAGTATTTGGATAGAAACTAAAAATAGAAAAACTAATTTCAAAATATGTAAATGGCTTCCATACTACACTTATTGGCTTTTCTATTCAATAATCAGAAATATTACAAAGTTTTTTACAAAATAAATTAATATGACATATAATAAATTTTTTGTTAAAGTTATAAAAATTATAAAAGTTTTCTATGAAAGTTTTGTTTATTAATAAGTTTTTGGATAAAGAAGCAATATACCGTGATCCGTTGGGTATCATGACTTTAGCGGCTATGGTAAGACCCAAACATAAGGTCTTTGTCATCGAACCCGTAAGAGAAGATATTCAAAAGAGGATGGATGAAATCCAGCCAGATGTTATCGCTTATTCTCTGCGGACTGGGTATCATCGCTATTACATTGACCTTAACCTAAAATTAAAAAAAAAATATAAATTTATTTCTATTTTTGGTGGCCCGCATGTTACTTTTTATCCTAACGTTATTAATGAAGAGGGTGTAGATACGATTTGTCAGGGTGAGGCTGATGAGGCTTTTGCTGAATTCATCGATGTCTTAGAAAAAGGTGGCGACATTAGCAAAGTTAAAAATTTTTGGGTAAAAACACGAGATGGAATAGCCAAAAATGAAAAAAGGCCACTTAACCCAAATCTGGACACTATTCCTTTTCCTGATCGCGAAATGTTTGATGATTATGAAGAAATTCGCATCGCCAAAGTGCATAGTTTTATTGCCTCGAGGGGCTGCCCATTTAAATGTACTTATTGTTTCAATGACGGAATGTCAAAATCTTATGAAGGACAGAAATATGTTCGTAGGCGTAGCGTTGATAATGTAATAGAGGAACTCAAAATTGTAAAAGAAAAATATGATCTTAAAATTGCTATTTTTGAGGATGATACTTTCAATTTAAGTAGAAAATGGCTTAAAGAATTTTGTGAAAAATTTAGTAAACTTGATTTGAAGTTGCTTCCCATTGGAGTCCGAGCAGAACTTATAGATGAAGAGCAAGTTCAATGGCTTAAAAAAGCAAACTGTGTTTCTCTAATATTTGGACTGGAGTCTGGAAATGAAAAAGTACGTAGAGAAGTTTTATTTAGGAACATTACAGATGAAAAAATGATTGAATGTGCGCGCCTTCTTAGAAAATATGGGATTGGTTTTGCAACGGAAAATATTCTAGCAATACCAACTTCAACGATTGAGCACGACATAGAAACTTTAGCACTAAATCTGAAATGCAAACCACTTTATGGTGGAGCTAAATTAATGCAACCATATCCGGGAACGATGATTTACAACATTGCTGTAAGAATGAAACTTTTCAAAGAAAAAAACTTTGATGTACTAACTGATTTTACAGCAAGTTCCAATTTAAAGATAGATAATCGATTGGAACGAGAAAATTTGCAAAGACTTTTTGCTATAGTCATACGATTTCCTTTTTTGTTTCGTCATATAAGGTTTTTAATAGGGCTAAGACTCAAACCATTGTACGCTGTCTTGCACGAAATTTTTAAAGCTTATATTGGAATTAAATTTATGCCCTATAGAAGGTCACTAAGAGAATATTATGTTGTATTCCGAAGATTTATATTCAGCCGTGAGAGTACTATTTTTTTTCAAACGGATGGGAGAAATGAAGATACAATTTATGGCTCTTCATCTTCAGCAAAAGAAACTTCTATTCCAAAGAAAGAATCTCCGGTTCTTTTAGATGATTTACCCATCATACCAAAAAAATACACTGTAGCACTAAAAAGTTCGCAGCTTGCAAGTGATGTTGTTGCTACGACTTTTGATTCTGGCGAAAGATAAATAACTTTTTAAAAATCAAAATTAATTTGAATTAATTACGTTTGCAATCTTTCTTTTATTTTTTCTGCAAGCCTGACAGCCAATTGCACGATTGTAAAAGTTGGATTTGTGTAACCACCAGTAACAAAACTAGAACTTCCACTGATATAAAGATTATTGATGTCGTGAACTTTTAAATCTTTATTCACAACCGAATTAAATTTTTCTATACCCATCCTAGTACCTCCCATATGATGACAACCGGCGCCCAAATTCTCAAATTCTTCTAAATTATAAATGCTATCCTTGATTGCTATTCTGCCCAAATCATCTTTTAAACATAAATTTCCAAATTCTTCCAAAAATAATTTTGCTGTTTTAAGTGAATAGTGAGATTTTTTATAAAGCAATTTTACCATTGGTATGCCAGATTTATCCTTCTCTTCATCTAAAATGATTTTATTATTTTCTGTTGGTTCTTCTTCTATATGCATGAAAATATTTCCACATTTAAGATCTTTTTTAAATACCATGCGGGCTATTTTTTTTCCATATTTGGGAGCTACACAGAGGATATTTTTTATAGTTTCCTTGTATATTTTTGTATCCTCGTTGGCATTCATATAAATCCCTGCACTTAATATTTTTTTTTTGATTATTAATTCTTTTTTTGCAGCAAAATGAAGAGGGCCATCATATTCTAAAAAATTATCTTTTAGTTTTTTTTTTAATTTTTTTTTGTTAATTATTCCATCTCCAGCTAATATCCATGGATGGTTCATCCAATATTTCCCAATAGGCAACTCACTATCAATAAATGTTTGATTTTTTTCTCTTGTCCAAAGTAAAATTCTAGAATTTTCAATACCGCCACAAGCTAAGATAAAATATTTTGTGCTTACTTTCTTTATAACTTTGTTAGATATACATACTGCATACTCTGTATTATTATTGTGGCCAATAAAATGTGATAATTGAGTATTTAGAACTAGCAATATGTTATTTGAATTTTTTATATGATTTTTAAATTTGTCGGCAAATCTTACCATTGAATATTGAAACTCTATCTGATTAAAAAACTCATTTAATGATGATTTTCTGAATTGATTTTTTATATTTAATATTTCGCAGGATTTTTCTAAATAAGGATTTAAGTCAATAGCTTTTAATGGCCAAAGATCAAAATTATATTTTTCCATAGGTTTCGACCAACCACCCCAAACACCCGAAGTGCCACCAAATTGTCTTAGTCTATTTGATGATAAATTTGTAATTTGATCTCCAATAATTTTACCTTTATAAAATTCTTGAGAATTTTCACTATAATTTTCACTTCCAGCTTCTATCAACAAACATTTTATATTTTTTTTTTCTAATTCTAGTGCTGTCGTGATTCCAGCAGGGCCAGTTCCAAAAATAGCCACCGGGAAGTCATCAAAATTAATGCCGTCTAATTTTTTTAAAATCATTAATCATTTTCATTTAACAGCCAAACATAATTTTTATATTTAACTTTTTTTATTTTTAGATTTTTTTTTGAAGCTAGTGAATTGCCATATAATGAAAAAAACAAAATATTAATTAAAAAAAAAATATTAAATTTTCTTTTTGATAGATTTAAAGCTTTTTTATTTTTTTTTATTTTCATAATTTAAATTATCTAAATGATTAATATTTTTTTTGTTGATTGTAAATTCTTAAATTTTTTAAAATAAAAAAATCATTTTCAGTTTTAAATGTTGAAAAATTGTTTAAGTTTAGAACAAAGTTTTTACCTTAAGAAGAGGGAAAAGGCATGTTTCAGCATTAATAAACATGAATCTAAGTAATAAAATCTATAGGTATCACAGAAAGATAAATTTGATAGATTGTATTAATGATATTGCAAAATAGGTAAAATTACTAACTTAAATAATGTTTACAAATTAAATTATTAGTCTATAAATTCGGTGCCTGGTGATTATTGCGAAGGTGTAATACCCGATCCCATCCCGAACTCGGAAGTCAAGCCCTTCAGCGCCGATGGTACTTTGTCTTAAGGCACGGGAGAGTAGGACATTGCCAGGCAATCGAAATTATGAAAATTAAAAGCTCATTAAAATCTTTAAAAAAAAGAGACCTTAACTCTAAATTAGTAAGAAGAAGAGGTAGAGTTTATATAATCAATAAAAAAAACCCAAAGTTTAAAGCAAGACAAAAATAAATTTTAAATTTTTATGATAATTGGATCAGTATCTGAAAATAAAGATATTGAAAAAAGAATTGCAATAACACCAGAGTTAGTAAAAAAATATATTTTTCAAGGTTTCAAAATCCTAATAGAAAAAGACTATGGAAAACATTTAGGTTTTACAAATGATAGATATCAAAAAGAAGGTTGTGAGATCAATTCTCGTGATAATGTTATAGAAAAATCAGATATAATCTTACAATTAAACCTCCTAGATGACTCCAGCCTATCGTTAATAAAAAAGAACAAATTATTAATAGGAGTTTTTGATGCTAATCAAAATAATGAAAAGCTTACCAGTTTAGCAAAGAGAAAAATAAACATTTTTTCTTTAGAATTGTTACCTAGGATTACTAGAGCACAATCAATGGATATACTTTCTTCTCAAGCTAATTTAGCTGGATATAAAGCTGTAGTTGACTCATTTGCAAATTTTTCTAAGGCTATTCCTATGATGATGACAGCAGCAGGCACTATACCTGCAGCTAAAGTCCTAGTTGTTGGTGCGGGAGTTGCTGGTCTTCAAGCTATTGCTACTGCTAAAAGAATGGGTGCAATAGTTTTTGCGACAGATGTTAGAATGACATCGAAAGAGCAAGTAGAAAGCTTAGGAGGAAAATTTTTAATAGTTGAAGGATCAGAAAACTTAGAAACAGAGGGTGGATATGCAAAAGAAGCTTCAGAAGGTTTTAAAAAAAAACAAGAAGAACTATTAGGAGAGACTTTAAAAAAAATTGATATTGTGATCTGTACTGCTTTAATTCCAGGCAAGAAAGCGCCACTGATAATTAAAGAGTCTATGATAAACAATATGCAACCTGGCTCTGTTATTTATGACTTAGCAGCAGTTCAGGGCGGAAATACTGCCTTTACCGAAGTAGATAAAATTGTAGATAAGAATGGAGTAAGAATAATGGGTGAAACTAATATTCTTAACAAATTGCCAGTTTCTGCTTCTAATTTGTATGCAAAAAATATGTTTAACTTTGTTTCAAATCTTTATGATAAAGAAAATAAAAAAATTAATATTAATTTAGAAGACGAAATTATAGCAAAAACAATAATTAAATAAAGTTATGGAAATAGATCCTTTTATATTTAGGCTAAGTATTTTTATATTATCAATTTTTATTGGATACTATGTAGTATGGAGCGTTACTCCATCTTTGCACACCCCATTAATGTCTGTAACAAATGCTATTTCTTCAGTAATTATAGTTGGAGCTATAATTGCGGGTTTATCAGGAAATTCAGAAAATGTTTTTGATATTTCAAATATCTTTGGTTTTTTGGCAATATTTTTAGCAGCTATAAATATTTTTGGCGGTTTTTTAGTAACTCAAAGAATGCTCCAAATGTATAAAAAGAAAAAGAAAGATAAATAAGCATGTCTGCAAATTTATCAGCAATATTTTATCTAATTTCAGGAGCATTATTTATATTGGCTTTGAGAGGGTTATCTTCTCCCGAAACATCTAGACAGGGTAATTTATTTGGAATTATAGGAATGATAATTGCTATAACTGTAACTTTTTTATTTATTGGAAATTTTTCATCTGGTTTTATTTATGTTTTGATTTTCTTGTTAATAGGCGGTTCTATTGGAGCATTCATAGCTTTTAAAATACCAATGACCGCTATGCCAGAATTAGTTGCTGGATTTCATAGTCTTGTAGGATTAGCTGCAGTTTTTGTTGCTATATCAGCCTTTTTTAATCCAGAAGCTTTTAATCTTGGAACTCCAGGAAATATTAAACTTGCTAGTTTAATTGAAATGTCAATTGGTGCAACTGTTGGGGCTATTACATTTTCGGGTTCAGTAATTGCTTTTTTAAAACTTCAAGGAATAATGTCAGGATTACCAATTACATTTAAAGGGCAACATTTAATTAATGCTTTAATATTAATTTCAATAATAGTTTTAACTTATTTATTGTGCTCTACTCAATCTTCTAATTTATTTTGGATTTTATTGGCTGTTTCATTTTTAATAGGATTTTTATTAATAATACCAATTGGTGGAGCAGATATGCCTGTAGTGATTTCGATGCTAAACTCATATTCAGGTTGGGCTGCGGCTGGAATTGGTTTTACTTTAGAAAATAGTGCTTTAATTATTACTGGTGCTTTAGTCGGGTCTTCAGGAGCTATTCTATCTTATATAATGTGTAAAGGCATGAATCGATCATTCTTTAATGTTATACTTGGTGGATTTGGTGCAGCAGATCAATCTTCATCATCACAAAATAAAGAACAAAAACCTGTGAAAAGTGGAAATGCAGAAGATGCAGCATTTTTAATGAAGAATGCTTCTTCAGTTATTATTGTACCAGGTTATGGAATGGCTGTAGCACAAGCTCAGCATGC
>Ga0315339_1002253_pt1 | contig 14927 bp, 9 predicted proteins | sample ASW17metaG_FD_204514 | JGI IMG/M metagenome (GOLD analysis project Ga0315339, IMG submission 204514) | Ammonia-oxidizing marine archaeal communities from Pacific Ocean, United States - ASW #17 | ecosystem: Environmental > Aquatic > Marine > Oceanic | place: USA: California | collected 2016-12-05
ATTCGCACGGGCAAATCGTTCGACACTCGATTCAGTTCCACAGAGAAAGTCGACGTGATTCCGCTCAACCGCCGCAAGATGGAGTACAGCTATCGCGCCGGCGACGACTTCGTTTTCACCGATCCTGAAACATACGAACCTGAGACAATAATGCCGGAGCTGGTCGGCGATGCGGTGGATTACATGGTCGAGAACTGCAAGGTCGAGATCACGTTCATCGAGGGCAACCCGGCCGTGCTGGAACTGCCGTCGAGCGTGGTGCTCACCGTGACCGATTCCCCGGAAGGGGTGAAAGGCGACTCCACAACGAACGTGATGAAAACCGTCACCCTCGAGACCGGGAAGAAAATTCAGGCGCCACTCTTCATCAAGAACGGCGAGCGGATTAAAATAGACACGCGTGAAGGAAAATACATGGAGCGCGTGAATAAATAGTTCGCCGCTAAACGATATTATTTTGTGAGCGCCCCGCTTGGTCAAGCGGGGCATTTTTTTTCAAAACTCAGGCTCGAGCCTTGGCCGGAATTTATATTTTTTGGCCAGGGCCTGCACGCTGCGAAGCGGTTTCATGCCACCGGTGCAGGACGGCTCGGAGAAACAGGCGGCGGCGGCGCAGACCGCCGTCTCGAGGCACTTGGCCAGATCCCATTCCTCGTGCAGGCCAAGCAGCATGCCGGTGCAGAAGGCATCCCCCGCCCCGGCCGCGCCGACGATGTCCCTTGCCGGGATTCGCAGTGAGGATTGCAGCACGTCCTCCCCCTTTCGCGTGCGCACGAATCCGCCCTCGGGAAAGTGGATCACCACCAGTTCGCCGACGCCCATCTGCAACAACGCGCCGGAGGCATGCCGCAGCGCCACGGTGTCCAGTTTGCCGTCGTCCTGCCGAATCTTAAAACCGGTCGTCTTGCCGGCCTCGATTTCGTTCAGGATGCAGTAGTCGGTGTACTGCAGTGCGGGCGTGATAATCTTGGCGAAGCGGTCGCTGTCCTCGCTCACGGCGTCAATGCTCGTCCGCAGCCCGGCCGCCTGCGCGGCCGCGAGAAGCTTGGCCGCCTTGGTGCCGTGATTTTTGTCGGCGCTATCCATCTCGTCGAGCAGAAGCAGGTAGCCCAAGTGAAAAAAACGGGCCTTGGTTTTTTTGAAGTCGATATCGGTGCCGCCCCAGAGCGCGTTGGCGCCGCGGTTGTGAAAAAACGTCCGGTTGCCGCCCTTGGTCTCGGTCATGACATCGGTGTAGGAGGTCGGGGCATCGGCGGTGGCCTTGAGGAGCTTGGTGTCGATCTTGTGGCTGGCGCAGTCCGCAAGGATCAGGCCGCCGAAAGCGTCTTTGCCGACCAGGCCGGCGGCGGCGAGCGGGATGTCAGCGCCGAGCTTGGCCAGGTTGATGAGCAGGTTGTACGGAGAACCGCCGGTGCCGGTGACCGTGGCCCCGGTGATGTTGGCCAATTGCTCTCGCTGGGGGTAAACATCGATCATCTTCACCTGATCGATGATCCAGTTTCCACCAGCCAGAATCCCGGATCGCTTGGGAGCTTTTTTTGCAGCGGACATTGGAAACGCAAATTCTGCCAACAACACCGCCCGAAGGCGAGTCTGGAATTGCGGTTAAATCAGCTCCAGAATGGAAGCATCGACCTTGATCGCGGCGGCTTGGCCAATGAAATCAAGTCGCAGCAGCACGGTGGTCATCCCGAACCGATCCTCCACCCAGCCCTCCTGACCCTGCAGCGAGCCGGACTTGATCATTACGCGGTTTCCCTTCCCTATCATTGGCTCGACTCGGATATCCACATTTTGCTCGAGCGCAAATAGGATGTCGCTCAGCTGCTCCTTGAACTCCTCCTGGTCATGGACTTCGAGCATATTGGCGACGTAGTTGCTCTGGATCGCCGCTTCTCTTGTTTTTAGGTTTAGCTGGAGAAAAACGTAGCCGGGGAAAAGCGGCTTTTGGAACGTAACCACCTTGCCGCGATATTTCTTTGTGCTGCTGTAAGTCGGGAGGGTGGTGGAGAAGTTGTAGATTTTGCCGTGCTCAACGAGCTTTTTTTCGCAGCGCGGCCGCACGTGGGCCACGTACCAGTCCAACTCCGCGTCCTGCGGTGCCTGAGCGTCATCCGTAACCTCCGTGAGTTGCTCCATCTCGGCGCGGACTTTATCGAAACTACCCGGCCAAAACAACGGCGTAATTGCGCTTACCCCGCCGCAACAGAAGGTATTTGCCAAACAACAAGTCGACGGTCTTCAGCTTGTGCTGGTCGTCGTCGATTCGACTGCTGTTCACGTACACACCGCCACCCTTGATGTCCTTGCGCGACTGGCCACGCGACTGGGCCAAGCCGGCCTCGTGCAGCAGCTCCGGCAGCCAAAGCCCCTCCCCGCCGAAACGATCCAACGCCACCTCGTGCGTCGGCACCTCACCGGCAATCTCCCGGAATGTTGCCTCGGTGATCCCGTCCAGCGAACCGCCGAACAGAATCTCGCTGGCGCGGATAGCCTCGCTGGCGGCCTCTTCGCCGTGGACAAGCACGGTGGCCTCCCTGGCCAAGGCCTTGTGCGCGACGCGAGCATGCGGCTGCTCCGCGTGCTGCTTGGCCAAAGCCTCGATCTCGTCGCGATGGAGGAAGGTGAAAAAATTCAGGTACCGAACCACGTCACGATCATCGACGCGCACCCAGTATTGGTAAAACTGGTAGATGCTCGTGCGGGCCACATCCAGCCACACGGCGCCGGCCTCCGTCTTGCCAAACTTGGTGCCGTCCGAATTGGTAATCAGTGGCATGGTCAAGCCGTAGGCCTGACGGTTCTGCCGGCGGTGGATGAGGTCGATGCCGGCGGTGATGTTCCCCCACTGGTCGCTGCCGCCGATCTGCAGTTCGCACTCGTTCTGCTTGTATAGGTGATCGAAGTCGAGCGCCTGCAGGATCATGTAGCTGAACTCGGTGAAGCTGATGCCGACGTCGCGATTCTCCATCCGCGCGCGCACGCTCTCCTTGGCCACCATGGCGTTGACCTTGAAATGCTTGCCGACGTCGCGCAGCACGTCGAGGAACGAGAGCGGCGCGGTCCAGTCGGCGTTATCAACGAGCAACGCCGCGTTGGCCTCGCTGTCAAAATCCAGAAAACTGGCCAACTGTTTCTTGACCCCCTCAATGTTGGCCTTGAGCTGCTCGTGGGTGAGCAACTGGCGCTCGGCGCTCTTGCCGCTGGGGTCACCGATCGAGCCGGTCGCGCCGCCGGCGATGACGATCGGCTTGTGGCCGAACTGCTGGAAGCGGCGTAGCGCCAGCAACGGCACAAGGCTGCCGACGTGCAGACTGTCGGCCGTGGGGTCGAATCCGCAGTACAGCGTCACGGCCCCTTTGGCCAGGCGCTGTGCAAGCCCCTCCCGATCCGTGCAGTCGGAGATCAGTCCGCGCCATTCCAGTTCCTCGATGATGCCCATAAAACGGCACGTGTTATGGCCTCTTGGCCATTGAAAGTCGAGAGCCGCCCGCTTGGCCAAGCGCTTGGCCAACAAAAAACCGGGCAGGAAAACCTGCCCGGTTGCAAAACAATTTGAAGCGCCGGCTTACTCGCCCGGCTTGGCTTCCTCTGCGGCAGGAGCTTCCTCTGCGGTTTCTGCGGGAGCCTCCTTGCTCTCGGTCGGGGGCTCAGTCTCGGCGGGAGCCTCGGGCTCTTCGGCAGCGCGGGCTTCCTCTTTTGCCGGAGCTTCCTTTTTTGCCGGAGCTTCCTTTTTTGTCGGAGCTTCCTCTTTTGTCTTGATGGCCACAGCCTTGCTCTCCCCTTCGTCGTCGCCGAAGGTGTCAAAGGCATGTTGCAACGCCACCAGATCTTCGCCCGGCTTGAGGGCGTCGAGCACGGCTTCCTCCTCCTTGAGCTGTTCCTGGGAGTAATTGGCCGCCTTGATTGAGAGGCCAATGCGGCGATCCGACCGGTCGATCTTGATCACGCGGGCCGTCACTTCCTCGCCCACATTGAGGACGTCCTTGATTTTCTCGACCCGCTCCTCGCTGACTTGGCTGATATGCACCAAGCCGTCGATGTCGTGATCGAGCCCGACGAACGCTCCAAAGCTGGCGAGCTTGGAAACCTTGCCCTCGACGAGGTCGCCGATCTTGTACAGTTCGGCGATCTTGTCCCACGGGTCATCGTCAAGCTGCTTGATGCCGACGGAGATGCGCTGGTTTTCCCGGTCGACCTCGAGCACCTGTGCCTCGACGTCCATTCCTTTTTTCAACACCTCGGACGGGTGGTTGACCCTGCGGGTCCATGAGATGTCGGAGACGTGGATCATCGCGTCGAGCCCTTCCTCCAGCCCCATGAAAGCGCCGTAACTGGTGAGGTTGCGAATCTTGCCGGACACCTTTGCGCCGACCTTGTATTTCTCCTCGGCCAAATCCCATGGGTTGGTGTCGAGTTGACGTATACCAAGGGAGATTTTCTGCTCGTCCTGGTTGATGCCAAGCACGACGGCCTCGATGTCCTCGCCGGCCTTGAGCACCTCGGAGGGCTTGTTAATGCGCTTGGTCCAGGACAATTCGCTGACGTGAACCAATCCCTCGACCCCAGGTTCCAACTCGATAAATGCGCCGTACGGCATGAGGTTGACCACCTTGCCGGCCACCTTGCCGCCGATGGGATATTTCTCCTCAATCTTATCCCATGGATTGGCCTCTTTCTGTTTCAAGCCGAGGCTGACGCGCTCGCTTTCCTTGTTGACGTCGAGCACGACCACCTCGAGTTCCTGGCCGGTCGCCAGCATTTGCGAGGGGTGCGTGATGCGGCCCCAGCTCATGTCAGTGATGTGCAGCAGGCCGTCGAGGCCGTTCAGGTCGATAAATGCGCCGAAGTCGGTGAGGTTCTTGACGGTGCCCTTGCGGATATCTCCCGGCATCATGTCGTCCAGGAGCTTAGCGCGCTTGGCGGATCGTTCCTCCTCGATCAACTCGCGGCGGCTGAGCACGATGTTCTGCCGCTCAAGGTTGAGCTTCATCACCTTGAAATCGTAGGTGTTGCCGACGAAGACATCCAGATCCCGTGGCGTGATGATGTCGATCTGTGACGAGGGCAGGAAAGCCTCCACGCCGACGTTCACAATCAACCCGCCCTTGACCGCTGCCTTGACACGGCCCTTGATGCAGCCGCCTTCCTCGCAGATGGTTTTGATGTTCTCCCAGTTCTGCTTGAAAATGGCCTGCTCGTGCGACAGCTCGACCATGCCTTCGCGGTCCTCGAGGCGCACGATTTGCACGTCGACCACGTCGCCTAGCTTTAATTCCTCCTCGTCGTGATCGGAAAACTCGTTGCTCGGCACCGAGCCTTCGCTCTTGTAGCCGATGTCGATCATGACTTCCTTCTGACGAATCTCAATGACCGTCCCTTTGACTATTTGGCCGGCGACATAGCTGATTTGGCTCTGCGCCATGGCCTCTTCCATGGTTAATGACACTATATTATTTTAAATGGGAGTAAGTTTTCCCGGAAAAACCGGTGGCTCGTGAAAAGCGTCCGAAGACGGAGCGACCGGGTTAAAGGTTGGTTACTCGGTTAACAGTTGTTTCTCAGCTTCAAACGGGCTGCCCGCAATCACGGAGCCCAGCGGCAAGGCAACGTACGCATGGCCAGGCCGATTGCAAGTGCCATTTGCAAGAAAATAACTGTTTATTTGAAGGAATCCAGGGCGCGACGGGCTTCGCGGCGGACGTAGTCGTAGTCGTCACGCAGCCGCTTCTGCAGTTCCGGCTCGGCTTTTCGCGCCCCTTTACCCACTCGCCGCAGCACTTGGCAAGCGAAAAGCCGTACGAGTGGTTCGTCGTTGTCGAGCACCGAGATGTACAAGTCGACGTCGCGGACGCGCACTCGGCGCAGGGCATCCATCGTCACCTGCCGATCCTCGCTCACGTCCAGCCGGGCGAACAACTCCGGCCCGGCCGGCCGGGCATCCGAGCCCAGCTCACCTAATTCGCGGATGGCCGTGTGCCGCACCTTGACTGACGAGTCGTCCAACGCCGACTTGAGCGCAGCCAACAGCTTGTCGTCATCCGGATCGACCCTGGCCAGGGCGTCCAACGCGCTGGCCCGCACCGCGGCGTTGTCGTGATCCAATGCCCGGTTCAGCGCTGGCAACGCCGCCTTGGCTACCGGCCCCAGCTTGGCCAGCGCGGCGAACGCGGCGGCTTGGGTGGCGGCATGCTTCACGTTCAGCACGCCAACCAAACTCGTCACCGCGCTGTTGGGCAACTTGCGAAACCCACCGAGAGACTCGACGACAGCCAGGCGCAAATCCGTCCCGGCACCGTCGAGTATGCCGACAAGCCGCCCGGCCAGAGCCGCGTCGTCGCTGCCGAGTTTGCCGATGGCTCGCACGGCGCTGAGCTGAATCGCGCCATCCTTGTCCCCGAGTCTCTCGACCAATGCCGAAGTCGCCCCGCGAGCGCTTGGCCCGAGGCTGGCGAGCGCATCCATCGCCAACTGGCGGACAATCGGGTTGTCATCGTTCATCGCCGATCGCAACCGTGGCATCAGGCTCGCCGGCTTGGCGGTGGACGCCACCAACGCGGCCAGAGCCATCCCGCGAAACGCCGCCTGTTCGTGTTCCAAATACGGCAGGATCGCCTGCCGCGCCACCGCCGACTTTGCCCCAATGTTTTTCAATCCAAGCAGGGCGAGGTACGCCGGGCGACCTGCCTGCCGCGTTTCGAGCGCGGCCAATCGCTTGGCCTTCCCGTCGAGTTCGGCCTGTGCCGGTTTCAGTTTCGCCTCGGCGTCGGCGAGGGACTGGGTCGCGGCTTCCAACTCGGCGTCCGCCTTGACCCGTTGCTGCTTGATCGTCGCGGGCCGGTCGAGGGCGGTCTCGAACTCGTCCGCCTTGCGTTTGGCCAAGGCGGCAACAACGTCGGCCTGCGTCGCCAAGTCGTTATCGCCCTTGGCCACCTCGGCCGTGGCCCGGGCCTCTGCAGCAAGTCGGCCGGCGGCTTGAGCCACTGAGCCAAGCTCCATCAACAAGGCAGACAACTTGACCTTCGCGGCAACGGCTTGGGCCTTGGCTTCGCTGGCCTTGGCTAAGGCGACTTTCGCTGCGGACACCTGTGACTGTGCCGCCTTCAACGCAGCGTCGGCATCCGCTTGGCCCTTCTTGGCGGCCTCGATGTTTTTCGGCAGCGCGGCAATTTCGTCGTTGAGTTTTTTCAGGGCGGCCGCGAGCGCGAGCGCGGACTGTTGGCCAATGTCTCCCAGGCATTGGGCCTGCCATGAATTATCGAGCTTGGCCAAAGGCAGTAGCTCGACCGACGCCAAAATCCCCGGCACGGCCGCTTGGCCAATTTCAACCATCGCATTGAAGCAGGCCGCCTTTTCCTCCCCTGCCGCTTGGCCAAGATGGCCGATCAACTTTGGGACAGCATCGCCGGCATCCGGGCCGATGCGCCCGAGCAGGTCGATCGCTTGACTGCGCTTGGCCGGGTCGGCTCCTCCCAGCCACTTGAGCAGATGCGGCACAGCCGCCCGACTGTCGGGGCGCAGGCTGAGCAGGCCGTTCATGGCCTCGTGCCGGACGGGCTCGTCGTCGTGCTCCAGCGCGGGCAAAAGCAGCGGCAGCATTTGGTCGCCGGACAAGCCAACGCGATTCAACGCCTTGAGTCCGTTGGCGATAACCCCGGGGGACTGCTCCGCCACAAGCAGCTTGGCCAAACGCCCGCCCGGTTCGCCCGGTTGATTCATCCAGCCGATGGCCACAGCGGCAGCGGCGCGAATATTTTCTTCCTCCGAGCCAAGCGCCTCCAACACCTGCGGGTGCGCGGCCGGGCCTATTTTCCCGAGCGCGGCACCGGCGGTTTCGCCGATGTGATTTTCCTCGTCGGCCAACAGGGCGAACAGTCGCGGCACTGCCTCGTGAGCCGCCGGCCCCATGTTGCCGAGCACATTGGCCGCTCCGCTGCGAATGGAGGAGCTGTCGTCGCCCAGGGCGTCGATGAGCTGCGGCACGGCAGCCGGGCCGATCCGGGTCAGGGCGGTGACCACCCGCAGCCGAACCTGATCGCGGTAACGGCGTCCGCCACGGCTGAGTCGCTTGATGAGTTCCGGCGTGGCCTCGTGGGCGGCTGGGCCAAGGTTGGCCAGCGCGGTGGCTGACCAGAAAAAAACCTGCACTTCATCGTCGTCCAGCGCTCTGGCCAGCGCCGGCACGGCGGCTTTAGCCTCCGGCCCGATCAACGCGAGCGAGCGGGCCGCTTCGCGCCGGGCAACCTTGCCTCCGTCCACCAGGTCGCTGATTAACTCGTCCACCTGCGCGGCGGCGGTCATCAGCGCCCCCATCAAAAAAATAAAAATGGTGCCCGATATTTTCATGCGCGAAAAAAATCCCGCCTCTGCGGGATTGAAATTAAATCGGCAGCGGGGTTGCCGGCATCACGACAAAAACGGCAGCGTGCCGGTGCTGTCGTTGAACGAGCCGGTCGTCGCCCCGGCTTGGTTCAGCATCGTGGCAAACAGGTTGTTTAGCGGCGTGTCGCCGGAATACTGGATGTGCCGGCCTGGCCGAATCCATCCGCCGCCGCGGCCGGCGAGCACGATCGGCAGGTTCTCGTTATTGTGGCGGTTGCCGTCGCTGATGCCGCTGCCGTAAACGATCATGCAGTTGTCGAGCAGCGAGCCGTCGCCTTCCGGGATCGACTTCATTTTCTGCAGCATATACGCGAGCTGCTCGACGTGAAAGGTGTTGATTTTGCTGATCTTTTCCAGCTTGTCGCTGTTGTTTTGGTGGTGCGACAATGAGTGATGCCCCTCGCTCACGCCGATCGGGCGGTAGCTGCGGTTCGAGCCGGCGTTGGCCAGCATGAAGGTGGAAACACGGGTGACGTCCGTCTGGAACGCGAGGATCATCATGTCGCCCATCAGTCGGATGTGTTCCTCGTAGCTGTCCGGCACGCCCTCCGGCTTCTCGAACCGGGCGAGGACATCCGGCTGCGCGGCATTTTCGTCCTCAGCACGCTCGATGCGCTGTTCGATCTCGCGGACTGCGACCAGGTATTCATCGAGTTTTTGGCGGTCGTTGCCGCTGACTTTTTTTGTCAAAGAACGGGCATCCTCCAGCACGAAGTCGAGTAGGCTCTTCCGGTATCGTTGGCGCCTGGCCAGACTCTCGTTGCGTTCGCCCGCGCGGTCGTTGCCAAAGAGGCGTTCGAAAACCAGGCGCGGGTTGGTCTCCTTGGCCATCGGCGTGGCACCGTCCCGCCACGAGACGTTGTTCGAGTAGGCGCAACTGTAGCCGGAGTCGCATTTGCCTGACTGCCGGCCGCGCTCAGTGCCCAACTCCAGGGAGGCGAAGCGCGTCTGGTGACCGATCTTTTGCGCGGCAAACTGATCCACCGAAATGCCGGCGCGAATCTCCGAGCCTTCGCTCTTGAGCGGCTGCACGCCGGTCAGGAACACCCCCGCGCTGCGGGCGTGGTCGCCGGGGCCGTCGCCGTTGGAGCGGCCCTTGTCCTGCGTTAACCCGCTGAGCACGCACAGGTCGCGCTTCACCGGTGAGAGCGGCTTGAGGATGCGTGGCAAATCGTAGTGCGCGCCGGTGACTTCCGGTTTCCATTCCTGGATGTGCACGCCGTTTGGCACGAACAAAAACGCCATGCGCACCGGCGGCTGGACCGCCGCCGCGCCGCCCAGGGCGCGCACCGGGTTCATGCTCTCTAGCAGCGGCAGCGACACCGCCGCGCCGAGCCCCTTGAGAAACGTGCGCCTGTGAAGGTTGGTTTGGTTACTCATCGTTTTCCATCTTTGTGTTGCTCATCAGGAACGGCTTGCTGCTAATCACGCCGTTCAACAGCGCGGTGAAGCGGTAGTCGTTCGCCTTTAATTCGTTGCAAATATCCTCGACCGCGCACTTGTCGTAATACTCCAATCCGCGTCCGAGGGCGTAAGTTAGCATCTTCTCACACAGCGCGCGAATGAAAGTTTCGCGTGATTTGAGCACTTTTTTCAGGCCTTCGGGGCCATTAATCGTCTCGCCGGTGGGTAGTTCGCCGGAAGGATCGATCGGGAAATTGCCGTCGAGATCACGCCACGCGCCGATGCCGTCGAAGTTCTCCAGCGCAAAGCCAAGCGGATCCATCTTCGAGTGGCAGGTCGCACACTCGGCCTTTGCACGATGCTTCTCGAGCCGCTCGCGGAGGGAGCCGCTGGTGATCGCCTCTTCATTTTCCTCCAACTCCTCGACGTCGGGTGGGGGCGGCGGAGGCGGCGTGCCGAGGATTTGCTCCAGAATCCATTTGCCGCGATTGACCGGCGAGGTGCGCGTGGGGTTCGACGTGATCGTGAGGATGCTCGCGTGCGTCAGGATGCCGCCCCGGCCGCTGCCCTTGGCCAAGCTCACCCGCTGGAACGCCGACCCACTCACGCCGTCGATGCCGTAGTGCCCGGCCAGACGCTCGTTGAGGTAGGTGAAGTCGGCATCGATCAACTCCACCACGCTACGATCCTCCTTCATCACAGCTTCGAAGAACAACTCGGTCTCCCGCTTCATCGCCGCGCGCAGGCCGTCGTCGAATGTCGGGAACTTGACCGGGTCCGGCGTGACGCCGGCGAGGTTGCGAATCTGCAGCCATTGGCCGGCGAAGTTCTCGACGAGCGCACTCGATCGCGGATCGGCCACCATGCGGCGCACTTGTGCCGCGAGCACGTCCGGCTTGGCCAACTCGCCGCGCTTGGCCAAGCGGAACAACTCGGCGTCCGGCATGCTGCTCCACAGGAAATACGACAGGCGCGACGCCAGTTCCCAGTCGTTCAGCCGCCGGATGGTCTCGTCGCTGGCCGGGCGCGTGTCCAGTTCCCAGCGGAACAGGAAGTGCGGCGAAACGAGCACTGCCTGTGTGGCCAACTGCATCCCTTCCTCGAACGAGCCGTCGTCAGCCATCACCATGTCGACAAACGACAGCAGGCGGTTGATCTCCTTTTTGGCGACCGGCCGGCGGTACGCTTTCTCTGCGAACTGCGCCAGCGATTCGCGGGCGACCTCGCGCAACTCGCCCGGCTTGGGTTGCCGCACGATCACGCGGCGGTGCGACTCCGGCAGCTTCGGCTGCGGCGCGTCGAGCGGGCCAATGATTGTGGTGCTTTTGACGAACAAATTCCGGTCGCCACGCAACGCCGGGTCCGGCGAGTCGTTGTTCACGTAATTGTTGAGGTACGCGACGGAAATCTTGTGAACGCCTTTCCCGGGCTTGAGTTTCACGACAAAATCGCGCCGCTCATCCTCGCGCTCCTTCACCTCAAACGTCTTCACCGGTTTGCCGTTGAGGCTGATCTGCATCCTCGGCGACTCCGGCCCGGCGAGTGTCGCGTAGGCGTTGAGGCGCAGGAGGAACTCGCCGTCCGTCCGGAACGGATAACGGATGTCGATGCTGCCCTCGCGCCACATGCCCCAGAAACTGTCGTTCTCGATTCGCACCGCCTGATCGTCGCTCTTCGTGCCCCATTTTTTTGTGCGAATGGTGTCCTGCGGCGGGTACGGCGGAATGTCGGTCCGGATCGCCTTGGCCGTGATCTCCTCCGCGGCGCGAAGATATTTCTCCATCAGGATCGGCGAGAGCGAGAGCACGTCGCTAATGTTGTCAAAGCCGTAGCCGACCTCGTCGTTGGGGAAGTCCGCCGCCGGCCGGTAGTCCACGCCGAACAAATCGCGGACGGTGTTGTTGTACTCGCTGCGGTTGAGGCGGCGCAGCGTGACGCGGCCGGGGTTCACCGGCACGGCCGGGTTCGAGCAGTCAAACTTGGCCAACTGCGCGTCAATGAACTCTGTCAACAGGATGCGCTCATCCTCGGTTGGCTGCGGGTTCTTCTCCGGCGGCATCTCCCGCTGGTGCAGCATGTGGTGGATTTTCTCCCACGTTCGCCCGTCGCGGGAAAAATCCGGCCGGGTTCCGAGCGCCTCGAGGTTCACCTCCGCCTTGGCCCGCTTGTTCCCGTGGCATTTGAAGCAGTACCGCTCGAGCAACGGCTTGATGTCCTGGACGAACTCCGCCTGGCAAAGCGCTTGGCCAAGGCCAAAAGCCAGCAGCAGGCAAACCGGTCTGTTGAGCGAAAACAGCATTAAACCCCCAAGAAGTTAGCGCAAAAAGTACGCGCAAGCACGCTGGTATATTCAATAACGCGCATGGGAATATAGATCGATCACAAGGCGAATCAGCGTGGCAGCGTTTGCGGGAGGTCGGCGATGACGTAGGCCATCACGGCCATCGCAGCGACGCAGCGGTTGAACTCCGCCGGATCGAGCTTGTCGATCGTGTCGGCGGCGGTGTGGTGAAACCAAAAATATTTCTCGCGATCCACCTCGAGATGCATAACCGGCACGCCGCCCCGAACGAGCTTGAGCACATCCGCGCCTCGGCAGCCCTTGGCGATGGAGCCGGAGCCGATCGGGTCGAGCAACTTGGCGACTCCCCGGATGATCTCCATCCCCCGGCCGCTACCAAGGAAGCCAAAGCCTGTCGGCCGGAACACGCCAGCGTCTGACTCGATCGCCAATGTATGCTTGGCCAAGGCCGCCTCGTGCCGCTTGGCGTACGACGTTGCGCCGCGCAAGCCGTTCTCCTCATTCGTCCACAGCACGACGCGCACGGTGCGCTTTGGCCGCAGGCCAAGCTTGAGCATCAGCCGCGCAGCCTCCCACGCGGCGAGGCAACCGCCGCCGTCGTCCATCGCCCCTTGGCCAACATCCCACGAGTCGATGTGGCCGCTGACGATGACGATCTCCTCCGGCTTCTCCGTTCCGGGGATCTCCGCAACGACGTTCCGCGAAATGCCATCGGCCAGCGTGCGTGCCTCCATCTTGAGCCGCACGCGGAGCGGTTCGCCGCGGGCCTGCATCCGCGAGAGCATGTTGGCGTCCTCCAGCGAGAGCGCGGCGTGCGGGATTTTCCTTACCCCATCGGCGTACGACATGCCGCCGGTGTGCGGCGTCTGCATCGAAAACGGCCCAACCGACCGAATCAGGCTCGCCACCGCCCCGGCCCTCGCCGCGTAAATTGCCCCCTGCGTGCGGACGATCACCGTCTCGCGATACTCGGTGAAAGGCACGTTGAAGAGGACGATTTTTCCCTTGGCCTCAGCGGCACGATTCTTGAGATCGTCAAACCCGGTGACCACCAACACGTCCGCCGTAATGCCTTCGGGCGGCGTGCCGACGCTGCCGCCCAAGCCGAGCATCGGCAGCTCGCGGCGGCGTGGCGAAAGCAACTTGACCGACTCGCTGCCACGAACCCAGCGCGGGACGGTAACTTCCTCTCCCCGAACGTTTCGGAAGCCGTCTTTTTTCATCTCAGCGAGACACCAGTCGATGGCTGACTCGAGATTTTTCGAGCCAGTAAAGCGCGGCCCAAACGTGTCACACATCGTGGCCAAGCGAGAAAACCCAAACAAGCTGTTCGTCGCCGCCTGCGTCAAACGTTGGGCTTCCGGCCGGTAATCCGCCGGTACACTCCCCGCCGCAAACCCAGTCGCCACCACCAAGCCCAGCGACAAAAAAAGGAAAAGCCGTTGCAAGTTCATTGATGAAAATTATTTCCTCGGACGTACCGGTTGCAGCCAGGCGCGTTCGTGTTCCCCGGCGGCGTAGGGGTTGGCTTTCTTTTTTGACGCCATGATCTCGGCGCGGACGTATAGCTCGTCGCCGTTGAAGGTGTAGCTTGGCTCGAGCGACTGCGATTGGCCGAGGATCTCGCCGATGCCGGCCTCGCTTGGCTTGAGCGAGTTGCGCTTGGCCAAGTCGGGGCTGCTCTTGAAGTTCTTTCGCGTGCCGATGAACCATGTGGTGTATGTCACGCCTTTTTCCGGCTGGATGCGGAAGCTGTACGTGCGCCTGGCCAGGCGGATGCCGTCCACGGCCACGCCGCTTGAGGCATAAAAATCGCCGCGCTCCATCGCCGCTATGATCGACTGCGGCGTGAGCGACTTGGCGCGAACCATCACCCACCCGCGGCCGGTGTTGCTCTGGCCAACGGCGAGGTCGTGGTAGTTGTGCGCGTCGTCGGTTCCCAGGCCGAACATCAACGGCAATTTGTGCACGCCGATCCGGTAGGCGTTGATCACGTCCCAAATCTGCCCCGTGCTGAGGTGCTTGGAGTCGCCGTAGTTCCGTACCGCTGGGTGGCCGTTGTACACCTCAAAAAACCGTTCGCCGCGCAGCCGGATCATGTCGGCCGGCTGGATCGCCCAGCCGAAGTTGGGGTGGTTGATATGCGGGAACATCGGCTGGCCGGTCGCCTTGCGCTGCGCCAGCACGGCGTCGATGTTTTTCTGCATCGTCGCCGCCACCCCGGCCCCGCCCTGCGGCGGGATTTGTTTCCCGATGTTGGTGACGTTTATGTGGATCGGCAGGCCCTGAAACTGGTCGGAGATTTCCTCGCTCTGCATCAGCAGGAAACTCCCCGGCACAGCCATCTTCGGACGATACTCGGCGTAAGTCTTGAGCCGGACCTGCGGGACGCTCTTGACGACTTTGTGCTCGACCCAGTCGTCGCCGAAACGTTTCAGATATTTGTCGAACGCACGTTGGCCGCCGGCATTTTTCTCGCGGTGAATCCAGCGCTGGCCCTCGGCCAACACGTTGTGGTCGGAGATGCCGAGAAAGTGGTAGCCGTTGCTGCGGTACCAGTCGGCGATCATTTCGGGGTAGTCGTCGCCATCGCTCCAGAGCGAGTGGGTGTGGAGGTTGCCCTTCCACCAGCGGGTGTCCTCGGCGGAGAGGGTTGAGGCGGCCAGCGCAAAAGCAATCGTGAGGAGGATCTTGGTTTTCATGCGTTGAAGGAGGGGGAGAGTAGAGTTTTCAGTTTTCAGTTTCAAGTTTTCAGTCGGGACGCGGATTTTAAGGACTCACAGGATCAATTTTTTAAATCCTGACGACCTGCGTTCATCTGAGTCCTATCTTTCCTCTC
>Ga0315339_1002255_pt1 | contig 14923 bp, 12 predicted proteins | sample ASW17metaG_FD_204514 | JGI IMG/M metagenome (GOLD analysis project Ga0315339, IMG submission 204514) | Ammonia-oxidizing marine archaeal communities from Pacific Ocean, United States - ASW #17 | ecosystem: Environmental > Aquatic > Marine > Oceanic | place: USA: California | collected 2016-12-05
TGCCAAGGAAACTCTATGCTGATCCATCTTCTCCATTGTCCGGATTGATTTGACGGATAATTTTGAAAAAGCTAAACGCTTACATGGCAGAGGGCGTTATACCGAGGCTGAAGCGTTATATGCCCAGGTAATAGCCTCTAATGCCCGCGATGCAGAGGCACTTTATCTTTTAGGTACTTTGCTTGGTCAACGAGGTAAGCTCGATGAAGCATTGATATTTTTAGAGCGTGCAGTATATGAAAGTCCAAAAAACTCAGTTTACCACTGCAATCTGGGCGTAATTGAACACAATCTCAAAAGACTGGAACAGGCTAAGATCTCTTTTCTACTGGCCATTAACCTTAATAATCAAAATGTAGACGCACATTATAATTTGGCCAGATTGTACAAAGAACTTGGCTTAACTGATGCCGCGTTATCTAGCTACGGGATAGTTTTATCTCTAGAACCATCACATTTAAATGCGCTTGGTAATATGGGTAACATTCTTGTCGATGTGGGACGCCTGAAGGACGCAGTTATTCAGTTTAAGAAAGCCATTGAATTGAACCCCAAGGACACCCTTTCTCTAGTTAATTTAGGAAATGTCTATAGACGCATGGGCCTAGCTGAGAAAGCAATAAATACATATGGTAGAGTACTAAGTATTCATGCCCACGATGGTCTCCGAATTAGGTCCGCTGTTACGTTGCCTGTCGTCTACAAAAGTTTAGATCATATTAAAGAGGTTCGAGAAAACCTCGAACTTAAGGTAGAAAGGTTGTTAGAGGAAGATCTAGAAGTTTCAGATCCATCTCTAGAAACATCAACTACAAATTTTTTTCTAGCTTATCAAAATTTCAATGATCGGGACCTCCAGAGAATTATAGCAAGGATACATCTGAATTCTTGCTCTCGCTTGGGATGGACTGCTCCTCACTGCAATGGAGTTAAACGTGGAAGAGAAAAAATAAAAATTGGTTTTTTATCAGCCTATTTCTACCGTCACTCTGTGGGCCGGATGATGGTTGGATTGATTTCTCAAATACCCAAGAACCTTTTCGAAGTGGTAGTCATTACCACTAAAGGGCAGAAAGATTCTATAGCTCTTAAAATTCAAGATGCAGCTGACCATCTCGTTTATATCCCGGGAAATTTGCTTGAGATGCAGGAAGAGATCGGTCGACAAAAACTTGATATCTTGTTTTATGCAGACATTGGAATGGATGTACGCAGTTATTTTCTCGCCTTTGCCCGTTTAGCACCGGTTCAGTGCCTGACTTGGGGGCATCCAGACACTACTGGTATACCTAATATGGATACTTTCTTATCCAGCTCATTGATTGAGCCTGCCGACGCCAAAGAACATTATTCTGAAAATCTTTATTGTTTCTCAACACTACCGACATTTTACTATCGGCCCAATATCCCTGAACGTTTAAAAACACGAGCCGAATTCGGTTTTGACGAAAGACAGCACATTTATTTCTGTCCGCAAAGCACTATTAAATTTCATCCGGATCTGGATAAGATTTTTGCGCAAATTTTGAAAGGAGATCAAGAGGCCAGGATATTGTTACTGGAAGGTGCAATAAGGGATTGGACAGGTTTGCTTCGAAACCGGTGGAGAAAAACTATCGGTGATCTGGAAAAAAGAATTGATATCATACCCCGCCAAAGCCCAGAAGACTTTATATCACTCCAGTCTATCTCTGATGTCATTCTTGATACTCCGTATTTTAGTGGCGGTAATACCACTTATGAATCGTTTGCTTTAGGAAAAGCGGTAGTTACGCTGGATAGTACATATATGCGGGGACGTGTTTCTGCGGGGATGTACCGTATTATGGGTATAGAAGAATGTACTGCCCTTACGTTAGAAGAATATATTCAAACAGCACTGACGCTTGGTACAAATTCCGATTTTCGAAGAGATATTGAAAATAAAATCATGGAATCGAACGCGAGTTTATTTGAACACAAAGGCGTGGTAGATGAATTTATCGATTACGTGACGACGACGGTTCTTTAATCTAACATCATACTTCTAGTGTTATAATGCTCAAAGGCCATAAGAAATTAATGAAGAAAAGAAGCCCTAATTTTCTATTCATTCATTAATTTTTTTTACTTTAGAGGTATCGATAACGCTTGGCCTCTTTGCTACCAAATATTTCTTAATTCTCTAAGCTTTAAAAACACGGTTTTGTTGTCCAGTTCTTCCGGCAAATCGGGGAAGGCCTTTCGTAACTCTAAATGGATGGTGGGGTTTTGGAGGCGAAAAAAAGTATTAATTTCCTTCTCAGTACCAAGGTTAGTTATCAATGCGTTATTTGTGTCCTGGTTTTCTAGTTCAGATTTTAAACCTTTTGCCCTCTCGTTGTCGGGTTCCCTATCCAGAGTAAAATTTAGATTATTTATGATGTAGTCGTGACCAGGATATATCATTGTTTCATCTGGGAGTTGTGCCAGTTGACTTGCGAACGTGTTATATAGAGAATCCGGATGGCCTCCTCCTTTGCAGTGCCCTGCACCGGCGTTAAAAAGGGTGTCACCCGCAAATAGGGCAGGGATCTCTGTCTTGGAAAATAGACATATGTGGCTCATTGTATGGCCGGGTGTGTCCAGTACTTCAAGTTCCACCGTTTTGCCGACTTTTACAATATTACCAGCCGAGAGCCCTTCATCCATATCCGGTATTTGATCCTTAGCCTGCGCATGAGCAAGCACCTTAGCCCCCGTGGCATCAACTACACCCTGATTACCTCCAATGTGGTCATGATGGTGATGGGTATTAAGTACTTGAGAGATATGCCATCCTTTTTTTTTGGCTATTGAAAGGCACTGGTTGTATTCAAGTGGGTCAATAGCGAGAGCATCACCGGTATCAGGGCAGGCTATCAAATAGTTAAAGTTGCGGAAATCATTACCAGTCCAGATTTGTTCAACGAACAATAGATCCTCCTAAGGTTACACAAGGTTGTTTATATAGCCTAGCACGGGATCCTTTATCAATCCAAAGCAACTTGATCAAAAGAATCTTGGTAGATTGAAATAGAAACTTGACAAGTATTAGTTGTACATCTCTATCGTTGCCCATGAAAATTAAGATCACCAAAGAGATATTTAAACAGGCCGTTGAAACTCTCTCCAAACGGGATCCTGATCTTAATATGTTTTATAGAACGAGTGGATTGCCACTTCTAAGAACTCGCCCCCCTGGTTATGGCACCTTACTCAAGGTTATCTGCGCTCAGCAAGTATCGACGGCAGCCGCACGTGCCATTACGGGACGTCTTGACGCGATTTCAAAACCGATGACTCCTGAAATTTTCATGGGTATTTCAGACAAAAAAGTTCGTGAAATTGGTCTTAGTCGCCAAAAAGAAATGTATGGAAGGGGTATTGCCGAGGCGATAATAAATGGAACATTCAGTCTTCGAAAAATTGCCAATATGGGAGATGAGCAGGCCATTGCTGAAATGATGAATCTTAAGGGCATCGGCAGGTGGACGGCGGAAGTCTATTTGATATTCGCACTCCGGCGACCAGATCTTTGGCCAATAGATGATTTGGGTATCGTAAAAGGAGTGATGGGCATGAAAGGCTTAACGTCAAGGCCTTCCCGTCAAGAACTGATACACATTGGAGAATTATACAAACCTTGGCGTAGCGCAGCCGCTAGAATGATGTGGCACTTTACAAACGTTTCTCGAGGCAACTGAGGAGATCAGCCTCTATAAGACTTGCTAAAGAGGACACTAAATTGCTAGTCAACAAGCCGGGTTCAGGTGATTTTCTAATTTTAATATTTTAATGAGGACAGTGTATGGCACATAATCCGCCGCGTATAGATTTGTTCAGTGACACTAAAACCCGCCCTTCGATGGAAATGCGCAAAGCCATGTGTGCCGCGGAGGTTGGTGATGAGCAAGCTGATGAAGATCCTACGACGATCAGTTTATGTGAAATTGTGGCTGATCTGATGGGACACGAAAAAGCTCTGTTTCTACCTTCTGGTACTATGTGTAATCAGATTGCTCTCGCAGTTCATTGCAGTCCAGGGGATGAAATAATAGCTGATGAAACCTCTCATATCTTTAATTTTGAAGTTGGGGGTGCGTCTGCAATAGCCGGTGCCATGATACGGCCTATTGAAGGAAAAAATGGAATATTTGCTGCTTCGCAGGTAGGGGATGCGCTTCGTCCGGCTCTTCGCCATTCACCAAAGTCTAGGGTTGTAGTAGTAGAACAGACTTCGAATTTAGGTGGAGGCAGCGTATGGACATTGGAAATGCTTAATTCCATTAAAGATATTGCCCGTAATAGTGGTTTAATTGTGCATATGGATGGGGCTAGACTAATGAATGCGGTCGTCGCCTCTGGTATTCCTGCCAAAGATTATGCCTCTTGTACGGATACCGCATGGATTGATTTATCAAAAGGGTTGGGGTGTCCTATCGGCGGCGTACTAACTGGAACGCTTGCATTCATTGAAGAAGCGTGGTTTTGGAAGCAACGTCTTGGAGGCGCTATGCGACAATCCGGTATGATGGCGGCGGCGGGAATATTTGCTCTTAAAAACAACGTGTCTCGATTAGCTGAAGACCATGAGAATGCTCAAGTTTTTGTCGAGCGACTGTCTCAAATTGATGGCATTGAGCTTAAATCAAAGAATATTGAGACCAATATAATATTTTTTACGGTCAACTCGTTGAACATAAATGCTGTTCAGTTATCCGCTTCTCTTCTAGATCAAGGAATTCGCATAAACGTAACGGGAGAGAATAGTGTCCGTGCTGTTACTCATATGGACGTTGATCGGAATAGTGTTATCGAAGCGGCTGATGCAATTGGTCAAATATTGGTAAGAAATACCAGTTAATCGATCTTAAATCGTAGACGCGAGTGGGCTGCCCTAAGGGAAGCTTGAACTTCTAGTGGGCTTTCAGCCTTAGCAAAAATAAATCCGAGGTATTGTTTCCCTTCGGGCAAGGGAGTTAACTTTTGTCCGATTTTAATGGAAATCTGTAAATCTTTAACGTGTTTTAATGCTCTCGCTTCGATATCGCCTTCAACACTTTTTAAAATCCCGGCTTTTGGAATTGGGATCATCATAACACCCGAAGCCAACTTCTCTCGGTTAACGCAAGCGATGGGTTGTTTGAGAGCGTGAGAGATAATCAATTCCTCGAGCGAGCGGTCACCGTCAAACATTAGGCTGCGCGAACATAGGCCACCAATTGAGCGGGCGGCTAATTCGATTAGCCAAGGCCCTTGTTCGTTAACCGTGGGTTCCTGATCGCGTATTCGTAATTCAGCATGAACAGGGCCTTCGGTAAGACCAAGAGCGTTCGCCGCTTGTTGTACAATTTGATGGAGTCTATCTTGGATTCCTATGGGATGTTGGGACGGGGTGACGTAAATCGTTTCCTCAAAATAGGGTCCATCCAGGGGTTCTGGCTTGTCGAAAATCGCCAACGTTTTGAGTTCTCCATTTGTCAGAAGCCCTTCCAATGCCACTTCCTGACCCGGGAGAAAATCTTCAACGATAACATCTTCCCCGGAAACCAGGGAGGCGATGCGCTGATATGCGTCTACGAATTCTCGAGGATTATTAGCCCGTATTACACCTTGACTTGCAGAACGATTTACGGGTTTTAGAACACAGGGATAATCGGTGGAGTTTGCGAGTGTCCTAATGTCGTCGTTTGGTTTTACACACTGAAAAACTGGATGAGGTAAGCCGTTCTTTTTTAGGGTGTTTCGGAACTGGTATTTGTTGATAGAGGCTTTAATTGATCCGATTGAGTTGTGTGGCAGACCTAATTTTTCAAGAGCTTTTACAGCAAGAAGACATGTCTGCTCTTCAACACCAATGATGGAATTGATAGGGTGACTTTTATGAAAGGTTTTAATTTTTTCAATACTTTCGTTTAAGTCATCGAATTTGAGTTGGAGTATCCCGCTAGATTGGAAAGTCTTTAATACACTTTCTTCATCGGATCCAATTGTTACATTTACACCGGATTTATGAGCGGCACTCATAAAGTCTTTAACCCGGTATGATGTAGTGGGTATTAACAGAAGTAGGCGCGCCATGTTTTATATTTAAATCTGTTCGGCTTGAAAACGTGTAGGCTCTGCGCAGCAGTACCAAGCCTCGCTCATTTTTGGGATGTCTGTGCAATCTTGCGAAAAGTTTAAAGTTGTTGATGGCTGGGAAGTCGTATTTTGAGCATTGTTAGCAGCCTCCCAGAGCTCCATAAATATTTCCTGTCTTGTTTTGCTACGCTGTTCTCCTTCCTCAACAATTTGTCTTACATTATTTGCCAAAGTTTCCATTTGAGGATCACTGAATTGCCAAGGATAACTTAGTGCCTCTTGGTCAAATTGTGGAGCGCGTGTTTTGATCTCTTCCAGCTCTAATAAGCGGGATCCCAATGGGATTAAAAGGCGAATGCTTAGTTGCACGGATGCGACATTATTTAGTAGCCCAAGGTCCACGATTGTTTTAAGGAGATCCTGATAATTGCTGACCGTAGACCAGGGTGTGAAAGGGATAAAAGTTGGAGATAAAAGTAATTCCAAGCGTTTCGTGATTTCGACTACTTCGTTGAAATCAGAAGTGCTATGTCCTTTTTCCAATTTTAAGAGGACATGGTCGTCAACTGATTCAACCGCTGTGGTGATAAACCTACAGCCAGTATCCTTTAAAACGGCTAGCAATTTCTGATGCTTTAGAAGGTGTTCAACCTTTATTATCACGTCATAGCCGAGATGAGGAAACTCATTGTGTAACTTTGTGATTATATCTAACCCATGTTTGGGTCCATTAAAAAAGTCGGGATCACCAAAACTGATATGTTCTGCGCCTGCTTCAACTAACTGTCGTATGTCTTTCATGACTATATCTACAGGAACGATAAAAAATCGACCCCCGTATACGGGTACAACTGGGCAATGAAGGCAGACATGTTTACAGCCCCGGCTAGCTTCAGTGTAACCTGTAATCTTTCGATCACCATTCGCTTCTTCTAGATAAGCATAATTGTCTAATGTTGGAAGCTTGGTACGATCAGGTACTTGGAAGCGATATTTTTCAATAATTGTGACGTTCCGCTCGTGCGAGTTAAAAGAGTGGGAACCGTCTAGCTTATAACAAAGTTTCTTGACGGCTGTTTCAAATTCGCCACCGATAAACGACATATTTCTCTCTTCAGCTAAGATATTCCCTAACATTGGAGCATATAGTCCAAAAAAACATATATGAGCATTTGGATTTAATATTCTTAATCGAGGAAGGAGTTGGAGTGCCAAACGGGTGGCGGTATGCATGGCAAGGTGGAGGGCGATCAGTGATGAGTTTTTTACTGCCTCTTCTTTTAAAGGTTCCACTGCCAAGTCATTACAAATGACTTCTGCCCCATCTTTAGATATAGCTGCAGACAACGTAGCCAAGGCAAATGGTTGATGTCCAAGGTCATACGTGGAAAGGAGTAAAACCCTCATGATACCGTTTAGATTCTACGCCGGTTAGATTGTGTTAATATGGCGCCGGACCACCTTTTCCAGGGGAGTAATAAGGATTATCACCACCGGCATGGTCGGTGACATCTAAAACCGCCGCGATAGAAGGAACAGCACCTTTAATTTCTACTTCGATCCCTTGTTTTAAGGTGACGTCAGCCATGCCACACCCTTGGCAACCACCTTCCAGGCGGATAAATGCGGTATCTTTGGTTACGTCAATTAGAGAGATATGGCCTCCATGACCAGCAACCGACGGGTTAATTCGTTCATCTAACACAGCTTGAATTGCGCGGCCTTCAGGGGTCTCCAGACCTTTTTTTGGAATTGCATCTCTGAAGTCTTTAACCGCTGTAACTTGAGGAACGTGGTGGCCTATCACATTCGTCATACCACCAACCAAAGCCATAGTCGGGCCCGTTAATTCTACATAAAGAGTGCCATTATTAAAGGCCTTGTAAGTCACAGCACCGCCCATTTGCTCCGCTGCAGGTTTAATTCGAGTACTTATTATATCCTTAATTTGACTAATAGTTTCAGCATCTTCAGGAGAATCCTTAATGTTAAACTCGAGTTCTTCCTTAGGGTCCCTGATTTCCAACAGCATAGGTTTACCCGTTGAATAATGGTCCATAATGGCACCTAAGATCATTGGTTTTAGAATCTGCCAATTAAAGTTCTCCTGCTTTTTTACCGTGACAAATTCCTCGTACAGGGTGACCTGTATGACACCTTCTATTTCAAATAAACGGCTTACCAGAGGTGATCGTTCGGCAGCTTCCTTATCTGAAAACTCCAAAGTGCCTGAAACCAGTACAGGTTCTCCTGGGTAAAATTTCATCCGATTAATATCAGGCATAGGTTCCGTTTGGATGAACATCTAACTCTCCTAGGATTAATATGAAGGCGTCTCATTCGGATTATAAATTGAAATTTGGTCCTTGTCGCGGAAATAATTACTAGCAGAACCACTTAATAAGTTAGTGTAAACTATTCACTTTAATGATTCCCCTAATCTGTTTATATGCCCCTTTAGTATAATTGAGTCAGGTAAGTATTCGGGGATTGGTATCTTGGTAACAACAAAAAGTTGAAAAGTTTTTAGTTTAGGGATGTCCGAACAATCCTTGTTTGGTTGTAGATCTTGATGTTGTGTCAATGAATTATAAAAGGTTTAAAGAAGCGTTTCCGGGGTGAATAATCTATTACGCTGTTAAAGCTAACCCGGCACCTCCCATCCTTAAAAAACTTGCAGCTCTTGGATCACGGTTTGATGCGGTAAGTTTATTAGAAGTAGAGAGATGTCTGGGGATTGGGGTGGAGCCTCAACATATTTCCTATGGTAACACTATAAATAAATTGGATGATATAGCCGCGGCATATGATTTAGGAGTGCGTCTTTTCGCTTTTGATAGTGAACATAATTTACAAAATATTAAAATTGCCTTCCCATGCTGTTATAATTGATTGAATAGCACTGTGGATTGCCTTCTTTGGACATATCAGGGTATTCCAGGATTGCAACGGGGTTGATAAATAACTTCCAACTATCTCGATAACCTCGGCAGATACAATGGAATGCGCATTTCCACAAAGGCTGTAGAGCCTTTCCCCATGGTGGTAGCGTGCCCAGGCATTTCTAACGATGCCAGGGCCATACCGTAGAAGACACTGTGCTTTTTCAAGTCCCTCTGGATCATTTAGATTAATGGATAGGCAGCGTTCGCGTTCTATACCTTTATCTTGGGTGTATTTTTTGTAGAGTTCGAAGGCACCGATGTTTGGACAAACACTGTAGAATTTATCTTGGAGTGCAAAACGGAAGTGACCCCGAATAAAGTCGTGCGTAGCAACGTCAATACTAACCGGTCGTTCCATCTCTAATCGCTATTGTCATCGGAGCGCGTACAAGTCAGGAAAATGCCTTAAAGGTGATCAGGGTGAACGTATCTTTAACACTTGGTAAACACTGAATTCGTTCAGTTACAAAACGGCCGATATCGTCGTCGTCATTTAGATAACATTTAAATAATAAATCAAACTGCCCAGATGTTGAATATGCTTCCGAGACCTGTTCCACACTTTCAATTGCCTCCTCAGCCACTTTGTACGCTCTACCGAGTTCAGCTTTTACTTGGATAAATATAGTCTGCATTTATGCCCCCTTTGCCTGTTTGTATTGGAACCTATGGTTGATGTTGAAATGCGAATAAATCGGAAGAGAGTAGTTATACTGGGGCAAAACGATGGGCAGACAATTGTCTTGAAATCAATTATTTTAAATAATTTACTATAATATAGTTCGTGACAATATTTGATATTGCCAGTTAACATCATACTGGCAAACAGTTCACGAACATTTTGTATGCTGGTCATTGTATATTATTACAAAGTAAAACTTATAATCTTCGGTATAGCCAAAAACTCAATTTCAGAACTGAATTCAAGACGGGAGTTGCTTGGTACTAAGCGGCACTTTCCCCCAGCCACTTTCATGTGCGGTTCAAAAAAGCGGGGACATGTTCTCCCAGTCCGATGATTGGTTTATCTTTATGTGTTTGTTCTTGTTCATTGTTTAGATCTTGTCTATCGGACTTTTGGGGAGTCAAGCTTTCTCCCTTTTTCTTGGTATTGTCTTCATTTGTAGGTCTAGCTCTTCGATTACCGTCTTTTGTTTTTAATTCACTTGTAGAATAAATTGGAATCTCTTTCCCCGTGAGACGTTTAATTGCGTCAATAAATTTTTTTTCCTTAATTGACGAGATAGTAAAGGCCTTGCCGGTTTTACCTGCGCGACCGGTCCGTCCAATGCGGTGGACATAGTCCTCTGGATGAGTAGGTACATCAAAATTAAACACATGGCTTAGGTCGTGAATATCCAGCCCTCGTGCAGCTACATCGCTACAGACAAGAAAGGTGATGAATTTGGATTTAAAGCGTTCCATGGTTTCTGTGCGTGCCGGTTGTGACATATCTCCATGGAGAGTAGCAGAGTTAAAGCCATGCTTTTGGAAAGACTTGTGGACAATGTCCACGTCTCTTTTTCTGTTACAGAAAATTAAGGCATTCGAGACGTCCTCATGCCTGATTAACTGCCGAAGTATCTCGCGCTTTTTTGCCTGCAGTATTTTTATATCGCCTTTCATGGAGAATGGGATCATTACCAGGTGTTGATCAATATTATTTGAAGAGGTTGCCGTTGGGTTGACAGCGATTTCCTTTGGGTTAATTAGGAAAGCTTTTGATAATCGACGAATTTCCGGGGGTATAGTGGCGGAAAAAAGTAACGTTTGTCTGATTTTATTCAAAACAGAGACAATTTTTTCGACATCAGGAATGAAACCCATGTCAAGCATGCGATCAGCTTCGTCGATTACCAATACTTTAACGTCTTTTAGAAGTATTCCTCCCCGCTCAAAAAGGTCTAGTAATCGACCAGGCGTGGCGATCAGAACATCGACACCTTTATCTAGCTTTTTTGATTGTTCTTCCATGGATGCACCACCGATGATGAGCGCCTTTGTTAAATTGTTATACTTGCCATAAATATCAAAGTTTTCGGCAACTTGAGTTGCCAATTCTCGAGTAGGTTCAAGGATGAGTGTACGGGGCATTCGAGCTCGCGCTCTCCCCGACGCTAAGATATCAATGATTGGAAGAGTAAAGGAAGCGGTTTTGCCTGTGCCGGTTTGGGCACACCCCAAAATATCACGCCCGGCAAGTACTTGAGGGATCGCATGTTCTTGAATTGGTGTGGGGTTTGTATATCCAGCGTCTGCAACAGCCTTCAAAACCTCTTCACTCAAGCCGAGGTCCATGAAACTCATAGATTAAGTCCAAATATTAGATTTGTCGTGATCACGCTGATCTTTGATGGGAGATAAATAAGCGATAATAAGGCGGCTTAGGCTAATTTGTCGACATTGTCAATTACAGAGGTAGTGTCGACTATGCTGGAAGTACTTCCGGAGGATTTAGTCTGGTTCCCTAATGTTACTATCATCCTGTATGAACCCTATTTAGGCTCATTGCTTGCTATCAACAGATAATTAAAGTCTAATTCTTGTTGCAGGTTAATCCGATCAAAAAATGTTAACCTGTTAACTGCACATTGCTGTTCCTTTGAAAACCTAAAACACAAACGGCCTATATAATAAAAGGTTACCTGAGTTTAAGAAAAGAGACAAAATTAACAAATTTCTATTTGACCGGTTTTTAGCAGTGATCCAATTATCGCATCCAATGAAATCTACGACTGTTATCCTCTTGCGGGATGGTACTGATGGGATGGAAGTCTTTATGGTAACCAGAAATGCAGGAATCGATTTTGCGGGTGGTGCATTAGTTTACCCTGGTGGTAAAACCAATCCTGAGGATCTGACACCTGAGACTGCGGCATGTTGTGATGGTAACGATGATCTTGATATATCTGAAATAGGGAGCCGAGTATGTGGTATCCGGGAAACGTTTGAGGAGGCAGGTTTTCTTTTAGCGCGTGAAAAAAATACAGGGATGTTGATTAATAGAGAGCGATGTTTGTCAATAGGCGCCGCATATAGAGATCCCATTCGCAGAGGAAAGGCGAGCATGAAGGACCTTGCAAGTAACGAACATCTTACACTTGCTTGTGACCTCTTGGTTCCATTTGCTCATTGGATTACACCCAGTATCTCTCCGAAGCGCTATGACACCTGGTTTTATTTGGCTAAGGCGCCAGAAGGACAGCTAGGATCTCACGATAACTCCGAAACTGTCGCCTCGTTATGGATTAATCCAGATCAGGCACTCGCCGGGGCAGAGAATAAAATTTACAATATTGTGTTTGCGACACGAATGAACCTTCGCAAATTAGGGAAGTCTGATAACGTAAAATTAGCAATGAATTTGGCTCAAGCCAATAAGGTTATAACAGTAGAACCTGAAGTAATTAATAAAAATAATAATATTACTTTCCGAATTCCACAGGAAGCAGGTTACGATATGGAGAAGGAAACAGAAACCGTCAACCCCGCTGTGGCGTTTTATGCTTCGGGTTAGTATCGTTAAGCCAGTTTTGTACGGGTAGATGATCCATGGTAAGAACGAAATCGGCATGTCCTAGTATGGAAAAAATGTGCTTAGGGTTAAGATAATTTTAAGGTAATATTAGGCTTAATTTATCAGGTATCTAAATTTGGTTTCCTGGTGTCATTAAATCAATTATAAGCGTCTGGAAACATTATAATAATTTAATAGTACTTATAGCTAGAAACAAGATATGGCTTACATTTTGGCCAATACCAGATGAGGGAGCAGTCTCTGAATAGATTGTTATGTATTATGTGTGTTATGTATTTTCAAACCACTAGGAAATTATTTGGTAGATTTATGCCTCATTGGCGATTTTTACGAAAGGTATTAGGATCTATTGGGATTGTCATAGTGTTATCTGGCTGTTCTTCTTTACCAGATGCTATTAATCCGCTTGAGTGGTACGAAGCAGCAAAAAATGCGATTATAGGTAAGAAAACGGAGGAAGTGGCAACCTCTAGAAAAAGTTCGACAAGTGAATTGCTAGTCGACCGTGGCAAGGCTGCACCTGGTTCAGACAAACCTTTTCCCAGTTTAGGCTCAGTACCGGAGCGCTCAGTTGGACCTAATGGAAATAAACGGAAGAAAATTGCGGAAAGTCTAGTCTCCGATAGGGAAGACACTAGGCAGTACTCAAGCAAGATTATTCAGAGACAAAATGAGTATAAAACTGCTGGCGATCCAACCCCAAAGGTAGAAAATTCCCAAGGGTCAAAAGTGGCAGCGCTATCTAGTTTAAGGAAGACATCTGTCTCAGAGGCTACAACTAGCAAAAAATCACCAAAGCAATTAAACCCATTAAAGCCAACAGGCCCACAAATCCAGTCGAGAGGGGCGCGAGCAAAACCGCCCTATGTCAAAAAGAAGGCAAGGCCATTAGTGACTAGTAATGTTCTGTCAGCAAATCGCAACCTTACCAAGCCCACTGCTATAGAAATGTTGAATGTACGGAGCCCTAGCTACGGCCCGGAAACGGTTGTTATATCAGGAAGTGGGGTCGTCACGACAGATAATGAAGATGCCACCTATTTTACTCGTACAAATATGAACCCAAAGAGTTTTAGAACTCGGTCTTTTAGGGATTTTGAATCTGTTAATGATAGAGAATCTTACCAGGTGGCAACCATTTTGTTTGATAACGGTTCCGCAAAACTGAACACTTCTGATAGGAGGGTCCTTCGTCAGGTGGTTGCTCATCATAAGCAAAATGGGGGCACACTCAGAGTTGTTGGACATGCAAGCTCCCGAACCCAAAACCTGGATCCCGCGCGGCACCAATTAATAAATTTTAAAGTTTCTGCCGCGCGAGCAGATGCCGTGCTTAAGCAATTAGTTCGCTACGGTACCAGGGCATCTAACCTTGTAGTGAGTTCGGTATCTGATACCTTTCCAAAATATCTTGAAAATATGCCATCAGGAGAAGCTGGTAATCGTCGGGCAGAAATTTTTTTAGATTTCTAGGTAGTTATTTCACACAGAATTAGCGAGTTCTAAAATACGAACTTGTAATTTTAAAATTGGTGTAAGTGACAGGAATCAAACTTAATATTAATCGCCAAACCTAAATTGAAACGATAGGTATGGATCAAGAATTCCACCGTATAAAACGCTTGCCACCATATGTTTTTGCCGAAGTCAATGAATTAAAAGCTCGAGCGCGCACGAATGGTGAGGATATTATTGATTTTGGTATGGGAAATCCTGATTCACCAACACCGTCCCATATTGTAAATAAATTAGTTGAAACCATTGGTGATGCAAAAACTCATCGATATTCTGCATCAAGGGGCATTCCTGGTTTACGGAGGGCGATTTCGGCATATTATGCCCGGAGATTTAGCGTAGAGATTGATCCTGATAAAGAGGCTATTGTAACGCTAGGCTCTAAGGAGGGACTTGCTAACCTGGCATCTGCTATCACAAGTCCAGGGGACGTAATATTGGTCCCTAACCCTAGTTATCCGATACATCAGTTTGGATTTGTTATTGCTGGAGCTTCAGTTAGGAATGTGCCAGTTGAGCCTGATGAAAACTATATGCTGGGTTTACAGAGGGCGGTCATTCATAGTATTCCAAAACCCACCGCACTAGTATTAAATTATCCTAATAATCCAACTACTTTAACCACTACATTGGACTTTTATAATCAAGTGGTTGATTTCTGTCGCTACCATGAGATTTATATATTGTCCGACTTAGCTTATGCAGAGCTATATTTTGATAATCGTCCACCACCATCGATTTTGGAAGTTCCTGGTGCAAAGGATATTGCGGTAGAGTTTACTTCAATGAGTAAAACCTATTCCATGCCTGGTTGGCGAATTGGCTTTGCTGCCGGTAACCC
>Ga0315339_1002256_pt1 | contig 14918 bp, 14 predicted proteins | sample ASW17metaG_FD_204514 | JGI IMG/M metagenome (GOLD analysis project Ga0315339, IMG submission 204514) | Ammonia-oxidizing marine archaeal communities from Pacific Ocean, United States - ASW #17 | ecosystem: Environmental > Aquatic > Marine > Oceanic | place: USA: California | collected 2016-12-05
GCCTTCTCGTTAGATCCTCGCGAGAACTACCGGCATCGTAGTCGACGACCCGGGTGTATTCGGTGATCTCGAAACGCGGCCAATCTTCGCTCAATGTAGCGCTCTGGCCGACCTGCCCATACCAACCCGCACCCGAAAACTCGATGGTCTCGAGGTTCGTAGCCCCCATGGTCCGGGCAGCAACCTGCAGAATGTTTCGCGCGTCCTGAGCAACAGCACCGTTGGCCGCAACGATCGAGATAACTACAACGGACCAAATTTTTCTGGACATCATTACTCCCCCCTTCTTGGGCTACGGAGATCCCATAACCTCATGCTGCAGCGTCATTGGAGGACCAGCCTCCTAATATGACTATGTGCTCATAGCCTCGATCGAGGAAAAATTCCGCCAGACGCTGGCCATTCAAAAACTGATCGACGAATTTCACGCTTGACCTCCCCAAAACGATTCTCGATCGTTACGGATAGGTCAGAATAAAACTCTCCTGATTAGGCATCTGAACTTCCGGCAACGTGTGAGCGTCTATGGTTTCGTTTTCCTCAACGATGCCATTCAAAAAAAGAATGTAGGCCGTCAATGCGTACACTTCGTCGTTTGTGAGGGACTGCGGCTGAAGATACGGCATAGCACGACGAATGTAGTCGAAAACCGTAGTCGCAAAAGGCCAATAGCTGCCCACGGTTTTGATAGGTGCGACCTGATCAAGCGACCCATGCCCGCCCGCCAATCGATCATTCGGCTGCCCACCGCCCTCCGCACCGTGACATACAAGGCATTGGCTCGCGTAGATGCTGGCACCTAGGCTTGCGGTCCCGGACCCAGCAGGCAGCCCAGCGCCGTCGGGACTAATACTAATGTCCCAGGCCGCAATCTCCTCGGCGCTGGCCTCCACTCCGAGGTCCGGGCCTTCCTGGGCCTGCACCTTCCCGAAAGCGAGGACGGCGACGAACGCGAGGGCTGTATCTCGGTTAAGCATAGGTATTCACGGCTTGTCCATCAGCTTCGATGCTCCAAGCCTGGATGCCGTTGTAGTGATAGGCGAATTTCATTCCCTTCTCTGCGATAACAGCGTCGCGTGTCGGTTGAACTGCGCCGGTCTCATCCACAGCCCGACTCATGATAACGGCCGGCGCGCCGTTCCATCGCCAGGCCATACGGAACCGGGCGAGTGCTTTGTCGAGGACAGGCTCCGCCATTGCCGCCTCACCCCAAGTCCTACCGCCGTCGGCCGACACCTCAACACGGGCGATCCTACCAGCACCGGACCATGCGATCCCTGAGATCTCGTAGAGCCCCGGACCTTGCAGGAGAAGTCCCGGCGAAGGTGAGGTGATGACCGATTTAACCTCCATGGGAAAGGTGAACATCAGCGACGTCCCGTCAGCTAGCAGATCTGAGTACTTGGACGTCTCATCCTTGGTCATCGTAGGCCCTGCGGTGACCTTGATCCGTCGCAGCCACTTAACGCTCATGTTGCCCTCGTAGCCCGGCAAAAAGAGCCGCATGGGATAACCGTTTTCCGGACGAATCCTCTCACCGTTTTGGTAGAGCGCAATCATAGCGTCGTCCATCGCTTTGGCCATTGGGACGCTGCGACTCATCGCCGCGGCATCACTGCCCTCGGCAAGTATCCATCCGGCTTGTGGATCTACGCCCGCCTCGTCCAACAGAACCGCTAGAGGCACACCCGTCCACTCACTACACGAGACTAGACCGTGTAACGAGCTACAGGTACCGGCGACCGGTTCCGGAATGAGTCCAGCGACCCGACTGTTACCTGAGCACTCGATGAACTGGATGCGTGAAATCATCGGGTAGCGCGACAGCGCATCCATATCGAAGAACAAAGGCCGTTCGACCAACCCATGGATGAGCAGCCGGTGTGCCTCGGGGTCAATATCGGGTACGCCGCTGTGATGACGTTCGAAGTGCAATGCGCTGGGCGTGATGATTCCCTCTAGATGCTCCAGTGGAGTACGGGAAGCCCCCGCACCATCAGTACCGGGCGCCGAACCTGTACTCCTTTGTATTCCTTCCTCGTACCGGGCACGGCTGCCATAAGAGCTCATGCCCATCCCGGGGGCACGCATCCAGGGAGGTCGAGCCTGCCCCGTCTGAGCCTGGGCGGGTTGTGCCGCTAGGAGACCCAAGGTGCCCGCACTAAGGACTGCACCGGTTTGTGCCAGGAAGAGACGCCGGTGCAGCAACCCGTTCCCAGCTACGGGCTCTTCAAGGTTATTAGTTTTGGATTCTGACATCGCTCCCTAGACCCCCTCTTGCTTGGGAAGCTTTCCAGTATGCCTAGATTACCCAACTCCGGCGTTCAGGCATAGCGTCGGATACAGCGCCTACACAAGAGCGCCCGTCACGTCTAACACACGGGGGAGCCTTCAGGAGAACTCCCTCCGGGTCGATTCTTGAATGCTCTTATCCAGTCGCAGAATCTTCAGAAGAACAGCTACGCGCATCCACATACCATTGCGCTCCTGGCGCCAATACATCGCGCGCGGATCGGAATCCACAATAGGGTCAATCTCCGGCCCCCGGGGCAAAGGATGCATGATGATGCTGTCAGGCTTAAGCATCTCGAGCTCGTCCATTCCGATGGAAAACCGCCCGATATCCACGTCACTGGATTCACCGGCGTTGTCCCATTCGGACTGCATACGCGTGACATAAAGCGCATCGAGGCTGGGCAACACTTCCCCTAGTCTCTCCGTCTCCGTAAACGGAATTCCCTGATCCTTGAGATGCTTCTTGACATCGTCCTCCATCGCAAACTGACCCGGGGCGATAAACACCAATCGCGCATCGGTATAGTTCTTCATCAAGTAACAAAGCGAGCGTACGGTTCGGCCACGCTTGAGGTCGCCCATCATGCCAATGACCTTGCCGTCGATACCGCCGCGTTCGGAAAAGCTACGAGCCAGTGTATAGATGTCGAGCAGAGCTTGAGTGGGATGCTGATCACTGCCACTACCCGCATTGATGATCGGTATGGGCCGAGCAATGGTGTCCATTAGACGAGCCGCATAGGCCGCACGGCCGGGCTGCCGAGAGCGCATGATGATGATATCGACGTAAGAGCTAAACGTGCGGATGGCATCCTCGAAACTCTCTCCCTTCACCTCGGACGAAGTCGACGGGTCTCGGATCTCGCTCGTGCGGATCCCGAGGAGATGACAGCTGTTATTGAAGGAAAGGAATGTCCGCGTCGAAGGCTGTGTGAAATACAGCATAGCGCGCCGATTGGGTGCCAGGCCCTGGAGAAATCGCGCCCCGGCAGGTGATTTCGCTATCGTCCTGACCCGAGTAGCGAGGTCACAGAGCTCGTCCAAAAGGGGACGCTCGAAGTCCCGTGGGTCAATGACATGAAATAAAGCCGTGCTACCACGCGGCTGTTCTGGTGTCTCGCGAAGCGCTTCCCTCGTCACCCAGACTCCCTATTCATCACGGCAAACAGGATACAGCGAAACGGCCCGAGATGGGTTGGCGGAATCTGTAAGGTCACTAGTGTTCGAGTTTAAATTCGCTGTCTTCATGGTGCCGGTGGACGGATTCGAACCGCCGACCCACGCATTACGAATGCGTTGCTCTACCGACTGAGCTACACCGGCTTGGCGAGTTGGTCTTGTATTATCAGACACTTAGGTTTCTTTTTCTAGGGCCGCAGAACTTCAATACTACTGGCGGCCAAAGAATTGGGTAAGCTTCTTTGGTTAGATTTTAGGTATTCTTCATGCAAGTGGAAACGACTTCCGCGTAGGCTAACCATGCGAACAAAGGAAAAGGCACTGGGATCTCGCACACAGCCTAAATTTACTCCGAGGGTATACCTTGTCAGCTACTTTTCTATTTCCACGCATCTGACGGAGGCAGCAGCCAATGCCCCAAAGTAAGTCAGTCGCTGCCGGGGTTCGCCTAAGTCTATTCCTAGCGTGTAGCGCTGCCATCCAGGCACAGGAACCCGGCATGCTGGACCGCCTCGACACAGAGATGCCGGTGACCTACTTCATCTCGGAGGGCGCTGCCGGATCGGGTTACCGCGACAGTGACCAAGAGCTCGCAATCTGGGCCCTGGAGGCGTGGGAACGCAATGCGAACGGTGCCCTACGCTTCGTTCCCGGTCCCGAAGCAACCGCGCTACTACGCGTGTACTGGGTACCAGCCGGCACGGGCCAGTACGGTGAGATGCGCCCATTACTCGTCGACGGACGCCGGGGAGCGGAGGTCTTCATCCGGCCGAACACTGATGCGCTCGGTCAAGAAATCGGACAACGCGCACGGACTGATCCGTTATTTAGGGATACGGTCGTCTATCTTACCTGTCTTCATGAGCTCGGCCATGCGCTCGGCCTCAGCCACACCTCGAACTACACTGACATTATGTATTTCTTCGGATTCGGCGGAGATATTCCTGGGTTCTTCGACCGGTACCGCGATCAACTGCAGTCCAGACAGGACATCACTACCTTCGCCGGCCTCTCGGACGGTGACCTCCAGCGTCTGGAAGCACTATATGCTCCCACACTGGCCGTCGGCGGGAACTAGCTATCAATTGCGCGAATCGCGCACTCGAATGACTACCTCCACACCGGCACGTTCTGTGCCTTCCGGTAGCGGCATCTTGATCTGCAGATCGATCGCGTTGGGATCGATGTCCGTCAGCTCACGAGTATCAACATTATAGAAATGGTGATGCGGCTCGATGGTGGGATCGTAGTATTGTCTTGCTGGATCGACATGGACGGTACGCAGAAGCCCGCGCTCACAGAACAGGTTCAGCGTGTTGTAGACCGTTGCCTTCGAGGCTTTCGAGCCCCTCGCCCGGATGCGCGCAATGATCTGATCAGCGGACGCGTGTTGCGGTGAGCTGAGAATGACCTCCCCCACGTCGAGTCGCTGGGCGGTGGGTAATACACCATAGCGCTCTAGTCGTTGTGCAATTTCATCCCGGGTCACGACTCTACACCCTTATAAATCAGTAACTTGTAGAGTATACCTCCCACGCACCACGGTTGACAACGATGAGATGCTAGCGACAGGGTTCTCTCGGTCGAGGAGAACGAGTTCGAAGGCCCTTTTCGTTCATGTTTTCATAAACATACGCAACATCCTGCTCCGCCGATCTAGTCTTCGGACTACTTGGCCTGAGCACTTAGTTTGGGAGGCCGAATAGCGGGGCAGTGTCGAGAACTCGCACCGCACGACCCGCATCAATGCTTTCATGGCCGCTATCCAAGTTTTCCACAACGAGGCGGCCAACCGCTCCCCTCCCGAGAGTCTTATGCAAACCAGCCGACACCAAATACCAGTCGTTCGCGATCGCTGGGGGCGATCCTATTTCAAGGATAGCTCGCTGTGGTGTCAGGTCTTATCGACCGCTTGTTCACGATGGATCAGGGAGTCCAAAATCAGGAAAGCCGCTCCAACGGTGATGGCGGAATCGGCCACATTGAAGGCTGGGAAGTACCACTGCTGGTAGTGCACCCGGATGAAGTCAATGACGTGCCCCCAAAGCATTCGGTCAATGACGTTTCCCAGCGCCCCACCCATGATCAAGGCAAGCGCCGCGGCCAGCAGGTGTTGCCCGCGAGCCGGCAAACGTCTTAGCCAAACGAAGATTCCAACGCTCACCGTAATCCCAAGGCCGGTAAACATCCATCGCTGCCACCCCGACGCATCACTGAGAAAGCTGAAGGCCGCACCGGCATTGTGGAGACGCATAAAATCAAGTATGGGCAGCAGTGTGACAGAATCGAATTCGTCAAAGCTGGACACAATCAAAAACTTGGTCCATTGATCAGCAGTGATCACTGCCAGCGCCAACCATAACCAGGCGGACGCCCCAGCATCGCGAGAGAACCAAGACCGGTTGGTACCAACCCCAGACATTGTCGCGGAGGCATTGCGAGCCTCCTCATTAGCAATCGTCTTCTTATCGGCTTTTTTCTTTGAAGTTTTTTTCTTCGAGGTTTTTTTCTTGGCAGCCTTACTTTTAGCGGCAGTTTTCCTGGAAGTCTTCTTCGTCTTCGAAGAATTCACACGTACACCCTCGTTTCTCCCGATCCTGACACGTTGTTCACGCAGCGACCGCAGAGCCCAGGATGCTCGCCATTACAACCAACGTCACTGCGACGGTGCCAACACCGAACGCATTTCTCCACCTCGCTGCGTGCTAGCGTGAGCCAGAATGGGGCGGTCTCCGTACCAGCCGCAACGGCACTCTCGGGGCGTTCGGACTCAGCATGAACCTGTGCCTCCGAGGTGATGAAGACAAACCGCAGTTCATCACCAAGTTGCGATAGAGTCGACGCCAAGGGCGTTGGGCAGAACAGATCAACCCGAGCATCCAACGGCGCACCAATGTCGCCAGCTACGCGCAGTTGCTCCAGTTCCTTGGACACGGCCTGACGAACCTCGAGGATGCTGTCCCAGTCGACAGCCGTGCTTCCATCCATCTCGGGAAATGTATGCCAGGTGCTTAGGAAAACCGAATCTCCACGCTCGCCGGGAAGTGCCTGCCAGATCTCCTCTGCCGTGAAGCTAACGATCGGCGCCAACCACCGCACCATGGCTTCAGCGATGTGATAAATGGCAGTTTGGGCAGAGCGACGTGCAAGGCTGCCGGCCGGCGTAGTGTAGAGGCGATCCTTGATGACATCGAGATAGAAGCCCCCCATTTCGATCACGCAGAAATTGTGTACCTTGTGATAAATGTGGTGAAACTCATATCCTTCATATGCTCGAACGACGTCTCCTTGGAGAGCCTGGGCCCGGTCGAGCGCCCACTGGTCCAAGGAGATCAATTCCGAGCGCGGGACATCGTGCTCTCCGGGTTCAAACCCAGATAGATTTCCCAGTAGAAACCGCTGCGTATTCCGTAATCGCCTGTACGCGTCGGAAACCCGCTTCAGAATTTCGTCGGAAACGCTCATCTCGGCACGATAATCCGTAGCGGCGACCCACAGTCGAAGGATGTCCGCACCTAGTGTCTTGTAGATTTTCTTCGGCTCAATAACGTTACCGAGAGACTTTGACATCTTGTGGCCTTGCTCATCCACGGTGAACCCGTGCGTAAGCACTCCCTTGTACGGGGCGCGGTCGTACATACCCACAGCCGTCAACAGGCTAGACTGAAACCAGCCACGGTGTTGATCCGAACCCTCTAGATAAAGGTCCGCCGGCAGCGAAACCTCCTCTCGAAGTGTCCCAACGACATGGTGGCTGAATCCGGAATCGAGCCAAACATCCATGACGTCATTTACCTTGTCATAGGCATCTGCCTCATCCCCAAGTAGCTCGCGAGAATCCAGCTCGAACCAGGCATCGATGCCGTGATCTTCCACCTGATCCGCAGCCTTGAGTGCAAGCTCCGCCGAGTTCGGGTGCATCTCACCGGTTTCCTTGTGCACGAACAGCGGTATCGGTACCCCCCAGGTGCGTTGACGGGAAATACACCAGTCTGGACGGTTATCGACCATGCTCCGGATTCGTTCTTCGCCCCACTCGGGCGTCCACGCCACATCGGTTGACGCTGCCAACGCCTTTTCCCTGAGTCCGCCTTTTTCCATTCCTATAAACCATTGCGGCGTGGCCCTGAAGATCACCGCTGTCTTGTGCCGCCAGCAATGAGGGTAACTGTGGGTAACAGGCTCGGCGTGCAATAGCGCACCGCACTCTTCCAGTAGTTTAACGATGTGTTTATTAGCGGGATTGATATGCTCGCCCGCAAGTAGTGGTGTACTCGCTAGATACTTCCCATCACCCCCGACGGGGCAATCCAGAGGCAGCTCATACTCTACCCCCAGCCCAAAGTCCTCGTGACCATGACCAGGGGCGGTATGCACCGCGCCGGTGCCCGCCTCGGTCGTGACGTGCTCACCAAGCACGACGGGAATGACACGATCGTAAAAGGGGTGGCGGAGTTCGAGACCCTCAAAAACCCGGCCTAGTCCAGTAGCGAGGACGTTCGGATCACCCAAGTCATAGCGAGCTGCCACACCGCTCAACATGTCGCTCGCTACTAGGAGAAACTCTTTGCCACGATCGAGGTTTGCCTCGATCAGGCTGTAGTCAAGCACCGCGTTCAAAGCAACGGCCCGGTTACCCGGTAATGTCCATGGCGTAGTCGTCCAGATGGGTATAGACACCGGTCCGTCGAGCGACCCTATTCCGAGTCGAGAGCTGAGCTCTGGTATATCGTTAACGAGAAATCTCACATCGATCGCGTCGGAACGCTTGTCCTGGTACTCCACCTCAGCTTCGGCCAAGGCAGAGCGGCAATCGAGGCACCAGTGCACAGGTTTGTATCCGCGGTAGATCAGCTCGCGCTCGAGGAGAATCGAGAACCCGCGCAGTTGTTCCGCCTCGTAACGGGGATCCATCGTGATATAGGGCCGATCCCAGTCACCGAGCGCACCAAGTCTCTTGAGGTCTGCGCGCTGTCGTTCGACCTGAGTGGTCGCGTACTCTCGGCAGGCTTTCCGGAAGTCTCTCGCACTCAGCTTATCGAGGGCTTTACCCTGCTTTCGTTCTACTTGGTGCTCGATCGGCAGGCCGTGACAATCCCAACCTGGAACGTACGGCGCATCGAATCCGGCCAGAGTCCGCGCCTTGACAACGATGTCCTTCAACACCTGATTGAGAGCGTGACCCAGATGGATATCCCCATTTGCATAGGGAGGGCCGTCATGCAGAACGAATCGTGGCCTACCTTTCGCAACTTGGCGGATCTGTCCATAGATGCCCTGCTGCTCCCAAAGGTCCAGCATGGCGGGTTCACGTTGAGCCAGATTGCCTCGCATCGGAAAACTCGTGCTGGGCAGGTTCAGCGTATCTTTGTAGTCAGCCATGCGCTTCAGGTCGCTAACGCCGCGCGGGCGTCCGCTACATCTTTGTGCATCTGTGTTGTCATCGTCGCCAGGTCGGAGTATTTGCGTTCTTCCCGCAGACGCTCGACGAAGTGAACCGTGATGTATTCTCCGTAAATATCCTCATCGAAATCAAAGATAAAGACTTCCAGTAGCGGCACCACACCACCAACAGTAGGTCGTGTCCCAACGCTGGCCACCCCATCCAACGGCTCCCCGGCCAGCCCTGTGACCCGGGCGGCGAAGATACCATCCACGGGCGTTCTACGTCGGTTAAGACTAACGTTCGCAGTTGGGAAACCTAACTGCTTACCCAGACCGATCCCTCGCACGACGCGTCCAGACATAGAATATTCCCTTCCAAGCATGGCGCCTGCCGTTTGTAGGTCGCCGACCTTCAGCGCTTCCCGAATGACGGTACTACTCACCCGCCGACCCTCTTGATAGACCGCAGGCACCTCCGTTACGACGAATCCATGGACCGCACCGGCTGCCTTAAGGTCGTCCGGTGTCCCCAGTCGTTTCGCCGCGAAACGAAAATCATGACCGACTACGACGTGGCAGGTATTGAGCCCGGATACCAGAATATCCCTTATGAATGCCTCGGGAGACAGGCCTCGGAGACTGTCGAACCGTGGACAGAAAAACTCGTCCACGCCAAGCGTGCTTAGAAGCTCATACCGCTCCCTGAAACGCGTTAGCCTGGCTGCCGGTTGCTCTGGAGAGAAGAACTCTCTGGGCGTCGGCTCAAACGACATCACCACGGTCGACACGCAAGCCTGCGCTGCTTGCGCTCTAAGTTGGCGCAAAATCTCCTGATGGCCAATGTGAATCCCATCATAAGCTCCCACAGTCACTGCCCGTACTTTCGCAGTTGACTTTTTTAGTTGTGAGAGGTGGCGGTAGAACTGCATGATTGGATCAGCAAACATTAAAAAACAGGATCGCGATTATAGGTTCGCGAGTGGCGTTTTCCGAAAACTCTGTACACGCAACCCAAAAAGGTAGCAAGCGCCTAAGTAGATGCCGACGCCCGTGAACACGCAAATAGTGAGAGAACCGACGCGCTCCAGGACACCTAGCAAAAGCCAATCCCCCATCCGGACCGATAACCAGAAGACCCCGCAAGCCATAATCGCACTTGCTCCAAGCACCTGGCTCGTCAGCAAGCCCCAGCCGGGGCGCGGCCGGAACACATTGTTCTTGCGTAAACCCCGAAAAAGCAGCAACGCATTGAAGAACGCAGAAAGCGTCGTCGCCAAAGCCAGCCCCGCGTGAGGCGCGTAGAACTCAATTCTGATGAGACTCACCACCAAGACCACATTCAGACCTATATTCAACACGGAAGAGTAAACCCCGATCCTCACGGGTGTACTGGTGTCCTGACGAGCAAAATAGCTCGGAGCAAGGACTTTTACGAGAATGAATCCAACCAGACCCAGCGCGTATGCGATCAACGAAGCCGTCGCCATGTTCACATCGAACGCCGTAAACTCGCCCCCATAGAAGATCGTTGTCAATAGTGGCTCGGCCAGCACAATTAATCCCAAAGCCGCCGGAAAGGCTCCGATAAGAACCAGCCGCAGTGCCCAATCGAGCGTGGCGTTGAAATCCTTACTAGAGCCCTTTGCATGCTGCTCGGACAATGTGGGCAATATCACCGTGGCCAGCGCGATGCCTAACACACCCAACGGGAACTCCATCAGTCGATCGGAGTAGTAAAGCCAGCTGATGCTGCCGGCAGCGAGAAATGAGGCAATCAGTGTATCGAAGAGGATGTTTATCTGGGTGACCGAAGACCCGAATATCACGGGCACCATCAACTTTAAGATTTTTCGGACACCAGAATACCCCCAACCCCATCGCGGGAACGGAAGTAGCTTTAGCCGCAGGAGAAAGGGCAATTGAAAAAGCAGTTGCACGACCCCCGCCACGAACACTCCCGCCGCAAGACCGAGGCCGGGATTCTCTAAGAGAGGGGCAATCCAACCCGCAAAACCGATCAGAACGAGATTCAGAAGCACCGGGGTGAAAGCGGGAACGGCGAAGCTTCTGTACGCGTTGAGAATGGCACCGGCTAGCGCAGTTAGTGAGATAAAAAACAGATACGGAAAAGTGAGCCTGAGCATGTCTCGGGCGAGCTCGTAACGACCATCGTCATCTAAAAAGCCCGGCGCGAATACCATGATCAATAACGGAGCCGCGATTACGCCAGTGGCCGTAATGGCGAAAAGTATCAACCCGAGCGTACCTGCCACCCGGTCGACGAGCTCTTTGGTATCCTCCCGCGTCCCTGTGGCGCGGTACTCAGAGATCACCGGCACAAACGCTGCTGAGAATCCACCCTCAGCGAAAAAGCGCCGGAAGAGATTGGGAATCTTGAACGCAACAAAAAATGCGTCCATGAGCACGCCGGCACCAAACCACCGGGAGAAGCCGATATCACGCGCCAGCCCCGTGATCCGGGACAACAGAGTCATCGCTCCGACTATGGACGTGGATCGGAGCAAGCTCCTCGAGTCATCACTCCGATTCTGACCCTCGTCCGTTGCGGTCATGGACTTCCCAACCGGGCGAACTGCCGGATCTGCTGCAATTTCAGATACTCCCACTCAGTCCCCCAGCTTGACTTGCGTGGGGGAGGATCCCAATAATACCGCCCTTTTCCGGGGTTACCCCTAGACCAGGACCACCATGGCCAATATTCAGTCAGCGAAAAAGCGTGCGCGCCAGAATGTTAAGCGACGGTCGCACAACATGACGCTGCGTTCGCGTCTCCGCACTACCTTGCGCCACGTTTTCAGGGCGCTTCAGGGCGGCGACCATGAATCGGCAATGGCCGGCTTCAAGACCGCAGTGCCACAGATCGACAAGATGGTGACGAAGGGCATCATCAACAAGAATCGAGCTGCTCGATACAAGAGCCGCCTGAACGCCAAGATCCGCGCGCTCTCATAAGCCCTCCGACCGCGCAAACCTCCCCTTTTCCAGGAGTAATTTGGGGACGGTAGCCCTTTTAGGTGGTTTCTGCCTGGGCCTCCAGGTAACTCATAATCTCGCGAGCCATCTCGTCTGCCCCCTCCCCGGTCACGGCGCTGATCCCGTACGCGGGGCCGCTCCACCCTAATGCCTGCACCACCGAGTCGACTTTCGACTTCCACTCTGTCCGGGGTAACAAATCGAGTTTATTGAGCGCCAGCCAGCGCGTCTGCTTCGACAGACTATCCGAGTAGCGCTCAAGCTCCGACTCAATGGAACGAATCGCCTCGACAGGATCCTCAGTCTCACTTCCTACGTCCACGACGTGAACGAGCAGCCGCGTACGCTGCAAGTGCCTCAAGAACCGAATCCCTAGGCCAGCCCCTTCCGCAGCACCTTCGATCAAGCCGGGGATGTCCGCAACTACGAAGCTACGATCGGCCTCGATACTCACAACACCCAGGCTCGGATGTAGGGTCGTGAAGGGGTAATCGGCCACCTTCGGGCGGGCGGCGGAGAGTGCCCTCACCAAAGTTGACTTTCCGGCGTTTGGTAGCCCGACCAACCCGACATCAGCCAAGAGCTTCAGCTCCAGCCCTAGCTGGCGCTTCTCCCCCGAATCCCCCATTGTCGATTTGCGGGGTGCGCGATTGACGCTACTCTTGAACCGGATGTTGCCGACTCCACCCCGCCCGCCCTGGGCTACCCGCAGTGTTTGACCATCATCGGAGAGATCCCCCAAGACCTCTTCGGTGTCAAGGTCGGAAATAACGGTTCCCTGGGGGACAGCTATGTAAAGATCCTCCCCCGACGCCCCCGTGCGCTCTTTACCCGCGCCTCCACGCCCGGATTTGGCACGGTATCGACGCTGGACTCGGAAATCGGACAACGTGTTGATGCTCTCTCGGGCGATAAGAAAGACACTGCCCCCATGACCACCGTCACCGCCATCCGGCCCACCTCTCGGGACGTATTTCTCTCGGCGAAAGCTAACGCAACCGTCTCCACCACGGCCCGCTTCCACCCGAACAGTGGCTTCATCAACGAATTTCATCAATCAGTTCAGGAACGCTTACCCCACGGACACAAAAAAGGCCCGCTTGTGGGGCCTTTTCTTTCGCACACCCTATCTCGCTACTCGGGCATGATTCTGACGTACTTCCTGCTTTTGGGACCCTTTGTCTCGAACACTACCTTACCGGTAGCCTTCGCGAAGATCGTATGATCCTTGCCGAGTCCTACATTGGCACCGGGATGAAACTTGGTCCCCCGTTGACGAACGATGATGTTACCGGCAAGGACCAGCTCACCACCGTAACGCTTGATTCCAAGTCGTTTGGATTCGGAATCGCGACCGTTCTTGGAGCTGCCGCCTGCTTTCTTGTGTGCCATATCTACACTCCTCGAAACTAAGCCTCAACCTCAGCGGTTTCCTTGGTTTTCGTGGCTTTCTTCTTCGCCGCAGCCTTCTTCTTCACCGCACCCGTAATTGAAGTGATCTCCACCTCGGTGAAATGCTGACGGTGTCCCTTTTCGCGCTTGTAATTCTTGCGGCGCTTGAACTTAATAACCATCACCTTCTTATCGCGGCCCTGTTCCGTAACCTTGGCCTTGACCTTGCCCCCGGACACCAATGGGGAGCCCAGCTTGACCTTAGAGCCCTCACCGACCAACAGAACCTCTCCGAACTCTACCGAATCACCCTCCTCCGCATCGAGGCGCTCGACTCTAATCCGGTCGCCTTTGCTGGCGCGGTACTGTTTGCCGCCTGTTCGAAAAACTGCGTACACCTGAGGGAACCCCTGCATTTGGAGATTACGTTGGAAGGCGCGAAATTGTAGTAACTAAGCCGTGTCCGGTCAATGAGTTATCGCTCCCCAATCGTAGAATTCTCTGGTCTCGTGAAGTGGACTCCGGAGCCGGTCAAATCTCGCCAAGCAGCTAGGGATCAGGCATCATCGTTTGATGCAAATTGCCCAGACCCGCACTGATGCACCGTCCCTGGAAACCATTAGATCCCCTGTCCAAGAGGACTGGGCTAGCGTGAACCGTGTGATCGTCCAGCGCCTCGGCAGCGACGTGGCACTGGTGAATCAGGTAGCTCATCACATCGTCCACGGCGGCGGAAAGCGACTACGGCCTCTAACGGTACTGCTGGCCGCCCGCGCGTGTGGGCACCACGAAACCTCGCATATCCCTACCGCCGCCATTATCGAGTTCATTCACACCGCAACGTTATTGCACGATGACGTGGTGGATGACTCCGGACTACGCCGCGGCCAACAGACCGCCAACCAGGTGTTCGGAAACGAGGCAAGCGTACTTGTTGGAGATTTTCTCTACTCCAGAGCGTTCCAGATGATGGTTGAGCTCGGGAATATGGAAGTTCTCGACATACTCGCCAATGCGACAAACACAATCGCAGGCGGAGAGGTCCTCCAACTAATGAACTGCAACAACCCGGACATCACAGAAGCTGATTACCTAGAGGTCATCTATCGAAAGACCGCCAAACTGTTCGAGGCAGGAGCCCAATGCGGCGCAATTCTCGCAGAGCTCGGACAAGAGATGCAGCAACATATGGTCAGGTACGGCCGTCACCTCGGACTCGCCTTTCAGCTCGTGGACGACGCCCTGGATTACGAGGCCACCACGGAGGAGCTCGGCAAGAATATCGGTGACGACCTGTCCGAGGGCAAACCCACTCTGCCATTGATCTACGCGATGGACCAAGGCAGCGCTGCGGAGCGGCACATGATCCGTGAAGCGATCGAAACCGGGGGCACCCAAAATCTTACTTCCATTCAACTCGCTATCGAGACATCCGGTGGACTGCGTTACACCGCAGAGCGTGCACGCTCGGAAGTGAAAGTTGCCGTCGAGAATCTGGAAATTCTGCCACCTAGCCAATACAAGGAAAGCCTTGCGAACCTGGCCAGATTTGCCGTCGACCGGCGCTTTTGACCAAGCTAGCCAAGACGATGCGCGCTTTCGGCCCCACTTACAGAACAGCGCGTACAAAAACATCGCCACCCGGCCATTTATCGGGACGAGAGCAACGTAGA
>Ga0315339_1002257_pt1 | contig 14915 bp, 14 predicted proteins | sample ASW17metaG_FD_204514 | JGI IMG/M metagenome (GOLD analysis project Ga0315339, IMG submission 204514) | Ammonia-oxidizing marine archaeal communities from Pacific Ocean, United States - ASW #17 | ecosystem: Environmental > Aquatic > Marine > Oceanic | place: USA: California | collected 2016-12-05
CACGGGGTCGATGCCAAAATTCGCGGCGATCTCTTCGAACTTGTCCTCAATGCCCCCGAGGGCCTCCAATGCCCCTGGGTCGCTGAACACCGCCTCGGGTCCGAGTTCCACGAGCGCACCGAACAAGTCCGTACCCGCAGCACCCATATAGGCATCGAACGCCATCTCGCCGGCCACTTCGGCCGCGCTGAAAGCGTCCTCGATGCTGCCGCCGGCGTCGAAGGTAGCCGCGAGTTCGCTGAAGGCATCCTCTGCCGCTGCCAATCCTGCAGCCATCATCTCGCTCTCCGCCGGCTCAACCCCTCCTGGTTCGAAGCGTTCGCCAAAGGCTGCATCTTCTGCGCCACCGGCAACGCTCAATCCTCCGATCTCCGCTTCGCTGGCCAGGTCGTCACTTCCCGCCGCAACCTCCGCTTCGGTTGCGGCCGTTGCCGTTGCCGCTTCGGCTTCTACCGCCGCGAGCTCCGCCGTAGCCGTTACGACTTCGGCGGCTGCCAATCCTGCAGCCACCACCGCGATCTCCGCCTCGGCTGCTGCGACCTCCGCACCGGCTTCTGCCACCGCCGCTTCGGTTTCTGCCGCCGCGAGTTCCGCCTCGGCTGCTATAACCTCCGCCTCGGCCTCCGCCACCGCGATCTCCGCCTCGGCTGCTGCGACCTCCGCTTCGGCTTCTGCCGCCGCCGCTTCGGCCTCCACCACCGCGATCTCCGCCTCCGCCGCTGCGATCTCGGCCTCAGTTTCCGCCGCCGCGAGCTCCGCCTCGGCCGCCGCAAGTTCAGCCTCGGCTTCCGCTGTCGCCGCTTCGGCCTCCGCCGCTGCTAATTCTGCCTCTGCTTCTGCCTCTGCCGCTTCGGCCTCCGCCGCTGCGAGTTCTGCCTCGGCTTCGGCCTCCGCCGCTTCAGCCTCCGCCGCTACGATCTCCGCCTCAGCCGCGGCGAGTTCAGCCTCGGCTTCCGCCGCCTCGGCTTCGGCCTCCGCCGCTTCGGCCTCCGCCGCCGCGAGTTCTTCTTCCTCTTCGCCCTCTTCGCCTTCTTCGCCCTCTCCATCTTTGCCAGCATCATCGTCATCGTCTTCGCGTTCAGCACGCCTCTGCGCCGCGGTTACCGGCAAAAGGCTATCGACGGCGCCGAACAGGGCGCCCGCCTGAGAGGGACTCAGTGTGATCGGCGCCGAGGGTGAATCAAACACGCTGGTGACCGCGGTCGTCTGATATGCCGTGCTCAGCGTCACAGTCGAGGTCTGCGTGCTGACCGTGATCGCGCCGGTAACCTGACCGCCCTCCTCGGGCATCATTGTCACCGTGTTGAGCTCACCCTCGGCCGCCGCTTTACCAGCGACTTTTGTCCCTCGAATGCCGAGCGTTGCAACCGGCGTGCGAACCGTCATTTCATCCGGATTGTTTGCCGCGATCTCGCCGGACACAAACACAAACACGCCTTGGATCACCGAAAAGCTGGACGAGCCTTCGAGCGACGTCGGATCAAAAATCAATTCGTCCAACACCATACGGCCGTCCTCGCCGAGCGAGAACTCCGTCTCGTCGATGAAGACGATCGCCACCGCCGCCCCGGCGTCGGTGTCCAGAACGTCGCCCTGGAAGACGGGCGAGTCCTTGGACAGCGCCACCGTGACGCCATCGACCCTGCTTGCCGTGACCGTGCCCACCATCTCGTCCACACGACCAATAGGCTGCGGCTCGACCCCACCCTCAGTCTGGGCATACTGCCCCGGCGCGACTGGGCCAGCGAGCAGCGCGACCAGGTCGGGCGGCATCATGGCACCGCCTTCCGTCATCAACACCGGCGGCTCGGCGAGGGTGAAATAGTCCTGGATCAGGACCCTGTCGCCGTCCGGACCAATCAGGAGTAGATCCGGCCCTTCTCGTACGAACTCGGCAACAAGCAGCATCGTGCCGTTGGGAATGACCAGTTGGTCGCCCGAAAGGGCTTTTAAAACGACAATCGTGCCGTTTCCGGAAAAACTCTCTTGTTCTCGGAACAACTCCAAGGAGGCTAAAGCGCTGCGATCTGTTTCGAGAGCCACCGTCTCCTCGCTCGATCTGCATTTCTAGGGTTTAGCCATCAACAAACATTTATATTACTCCAATTAGGGATTGAGAACAAAAATATTAGAAATCAAGCCGCCGATCAGTGACGGCCGTCACATGATCGACGCCGCCCGCAAGGCGGGCCAACTTGAAAATTTAGTGTTGAACACAGATGCAAAATCTATCGGCACTACCAAGAGGGGATCAATGTCTCAGGTGGGCTTTGTCACGTTAACAGGCAGGACACGCAAGGATCCGTGTCAGCTGTTTTTCAAGCCGCCACGCTCGCATTTTCCCAGACGCCGAATGCGTCGGTCCGCAACCGCTTGAATGTGGATCTATTGAGTAAATGACGCTGGACATAAAAGCTGTTGTAGACGGCAGATTGGATGTTCAAAAATCGTTGGGCAGAACCTGGTGATTTGAACTTCTGCTGTTTGCGTTCCCGCCGTCGCACTGGCTGATGCGAGTTTTCAGCACGATTATTCGCCCGCTTATTATCGATGTGCTCAGCCGTCAGGCCGAGGGTTCGAATGGCGACATGGTAGGATCTGAGCTTACCGGTTGTAATCCGGGTCAGCGCCACTCCCTGTTTCTTCAGCAGTCTTCGCAACAATTTCAACGCTGCCTTCGCGTTCCGCTGGGATTGGACCAGAAAATCGAGGACCTCGCCTTCATTGTCGAAGGCTCGCCACAACCAGTGATACCGCCCTTGAATGACGATGACCATTTCATCGAGATACCAGAAATCGCTCGGTGCTGGCCGCATGCTGCGCAAATTATTTGCGATCGGCGCGCCGAATTTTAGAAACTAGCGCCGCACGCTCTCGTAGGAAATATCAAGGCCCCGCTCCGCAAGCAGATCCTCTACATCTCGATAGCTCAAAGTGAACCGGGCATAGAGCCAAACCGAGTGGCGAATAATATCCGGTGGAAATCGATGGCGAGTAAACGAGATGTTACCCATCTCGATAGACTATCGCAGATGCCCCTACACGTCCTTCCTGTTAACGTGACAATGCCTTTTAGAGGTGCCCTTGAATAAGTTTCAGAGCCATGTAAAAATCTTTGCAGGGATAGCGGTACGCGGGGCGCGGTTATGACCAACATGACGCGATATCAGATTTCCAAGTCTGATCGGAAATGGATCGATCATATCAGGGAGCACCCGGTTGGCATTCAGCCGCCGGAAGTTATTCGACTTCTCAATCGGCTGCGCGGCGAGGATATCGAGGGCAAATACTGCCTGGTGATCGATCGGCCGCACGAGGAATGGCTGGTCGCCGAAATGCAGGGCCGCGGCAAGCCACTCAAATATCACAATATCAGGGTCTCAAGCCGCAACGAGGGCGAGTGGGAGATATTCAAACTGCGCTGGCACCGCCACACCGGCGAGATATTGGATTAGCCAAAAGCAAAATAAATAAATCACTGGGAGACGGAACGATGCTCAAAATCACGGGCTATAGCGACCAGATCAGCGTTGCGCCGGGCGATGCGATCAAATTCATGGTCAATTGTGAGCATCGTGAATATCGCGCCGATATCGTCCGCATCGTGTCCGGCGATCTCAATCCCGAAGGGCCGGGAATTATCGAAGAGGCCATCGATACGCCGGTAAACGGCAAATACCGCGGCCGCAAGCAACGCATCCATGCCGGCTCCTACGCCATGGTGCCGAGCTCGGCACCGCTCGAATCGCTCAAAAGCTTTACCGTTCAGGTCATGGTCTGGCCGAGCACCCCGCTGAAAGGCGTGCAGGCGCTGGTTTCTAAATGGTCGGCCAAGAAGAAAAGCGGTTTCGCTCTGGTGATCGATGCCAGCGGCGGCATTGCCTTCATGGTCGGCAACGGCACGGGCAAGGTCACCACGGTGGCGATCGGCAAGCCGATGGTCGAATGCGAATGGTATCTCGCGGCGGCGAGCTACGATGCCAAGACGCGCGAGATGACCGTTCTGCAGGAGCCGCTAGTGGAGTATCCCACCATCGACGATGCCGGGGCCGAGAAGAAGAAAGCCGCGATCGCACCGGCCATGAACCAGGTGCCCTTGATGATGGCCAGTTGCTATAATGGCGATACACCGCGCGGCGATGCCGCCATTGGCGCTGCTTTCTTCAACGGCAAACTCGACAGCCCGGCGATTACCGCCGGCGTCCTCAGCCGGGTTGAGATTTCAACGATCCTGGCCGGCAATGCGCCGACCACCCTGAAGCAGCGCATGATCGGACGCTGGGATTTCTCGCGCGACATCACCGAGACCACCATCACCGACATCTCCAGCCACCGGCTGCACGGCAAGATCCAGCATCTGCCGACGCGCGGCGTGATCGGCTACAATTGGAGCGGCGACGAATTGAGCTGGAAGCACGCGCCCGAACAATATGGCGCGATCAAATTCCATGACGACGATGTCTACGATGCCGGCTGGGACGTCGATTTCGAGCTGACAATTCCGGACACCATGAAGAGCGGCATCTACGCGGCGCGCTTGCGGGCCGGCAAGCAGCGCGAGGATGAGGAATACATCCCGTTCGTGGTGCGGCCCAAACCGGGCAGGGAAAAAAAGATCTGCTTCCTGTTTCCGATCACCAGCTACAAGGCTTACGCCAACGAGCATTTCGCCACCGACCCGTGGCCGGCGGAACTGATGACCCACCGCGCGGTCGAGCTCGATAAGCATCATATTTTCCTCAACGAGCACCGCGAATACGGCCATTCGCTTTATGACCGTCATTCCGACGGCAGCGGCGTACATATTTCGTCGCGCTTGCGCCCGGTGCTTAACATGCGCCCGAAAGCCCAGACCGTGCTCGGCGGCGATGGCTCCCAGCTGTGGCAATTCAACGCCGACACCCACCTCACCGTATGGCTTGAGAAGATGGGCTACGACTATGACGTGATCACCGACGAAGACCTCCACTATGGCGGCACCGATGTGCTCAAGCCCTATGATGTCGTGTTGACCGGCTCGCACCCGGAATATTATTCGAAGAGCATGTTCGATGCGGTGTTCGATTATACCCATCAGGGCGGGCGGCTGATGTATATGGGTGGCAACGGTTTCTATTGGCGCGTGTCGTACCACAATTCCTCACCCGGGGTGATCGAGCTGCGCCGCTCAGAGGGCGGCAGCCGCGCCTGGGCGCCGAAGAGCGGCGAGTATTATACCGGCTTCACCGGCGAATATAGCGGCCTGTGGCGGCGCCAGGGCCGGGCCGGGCCGAACATCATGGCCGGCGTCGGCTTCTCCGCCGAGGGCTTCGATATCTCGACCTATTACCGGCGCAATCCCGACAGCTTCAACGACCGCGTGAAATTCATGTTCAAGGGCATCCGCAAGAACGAGCTGATCGGCGATTTCGGCCTGATCGGCGGCGGCGCCGCCGGGCTTGAGGTCGACCGGGTCGAGCGCGAGTTGGGCACACCGCCCCATGCGCTCTGTCTGGCGTCATCGGAAAACCACACCGACACCTATCGCGTTGTGGTCGAGGATTTACTCTTCAACCTGCCCGGCGTCGGCGGCCAGGAAAACGAGCTCGTGCGCGGCGATCTCTGCTTCTTCGAGACGCCGAACGGCGGCGCCGTATTTTCCGTCTCCTCCATGGCCTGGGTCGGCAGCCTGCCGTCGAACGATTTCGATAACAACGTCTCACGGCTGACCAAAAACGTGCTCGACCGCTTCTCCGACCCGAAGCCGTTTCCGGTCAAAAAGGCACCGGCGCCGGCGCTGAAAGATTCCTATACCTGGCGCGTCAAGGGATCGACGCCACAGGCTTAGACGGAACCGCCCGAGACGCCTAAATTACGCTCCTGAGCCCGCGCGGCGGAACTGGTATACGCGACGGACTTAAAATCCGTTGACCTAACGGTCATGGGAGTTCAAGGGCTTTGTCACGTTAACAGGCAGGACACGCAAGGATCCGTGTCAGCTGTTTTTCAAGCCGCCACACTCACCGTCGTCGGAGCGCTTCTGTTTAGCGCTTGGTCTGCGCGGGCGGATTGGGACGATGGTGCGGCAGCATATAAGCATGGTGATTACGCCACCGCCTTAAAAGAGTTGCGACCACTTGCCGAGCAGGGTGATGCAAAGGCCCAGTTCGGCCTCGGCTTCATGTATGCCGAAGGCCAGGGCGTTCCAGAGATCTCCGCCGAAGCGGTGAAGTGGTATCGCAAGGCCGCTGAGCAAGGTCATGCAGATGCTCAGTTCAACCTCGCCCTCATGTACGCCAACGGCCACGGCGTTCCCGTGAATAACATCAAGGCTTATATGTGGTTTTCACTCGCCAAAGCGCAGGGCGATAAAGATAAAAAAGCGGCGGGAAATCTCGATATTGTTAAGAAAAGAATGAACACCGCCCAGATAGCCAAAGCCCAGGAACTTGCCGCTTTTTCATCGGCATCACAATCTGCACAAAATCTTGTCGAGGACCTTCGCAGCGGCAAGAGTGATGTCAGGGCTGCCAGCAGTACTGGTCGCTTCACAGGAATTATCCAATTCTGGAGGGAGATGAAATCCAAGCCTGACTTCAAAGTCACCGTGAACAACCAAGGTTGGAGTCATGGGGCTTATAGCGCGCACTCTGCTGAGGAGGCGGTTGAATGGGCCATTAAAAACTGTACGGAAAAGGGTGGTGGCAGGACAAAATGTAAAGTTTATGCAGTCGGCGATAACATAGTTCAGGGCCACTCACAGGAAGAGCTGGCAGACGCTATTGAGGCCTACAACTTGAAGATTTCGGGAAGTAAGACAACGAGTAAGTCGAGGACATCATCACGCAAGGGTGTCTACTGTAAAGCAAACGATGGTACCGTTTATGTAAAATACGTTTATGAGAATTCTACGGGTGGTTGTGGTGGGTTGGATAAGAAAATTACCCAAGCCGAGTACGACCTTAAGAAAACTATCTACTGCAAATCAGTCAGTTTCCATAATTCGTACACTGGCCAAAAGAGCGATGTTACGGTTTATAGAAGAGGAAGTGGACTAGACTGCTTTTACCCCCACACCCAGATTACTAAAACCGAGTATGACAACCTGAAGGATAAGAAAACAGATACGACTGATTATATCTCTTCTACAACTGAACCAGACACAGCACCTTCAGGAGACGATCCCCTTGAAGCCAAGCTGGAGAAGTTGCAGAATCTCTTAGATAAAGGCCTGATCACCAAAGAGGAAGCTGCGGAAAAGAGGACCAAGCTACTCGAAGATTTGTAATTACTTTGGGTAGCTGAGGGAGAAGAGGTGTGACGCTGTGACGATGTTGTCGCGGATGGGTTTACGAACATGAGCCAAGGGAGAACCTCAAATGAAATTTATTGTTGCTGCGTTAATGCTTGCATTTACGGTCGGATTTGCGTCCCCAATTTTTGCCTTTGACTTGCTCGATGACATCGTGGAGCAGGCGGACGAGTTGGGGGAGAAGGCGGGCGAGTTGCTCCCGGACCCTGACGTATTGATAGAACGGGCTAACGAAGTAATTGAGCAAGGCGCAGCAGACGCAGAGGCCGCGGCCAAGGCCCAAACCGTGGCAGATGAATTACGGGCCGTAGCTGCCGAAACCCAGGCGGAAATAATGGCGGAGTTCGAGAACACGACCCGCAAGAGCAAATCGCGTCTGTTAAAACTTTTAGCCCTGCCTATGGAGCCAGAAAATCACTGTGAAGTCGCCAAGGCGGTTCTTGCAATGCAGGCTTCAGGTTATTTATTTCTCATTAAGAAGATAAATGTCGGTGACCTGTCTTCTTTCGACATAGGTGACGCAAAGGACGACTTAGAAATCGCGGTGAAAGAAACAGCAGCCTTAGCAACCATCAAAATGGCGGTCTGTGAAAATTACTATTAATTCCGCTCCAGAATGAGCGTCGTCACACCCGTCCCGTCTGGGTGAACCTCGGCCACGGCATAGCCGACGCTATTGACCGTGATCGCGTTTTGCTGGCGCGCGCTGCATCTCTGCCACCGACATTGGCTCGCCTGCCTCCGGCTCCGTCTTCTGCTGTGCCATACGGTCGGCCAGCCGGTTGATGTTCATGTTTAGAATAGCGAAAGCCGCCATCGCGTAGACCCGGCAGTCCAACGCATCGTTGCGCGGTCGCGTCTTTATATATTCCCGCCTGGGGAACCCCTTATGAAAGCGCGTCACGCACTTCTCAGCGGTTAATTGCCTAAAAAAACTCGTCGTCATAATCAGCCGGGAAATGGCAATAGCCCGGCCCTGGTTCCTGATCGTGAAGCGAAGAGCCTCCGTAAGTTCTGTTGCTGGAAATAGTTTGCGATCGCGCGTGACCGTCAAAAGATCGGTCAGGGAGGACCCGTTAATCTTTCAGCGCTAAACAGAAGCGCTCCGACGAGGGCGAGTGTGGCGGCTATGCGGCGCATGAAAATCTAATCGACGATAAACAATTTGGTGCCACCCTCGGTCACCGAGCGGTGTGCCCTTGTATCGTCGGCCACCTGGTAGCTCTGGCCGGGCTTGAGTGTTACCGAGCTGCCGTCCTCAAATTCCGTGACCAACTCGCCGTCAAGGATCAGCAGGATGTGGCCTTTGTGGCACCAGTGATCGGCGAGGTAATTCTCCGAATACTCGACCATACGCACGCGCAATTCGCCGAACTGCCGGGTGTGCCAATAGGCGACGCCGGTCTCGCCGGGATGCTCAGTCCGCTCGACCTTCGACCAGTCCGTCGTGCCGAACGGGATATCGGTCATTTTCACAGCGCGCCTACCCACCTTTTTTACTTCACCCACAGCGTTAAATTTTACACTAACTGAGACGCTGTGTCGCGCTGAAAACTCAACGGGTCCTTCCTGGCCAATCGTTCGCAGGTAACGCGCGATTGCATAATCTTTCTAGCGACAGAATTAGAGGCAGCCATTGAATGACCGACCTAACCGCCGAGAGAACTCGAAAACTGGCTGCCGAAGCGCAGCTTGCCGAAATGGAGCTAGCCAAGGCACGCCACGAATATGTGGGTGTGGCGGACGTTGCCGGTGCGTGGGGCGAGGTATAAAGCGCGGTTCGGGGCCGATTGCTCTCGATGCCGACGACACTAGCGACCATTGTTGCAAATGAGAATGAGGTGGCACGTTGACCTGATTAGCGCACCGTGGTGCCGCCATCGACCGGGACAATTGCGCCGGTGACGAATCCCGCGGCGTCGGAGGCGAGAAACATGACGAGGGCGGCAACGTCTTCCGGTTCGCCCACCCGCCCGATCGGGATGTGCTGTTTCAGTTTTTCGCGTATTTCCGCGGCCGTCTGCTCCTTCACCGCCAGGCCCGCATCCATCATCGGCGTATCGATATCGCCAGGGCAGACAGCGTTGACGCGGATATTGTCGCGCGCATGATCGAGCGCCAGCACTTTGGTGAACATGATGAGGGCGCCCTTCGTCATGCTGTAGGCGGCGAGGTTTTCGTAGCCGATAAGGCCGCATTCCGAGGACATATTAACAATCGTGCCGCCGCCCCGTTGTTTCATGTGACCGATCGCGGCGCGCGACAGGTAAAATACGGAGCTCAAATTCGTATCGAGCAGCCTCTGCCAAGCCACGTTAGTGTGGTTCTCGATCTTGCCATGCATCACGATGCCGGCGTTGTTGAAGAGGATATCCAGACCGCCAAGCCGGGCGACGGTATCCTGAACCAGACATTGGCAAAATTCGGTGTCCGCGACGTCTCCGGTAATCAGCTGCGCCTTTCCGCCCGAGGCGGCAATCTCGGCCAGCACGGCTTCGCCGCGCGCACGGTCCCGCCCCGACAGCATGACGGAGGCGCCATGGGCCGCGAAGGCCTTGGCCGTTCCCGCGCCGATGCCCGAAGTGGCGCCGGTAACCAGCACAACTTTTCCCGCGAACGCAGCGGGGGAAAATATCTTTCCCAGCATGAGAATCCCTCCAGACACTGTTGCCAATGCGAAAATCGAGAATAGGGCAAATTCGGTTACAAGCCTATGGGCGGTGGATCAGCGGCTCGCTCAGCCCCAAGCGGTCAATGGATTCAATGACCGAGCACCGCATTCCGGCGTTCTAACGCCGCTTCGCGCCGCGCGATATAGATGCCACTGGCCACAATGATGGCGGCGCCGACCCAGGTCCATAAGTCTGGCTGTTCGGCGAAGATCACATAACCCAACAGTGCGGCACCGATGAGTTGTCCATAGTCAAAAGGTGCAACGAGCGAGGCTTCGCCATATTCGAAAGCCTTGATCAAGCCGAGATGGGCGAACGCACCGGCCATACCGATACCGGCGAAGACAAGGAGGTCGAGAGTTCGATTCTCCCCGGCGGCACCAGTTTTTCTCTGATTAGTCTGATTAAAATCAATCAGCCAATTTGCCGCGCTCGCTAGAGGTTAATGGCGAGATCTGGTGGGTTAACTCTTTGTTTCTTTGGACAAGTTAATCCGAAAATCAGTTGCCACTTTTCGTCTTGCGCGAGCTATTGCTCGCGCTGCAGCATGCCGTTGATCTTTAGCCCCACGGCCAGGATTATACCGCCGAGCAGCACGGTAATCAGCCCAACTGCCGGGACCATCGGGGTGTAGCCGCCGATCATCTTGCCGTACAGCCATTCGGGCGTGGTTACGTCCGCGCCGCTGGTGAAGTAGGCGAGTGGAAAGTTGCCCCACGAGAGCAGGATCGCGAACAGGAACCCGGCGAATACGCCCGGCCCTAACAGCGGCAGTGTGATGGTTCGGAAGATCATCCAGCGCGAGGCGCCGAGGTCAAAGGCGGCTTCCTCGATGGCGGCGTCATAGCCAAAGGCCTGGATCGCGATGATCAGAGTGACAATCGGCACAATCCAGACCATCTGGGCAAAGACTGTAGCCTCCCAGGACATGTTGATCCCGAGCGAGTTGAACCACAGCTGTAACGCAAGCCCCAGCACTGCTTGGGGAAAAAATATTGGGATCAGCAGGATCTGTTGAAAGATTGAGCGGCCGCGCCAGTCATAGCGCGCATAGGCAAGCGCACCGAAGAAGGCGAGGATCACCGAGATCAGCGCAACGCACCCCGCCACCGACAGCGAGGTGATGAAGCTGTCCTGGATCTGCAGCGACGACCAGGTTTGCTCGTACCATTTGGTCGAGGTCTTGCGGATCGGAAATATGAAGAAACGCGATTTCGAGATCGACGCCAGCCCGACCGTCACGATCGGTATGTACATGATCACCAGTATCACGCCGATATAGGTGGACATCATCCGGCGTGTCAGCGGGGAGAGATTACCCATGATTTAGCGCTTCGCCAACATGCGTTCGAGATTGATCCGGCGCATCGCCAGGAAGACAGCGGTGCCGGCAATCACGATCAATATGACCGAAAGCGCCGAGCCCCGCGGCCAGTTCTGGCCGAAAGTGAAGGCCGATTCGATATCCTGGGAAATGGTGACAATAACGCCCTTGCCGAGGAATTTCGCCTCGGAAAAGGCGCCGAGCGAAAGCACGAAGCACAGCATCCCACCGATCATGATGCCGGGCATCGCAAGCGGCATTTCTATGTCGCGGAATACCCGCCAGCGCGAGGCGCCGAGATCATTGGCGGCCTCGCGGGCATCTTGTGGCACGTTTGCCAAGCCGAGCAGGATCGGAAACAGCATGAAGGGCAGATAGATGTAGACGATACCAAAAATGATCGACGGCACGTTGTTAACCAGGCTCCCGGTGCCCAGCCCGAACAGCGAATCGAAGGCACCGTCGAGAACCCCTTTTTTATCGAGAAATAACACCCAGCCCTGCAGGCGGATATTTTCGGCAACGAACAGCGGCGCCACGATTATCAGTGTCAGAAGATTGGCGCGCCGCCCTGACACCCGTTTTATCGCCAGCGCCAGCGGATAGCAGATCGCCAGCAGGATTACCACGGTGACCAAGGCGAGAAACAGCGACCAGCTGAACGATAGGTAGAAATCCTGCTCGATGATATCGACATAGTTCTGGATCGACGGCGCATTTCGGATCGAGAAGCTGCCACGCGGCATGAAGCTGTAGACCAGCACCAGCACCATCGGGCCGACGAAGCCGAGAATCAGCAGCGTGATGATCGGCAGGGCCGAGACCAGCCCGCCCGACATCTTCCAGGCCGGGCGCCTCTCAGATGCATTGTCACCGCCGGCCGCGCTGCTGTTGTCGAGTTCGCTGCGGGCGATTTCGTTCATTCGGCGAACACCATCGAATCGACCGTCCGCCAGGTCAACGTAACATGATCGCCGAGCGCGCGGTCCACGGCATCGGCGCGAAGCTCCTCGATCAGGAAAGTCATATCGCCGCTCCTGACCTGGTACTGGATGCGCGAGCCGAGCAAATATTCATTGAACAATTCGCCCTCGATGCGATTGTCCAGGGCGCTGTCTGCGCTCTTGGCGAAGGACATGTCCTCCGGGCGCATGATCAGCACGCCGCTGGTGAAACCGTCCGGCATCTTGTCCGGCGGTGCGAAGCTCACAGCCAGTTCCTTGCTCGCCAGCCGGCCGTCATCGCCGAGGCTGACGGAGAACGAGTTTACCTCGCCCATGAACTCGGTCACGAAGCGGTCTTCGGGCTGGGTGTAGATCGTCGACGGGCTGCCGATCTGGGCCAGTTTGCCGTCGCGCATGACGCCGATTCGGTCCGACATCACCATCGCCTCTTCGAGCGAGTGAGTGATGTAGACGAAGGTTTTGCCGGTCTCGCGCTGGATGTCCTTGAGTTCCTTCTCGAGCGTCTTGCGCAGGCGGTAATCAATCGCTGACAGCGGTTCATCGAAGAACAGGATCTCCGGCTCGAAAGCCAGTGCGCGTGCCAGGGCGACCCGCTGGCGCTCGCCGCCCGAGCATTGTTTGACCGACTTGTCGTAATAGCTTTGCGGCATGTGGGCGAGATTCAGATATCGCGTCGCGATCTCTTTGCGCTGCTTCTTTGGGATGCCCTTGCATTTTGCCGAGTACTCAACATTCTCGCCGACAGTCATGTGCGGGAACAGCGCCAGCGACTGGAAGACCATACAGGTCGGACGCTGGTTGGCCGGCACGTCATTGATGCGTTTGCCGCGTAACAGGATGTCGCCGCTGGTCGGCTTGTCCATGCCTACCAGCATGCGGATCAGCGTCGTTTTGCCGGAGCCGGAGGGTCCGACAATGGTGAACAGTTCGCCCTCCACAATGTCGAGGGTGACGCCATCGACAGCGTTGAGGCTGCCAAAACTTTTTTTCACATTTTTAAGTTGTAGTATAGGGGGGGCCGAAGCCATCTTGCGATTGCTCCCAGTATTCAAGGTTCTGTGGCGCGGGCGGTTGCCCGCCCGCGCCATTATTATTTATTGTTTATAGATCAGGACCCGCGAGCACGCTTGGCCTGGGTGTAGAGATCATGCATCGCATCATAGTCTGGGTTGATGTCGAAATCGATGCAACGATCAACCAGCGAAGCCAGCCAGCCGCCACCATCGCCCCATTGCACGGCTTCGAGCTCGTCCGCGCTGAATTGGCTCAGCACCTCGGGCGATCCCATTTGAACCACCGGATTGAGCGTACCCGGCGCCTTGGCGGCAACCTTGTAGGCGGCCTCCGGCGTGTGACAGTAGAGCAGGAACGCCTCAGCCAGCGGGGTCGGGTTCGGATTGTTGACCAGCGAGGTCACTTCAATCCATTGGATGCCGGCCTTGCCTTTTGGATGCGACGCTGTCTTGGTCTCCTCCGGGCCTTCTTCCGGCACGACGCAGACGATCTGGGTCTCACCCTCAAGACGGGCCGCCGAGGCGGTATAGACGCTGCCCGGCAGGGCACCGATAATCTCACCGGTGATCATGTCGCGCGCGAGCGCCGCCTGATCGTCGGAGACCTTCTTGGCGTTCTTGAACATCTTGAAGATCATTGTCTCGAAGCTCGCCATCTCCGCGTCGGTGTGCTTGCGGAACGGTATGAAGCCGGCGGCGAGGCAGCCGTGCATGATCACCCAGTTCTCATAGTCGAGAATGGCGTACTTACCGGCCGCACCCTCGATCATCTCCATGTAGCCGCCGCTCTCAATCGTCTGCACGCTGATCAGGTCGGAGTTGACCACCATCGACGATGGGCCATAGCGTTGGATCATGCCCAACAGATGCTCTTCGCTGGTATCGAGCGCCCAATTATACGGCCACTCGAAACCGGCCACGTTCATGTCGTAGAGCGGGGCGAATTTTGCTTTGTCGAGCGGCGTGATCAACCCTTCTGGAAAGAGCTGCTTGCGTTGCCAGGCGTTGTTCAGGTTGATGACGTCCCAGGTGTTGGTCCCGCCGCTGCGCAAATTGTTGACCGCTGCGGGGTCCGAGATCAGCATCTGTGCGTTGACCGATGCACCGGTCTGGCGCCTGAATGGGTCGAGCACCGGCTCTTCGGTGTAGCCTTCCCACGAATGCAAATTCAACTCGTTGCGGTAACCGCTCATGCCGGCCAGTTCGGCTTTCGCCGCAGCCCAGGCCTGATCCGCATAGGCAGCACCGCTTGCCGCCTGCGCGCTGGTGGCGCCCAGAAATGCCGGCGCAGCACCGACCGTCGCGGCGAGTGCCGCTGTTTGCTTTAAAAATTGTCGGCGTGACGACGTGAAGTTGCGATAAATATTATTATTGATCATATCTTCCTCCGTGTTTGTTCCGACATACCCTATTTGGCTTGCCTCTGGTGAGACTACGACCTTTAACTGCGTTTCTCCAAGCGATTTCCGTCTTGGCCCACGTGAAATATTAGCGCTACGGCGGTCGCAAAGAGCGTTCAAGTTGGCACTGTCAGACCAAATCAGCTTGAGCCGGGCAGGGAAGCTTCCTAGTCTTTGGCGATGCAAAACCCCTTTCGATATTTCAACAGTTCGCCGGAGATCATCCGCCTCACGGTGATGATGTACATCC
>Ga0315339_1002259_pt1 | contig 14907 bp, 17 predicted proteins | sample ASW17metaG_FD_204514 | JGI IMG/M metagenome (GOLD analysis project Ga0315339, IMG submission 204514) | Ammonia-oxidizing marine archaeal communities from Pacific Ocean, United States - ASW #17 | ecosystem: Environmental > Aquatic > Marine > Oceanic | place: USA: California | collected 2016-12-05
TCGCCTCGGCGATGGCCGGCAACCCGACGCTGACGATCGTCGCCCTGGCGGTGCGCCAAGCGGGGCACATCGCCGAAGCCATGGGCGGGGGCGAGATCTAGGGCGCGGGGCCGGGCTTCGCGGCGACGCTTGACGCCTCCTCAGCAAGGGAGATTGTTTTTGGAATCCCACCGGGCCCGGCCCGCGGCGCCGGGCCTTAGCCGGCGGCGCCATCGAGACGCCGTGCCGGCATGTCGGGGCCACGCTGGAGCCAGTTGTCGTCCGAATAGCGGCAAGCACCGTCGATGACGTGCAGCGAATAGGCGTGGCGCGAGTGGGACGAGCGGTTGGCGGGGCTGCCGTGAGGCAGGTGCCCGTGCAGAACGACCAGGGTTCCGCGCGGCGTTTCCAGCGGCACGAAGCCCTGATCCGGCCATGGGCTCGGGTCGTGGACGACCGTGGTGACGCCGCCGCCAAGGGTGCGCACGAAGCGGCTCTTGAGCGCACCCAGGTGACCGCCCGGGAGCGCCCATAGGCAGCCGTTCTCGACCGTCGCATCCTCGAGCGCGAGCCACAGGCCGACGGCGCTGTCGGGTTCGGTGTAGAGGAAGCTCGAATCCTGATGCCACACGACCTGGCCGCCGATGCCGGGTTGTTTGAAGATGTACATGGATTGCAGCGCTAGGGGCTCGGCCAGCCCCAGGGCGCCGACCAGCGCGGCCAGCGCCGGTTGATAGGAGAAGGCGCGGAAGACGGGATCGAGATCGTGCAGCGCGTGGCCAATCTTGTTGATCGAGCGCGCCAAGGGCTGGCGCGGCCGGCCGGCCGCGTCGAACGCCTCTTCCTCGAAAAAAAAGCGCACCTTGTCGCCGGAGTCGAGAAAGTATGCGTCGGTGGCGTGCGCCTGATCACGGGTCGAGAAGATCGAGGTGGCCCCGTCAGGCTCGAAGTCGGCGACTAGCGCGTCGGCTGCCGCCCTCAGGGCGGCGCAGGTCGCGAGTGGGGCAAAGCCCTTGATGACCAGAAAGCCGTCGCGTTCATAACCGCTGAGTCGATTAGAGCTGAGCATGGGGCGGGGCTAGTCGTCTCGGTCAGGCCGAGCGGTCGAAGCGCCAGCGGATTCGGCTCTCGCGACCGGCGTGAGTGGCGTTGATGACGAGCTGTTCGCTGCGCCGCGTCTCGCCGCGCTCGCCGAGGTAGACGCTGCCCTCAAGGGCGAGCCGTCCGCCCTTGGTCGCGAATACCCAGCCCGCGCCCTCGGCCAGACGTAAGAGCGCCGTTCGCCCATCCTGAACCAGCGAGGCGCTCACCCGGGGATGGAGGTGGAAGCGCACCGCATAGGGCGTGGGGCGGCCGCCGTTCAGCCGGTCCTCGCCCTCGATGCTGGCGCCGTCGGCGGCGAGCGCCAGCGCGCGCGAATGATGGATATCGAAGAGCTCACGATAGCCGTCGTGATCGATCTCGATCGCCGAGCCGTCGTCGGTGTCGCGGCGCTGGACGCGCGGCGGCGGCGGCCGGCGGTTCACGCCGCCGCCGGGGGCCAGGCCAACGGCGTTGGTATCATCGATCACCAGGGTCGAATGCGCGGCCGAGGCGCGGCTCGCTGCCCGCCAATCGACGTTGTGAACGGGCGCGGCGCCGCAGTTCACCACCAAGCGCTCGCCCCCGACGCTGAGCTCGAAGCTCGCGACACCGGCGTGGGCGTCGTGATCGAAGGGCCGGGGCGGTGGTGCGCCGGCATCGAGGCACAGGACCAGGCGCTCGGCGTGCAGGCGCTCGTAGCCGCCGTGGGGCGCCGAGACGAAGGGGGCTCTGTTGACCTTGGCCTCGCCGAGCAGGGTATCGATGACCAGAGCTGATTCCTCGGCCCCACCGTTGAACAGCGCGAGACCGCCGTCGCCATGACGCAGCAGACGTAACATTGGCGCGATGCGCTCCACGGCGTGACCGAGAAACGACGGGGCCTCGCGATTCAGCGCGCGATGCGTGGATTGGGCACGAATCAACTCGGCAAACGCGAACAACAGGGTCGAGGGGTTGCGCGAGACGTGGCCGCCATCGCTGAGGATTTGGCGGCGGACTTCGGTTTCAAGCAACCGTAGCCCGCGGGCCCGCGAACGCTCGGCGCGCGCCAAAGCGAGCCCGGCGAGGACCAGCGCAGCGCCTGCGGCGAGTCGGCCAGCCCCATCGGGCGCCCGATGCGCTGTCCGCTCCAAACGGCGAACTTGGGCGCCCAGGCTGGCGAGAAAGGTGCCGTGAAACCGGGCGTCGGCGTCACGCAACAAGAACCCGGCGTGCGCTAGCCAAGCGGCCACCCGGCGGCCCACGACATCCGGCCGCCATGCGATGTCGGGATGGCGCGCCTGGAACCAGCCTTGACACAGCTCGCGCGCCTTGTGCCCGGCCGCTGTGCCCCCGTTAGCGCGAAAGTCGCGCAGCCAGCCGAACGCTTCGGCCTCGGCCCACCACGCCGGCGAGGCGTCGTCGACCTGCCAGGGCGAGGCGCCGCGCGCGCCTCGCTCCTCGCCGAGGAAACGATACTGGCCGTGTAACAGCTCATCGGCGCGCGCCGTCTCGCCGGGGTAGGGGTCCTCAATGCTCGCGATCAGTCGCGCAGGCCGACCGCCCGCGCTGGCCCCGCCCGGCAAGCCGAAGCCGACCGTGTCCTTCAACCGGTCGACCAGGCGCTCGGACCAGGCCAGGTTCGTCATTCGGCCAGCCGTGCCCCACGTCCAGTAGTGTCCTGCGTCGCCGCACCGCGCAAGGCAGCGATATTTGCGGCGTAGCATTCCGGTCCGCCAGCGAACGAGGCGGTGCCCGCGACCAGCACGTCGGCGCCTGCCGTGATCGCAGGACCTGCCGTCTCGGCGGTGATCCCGCCGTCGATCTCGAGCGCGATATCCCGGCCGGTCCTATCAATGGCTCGGCGCAGCGCCCGCACCTTGTCGAGCTGGCTGGCGATGAACGATTGGCCGCCAAAGCCTGGATTGACGCTCATCACCAGCACCAGATCGATTATGTCGAGCACGGGCCGGACCGCCGTCGCCGGGGTCGCAGGATTGAGCGCGATCCCCGCCTTGACGCCAAGCGACTTCACCAACTCGATGGTGCAGTGGGCGTCTGGCCCGGCTTCGGCGTGCACGGTGATGATGTCAGCGCCAGCTTCGACGAATGCGGGAATGAACAGATCGACCGGCGAGATCATCAGATGCACGTCGAGCGGCAGGGCGGTGTGCGGCCTCAGCGCGCGTACGATGCTGTCGCCGATGGTGATGTTGGGCACGAAATGGCCGTCCATGACATCGACGTGAATGCAATCGGCGCCGGCTGCGCCGAGCGCCACTATTTCGTCACCTAATTTGGCGAAGTCGGCGGCCAGAATGGAGGGAGCGATCCGAACCGGGCGCATGGCTTGAGTTACCAGCTTCACGCGACCCCGGCAAGCGGTGGCCTCGCCGCGTCGCGATATGCAACGATCGGGGCCCATGCCGGGCCCCTTTCTTACGCCGCGTCCCAATCTGACTCCGCGCCAGCGCCTGACGTACCTCGCGCATCTGTACAAGGCGCTTGCTCGCCAGCATCACCGCCAGCTGTGGGATCTGCTTCGCGCTCATGTGCCACCCGACGGGGTGGTGATCGACGCCGGCGCCCACGCCGGGCAGTTCGCCAAGCTGTTCGCGGCGCTTGCGCCATCGGGACAGGTCTATGCTTTCGAGCCGGGCGCCTATGCCTTGAGCATACTCGCGCAGGTGGTGCGCTGGCGTCGGCTACGCCATGTCACGGTGGTGCCCCTGGCGCTTTCGGACGCGGCGGGCACGGCCTGCTTGGCGATGCCAATCAAACCCAGTGGTAGCCTCGGCTTTGGGCTGGCGCACCTTGACCCGCCTGTGGGGAATGATAGGGGCCGGGCCGTCATCCAGGAGACCGTGCGGGCAATCACCCTCGACAACTTCGTGCGTGAGATCGCGCTTGAGCGGCTCGACTTCGTCAAGGCCGACATTGAGGGTTGGGAGGTGCGGCTCTTGTGCGGTGGCCGCGATAGCCTGGCTCGCCACCGCCCCGCCGTCATGGTCGAGCTGGTCGCGGCTCACCTTGCCCGTGCCGGGACCGATGCCACCGAGGCGTGGGACATTCTTGCCCCACTCGGCTACACCGCCGTTCGCCTCGCCGACGGCCGCCCGGCCCCCGGATTCGTGGGCGATGGCGATTATCTTTTCGTGGCCAGGGATAGCCAAGACTTGGGGAGCGACTAGGTCTCGCGCCGCAGCCGCGCGGCGTAGAAGCCGTCGAGCCCGCCGTCGCCGGCGAGATGACAGGGCAGGGTGCGTAGATCGCCGGCCGCTGTGAGCAGTTCGCCATGACCCCCGAGCTCGGCGGCGCTGATGGGAGCTCGCCGCAGGCCCACTCTGGCGTCGAGCAACCGCGCGATCCGCGGCTCGCACTCCTCGGGCTCCAGCGAGCAGACGCAATACACCAGCGTTCCGCCCGGCGCGAGCATCGCAGCCGCCGCGTCGAGCAGCTTGTCTTGCACGCCACTCATACGTGCCACATCGCCGGCCCGCTTCAGGCGCAGGATGTCAGGATGGCGGCGGACCGTTCCGGTCGAGGTGCAGGGCGCGTCCAGTAGCACCGCCGGGTATGGCTCGGGCGGCCGCCAGGTCGCCGCGTCCGCCGTGACCACCTCGGCGTCAAGCTTCAGGCGGCGCAAATTCGTGCCCAGGAGCTCGATCCGCCCCGGCGCCCTGTCGAGCGCCGTCACCCGCGCCCCGGCGGCGGCGAGCTGCGCGGTCTTGCCGCCCGGCGCCGCGCACAGATCGAGGACCCGCGTGCCGGCGCCGGTGTGCGCGTCCAGCAGCAGCGTCGCGGGCAGGGCCGCCGCAGCGTCTTGGACCCACCACGCCCCTTCCGCGTAGCCGGGCAAACCCTCGACGGCGCCGGTCGGGCGATCGATTCTAAGGCTAGCCCACGGCAGCTGGCGCGCGCCGAGCCGGTCGGCCCATTTGCTCGGTTCGCGGGCGACAGTGAGGTCGCGCGGCGGCTCGCCGAGATGGACCTCGGCGATCGCCCGCGCCTCCGCCGCTCCATGGGCCTCCTCCCAGCTCTGCCACAACCACGCTGGCGTGTTGAGCCGCGCCGCGTCTTGGGCCTGGGTCAGGGCCGCGCCGTCGCTAGCGATCCGCCGGAGCACCGCGTTGACGAGGCCTTTGAGCGGCGGCGCGCCCTCGCACTGGCTGACGGCGCAGGCCACCGCGGCATGGGCCGAGGTGCCGATAAACAAAAGCTGAGCCGCGCCAAGGCGCAGCACGTCCTGCACCCATCGATTCTTCTTGGAAAGTGGCCGTTCGAGGCGTGCGGCAAGCGCTGCGTCGATCTGCCCCAGGCGCCGCAGCACGGTGGCGACCAGCAGGCGTGCGAAGGCACGATCGCGCGGGGGCAACGGCGCGACGGCGGCGCTGAACACCTCGTCGAGCCGTCGGCGGCTGATCAGCACCTCGCCGAGCAGCACCCGCGCGGTCTCGCGCGCGGCCAGACCCGGAATCGCGGCGTCCGCCATGACGATGGCCTTAGCACAGCCACCCTCGAGTGCACAGCTCCCGGGCGCTATGAGGGCGCCCAACCGGCACGGTTTCGTACTAGAATGGCGGTCATGGACGAGCCGACGCGTGCACCGCGCGCCCCGACACGATCCCAGACCGAGTCGAAACCGACGCCGCCCGCCATTCGCGAGCGCGAGATCGGCGGGCCCAAAGGGCTGGAGCCAACACGCTACGGCGATTGGGAGCGTAACGGCATCTGCCGTGACTTTTAGGCGGATGCGCCTACTCGGCCGGCACCAGCTTGTAGATACCGCTGCCCCCCCCCAGATCGACCACGTAGATCTCGCCGTCCAGGCCCTCGCTAAACGATGAGATGTTGGCATCGAGCAACCGCCGCGCGACGTAGTCGTTGCCCTTGGCAAAAAGGCCGCAAACGCGGCCGCGATCGACATAGCTCTCGGTGATCGGGCAGCCCTAATCGTGGCCATAGTCGAAGATCGGATCGACGAGCGGCCGCGGCGCGGTTCCTCGCGCGTAGCGGTGGGCGCTCTCGCGCAGGTTCTAACCGTAGTTGCCGCCCCGCTCGACGATGTCGATCTCCTCCCACCTGTCCTGCCCGACATCCGCCAGCCATAGTGCCCCGATCGCCATGAGCGATATCCGCCTCGGCAAGTACGCTGGCCGTGTCATCGCTCGCGTCCACACTGCCACCGGCCTCGATCTCGCCACCGTCCTGCTGTTCGAGAGATTCGCCGGTATCTACCAGGGCCGGGGGGCGCGACCGCGCTAGTGCGCGAGGGCCTATACCCTCAGCCTGAAGGCTCGGCCCGAAAGCTTGGCCTGAGACCTCAGGCGATGCGGTTCATTCGGTTGTCGACGAGATCGCCGACCACGCTCGGATCGGCGAGCGTCGAGATGTCGCCGAGGTTAGCGGCATCGTCCTCGGCGATCTTGCGCAGGATGCGGCGCATGATCTTGCCCGAGCGGGTCTTGGGCAGCCCGGGCGCCCACTGAATCAGATCGGGCGTGGCGATCGAGCCGATTTCCTTGCGCACCCAGCGTACAAGTTCCTGGCGCAGGTCATCGTTCGGCTCGTCGCCGACATTCAGGGTCACATAGGCATAGATGCCCTGACCCTTGATGTCGTGGGGATAGCCCACGACAGCCGCCTCGGCGACCTTGGCGTGGGCGACCAGTGCACTCTCGACCTCGGCGGTGCCGAGTCGATGGCCGGCGACGTTAATCACATCATCGACCCGGCCGGTGATCCAGTAGTAGCCGTCCTCGTCGCGCCGACATCCATCGCCCGTGAAGTACTTGCCTGGATAGGTCGTGAAGTAGGTATCGATGAAACGCTGGTGATCGCCGTACAGGGTGCGCATCTGCCCCGGCCACGTCTCAGCGATGCATAAGTTGCCGACGGCGGCGCCTTCGAGCACCCGGCCGTCGCTACCGACCAGCTCTGGGCGCACCCCGAAGAACGGGCGCGTCGCGGAGCCTGGCTTGAGGTCGGTCGCGCCGGGCAAGGGCGTGATGAGAATGCCGCCGGTCTCGGTCTGCCACCACGTGTCGACGATCGGGCAGCGACTCTCGCCGACGACCCGGTGATACCACTCCCAGGCCTCTGGATTGATCGGCTCGCCCACCGTCCCCAACAGCTTGAGCGAGGAGCGGCTGGTCCTGGTCACCGGGCGATCGCCCTCGCGCATCAAAGCGCGGATCGCGGTCGGCGCGGTGTAGAAAATGTTGACGGCGTGCTTGTCAACCACTTGCCAGACGCGCGAGGAGTTTGGATAGGTCGGCACGCCCTCGAACATCACGGTGGTCGCCCCGTTGGCGAGCGGCCCGTAAATGATGTAGCTGTGCCCGGTGACCCAGCCAATGTCGGCGGTGCACCAGTAGATGTCGCCGTCGTGGTAGTCGAACACGTACTGGTGGGTGAGCGAGGCGAAGACCAGGTAGCCGCCGGTGGTGTGTAGCACGCCCTTGGGCTTGCCGGTCGAACCCGAGGTGTAGAGGATAAAGAGCGGGTCCTCGGCGCCCATCTCCTCGGCCGGACAATCGTCGCCAACGTGGGTGGCGAGCTCGTGATACCAATGATCGCGGCCCTCGACCCAGTCGACCTTGCTGCCGGTGCGCCGGACGACGATCACCGTTTCGACGCTCGGCGATTTCGCGGCTGCGGCGTCGGTCGTCGCCTTGAGCGCAATCGTGCGCCCGCCGCGCACGCCCTCATCGGCGGTGATGACAACCTTGCAATCGGCGTCGTGAATGCGCCCGGCGAGCGAATCGGGCGAGAAGCCGCCGAAGACGATCGAGTGGACGGCGCCGATGCGCGCACACGCGAGCATCGCGAAGGCAAGTTCGGGGATCATCGAGAGGTAGATCGTGACCCGGTCGCCCTTTTTTACGCCACGTCCCTTCAGCACGTTGGCGAAGCGGCAAACCTCGCGGTGTAGCTCGCGGTAGCTGATGTGGCGGGCCTCGGCCGGATCGTCGCCCTCCCAGATAATGGCGGTCTGGTCGCCCCGAGTCGCCAGATGTCGGTCGAGGCAGTTGGTGGCGGCGTTGAGCGTGCCGTCGGCGAACCAGCGGATACTGACATCGCCCGTGTAGGAGCAGTCCTTGATCTCGGTGTAAGGCTTGATCCAGTCGAGTCGCTTGCCGTGTTCGGCCCAGAAACCTTCGGGGTCGTCGATCGAGCGCTGATACTCGACGAGATAGCGCTCGTTGTCGATCCAGGCGCGCTGTTTCCACCCCTCGGGAACTGGATGAATGACGTTGTGCGACATGAAACGCGCGCCTCCCTCGATCGATCTTGCGGGTCGCGGCGATTATCGGCGCTAACCCAAAACCCGGCAAGCGGCCGGCCGGCGGTGGGTGCGGTCGTGGCACGGCGGCACCAGCGATGCCGCTTGACCGCCGCGCCCACGGCGCCATAGTGGCGGTGCCCATGCTCCTGCATCATCGTACTTGGCCCGAGGTCGAGGACTATCTTCGCCAGTGTCAGGGCATCCTCGTTCCCATCGGCTCGACCGAACAGCACGGCCCCAGCGGCCTGATCGGCACCGACGCGATCGCTGCCGAGGTCATCGCCGCCGAAGCGGGCCGTCTGGCCGAGGCGTTGGTGGCGCCGACCATTGCCGTCGGCATGGCCGAGCACCACATGGCGTTCACCGGATCGATGACGCTGCGCCCTGAGACGATGACTGCGCTTTTGGAAGATTACGCCGCCTCGCTCCACCGCCACGGCTTCCGCCACCTCTATTTCGTCAACGGCCACGGCGGGAACGTCCGCATTCTCTCGACGGTACTCAAGAAGATCGATGAGCTTGCGGACGCGCCGCGCTGCAAGTTCGTCAACTGGTGGATAGCGCCACGGGCCAAGGCGATCCGCGCCGAGCTCTATGGCGAGGCCGAGGGCATGCATGCGACGCCGAGCGAGATCTCGGTTACCTGGCACGCCTATCCCGACCAGATTCGTGCCGCCACCCATGGCGTGGTGGCGCCAAGGATGCGCCCCTGGCAAAGCGCCGAGCACTATCGCGAGCTCTATCCCGACGGCCGCATCGGCTCGGACCCTTCGCTCGCCACGGCCGAGGCCGGCGCCCGCCTGATCGAAGCCGCCGGCGCAGACATCGCCGAGGACTTCATCAAATTTCTCGGCGAATAGTCCGCCTCCCTCGTGTGTGAGAGTAGGGGTCGGACCCCAACCTGATCTTGTGCTTGCTACTCGCAAGGATGGGCCTCGGCGGTGGCTTCGGCGGCGAGTGGTGCGGCGTTGCGATGGCCCTCGCGGGAATGCGCATTGAGCCACGCGGTCACGATCGCCACGGCCTCGTCGAGTTGAGTGCCGAGGGGCGCGCAGGCGCGCTGTCCGGCGACGGCCTCTCCGGCTGCAAGCACATCCGAGATCCCCGCCACGTAGCCGTCGCAAAAGCTCTTGTTGCCCGTGCCGTGGGCGCACTGCCGATAGAGCTCGCTACCGCTGATGAAGACCGGCGTCTTCGCCGTGGCGCTCGCGACGGGCCTCGCGGCGGCTAGAACCGCGACCAACCCATGCGTGCCGCGCGCGAACCGTAGGTCGACGGGCCTCAGATCCACGTAATGTAGCGGATGCCCATGATCACCGTGAGAAAACTGAGAGGGGCGACCAACTCGCCTCGTTGGCGCTGACGATTCATGTGGCGATAGGGCGGGCACTGCATGGTGTGCCTCCGGATGTGGGTTCCTGGAGCGGCGCCGCGACTGCGCCTGAGGCACTTCAGCACGCCCCATCTTGCCATTTGATTAACGCCCATGCCCGGCTGTGAACCACCGTTGCCGGTGAGCGTACTACTATTTTCTCCGACTTCTTCCTGGACTAGCGGACTCGGTCGCGCGCGATTGTGCCGGGATTGGCGATCCAAACCTCGTCATCAGAGGCGACGAATAAACGCTCGAGGGAAACGTTCTCATCCTCGCCGGCGCCAGGCGCGGTGAGCGCCGTGCCTCCCCCATGGGTGGCGAGCACCACGCCCGCAAGGCCGATCACGGCGAGTTTATCGTCCGCCTGGTCGCGCCCAGCGCGCGCAGGGCCGCGCACGCCGCGCCATAGCCGTTGTCGATGTTGGTGACCACCAGTCCCGGTGTGCAACTCGCCAACGCCGCGTGGAGCGCTGTCTCGCCGCCGCGCGCGATGCCGTAACCGGTCGAGGTCGGCACCGCGATTACCAGTCCTGGCACCAGCCCGCCGACAACGCTCGGCAACGCTGCGTCCATGCCGGCGACGACGATCGTTACGGCGAGATCGCGCAACCCCTCAACGTGCTCGAGCACGCGCCACAAGCCGGCGACCCCCACGTCATAAATCTCGCGCGCCGCCTCGCCGTGATAGGCGAGCGTACGGACCGCTTCGCGCGCGACCCCGACATCCGAGGTGCCGGCCGTGACGACCGCGACCGCCGCTGGGCCGACCGGTGCATTCACCGACCCGACGACGCCGGTGCCCGACAGCGGGTCGTAGTCGATGCCCGCCCGGTGTGCTGCGCTCAGCGTTGTGAACAGGGCGGGATCGAGCCGGGTCAGCAGCAGCCGCCCGTCGCGCGCGCCATCCAAGATAGTGGCCAGTTGGGCGGTCGTCTTGTGCGCGCAAAGAATGGCCTCATCGAGGCCGATTCGCGCGCGCCTGTCGAGATCGGGGCGGATCTCGGGTCCCGGTAACTCAGGCCTTGGGGCCTCAGGCCGGGGCATCGGCCGGCCCGCGCAGGAACGCGCTGCCCATGCGGTAGGCAGAGAAGTCAAGAGTGGTGTCTCGGTCGAGGCCACTCGCAAAGAGAATAGCGCCGACCCGCGCCGCTAGGCCTTGGCGCGAGATCGGCGAGAGCGCCGCCAATGTCTCGGCGTCGAGCTCGATCACGAAACCGCCGCGGCGGCGCCGGCAGCGTACGGTGCGGGGCGCCAGCTCATCGCGAAGCAGCGTCTCAATCCGGTCAATGGCGGCCAATTGATCGGCCTCGACGCGCAGGCCGGTTTCGATCCGGCTGGAGAGGCAGGGCGCCGCCGGCAGCTCCGCGATGTCGTCGAGGCCAAGCCCGGCGGCGAGCGCGCGCACTCCGGCCTTATCGATGCCGGCCTCGACATAAGGGTGGCGCACGCCGTGCGTGCGCGCCGCCTCAAGCCCCGGCCGATAGTCGCGCAGATCGTCGAGGTTGGTGCCAGAAACGATGGTCAGGCCGCCGCGCCGCGCGCCCCTTCGGGCGATCGCCCCATACAGGTGCGTCTTGCAGAAAAAGCACCGGTTGACGGGATTGCGGCGGTAGTTCGGATCGGCGAACTCGCCGGCGTCGATCTTATCGAGCGCCCAGCCCTCGGCGGCGGCGTAGGCGCGCACCCGAGCGGTTGCCGCCGCCGGCACCGCCGGCGAGACGGCGTGAACCACGCGCACCCCATGCCCCATACGATGGGCGAGCACCGCGAGCGTCATGCTATCGACCCCGCCGCTCACCGCCACCGCCATCGGCCCGATGCCCGTGAGCACCGCCTCCAACGCCCGCCACGCCCAAGGCCAGCGCATGCCGGCGCTAATTCCTGCCGTTACCAGCTCCAGACCTGGTCGTGGGCGCCCATCAGCGCCGGATGCCGGGCACCGGTTCGATACCGGTGACGGACGGCGCATTGCCGAGCCCGAGTTCGGAGAGGCCTTCGTCGATAACGTAAATGGCTATGCCTTTGCCTCCTGCGGCCGGCCTTGCCGACCCGTGCTCGTTTAGCGAAGCGTAGATTTCTCCTCCGGTCAACTGGTCGTGGCGTCTACTTCCGATGGAGCGCCGGGGCGGCGCCGGTGAGGTGGGTGCGGGCGGCTACCCAGGCGGCGGTGAGCCTGGCTCGGAGCGCGATGCCGTCGCCAGTGCGTGCGCCGACACCGCTGCTGCCCCGTCGTCGGTGAGGCCAGCGGTGCCCAGCACCAGCCCTTGGACCACGGCGAGGTGACCCACGGCCCGGAGGTGGCCACATCGCGGTCTTCCAAAACCCGCTCGCGATAGGCCGCCGCCCGGCCGCTGCCCAGGCGCGCGTGTACACCGAGCAACGCCGCGCCGGCGCGCCGTGAACCCGAGCGCAGTTCGGCCGGCAGCGCCAACGCCTCGAGCTCACCGTCCACCGCCGCCACCGCGTCGAGGTCAGCGCCGGCGCGATGGGCCCACGCCAGCGCCGGGCGATCGCAGCACGCCCAGCGCTGTTCGATTTGCCCGCGCACGAACTGCGACAACGTCTCGGCCGTGGTGACCGCGCCGTCGGCATGCAGCGTCTCGAGCCCCGAGGAAAAAGAGATCGCGCCGCTCGGGAAGAACGAATCGCCGTGCTGCAGGACCGCCAGCAGGTCGGCTGCGTCAGCCATCGCGCTCCACCTTGCGCACCCGCCCATCGTCGAGGAACGGCTGGACGCGATCGAGATAGGTCTGCTCGGGCCCTTCGCGCGCGACCAGCAGCACCTCGCCCTTGAAGCGCACCCGCCAGTGCAGGTTGCCGGCGTGGTATCCAAGCTCCAGCGCGGCCGCCGCGTGGGCGGGCTGGAGCGCGAGCCAGTCCTCTTCCTTCATCCGGACAACGATGGCGCGCTCGTCCTCGATCAGCAGCACCGCCCCATCGCCGAGGCGCTCGCTGCGCGCGAGACTGATCGCGCATTCGGAGCCCTTGTCGGTGACCGCGCGCAGGCGGTGGCGCAGGGTATCATCGCGGTCAAGCAGCAAATACTCGATCGCGCCGCGATGGGCCAGCCCATGCAGCGGCTCGGCGAGCGTCGCATCGCTAGCGAACCCAACAATGCTATTCAACCCCAACATGGGCCGAGCATAGCATCGTCGCTGGCCCGCAATGTTATGCTCGGGCCTGGGCTTGGGCGTGGGCCGGACGGGGCAGGCATGAGCGAAGCGGCGGCCATCACCGACCGACGGATCGAGATGCTGTTCTCGGCCGCCGAGATCGAGGCGCAGGTTCACCGGCTCGCCACCGAGATCGCCGCCGTGATGGGCGAGGACGTGCTGCTCGCCGCTATCCTCAAGGGCAGCTTCGTGTTCGCGGCCGATCTGATCCGCGCCCTCCACCACGCCGGCATGCGGCCCCAGATCGACTTCATGACCCTCGCAAGCTACCGGGAGGGCACCACAAGCTCGGGCGCCGTCGACGTCACCCGCGACCTCGCCGACCGCATCGCGGGGCGCTCTGTCCTGCTGATCGACGACATTCTTGAATCCGGCCGCACCGTGGCTTTCGCGCGCGACCGCCTATTTTCTCGCGGCGCGGCGCGAGTGGAGCTTTGCGTACTCCTCGACAAGTGCGGCAAACGTGAGACCGATATCGAGGCCAATTTCGTCGGCTTCGAATGCCCTGACCGCTTCGTCGTCGGCTACGGCCTCGACTATGCGCACTATTTCCGAGAACTCCCCTTCATCGGCTACCTCGAGAGCGATTAGCGGGCGAACGGATTTAGAGCTGCCAGCGGCGCATGGGGTTAGGTAGCTCGAGGTGGTGCCACATGCCCTGGACGTCGGCGAGCAGGCCGCGCGACGTCAGCAGCGCCGCGAAGGCGTAGACGTCGAGCGCCCGAAAGGCGTTGTGCGAGACCGCGCCGACCAGGCAGTCGTAGCCCGTGAGCCCGTCGAGAGTCGGGAGAAGCTCGATCCCGTGCTGAGCGGCGGCGTCGGCCGGGTCGGCTACGGGATCGTGGACATCGACCCGGTGGCCCCGCGTCTTCAGCCCATCGATGAGGTCGATGACCTTGGCGTTACGCAGGTCGGGGACATTTTCTTTGAAGGTCAGGCCGAGTACCAGCACCCGCGCGGCCACGTCGATCCGACGATCGAGCTCGGCGGCGATGAAGTCGCCCATGCCGTCGTTGATGCGCCGACCAGCCAGGATCACCTCGGGGTCGTGGCCAAGCTCGAGGGCGCGGTGGGCCAGGTAGAAGGGGTCGACGCCGATGCAGTGGCCGCCGACCAGGCCCGGCTTGAAGGGCAGGAAGTTCCATTTGGTGCCGGCCGCCTCCAGAACGTCGTATACCGACACGTCGAGCCTATGAAAGATCATCGTCACTTCGTTGATGAACGCAATGTTGATGTCGCGCTGGGCGTTCTCGATCACCTTGGCGGCCTCGGCGGTCTTGATGTCGCGGGCCAGGAACACCAAGCCGCCGTTGATGGCGCCGTAGACGCGGCCGAGCCGCTCGGCGACTTCAGGGGTTTGGCCGGCGACCACCTTGGTGATGCGATCGATAGTGTGTTCGCGGTCGCCGGGGTTGATACGTTCGGGCGAGTAGCCGAGGAAGAAATCTTGGCCGCACTCGAGGCCCGAGCCGGCGGCCAAGATCGGCCCGCAAATATTTTCTGTGACGCCGGGGTAGACGGTGCTTTCCAACACGACGATGGCTCCCGCGCGCAAATGCGGGGCGACGGTCCGGCAGGCAGTCTCGACGGGGCCGAGGTTGGGTCGTTTGTCGGCATCGACGGGAGTCGGCACGGTGACGATAAATATCTCGGAGCCGGCCATATCTTCGGGCGTGGTGGTGGCGCGCAGGCTGGAGTCGAGGAGGGCGGCCGACTCGATCTCGTCGGTCCGGTCCTCGCCCCGCCCAATTTCGGCGACGCGATCGGAGTCGATATCGAAGCCGATCACGCGATGATGGCGCGCCAGCGCGACCGCCAGCGGCAAGCCGACGTAACCGAGGCCGACGACGGAGATTGGCGTGTCTGTTGTCATGAGAGCTCGCTCCCCTGGCAGGTGCTTCTGGTATGGGCGGGTCGCGCCATTGTCAATGACAGTGGTCGCGCCAAGCCAGAGGTCACGCCGAGGTGGCGGCGCGGCGCCAAGCGGCTATGATCCGCCCGGCATGACGTACGCGCCCTCGGACGGCCGC
>Ga0315339_1002260_pt1 | contig 14906 bp, 12 predicted proteins | sample ASW17metaG_FD_204514 | JGI IMG/M metagenome (GOLD analysis project Ga0315339, IMG submission 204514) | Ammonia-oxidizing marine archaeal communities from Pacific Ocean, United States - ASW #17 | ecosystem: Environmental > Aquatic > Marine > Oceanic | place: USA: California | collected 2016-12-05
GTGACGAGACATTTTTTTGACATTATAAAATCATATCTGAATTGGGGTACTAGGCAGGCACCTACAGTGAATAGCCGTCATCAACAACAATATTTTGGCCATTGATATACTGGGATTGGTCGGAAAGTAAAAAAATCACACTGCCGGCAACATCACCAGGGTCAAGCATCCCCTTGTTCAGCCCGTGCGCATTGTAGTTTTCAACAAACGCATCCGGCTGATTATTCCATACACCACCCGGGCTAACGCAGTTGACGCGAATGTTTCGGCCTTTGACGTATTTCGCAAGATACTTGGTCATTTGGACAATCGCCGACTTGCAAACAATGTACTCGACCTCCTTGGTCATTTCAGTGCCGTCGTAAACTTCAAAGCGTGGCGCCATGACACCGTAAATGGAGGAAAAATTGACAATATTGCCGGCGCCTTTCCCAGTGAAATAATCGATTGCTTTCTGACAAATCAGGAACGCGCCGCCAAGGTGCCGGGTTACATTGTCGCAAAAATCGTTATACGCCACGTCTTCAAGTTTTGCCCCGAAGTTCTCATTTCTTTGAAAGGCGCAATTTACGACGGCATTAACCGGCCCAAACCGCTTTTCGCACTGTTCAAATAAAGCGCTCACGGAGGCGGGGTCATTGGTATCGACGGCCTCAAAAGGAACGGTTGCCGTTCCCAGCGCCAATGTATCTTCCGGCCCTTCATCGCGCCGCCGACCGGCCGCGGTAACAACGGCGCCGCTGTCCCTGCAAGCCTCAGCCACCTGCTGTCCGATTAAACCGCTGGCGCCGATAATGACGACGTGTTTATTCCGCAGCATCTGACTCCGGGCGGGCATTCTTGAGGCGTTGGAACAATTTCACCTGATCACAGCGTTCGGCGCATTTGTGACCGGCGGGGAAATCTCCGCTGACATGCCAATGACGGAACTCGGCGTAACGCTCACCGTTCCAGATTTCGTCCAATGAGTTTTCATGGGCATTGCCCAGCGCCATTTCGCAATCGTAATCCTGGGTGCACGGCACGACGGAACCATCGGCCATGATGGTCAGGGATGTCCAAGGATACTCGCAGTATTGGGAGGCATAATGGGACTTGTTCTCAAGTTCGCCGTCCTCTTCGTGATACCAACGATTGTCTTGGCTTTTGACGTAGGCGAAAACATCCAGGTCTTTCCAAAGTTCTAAAAATTCCTGATGCATTTCCTTGGACTGCTGGTCGTCGGCGAGTGCGATCATGGTTGGGACAATGATGGTCGAATGTCCCTTCTTCGCTTTCATCTCAACGATTTCCAGAACGGTCTTATAAGAATCTTCGAAATTATTCAGACGCCCGCGAACGCGTTTTTGTTCTTCATCGTCAAGGGCATCAATGGAAAACTTCAAGACATTCAGCCCGGCGGTCATCACCCGGTCCGCGCGCTTGACACTTACGTTGGCCGGCACGCAGGAGAAATATGTCGGAATCCCGCGCTTGGTACAGGCCTCGACGCGGCTGATGATGTTTTTGTCGACCAACGGCTCGCCGTAGCCGTGAAGGATGACGCAGCGTGAAACGATGTAAAAATAAAATGCATTTTCGTGACGCTGGTCGAAAGTGATGCCATAGGTTTCGCGGACAAATTTCCAAAATTCCTCAAGATCATTTTCGTCGTGAGCGGAAATTTGATCAAGAACGCCTTCAAATAGATTTTCATCGATCCACTGGTTTTCGCGGGTCATCAGGCTGGTCCGCGGACACATGACGCAGGTCATGTTGCAGTAGTTCGTCGTTTCCATGTTGAAAAGATGAGGCACGCGATCACGGAGACCATCGAACGCCTGTTCGATGGCCATGACGTCGGATTCCCCGAGAGCCCCGGAGATAATTTGCTTTTTCAACGCCTCAGATTTTTCAAAGAACTGAATATCATACATGGCCCGGAAGGCTCCTGTTATGAGATTTCAAACAGCACAAATCTATACGATCGGCTAAAAATGCGGTACCCGCTTCTCTATGGCATGCATTGGATAAAACGCAGAGCCACATTATATTGCATCTGCACTGTGAACGGCGTGATCTTGTTGACGGTGTAGTCTCATCCATCAGTTCGATCAACTTGTTTGACCAAGATTTCCATAATCTTCATATCGCTTGGCTTGTCGATCTCAAAGCCATTTTCAAGCGGTTGGTGGAACAAAGCGACCTTACCGCCCAGCCGACATCCATATTTTTCAATAACTTCGCGATGAAATACATACATCGATCCATTTTCAGCGAAATATTCTTCGACGAATTCCTGAGTTCTGGGCCGATTTTGCGGATCGAAATTGAACGGGCTCGCGGTTTTGCCATTGAGATGCCAAAGAAATCCGGGACCGGGAATCGGATTAACGGACAATAACGAGTCGGCATCTTCCGCAAGTAACGTTCCCACGGCGCCGTCGATATCGTTTGGGCTGCGCAGCGGGGATGTGGCTTGCAGGAAGACAATGATATCGGGTGCGTAATTTTCATTTTCACGCAATTCATCCAGCACATGTATCAAAGCCATCTCGGAAGTTGAGTGGGCTTGGCTTAGCTCAGGCGGCCGCGTGATGACTTCGGCGCCCAAATCCCGACTGACAGCGGTAATCTCATCCGAGTCCGTGGAAACAATGGTTCGCGAGACAGTGTTGGAATTCAACGCGGCCTCAACCGTCCAAGCAAGGAGAGGTTTGCCGGCGAAGGGAATGATGTTTTTCCCAGGTATCCGCTCTGAGCCGCCCCGGGCGGGAATGATGGCCAGAATATTTTTATCCATCTCGGCAGATTTTTTCATTTGAAATGATGGCTCATCAAATAGTTAGGCGGCTTGGCAATTAGATTTGTCATTCCATGGCGGAAGCGCGAGATCGGCGCGGATGACATCGAAAATGTTATCTCCCGACAGATCGATTAAGTCGCCGAATTGTTCGGATGGATAAACTTCCTCGCCACGCTCAATAGCTTCGATATTTTCAATTGCAGTTTCGGCAGTTTTTATACAAAGAGCCGGGAAATCGCGGAAAAATACATCCTGGTCGTCGTCATAGGTATCAATAAAGTAACTGGAAACACCCATTTGGAGGGCTTCGGCGACGACCGTTGAGAGGCCGCTGAAAGAGTATCCGACGTCCATCAATAAGTCGTAGGGCGGAGTTTCCATCAAGACCAAGTTTTCAGGCAGGTCACCCAGCCAGTCCATGTATCGCTGGTACAGATCAGATCCTACGTAATTGCGGCTATATTTGAGCTTCAGGTAGATCGTGCGGTCCTTGAAATGATCGGCAATTGCCATGCTGATCCGGACATGCTCTTTGGTATCGGTCACTTGATTGGCAAATATCGCAATATCTTTTGAGCGGGGGCCTCCAAGGCGTTGAATTTGTTCTCGGGTTAAGCTGTAGCCGCCGAGAGCCCGGACAACCATCGTGTCTGGCCAGTTGTCGATGTACGCGTTGCTTTGGCGGCGCCCGAAAAGATAAAGAGTATCGAAATCTAGATAACGCGTGTGCGGATACACTCGGGGCCCCGTAGACATCCCGTGAAGAATGCCGACCGAACGGGTTCCTGCACGGCGAAGTTCCTGGGTACGTGTGATGTGATCGGTGTTGTATTCGTCACGCGCCATAAATGCACCGAGGGCATAGCAATTTAAGAAAGCACGAAATCGAATACGATTGACCACTTGTTTTATGACGCCCAAAAATGTGCTTGTCGGCGCCGACGAAATTTCCATGTAAATATTTATGCTGTCGCGGATCCCGGAAATCGCCGCGGTAATAGCTTCGCGGACAGTGAAATGGCCTTCGGTGAGATCGGCATGATGATAGCGCGATAATTCTTTGGAATTCAGATTATCGCGAACTTGCGGATTTCGAAGAACGAAAACTATTTCGGTTGGTTCAACGGAAATCTGATTAAAAAAGGAGCGCACGCGGCCCTCTTCCGCTAAATCTGCGGCAAAAGGAAAAGCGCGCTGGCGCTGAGGTGCAAATGACAATCGCCGAATGATAGCGAACAATAACGCGCCGCCGATGCCAACTGTCAGCGCAAAATTCAATATTCGGCGCGGAATTCGGCTGCGCCCTATTCCGCTTCCGAGCGGCTCACCATATATCGCTTCATACATTTTACAAAAATCATGCGGCAAGCCTTGCATGTGAATTTTCTGATCTGCGAAAATTGGGCGCATTTCCCGGAGCGGTGGAAATTTTTCCAGATGACCCTTCAGACGGCATCCAGAAGCGTGTCTGAAAATTTGATTATAGTCGCCAAGATTGGTGCTATCGAATTGCATCATTTGATTGAAAATATTGTCGTGTCGTGGGTAGATCGCCGCATATGAAATCTCTCCGTCACCCTCTTCGTATCGGGCCAATTGTGGAACGATATCGACGGCGAATTTGACATGGTTTCGATCAGCAAAATACTGAATGACCCTCTCAAGCCTCGGCCGAAACGACGGAATAAGAGGTTCCAGCGCCAGTAAATAAACGGACCGTCCCAGGACAGATCTTAAAATGAACCACGCGAGGTTTAATTCGTTAATTGTACAGAAGATCAATTTTCGTCAAATCCTGTTTCAGATTTATTCCATACCGTGCTGCGGCGGTTATCCGATTCGACGAAGGCGATCAATAAGTGGCCGTTCGCTGTCGTATACGCGCTTGATGCCATCACCGACTGCTTTTTCAACGACGCGAATATCGCGGACAAGGCGAATCAGGCCGCCCGGCTCGACGGACGCCGCCTGATCACTTCCCCACATAGTTCTATCCAAGGTGATGTGGCGTTCGATTACCGCAGCGCCCATTGCCGCAGCAGCAATTGTTATTTGCAAACCCGATTCGTGCCCGGAATACCCGACGGGACAATTAAACTCGTCACGCAAGGCACCCATGACGGAAAGATTAATTTCATCGGCCTTACATGGGTAGGTACTGGTGCAGTGTGTTATAATAAGACGCTCCATACCTAGGATAGCTACGGCGGCCCGAATTTGATCCATGTCGGACATGCCTGTCGAAAGTATGACCGTGCGATTGGTATCGCGGACTCGGTCGAGAAGCTCATTGTCGGTGAGACAAGCGGAAGCGATCTTATATGCGACAGGCTCAAACTGTTCGGTAAAATCGACCGATGGCACGTCCCAAGGGGAGACAAACCAATCGAGATGATTATCGGCACAATGTTTGGCAATCTCCGCGTATTCATCTTTTCCGAACTCAACGCGTTCCCGGTAGGCCATATAGGTCATGACGCCCCATGGCGTTTCGCGCTCACGGTCACGTTGGTCTTGCGGGACGCAAATTTCGGGTGTCCGCTTTTGAAATTTCACGGCGTTGCACCCCGCGTCAGCGGCGATTTCGATCAACTGCTTGGCAACGTCCAGATCGCCGTTGTGATTTATTCCGATCTCGCCAATGACATAAATGGGATGACCAGGGCCAACCGTTTGCGCGCCTATTTTAACTGTAGCTGGGGTCATGCGGATTCTCATTCCAATCTGGGGTCATGTTGTGAAAAATTTTAAATTTGAGCGACCGGCGCCAATGTTGCCGCGTGGCGTCGGCGCGGTCTGCAGAATATTGCGATACTTTGAGAAACAATTGCCGACCGACATCATCGGCCTTTTCGAAGTGGCGCCATTTCAACGTTGTCCGTAGGCACAGCACCTAAATCATTTTCGACGATCCGCCTGAGGGATTTGTACTGATGTACGAACCGTCCTCCACGGTAGGCCAGCCGAAGTTTCCATACGGTATATTCAGCCAGGGCCTTTAAAACGGTGTAGAGCGAATCTTGTCTTAGGTTTTTCAAGGCTGCCATCAACGGCAGAAAATGCCGCAACCGGTAAAAGATGATCGGATGGCAGATCATCGCCAAGCCCAATTGCCCGCCGCGAAGTAGACTGAACAGTGACGGTAGTGATGCGGCTTCTGATTCGAGCTCAAACACCGTGCTGCCTGTATTCACGCGATCCGACGTCAAACTGGTATCCACCAATCGTTTGGGGTTGGCGAAGTATCCCTCGTCCTTGCGCGGTCTCGTAAAAAACCGAATGTCGTTCAGCAAGACATCTTTATAATGTTCGAGGCCGTATTCCTGAATATAGGCATAGTTGGTCTCGACCGTAATCCGGGGCCGCCATGACTGATGCTCAAGTGTCGGCGAATCGGTAAAATTCAACGTCGCAAATTCGTCATGAGCGTCCTTGTCGGAAATTTTCAACAAGTATTCCTGCTCCTCGGAAAGCGAGCGCCCGATCAAATTGTTATGGCGGGCATACTCGTACAGAGCTGTACCAGGCAAGGCTTGCGCATAATTTATGCTCAGGTCATTGGGGTTTTGCGTCGGGCTAACAGTCAAAGCTTTCTTACAGAATGAAATGGTCTCATCAATGGTCTCGGCATTTTCGCCTGGCATGCCGATGACAAGTTGCACAATGGAGAGAAGCCCCGCTTCGATCGTCCACCGCATCGCGTTCTCGTTGTCTTCGACCTTGGTTTTTTTCTCCATGATCTCCAACATGCGGGGGCTTCCCGTTTCCATGCCATAGAGAATGCCGACGCATCCGGCGTCTTTCATCACCGAAATCTGTTCGGGCGTGATGCAATTCACCCGCATGCCGGCAACAAACCAAAGTATATCGAGAGGCTTGAGGCGGTCACAAAATTCCTGCAGCCATTTGCGATCCGTGCCAAAATTCTCATCCGCCACGGATATGAAACCGACGTCATATTCTTCGATTGCGGCCTCGAGCCTCTCAGCGATGACGGGCGGCGGGATATATCGAATGCCCTTTTCCCAACGATGACAGAAGGTGCACCGCGCGACGCAACCTTTGGCACCTGGAAGCATCATAAATTTTTTATCTCGGCGGTGCGCCTCATGAGTCCGTGGATCGCGGTTGAACCGGCCTTCTGTTCGTTCGTCGCCAATCACCTTGGTGACATACAACTCCATGTCGGTGGCGTCGGACAATACGCTCCAATCAATGTCATAAATTTCGGTTTTGCTGAGAGCAGGCGGATATCCAGTGTTTATCAAGGCGCCTGAACTATCGATGAGCATCAGGCCCGGAATATCTTTATAATCATCGACTTCGCGCGTTTTCTGCGCGCGTTTGATGATCTCGTGCATGACCCATTCGCCCTCGCCCAGCACGCACATATCGACGCCTGAATAGCGCAACAAAATCTCGGCGCTTGCCGCCAAATTTCCACCAATGACGATCAAGGTTTCCGGCAACTGCTCTTTGATCGCCAAAGACAGATTCCTTGAATACTCATACGCTGTCGAGACAACGGCGCTAATACCCAGGACATCGGGCTTGCTGGAGACAATTTGGGCGACAGCATCATCAAACGTCGGCCGGTTGCCATCGATGTGATAAAAATCAACATCCTCAACGCCATGCCGTTTTAGATAACTGATGATGCTGAGCGACCCGATCGGCGGAAAATCCGTCGGAATGGGGCGGATCGGCGTGGTAACAATCATTGATTTCATGATTGCATTCTCCAAAAAAGGCGGCCCTTCGGCAAGCTGGCCCGATGAGAAATACAAGTGCTCATTTGTAACCGAATTGCCAATCTTTGTTTTCGAGAGTCATGTAGATGCATCGAATTTTCATGCCATCACCCGGTAACGATCAATCAGTGCTTCAGCAGCGTGAAAGTCCAATTCGTCGTCGACATCATACGGCCGGGGATAGGAGTTCACAAAGATGCCGCTGTCATGGTTCCAAAAGCACCGTTCGCGTTCCAGCATTTCAACGGGTGTAATGAAGATCGATCCATCAAGCACGAAAACATCATCTTGAGGATTGGCGGCTCGAATATTGGCGTCGGCGTTATCGCTATCGCGGATCAGCAGATATCCTGTCGATGGTGCCGCCGGGGTAACTGAAACGAAACTGGGCTTTCCTGACGCGCGCCAAGCGTTGATCATTGTATCGATTAGTTGCGGGCCACGAAGCGGGCTGGTCGGCTGCAATAAAATCAGATGGGTCACTGGCGCGAGATCTTGCGTTTTTCGCCAATCGAGATAATCGAGAACCGTGTCTGCCGTCGACACCTGATCTCCGGAAACGCTGGGCGGGCGCCGATAAAGTTCGTCATGGCCCGCCTTTGCGGCAATCTCCACATAATCTGAACTGTCGGTCGATAGGGCGACCTCATCAATTTCAACTGAACTCAACGCACAATCGATTGCCAGTTCCAATAGGGAACGGCCGGCGATGGGGCGGATATTTTTATCCGCTAGCCGCTTGGATCCCGCCCGCGCCGGAATGAAGGCAAGGAGAGTTTGGTTTTCCGCCTGATCGTCTGCCCGCTCATTCATTGCGCGTGCTCGCCGGCATGGTTGGGCATGGCTGGCTGAGCCGCCGATTGCATATGGTGAAGTTCGAAAACAATCTCAGCGATATTCTCACCAGTGGATTTTTCAGAACGAATATAGCGTTCAATGAACCGCCGATACGCATTAGAATCGAATCTCATAATGTCTGGCCACACGAGACCGTCCAGCTGGCTTATGTCAATCGCGGACGTCCCGATGGTCTCGGCCAGGGCATCTGAAGCGTCGCCCATTCCCATGTTCATAAGCTCCGGAACATACAAGACGGAAATCGGTTTACCAAAGAGCACGCCAAGATTCACGGCAGTGCTATAGAAGGTCATCACCAACGAACTTGCATGAACTAGTTTTGCAGCTTCTCCGTAGCGGATTTCACGGTCACCGAAAATACCCGGATGGGCATCATAATTGGCACGCGGATGCGCGGCGACAATAATCCGCAATCCCGTTTTTGCCTCAACCAGATCGAACCAGCGGCGCAAGTTCGGATAAACCATCTCCGGGTCAACGCTGTTAGCAAGTCCGTGTTCCGAATTATCCGGATGATACCCAATATTCTGATCCAGGAAGACCGCGGTTTGATTCGTCGGGAGGCAGGGGTTGGCGGCTCTCTCCGATTTGTAATGCTCGTAACTTTCCGCGTAACTCCAAATATCTGTCGTCTTGTCGGAAATCAGCCGCATGGAAATACGGCTGGCATCCCCGCCATACACGACATAATCAGCAGGCTTGACCCCTAACAGGGCAAGCGGAGCCCTATTCATGATGCTATTTCGCAGGTTGAAGAGTTTGAGGCGCTGATTGAAACTGGCTCGAAAGTGTGCCCTGTCGATCACCGGTATCGCGTTCCTGTAAATGATCATGTATGGTGCGGGGGCTTGGGAAACGAGGCGCATGATGTCCAGGTTTTTCTGGTTCAGATGTCCGGACGTCGCGCCGCATAAAATGAAGTCTGCCAGTGCAAGGATATTGCTAACACCTTGAAGTTCTTCAGCGGTGGAGATCAAATGATAATCGATACCCTCCGGCATTGGCCCGCGATGGGTTTTGAAGTCATTTCCCGGATAGAGATAAGCTGAAAGATCAATGACATCAATTATCGCGCCACCCGCGAGAAGTTCCAGGATATCCATTTTTGGATAGTCGTTCTCTGTGAACGGCAATATCAACACGACGGCGACCCTTACGGAACGCGTGCTCGGCCGCTCGATGGAAGAATCGGCGCTGAGATGGAGGCCTAGATTGCTCATTGGCGAAGGGGCTTGGATGATGCCGCGTCCATATCAATTTGCTCGTCGGCTTCATAGCCGCGCCCCGCCGTCCGGCCGATCAAGCTCCACAGGGCAAATGGCGAAAGGCCGGAGCCCGGCCGCTTGGCAATCAGATTGGTTTCGGAAAACATTTCACCGGACTTAATCGGGATAGCTGCGACAAGGCTTTTGCGGACCAGCGTGCGGTTCTTCGACTCGGCCGGTCCCGGCACTTTTTCTCCGTTCCCCAAAGCCGTTTCGACCGCACGGATTTCGCGCACCATGGCGACCAGGTCATGAGGCTCAAGAGAGGCCTGATGATCAGGGCCATCAAGATTTCGATCAAGTGTGAAATGCTTCTCGATCATCACCGCGCCCATCGCCGTCGCCGCGATCGGCGCGGTTATGCCAAGTGAATGATCAGAGTAACCAACGCGCAGCCCGAAAGACTCACGCAGTGTCGCAATTGCCCGCAGGTTCAATTCATCAAACGGCGCCGGATATTCAGTCGTACAGTGCAGCAACGTGATCTTGTCGCGCAGATGCGATTGGCCTTCATCGGACCGAAAGGCGTTTTGGAACGACTCAATGGACGCTTCAGTCTCCGGCAGTCCCAGGAACCCGAAGGCCAAGCACCCCAGTGCCATTTGGATATCTTCAATGTTGGCCGCGCCGGTGGAAACGGCGACGGGCCGTCCGAACCCGGCGATCTGCAGCAACAAGGGTGCGTTAGTCAGCTCCCCCGACGCAACCTTGAAGAAAGGCACGCCCAGTTCATGCAGAAAAGCGACGCTTTCACGGTCGAATCCGGTTGATAGAAAGCCGATGCCCTTGATTTTGCATGCATCCCTTAGCCGCAGGAAATCATCGAATGGCAGTTCGAGATTCTTGACCATTTTGAGCATCGAATTCGCGTCGCCGGCATTCGCAACCTGGTAATCAGCAAGCGGCACATTGGCACTGAGGGAACTCTCCGACCGAAATGTCTGAAACTTGACAAAATCAGCACCGCTTTCGGCTGCCGCGTCGACAAGCCGCATCGCCATATCCAGGCTGCCGTTATGATTGACGCCAGCCTCGGCGACGATTGTGACGTTGGTGGCGGTCACGCGGCGCCGACCTCAATTTCGGATTGGGCATAAAATTTTTTATGAACAAATGGTTTGAAATCCTCAATGCCCTCGACGACATGAGTGATGGCTTCGGCGGCGCCGCCATTGCCGTAAGGGTTTTCAAAATCAAAACTTTCGTTGCTTAAGGCGCGCGTCAATGCCGCGCCGATGGGACCGCGTTCGGCCACGCAATTGATGGTCGACCGGCTATGCAGGCGGCCTTCCTGACGCCGACCGATATTGATACAAACGGTATTCACACTGGGGGCTTCCGAAAGTCCGCTGGAAGAATTCCCAACGACCACATCAGCTGCGCGAAGCAGACTGAAGTATAGTGTTTGGCCAAGGCTGTCTCGGTTAACGCGATTTTCGCCGGCATCGACAAAAGCATCAATGTGCGCCCTAAAGGCGTTGCCTCCGGCGTCCGCATTCGGCGACGTGAAAATGATCGCGGTGTCGTCGGGAAGTTCGGAGAGCGCCGCGAGCACTTCATCAAGTTCACGAAGGCCGTTGTCATCATCCAATGTTACCGGATGAAACGTGACCAGTAGATTCTGAGCCCGCATTTTAAATCCAAGACGCGTTTCGATTTCGTCACTTTCTAAGAATTCAAATGATTTGATGAAATCGATGGATGTCGCCCCCGAGACGTGAATTCGAGATGGATCTTCACCCATCTGGCGGACCCGATTGGCCGAAGCCGGATTGGTCACAAAATGCAGATGTGACAATTTTGTAATCGAATGACGGATTGCGTCATCAATGGCGCCTTCGGTAATATCGCCACCGCACAAATGAATAATTGGCAGCCGAAGCAAGGTCGCCGCCATGGCCGCCGCATGAACCTCAAACCGGTCACCAAGAACCAAAACCGCGTCCGGTGCCAGTTTGCTCAGCGCATCGGCAAATCCAATAACACCCGCACCGGCGGCACGCGCGATATCGGCTTGTCCCTCACCGCCTTCAAGCATGGGAACCTCGGCGCCAATCGCAAAGCCGTCTTCTTTAATCTGATTGATGGTCATGCCGTGGGCTACGGACAAATGCATGGCGGCGGCGATGACCGTCGGCACAATGCATGGACTTGCCTGGAAACACCGCAGCAAGGGCAGCAAGGGCCCATAGTCGGCGCGGCCGCCGGTGACGACGCAAATTTTATGCGGAGGATTGTGCAATATTACGACCGTCTAAATTTTCAGAAATTATATCGTCTACCGAAACATCGACAATTGATTCATGCCTCGGCGCGGGAACATCCGCGAGCACACAGGTGTATGTCTGCGCGCCGGACGATTGACGTGCCCCATGTGGTTTAAATCCAAGCCGCGGCAAAAGGTCTTCGACCAGTGTGTTTTTGGATGTCGGCATATAGGTGGCACGGAGTTCTTGGGCGCCAGCGTTTTGCGCAGCATCCCAAAGTGTTGCCGCCATGAAGTTCTCAACCTCACGACCGAGCACGCGGCAGCTCATCAAGAACAGATCAATGGTCCAGGCCGTGGTAATTCGTTGCGCCGAAATAACACCGATCAATCCATGATCGCCATAGCGGTCGGACAACTTGAACCAGTGCCACCACCAGCCCGGCGAAGTAAGCATCTCCGCTATCTGCTGCTCGGTGTAGCGGGTCGTTGTCAAATTGAATTGATTGGTTTTGTTGACCAACTGACTAACCCGGGCCAATCGCAAATCATCGACATCTCCGTGTTCGCAGCGCATGTCGAGGCCGGTGAGGAAATTTTCAAGAGAATTTTCCGCAGTTGCTTGGCGGAGATCGGCAGTGACCATGTAGCTATCGCGCCGTGTCCGATCTTCGTCAGTGATGCGGAGATTTTCAAAATACATGCCGCGGTCGAGTGCGGCGAGCATGTTCGCCGGGCTGCCGTCATTTTCGACAACGCTAACCTCTGGAAGCTGTTCGCGAACCCAATCGCGCTCCATCGGATTGTCATCAAGGAAGACGATGCTTTCGAGTCCCAATTTAAGGGTTTCGGCAATGTCGGTGATGCCGGATGCTTTATCGCTCCAGTCGGCACGAAATACGGAGATGTCGTCTTCGCGCAAGATCATCATATCGTGTTTTTGAAATGGCAGGCGTGCATCATCTTCGTTGTTTTTCGAACAAACGGCGAGCACGATACCGCGTTCAGAAAGATCCTTGATGTAGCGCTGTAACTCTAAATATGCTTCGCCGCGGGGATCGGGGGCACCGATAACTATGCCATCCAATCCATCCTCGCCAACGACGCCGCCCCATAGGGTGTTGTCTAAATCTACGATCAAAAGTTTAGCGCTAAGGCCAAGGGCGGCGCGGATGCGTGCGGTGATGGCGTCGGCGAAATCCGGTGCCACTTCCCGGGCGGGATATACCCGGGCTCTGTGCCATTGTTCCGCAGAGAAAATCGGACCGCCGGAATTGGAAATCCGTTCGGAATCGATAAAACACGCATTCGGCGGCAATGTATCGACAAGCTCCGAATTGATCTTTGACAAAAGCCGCCGGCGTCCTTGCTTCATCTGTTCCTCGAGCCCGCCCCACGATGCATGTGGTGGGTTATTCAAGCCGAACTGAATGATTTTGGCGGACCCATTCTTCTCCAATTTTTCGTAAAGTTCATTCAGATCCCGTACATATTGAGTGGCCACGTTGCCGCCGCCCTCTGGGGGCAGGTTGACGTCATTGTGGGTCAGCGCAATCACCACGAATTCCGGATCGAATGCATATAGTGCGGACGTCGGATCAAGGATATCTTGGCGCCAAGATCCAAATTCTGAGCAATAAATTCCGGCGCCGATGCCATCGCGGTAGCATGAAGCGCGCAATGTCGGCGAAAACAATTCCAGCGATGCGTCGCCAAGCACGGCGATTTTGCAGTGCCGCGCCTGCGTCCCTTCGGCGGCGCGAACTAATTTATCGATGAACTTTCCATGGCGGAGATAAAACGCCAGGTCGGGTCGGGTCATTAGTGCGGCCCGAAGACTCTCGTTCGCGCAACGCGAATCTCCGGTTTCCCTTGCCAGTTTTGCATGCCTGACAAGAAGCTCCGGAACCGGCCGTGGCAAGTGGGCCATAGCATTTTCGATGAGAGTGAATGCATCGGCCAACCGTTTTTCTTCGATGGCTAATCGTGCCGCCAGATAGATTGAAAGTGGCGCGGTAACGGCGTCCAGAATATCCGTGGCACGACGGTTGTCTTCGGCGGCCAAACGAAGAAACTCGGGCACAATAGCATCGGCCATTTCCATGGAAAACCGATCAGCTGTTTTCCGCAGAAGATAGCTCAGGGCATGCCATCGGTCTTCGGCGCAATCGAAGAACAATGCGGCGGATTCTCGGTTCATGAAAAGTGCGGATCCAACGGTTCTATGTGAGCTCTTCAATCGCGGCGATGAAGCCGCCAACGCTATTGGTGCCGGTTGCTTGATCGAGAGAGAATCGGACGCCGAATGCCGATTCAATGGAAAGAACAAGATTGACCTGGGCAACGCTATCCCAATCTTCGATATCGTCTATCGCCGTATCGGCGGAAATTTCCAACGACATTGAATCAAAAACGTCTCGAAAAATTTCGGTGAGCGTGTCCAGCGTGGTCATTGGATTATCCCGGCCTTCATTGTATCGACACGCCGCCATCGACAAGAAGCTCAGCGCCCGTCATCCATCGTGCATCGTCGGATAACAGAAATGCCGCGGCACCGGCGACATCGTCTGCGTGGCCGAAGCCGAGCGGGTACTTGTCTTCGATGTGATGGCGTTGTTCTTCGCTTAATCTGCCCAGCCATTCCTGGCTGAGCCTGGTTTCGACAATGCCCGCCGTGATCGTGTTGACCCGGACATTCCGTGACGCCAGTTCCGCCGCCGCAGACAAGCCGGCGGAGGCCAGTGCGCCCTTGGCGGCGGCGTAGGCTGTAAACCCAGGCGCGCCGCGCCGCGCCGCCACGGAGGCGATGAGCACGACCGAGGCGCCGTCTTTGTTTGCGGCCTTGGCCATGATTTTGAGCCCGTTGACGGCAGACACCACATTGCTGTCAAAAAGGTTTTTGAGATGGTCCTGGTCGGTCAGGGCAAGCGGCAGAAGTTCATGGCTACCGGCCGCAAATACAGCCCCGTCGAACCCGCCAAATTCACGGCTCAGTTTTATCAGCGGACGTATAGCATTCCAATCAGTGGCGTCGGCGGGAA
>Ga0315339_1002261_pt1 | contig 14902 bp, 14 predicted proteins | sample ASW17metaG_FD_204514 | JGI IMG/M metagenome (GOLD analysis project Ga0315339, IMG submission 204514) | Ammonia-oxidizing marine archaeal communities from Pacific Ocean, United States - ASW #17 | ecosystem: Environmental > Aquatic > Marine > Oceanic | place: USA: California | collected 2016-12-05
GCTCGTTCGATCGATTACGCGAGAACGACGATGTCGCGGACGACATCGAGGGCTTCCGCCGCCACTTCGACAAGGCAGTGGATCACGAGCTAGAGTTGCGCCTGGTGGTCCAGGACCTCGAGCCAGTGCTCGACATGGCGATCCGGAGCTCGACCTACTCGCCACCGATGGAGTGGAATGACGCGATGCCGGTCATGAACTGGCTAACGACTGGAATGACGGTGCGATGGGTGCTGTACGAACCGAATCCGGACGGCGGGGACGTGTCCGACGAGGACATTGGCCCAGCGACCGGCTGGCGGTTCACTCAGGGGGACGTCGTGAAGATTCGAATCGTGAATCCAGGTAACGGCGTGCACCCTATGAACCATCCCCTTCACATGCATGGTCAGCGGTTCTTGGTGATTGTGCGCGACGGGGTGCGGACGACGAATCTGGTCTGGAAGGACACGACGGTGATTCCCGTCGGATCCACCGTGGATTTGTTGGTAGACATGTCCAATCCCGGCAACTGGATGCTCAATTGCCAAATCCCTGAGCACATGGGGTCAGGCATGGCGATGACTTTTGCGGTGGACCCGGCTCCCTGAGGGTTGAATCCTTGGACGACGACGTGCGGCATATTGGTGGCGTGCATGGTGCGGATGACTGAACGGTGCGGAGAAATGAGAGAATGAGGAAACGACTGCTGCCAGGGCTTGTGGGTGCGCTCGCCGAGGATCCGACGGTGATCAAGAACACCCGGATCGTGTTCCGCAAAGGGATAGGATATGACTCACCGGCGATACTTGAGCGATTGAAGGGCAGGGTGGGGAGGTAGTGACGACTCGACTCGTCCACGTGTTCACTGACTTCGTCTGACCTTGGTGCTACTTGAGCGCCGGGCGCGTTCGCAGGTTGGAATCCGAATACGATATTGAGGTCCAGTACACATACTACCCTCTGCACCCAGAGACCCCCATTGAGGGGCGGCCGATTCTTGAGTTGTACTCTGGTCGGGAAGAGGCGTGGACTGGCATGAGCGCGCAGCTCGTTCTTCTGATGGAGGCGGAGGGGCTCGAGTACGGGGTCCGTACCCACACCTACAACAGTCGCCTTGCTCAAGAGTTGGCCGCTTGGGGAGATGAGAAGGACGTGACCGACGAGTTGCACGATGCGCTCTTCAAGGCGTACTTCGTCAAGAACTGGAACGTCGCGCACGCCGAGGTTCTGGTCGATGCGGCCGCCTCCGTGGGGCTTGATGCTGCCGAGGTCCACGCGGTCCTCGAAGAGCGGACGTACCGGGACACCGTCGACGACCACTGGAAGCGCACTACCGACCTAGGCGTCACCGGCGTTCCGACCTGTGTGTCCGAGGGGTTCGGTGTGGTCGGCGCTCAGCCCTACGAGGTGCTTGAGGACTTGGCGTCCAGGGCGGGCGCGGTGAGGCGGTGAGCCACGCCTGCGAGCGTACGAGCCGACTCGTGAGCCGGCTGGGCGATCGTCTTCCTGGGACGCTCCTCGCCGGAGCACGGTGAACTTGGTCGGAAAGCTCGGGGCGGTGTGGGGGATCGGAGGACTGGTTCTCCTTCTTGGCGAAGCCATCTACCGGCTCACACCGATCGCTATGGCCACCTTCGACAGTCGGCTTGACCCTCTGCATTGGGTAGCGCTCGTCGTGTGGGTCTCGGCGATGCTCGTCCTCGAGGGGTATCGCGGTTTTCAGAAGTCCTTTTCTCCTCGTGCGGCTGCCCGTGCCAAGTACCTTACCGAGCATCCGAACGTGGTTCGCTCGCTCTTCGCGCCGTTCTTCTGCATGGGATACTTCTACGCGACTCGTGCCGTTAAAATCAGGTCGATCCTGCTGACGATCGGCATCGTGGCCATGATTGTGGGTGTTCGCCAAGTAGACCAGCCGTGGCGGGGTATCGTGGACCTCGGGGTGGTATTGGGACTGACGTGGGGGATCGTCAGCATCGGGGTGTTCACCTACCTGGCGTTTGCCGCGGAGGGATTCGATCGGTCTCCGGAGACACCGAGAGCGACGTAGCTGCGGGTGATGAGGGTTGGGCGCCCGCGCCGCGGATCTGACGGTGAATGCCGGTGGTTTCGTGCGGCGCACCCGCATGTTGTGCGCACAGCAAGATCCTGCTATCGGCGGCCAGTACCTGGGAGATCGCGATCAAATGGGCGATCGGAAAGCTGGAGCTGCCCGGAGATCCAGAGGACGTGATTGGCGAGATGATGAGCCAGACGGGCGTCACACCACTCCCCATCCTCCACAGCCACACGCTCCGCGTCGCGACCCTTCCCCACCACCACCACCGTGATCCGTTCGATCGGCTCTTGGTCGCACAGGCACAACTCGCCGGAGTTCCGCTCATCACGGCTGATCCCCAGGTCGCGAACTACGACATCGAGGTTATAGAAGCCTGAGACGTGACGCGCCGCACGAGTTTGCCTAATATGTGTTCCACTAGGGATACATCCTCGCCCATATCAACCCGAGTAGACGACTATGGCAGCCTACGCCTGCGACAAATGTGGGATGAGCGTAAACATGACGTGCGGCGCGTGCGGAGCCGATCTCGTGCACGACACGCTGACCAAGGATGACGGCAGCACAGTCGACATCTCGCAGTGCCCGAATGGCCATGGCAAGATCAAGTCGCCCATGTGCTGTGCACAGGACATGACCTGCTCGCTCTAGCGGTCCTGAGGCCGCTTGGGGCGCCCCGTTCGGGGCTCCTGCTAGAGCCTCATCTCTAGGACCAGGACCTCAGTTCCCTCCGGTGAGGCTCGCCGCCACCTCGTCCAGGCCTATGGGCCAGCGAGGGTGGCGGGCCTCGCGGATTCTTGCGAGCGGCCCCACCACCACGGTCACCAGAGTCTCGGGGTCGAGGTATCGCTCAGCCAGCGCCTTGACGTCTGCAGCGGTCACGGCTCGAACGGCTCGGGGCCAACCCATGAGCCGATCGGTACCTCCTCGGCGCACGTGCTCGACGGCGATGGCGACGCTCGCGCTGGTCGCCAACCCGAGGGTGGGCTGCCAAACCGCGTTGACGAGCCAACCCTGTGCCCGCTCGACCTCCACATCGGTCACCGGCGCAGAAGGATCGTGCAGTCGTTCGATCTCATCGAGGCTGAAGCGCACTAGGGGCGCCACAGCTTCGGGTCGTCCACCCGTCCGCACCGTCAGCAGTCCGGTTCCCGACCCGGTCACCGGGATCTCGAACTCGTCTCGGTTGGCCAGGCCACGCATCTCCCTCGCGGCGATGTTCAGGCGCTCGGATAGAATGAACCTGAGGACCGCTAGGGTCGCCTGGTCGGCGCTGGGTACCGTCCCCACGACTTTACCGATCGCGATCCAACCCTCGAGGCTCGGTACGTCGATGGCATGGAACCGACCCTCGTCACCATTGGGTTCGATCGAGTTCAGGCCGAGAACGGGAGCGGTTCCGGTGGACCAACCGTCGGAAAGGGACTCGATGGCGTCCTCCACGTCACTGCGCGACACCGCCCCTCCTACACCCAATACGACTCGGTCGGCAGCCAACGAACGAGATGCCAGATCCCGGATCGCAACAAGCGAAACGGTCGTCCCCGGGTCGGGCGGAGCCAGGGGATATCCCGCTACTGCGCGCTCTAGTTCGACCTTGGGTCGAAAACCACTGCCGCCGGTGCCCGACATCGGCATGGAGTAGCCCTCGCCTACCCGATATTGGCGAACGGCCGAAGCGTCCAGGTCCGGATTACGGAGCAACTGAACGAGAAGCTCGAGACCCGTGCGCCAGTCCTCAGGGAGCACGTCGAGCGAAATCTTCGTCACGTCCAGGGTTTCCTCCACGCTCAGCGTTGTGCCGAGTTCCGCGAGGCTCAGGGTAAGGGGCCGAGTGGCTCCCGCGGCGCCACGGGTCGTTAGGAGTCGGGTCAGCAGCGCGGAGGCTCCGGCCTCCCCGGTACCCTCGCGCAGCCGGCCGAGCGGAATCGCAGCCGACAGCCTCACGAGGGGTTCTGACGGGTCGGTCACGATGTATGCACGGAGCCCGCTAGGGGCTTCGAACTGAGCCGCCGTAGGATCGGGTGGTGCGAAGCCGATGGCGGCGAAACTCAGCTCACTGGGGTCGGCCCAATCGTGTTCGAGGATCGGTCGAGAATGGCCGGGCAGCGAATCTCCACCCCCGCCCCCGCATCCCGTCGAGATGAAGACGGCGACAGCGACGAGGCACCGCACACCGGCCCTCATCGTCCGTCTCCCGGCAGGTCGGACCACAGGAAGTCGAGCCAGCTCGGCCCGCTGCCTTCGGCGGGTTGGGCGCGGGCGACCGCGATCACCCGGTTCGACGGCACGAAGTAGGTCTGGGCCACCCGCTGCACATCTTCCGCAGTCGCGGCGTCTCGCGTCTCCACCAATGCAGGGAGAACGCTCCAGTTGTTCATCGTGTGATGATGCCCGATCAGAAATGCCAACTCCTGTGGGTTCGCGAGGAACTCGGCCCACTCGACACGGAGCCGCTTGTGAGCCCGCTCCAGCGCGCCTGGATCGATCCGCCCGTCAAGGAGATCGTCCACCGTGGCCAGAAGGCTCCGCTCGACGACGGCCAACTCCCCGTCTGCTCCGGCCCGTGCGACCAGGTTGAACGCTCCGGGAGAGCCGAAGCGGGAGGTATGAATCACACGGAAGTCCGCCGACACCGACGCCGACGTACCTCCAGAAGCGAGCCGTTGTCCTGCGATACCGTGGGGCCCGCTTACGAGCGCCGCGATCAGGTCGAACACCGGTCGGTCGGGATGTCCCATCCCGGGAATCCGGTATCGAACATGCACCTGTGGCGAGAGGGGCTCGGTCCAGTCCAGCCGGATCGCACCGCCCGGCACCGGCTCGGCCTCTAAGTCGAGGTCGGCCGGGGGTTCCGGACCCCGGGGCAGTTGCCCGAAGTAGCGCTCGGCCAGTGGCACGGCCTCGGCCATCGTGACATCACCGACCAGTACCAGGGCCGCGTTGTTGGGCACGAAGTAATCGTCGTAGATCTTCTGCTGAGCGGCCCGGTTGAAGTTGCCGAAGTCCCGCAGATGTCCGCCGTCGGGCAGGTACACGGGGTGTACAAGGGCCGTCACCCCATCGATCGCCTGGTTGAACCGCGTTTGGGGGTTGCCCTGCCCTCCAAGGATCTGTTCGAGCACCGTGAAGCGCTGCGCCTCCCACCCCCGCAGGATCGCGTTGGCCATCCGGTCCGCCTCGAGCCGGAAGAAGAGCTCCAGGTTCTCCTTGGGGAGAGCCATGTTGATTTCCATGTAGTCCTGCTCGGTGCTGGCCGGCACTGGGTCAGCATGGCGCGCATAACCGCCGTTGCCCATGTAGGCGTTATAAGAAGTCCAGAAGTCGCGGTATTGGTTGTCCTGATCTTCTAGCTCGTAGAGGCGCTCTCGGAGCGCATCAGTCTCCGGTGTGCCGGGCCAGGCCAACTCGTCGAAGAAGACGTCCCGCTCGCGGAGTTGATTCCGTTCCCGATTCCTCACCGCGATGAGTTCCTGCTCGGTGTCGTGAATGTCCTGGAGGATGGGCATCTCTGCAGACAGGTCATGCGTTCCCACCGTGGTCGTCCCCTGGTGGATCACGTGCTCCAAGAAGTGCGTCATCCCGTGCAGACCTGTCGGCTCCTGCATCGAGCCGATCCGGATCCAGAGGTTCGCGGCTACACGCGGCATCCGTCGATCTTCGAGAACCAGGAGCGTGAAGCCGTTGTCCAGAACGTGCTCCCGAATGTCGAGGCTCGCCGAACCCGCCTGGACCGTTGGCCGTGGGGCTTCGGTCTCGGTGCTGGTGTCGGCCGATACACTGGTGGCGTCGGGCGAAAGCAACGCGGCCGACGTAAGGAAGGTGATTGCTAGCAAGATTCTCATCGCTTCGAGCCTTGATGTACGGTGGTGGTCGGATCAGCACGGGTCCCTACAATGTGACACAAGGCGCCGTGCGGCCAGCAGAAGGCACCTCAGCCACGGACTCGGACGGGCTCACCTTGGACTGCTCACCTTGCTGCCGCCGAGATACGGCGGCATCGTAGTAGCGACGATATATGGCTTTACCGGCAGGTTCATTCGCCATGAGCTGGGGGCCTCGACTGTGAACGCCCGACATAGCGAATACCTGTTCATGAAAACCCGCCTTGTGCTGCTCACCATCCTCTCGGTTCCGATGGTGGCTCTCCACCCGGGTTTGCTTGCGGGACAGGCCGCCAACGCCGGACCTGTCGAGTCTGACTGCCTCGCGTCCTGCTTGTCCTTTCGGGCGGTGAGGATCGACACCCCTCCGGACATTGACGGCGCTATCGATGAGGCTTTCTGGGACGACATCGAGCCGATCACGGACTTCAAACAATGGGTCCCGGTGGATGGGGGCCAGCCGACGGAGCGTACCGAAGTCCGGATCGCCTATGATCGGGACAATCTCTACTTCGGCTTCAAGCTCTTCGACTCGGAGCCTGACAAGATCATTGCCACGGTGCTGGAACGTGAGGGGAAGCTCCCGTACAACGACCGTGTGGCCATCGGCATCGATACCTTCAACGACGACCGGAACGGGTACATCTTCTCCATGAACCCTCTCGGGACCCAGGAGGACGGCACGTTCACCGACGAGGGGACGGTGTCATGGGTGTGGGAGAGCGTCTACCACAGCGAAGGGCGAATCACACCGGAGGGGTGGGAGCTAGAGGTCGCTCTTCCGTTCACCACCATCCGTTTTCCCGACATTGAGTCGGTGACCATGGGGCTCGTTCTGTATCGCCGGATCAGGCGAAAGAACGAAGACGTGTTTTGGCCGCACATTCCGAAGCGATTTCGGGCCCACGTCACTCAGGCCTCCCAGTACGCGGACCTGACGGGGCTGGAGGATATGCGCCGAGGCCGGAACATCGAGTTCAAGCCCTTCGCGATCGCCGGTGCTCAAAAGACGGCCGCGGAGCCGGAGACCGACGTCCTCCGAGATTTCGGTGTCGATCTCAAGTATTCCGTCACTTCGAACCTTACATTGGACCTGACCGCGAACACCGACTTCGCTCAGGCGGAGGCTGACAATGCTCAGGTCAATCTGACGCGGTTCAGCCTGTTCTTTCCAGAGAAGAGGGAATTTTTCCTGGAACGTGCAGGCTTGTTCACCTTCGGAGAGCGACGCGAGACCGAGGCCTTCTTCAGCCGCCGCATCGGGATCGACAACGATATTCTGGGAGGGGGACGCTTGACGGGCCAGGCAGGACCGTTCTCTATTGGCCTCCTCAATCTGCAGACGCGGGATGCGGTGGGGATTCCAGGCGCAAACAACGCCGTCGCGCGTGTCCGGGTGGACATCTTGGCGCGGACCACGTTGGGGGGAATCTTCACCAATCTTCAGAACGGAGAGGGCCACAATCGCCTCGTTGGCGGGGACGTGGCTGTCCGCTTCTGGAACAGCAGTTCGCTCACGGCCTGGGGCGCATCAGTCTCGGACTCGGAGGACCTTCCTGGCAGCAATCTTGCGGGCGCCGCCGCCTTGGTTCTGGCCAACGATCTTTGGCAGGCCGGGGCAAGCGTAACGGACATCGGCGAGGGGTTTCAGCCGGCACTGGGTCTCGTGCGCCGCGGGAACATGCAGCGTTACAAGGGCAATGTGGGCTTTACACCCCGCTTCGAGGCCAGCCCCTGGGCGCGTCAAATCGACCTCACAGGTGAAGGCACATACATCGAGGGTCAGGACGGGGTGGAGCAGACCACCGAGGTAAAATTCGCCAGCAAGATGATGCTGGAGTCAGAGGAGCACCTCACGCTCTCCGCCACCCGTACGAGCGAAGTGTTGGACGTGCCATTCCATATCCGGTCGGACGTGGAGATCGGGGTGGGGCGATACGAGTTCAGCCAGTTCGGTGCGGTGCTGGGCACCAGCCGGGGCCGCTCCGTGTTCGGGACCTTCACGTTCTCCACCGGCAATTTCTTCAACGGGACTCGGACGCAGCTAAAGGGGGAAGTCCGCCTGAGCACGGGTAAGCACCTCGTGCTCATCGCCTCGGCGGATCGAAACGAGATCTCGCTGCCGGTGGAGAACGGAAACTTCACCACGACGGTGCTCGGGCTGACACCCGAGATTGCGATCAGCCGGAAGCTGTTTGCCAACGGATTGATCCAGTACGACACCGACTCCAAGACTCTAGCCGCCAACTTCAGGATCGACTGGATCCATACGCCGGGGAGCGACCTCTTCCTGGTGCTGAACACCGGGTATCTGATTGGGGACCAATTCGATCCGAACCAGACGCGGTGGGATTATCGAAGCGGGGTCGTGAAGCTCACGTATCTTAAAACGCTCTAGGAGTTCTCTAGACGTCCCACCCCGCTCGGGCGAGCATCCATAGGTTGATGAGTACCACCACAATCGCGGTGATGTAGAACGCCGGAGGGGTCACCGCCGCTGGTGCAGCGAAGAAGGCGCCCTGGACCAGCTTCGGAAGTCGCAGACCGTGCATCGCCCAGATTACTCGTGCGAACCAGACGTTCTGCCAACGGTAGAGGCCTACGAATATGAAGGCGGTCACCAGGGCTCCCGCTCCGAGCCAGATCCAGGGAGATCCGAAGCGCTCGGGCAGAAGTCCGGACTTGAGCATCCCGTAGGCCGCTGCCTCGTAGAGAAGGGCGACATGTAGGTATACGAAGCCGGCCTGGCGGAATTTGGTTGCCCGTTGTTGGGGCCATTCTTGCTTGAGCACGATCATCTCCTTGTTGGCGGCAACCATCGACGTGAGCGGGGCCGACCGCAAGGTGCGAGTGTAAGGCTAGACGCGGCTCCACCGATCCGTGTATGGATGAAGCTTCCCGCGCCGGAGTAACACGATGTTCGGTCTGACGAAGATTCGCCCTTCAGGCAGAGCCGTTGGTCCTGGCGTCCTGTGCGCGGGGCTGCGGGGACGATGGCGGAACGCCCGCAGGTCTTTTAGCGCCGGTAGAGCCCTTTATCGAGGGCCCTCTTACTCTAGAGATCCTGGCGCCGGACTCGACCATTACCGAACAGGTGCTCTTTCCAGACTTAACCTATAGCTATGTCTGCACCTTGAGTCTTCAGGCAAAGCTGAGCGGTGGGGAACGGAGTAGTGCCATCGTCTGGCAGACCGCCGAGATCGAGTGGCACTGGTTGGAGGACAATCGTTTTCGCAACGCCACCGTTTGGCCTATGGAACAGCTCGAAGAGTTCTGGCGGTCCGAAGCTCTCCTCACCGGTCAAACACGCGAGTCTCTTATTTGGCAGTTCATCGGCTCACGACCGTACCGGCTCGACTTCGCCTTCAATTACCAGATTCAGGGTGAGGACAGCGTGAGGACGCAGAGCGCGGCCGTGCGCTGCGTCGGGCCGTAGCTTAGCCGACCTCGACCGCTTTGTTCCCGGTCCACCCCATGGTCGCACGCACCTCGGCCGGTGTCACGCCCATGTCACTGAACCGGCGTGCGATGCGCTCGGCGAGTTCGCTGTGGACATTCCCGGATGCTGGAGCTTTTCTCGCTACGATGCGCGCTCCTCGAGACTCGAACACGAGCGTGTCGCCTTCGGTCAGCCCCAGTCGGTCGCGCAGTTCCTCTGGAAGAGTGAACTGCCCCTTCTCATCTATGCTTGCAGAAAACTGTACCATCGTCCTACCTCTCGTCTTCGTCTTCCCGTGTCGTGTCACACCTAATCCTACGATCAGGGATCGAGAAAGATTCTATCTCGCCCCGGTCACGAGCATAGATACGGGATCCTCCAGGCGGGCTTACCCGGCACGCCGGCTCCGGCTTTGGCCCCGCGCGGCCGAAACTGATAGGGTGTCTGCCTCATTACGACACTCGTGGGAGGCATAGATGGGGGAGAGGTCCATGGCGGCACGGCGGGCAACGATCCTGTGCCTAGCCTGGTTCACGTCGGCGTGCGCGGCGGGGGGGAGCGCGCCACCGCCTACCCCCGGCCCTACGGTCGACGTGGTGGAACTGACCGCCGAGGAAATCCAGGCGGGCCTCGCCTCCGACCAGTTCACGTCGGTGGAGCTTACTCGAGCGTTCCTGAACCGGATCGCGTTGTACGAAGATCGATACAACGCCATGATATCGATCAACCCGGATGCCCTGGACATCGCAGCCGCTCTGGACCGCGAGTATCAGGAGACCGGGCCCCGTGGACCGCTCCATGGTGTCCCGGTCGTGATCAAGGACAACTTCGACTACGGTGGGCTGGTCACTACCGCTGGCTTCTCGGGGTTCAGTACCGCTGAGGGTGGCGTAGACATGATCCCTGAGGATGATGCGGCCGCGGTAGAGCGAATGCGTGATGCCGGTGCGATCGTCCTCGGCAAGACGAATATGCCCGACTTTGCGGGCCACGGAACGCGCACAAACAGTTCGGTAGCCGGGGTCACGCTTAACCCATACAACGTGGAGAAGGCTCCCGGCGGATCGAGCGGCGGCACGGCAACCGCCGTCAACGCGAGCTTCGCAGTGCTCGGGCTGGGGACCGAGACCGGCGGCTCGATTCAGAACCCGGCGGCTGCCCAGGCCCTGGTGGGGGTCAAGCCGACCTTCGGGTTGGTTCCGCTGGAGGGAATCGTCCCCATCAACTCGACCTACATCGATGTCGCAGGCCCGCTGGCGAAGACCGTCTTTGACGCCGCGGTCGCCCTCGATGTGCTGGCCGGGCCGACCACGGAGGATCTTGCGACCTACGCGGCGGTGGAGCATATCCCGGAGGAAGGGTACGCGGCGGCTCTGAGCATCACGGCTCTCGAGGGAAAGCGCTTCGGTCTGGTTGGCGCCGGCTGGCGCGAACAATTCCTTCCGCTCGCACCTGAGACCGAAGAGGTATACGAGAGGGCGATCGAGGTCTTGGTGTTGCAGGGAGCCAGCGTGGTAGACGACCCGTTCCGAGGCCGCGGTTTTATCGCGTTGTACGGTGAGCGCCCTCGGGTGTCGACGGGTTCCTACGACATGTTCAGGTACTTTCAGGGGCTCGGGGACGGGGCGGCCTTCCACAGCGTCGAGGAGTGGGAGGCGCTGACCGGTGAAGAGTTCCGAAGCGGACGAACACGCCGTCCTCCTGTGCGGCCCAGTGCCACGGAAGACGGAGACGCCTATCAGGCCTGGCGGCGCGAGATCCGGGAGCGCTTTCGTAGCGTGCTTGAGGAGTTCGACCTCGACGGGTTGTTCTTCCCTCAGGCGGGAGCTCCGATTCGCGATCTGGTTGAGGACCCGGAGCGCCCGGACTTCAACCCGAACAACCATCCCGAGCTTCCCAGCAATATCATCAATGAGATAGGCCTGCCGGTCGTAACGGTGCCATTCGCCTACTACGAAGATGGTACACCGTTCGTAGCAGCCTTTATCGGTGATACCTGGACGGAGGCGGAACTGCTGGCCTATGCCTACGACTTCGAGCAGGCAACGAGGGCTCGAATTCCTCCTCGCATTGAGCCCAGCCCAAGCGGGTGACTTGTGGTGGCGGGTTGTAGCACCGCATTTTGCGGGCAGTTCACTTTGGTACCGTCTTACCATCCGCTGACCAAGATTTCCAAGCCGTGGAGGATCTCGATGTCATCGACGTTCTCGATTGATCTCGCATTGCCAGGAGTGAGTATGAGCGCACGTACACTACAGGCCTCGTTGACCGCAGCCCTCATGGGGATCGTCATCGGGCTGGTCGTCGGGCTGGTCCCGTCCGAATTGTCAGCTCAGGTCGTCTGCTTTGGCGACCCGACTTGTATTCAGCCCGAGACGGGCTATCCGGTGGGCCGGCCCGGTACACCCAACATCGAAGTCGTTTCGCACCAGCCGCTGCCCGGTGTCCGCTTCAGCCATGCGGATATCGAAATCGAGCAGGAGCTCGATCGGCCCTTTGCATACATCGCGCAACGATTCGGGGCATCGGGCTTCTATGCCATCAGCCTGGAGGACGAGAACCATCCCGAGGTGTTGTACCGGTATATCATCGATGACCCCGACCTGCATCTCGGCAGCGGATGCATCGACATCAAGTACGCCAAAGTCGACGGACGGTACTACGTGATCGTATCGTGTCAGTTTGGGCAAGGTGGGCCGGACTTCGACCTGGGCGCGATGGTGTTCGACGTGACCGGACTTCCAGATGCGTCGACCGTACGCAAAGTCGCCGATCTCAGAACACCTGATATGGGGGGCGGCTTCCACAACATCTTTGCCTATCGTCACTCGAACGGACGCACCCTCCTCCTCGCGACCACGCAGTCTGAAGACGCCTACATCTACGATTTGGCCCAAATCGTCGCGGGCAATCTTGCTCCGGTTTCTGAGATTGCTGTCCCACAGCCGCGGGCCAGCCGTACCCGACAGTGGCACGACATGTACGTCGGCTTCCTGCCGGATGCGGGCCAGGATCGCTTCTATGGGGCAGGTACCGGTGGATTCCATGTCTTCGACATGACCGACGTGGAGAATCCCCGGTTGCTGACCTCGGTCACGGGTGTGCCTGGAGTAACGGACGGTCACACGTTCACACCTACGCCAGACGGACGGTACGGCCTCGGCATGCCTGAGCCCACCTACCAGAACTCGCCCATTCGGTTCTTCGACCTCATGCCGGAGGGATCGGAAGGCCAGACCCCCAACGTCGTGCGAGGCTCAGGGATCGGCGCGTGGATGGCGAAGATCGGTGGCTCGACGCATAACCATGAGCTCCGTTGGCCCTTCGTCTTCATCTCGGCTCAGGACGACGGGCTACAGATCGTCAACATGGCGGACCCGGCCCATCCCTACACCGTTGGCTACTACAACACTCGAGAGGGCCCGATGCTCTTCGGTGGTGTGGGTGCTCTGCAAACGGGCAACAACACTACGGGCAACATCTACAACGGTGCTTGGGGCGTGGATATCCGGAATGCGGATGGCCTCATCGTAGTGAGTGACTTCAACACCGGCTTTTGGGCGTTCCGGTTGGATGGCTTTCAGGGCTGGAACGGCAACGACTGGAACATGCCCAACATCTCCAGCGCCCAGACGTGGGATCAGAGCCCAGACCAACCTCAGCAGATCCGCTAGGAGACATCATGCTTAAGCCAATCTTGTCAGTTCTGTATCCGCTCACCCTCGGTGTCTTCGGCGTCGCACTGGGGGCCACAACATTTAGCCTGACTGCATCGACCGCCTCGGCCCAGGTGATGTGCTTCGGCGACCCTAATTGCGTGCAGCCAGAGACCGGCTACGCCGTGGGGCAGCCCGGGACTCCCAACATAGAGGTGGTTTCGCACAGGCCGCTGCCCGGCCAGCGATTCAGCCATGCCGACATCGAAATCGAACAAGAGATGGACCGGCCCTTCGTGTACATCGCTCAGCGTCACGGGGCCTCGGGTTTCTACGCCCTCAGCATCGAGGATCCGGAGCACCCCCAGGTCCTGTACCGATACACGGTGGACGATCCGGATCTGCATCTCGGCAGCGGATGTGTGGACATCAAGTACGCCAAGGCTGGGGGCCGCTACTACGTGATCTTGTCCTGCGAGTTCAGCCAGGCAGGGCCGGACAGCGATCTCGGTGCGATGGTTTTTGACGTCACGGGACTCCCCGACGCGTCGACAGTTCGGAAGGTCGCGGACCTCCTCAATCCGGATATGCCCGGCGGGTTCCACAACATCTTCACCTACCGGCACTCCAACGGTCGGTCTCTCTTGGTGGCTACCACCAAGGAAGAGGACGCCTGGGTGTACGACCTGGAGCAGGTGGCAGCGGGCATCACGGAGCCGGTCTCCGCGATTCCCGTGCCGAATCACACGGCGACCGGGTACCAGACGTGGCACGATATATACCTCGGCTTCCTTCCAGACGCGGGTCAGGATCGGTTCTACGGGGCCGGCGGTGGCGGCTTTCATGTGTACGACGTCACTGACATGGAGAATCCGCAGTTGATCACTTCAGTGACCGGGGTGCCCGGAGTCTCGGACGGACACACCTTCACGCCGACTCCCGACGGACGGTACGCGATCGGCATGCCGGTCCCCACGTATCAGCACTCGCCGATTCGCTTCTTCGACCTGCGGCCCGAGGGGTCGGAGGGACAGACGCCAAACATCGTCCGAGGCGCCGGCGTGGGAGCCTGGATCGCGAAGTTCGGAGGCGCCACGCACAACCATGAGATCCGTTGGCCATACGTCTTCGTCTCGGGACAGGACGATGGGCTCCAGATCATCAATATGGCGGACCCCACTCGACCCTTTACGGCCGGTTACTACCATACTCGCGGCACCCCGGCCCTATATGGGGGTGAAGGCGCGCTGAATGCGGGTACCGCCACGACCGGGAACATCTACAACGGCGCTTGGGGCGTCGATATCAGAAACGCAGACGGCCTGATCGTGGTGAGTGACTTCAACACCGGCTTCTGGGCGTTCAGAATGGAGGGCTTCCAGGGCTGGAACGGCAACGACTGGAACATGCCCAACATCTCCAGCGCCCAGACGTGGGATCAGAGTCCGGATCAGCCGCAGCAGATTCGGTAGGACTCGATGTCCGCTATTGACAGTACTTCCGGCCGCGGGCCGATACCAAGCGAGGTGCACGATGATTAAGCGATTGTCCGTACTGTTTGCCGTAGCCGTCTTCGGGGCGACAACTCTCTTAGCTCCAGCATCCACCTTGGCTCAGGAGAACGCGGAGAAGCGAGGGAGCGACAACATCGAGGTCGTGGCTCACATCCCGCTCGGCCCACGTGTCTCCGATATCGAGATCGAGCAGGACATGGACCGTCCCTTCGCATATGTCGCCCGTCAGGACGGCGGACTGGACATCATCGACTTGCACGACCCCTACGACGCCAAGGTCATCCACCGGTGGCGCATCGAGGATGCGGACCTCCATGTCGGGTCCGCGGGCAAGGACATCAAGATCTTCAGCTGGGAGGGTCGAGACTACG
>Ga0315339_1002263_pt1 | contig 14893 bp, 17 predicted proteins | sample ASW17metaG_FD_204514 | JGI IMG/M metagenome (GOLD analysis project Ga0315339, IMG submission 204514) | Ammonia-oxidizing marine archaeal communities from Pacific Ocean, United States - ASW #17 | ecosystem: Environmental > Aquatic > Marine > Oceanic | place: USA: California | collected 2016-12-05
GCTGATTTTTATAGGTGGTGGAGATGGGGGGAGTCGAACCCCCGGTTTTTACTTACCATTTTTTACGTAATTCATACGCGATTAATTAACTACAGGTGTAACTGCAGGTTTTATTTTTTATTTTATATGTTAATTAATTTATTTTCTTTAAGCTGTTGTTTTTAATGGTCTCCTCACAGGGACTCGAACCCCGATCATCCGCTTAGGAGGCGGGTGCTCTATCCTGTTGAGCTATGAAGAGATAATCTAAGTGTACCAACTATTTAAGACGAGCTAAATCATTAATTTGTATATTACCAAGTGGCAGATTATCTAATGTACGTAAAATGGCACTATTTTTATCAACTTCAATAACTTTCATTGTTCCTTGGTATTGGCTTTTCGTATTACGTTCAATACCAAATTGATCTTTGCTACTCGTCGAATAAAATATCGTTAAAATAGAACCAACCTTAATGCCATTACTTTCGCCGAGGTTGATTTGTAGGCTATTACTATTAACAGAGACTACTTTTGCTGTGGGCTGTTGGCATTGAAGTTTCTGCTCTAAATCAAGGCTCACATCATCCAGTAAAGCAAGAATAGCTTGACCATAGTCTTTTTGCCAAAAAGCTTTGCTTTGTAGATTTGCATTTTCATGCTTACCGTATTGCCAAGGTGCTTTAGTGCGATATTGTTTACTAAAAATTAAATGTCCTTGTAAAGCATCGTAAAGATAAATAGTAATATAAAAGTGCCGTGTGGGGTTTACAGTCCAGTAGCTCAAAGAGTTTTTACTTTTGAATTTTACCGATAGATCGTTGATTTCACCATATACAATAAACTGACTATCGGTTGTGGTTGCGAGAGAATGCAATGTATCAGTTTGATTGTTATCTTGGTATTGCTCTCCTAATTTAACCGGATAGTTTACAAATTGACGAACATCTAAGCTTTGTGGAGAAAGCTTTAATTGATTAAAGAGTGTTCTACTTATCTGTTTGTTAATATCAAAAATAGCACCGTCAGTTGCTTGATCTGGCGTATTTAATTTAAATCTCGTTAGTACGATAGATTTTGGAAATTTACTGCCGTAGCAAATCTTCTCTGAGGCTTGAATATTTACTTTAAGTGTTATGCTGAGAGTTTCGCCGTCAATATTACTGTTCTTTTGTTCATTAGTGATAGTTAATGCTTTTATTTCCCCTTCACTATTTAAAGCTAATTGGTTTTCAACTAATACACCATTAGTGACTTGTTGTAGGCTCGTTATTGTACCTCCTGAAAAAACCAGAGCGCTTTTTACTGCCTTTTTAATGGCACGTTCGCGTGCATTCTCCCAATCGCCATCAATAACGCGCGCAATGGCAGATGATTCAAACCATTGAGCTTGGTTTGTACTTGAGAAAATAATTAATAAAAATAAAAAACATTTATTCATGCGACAACCTTCGATAAATCACTACTATTAAACTGAATACTATTAATATTTATAGAAGCAATATCTATACCATGCTTATCTATTTATAAAAATATTTATTTTATTCTCTATTAAAGTTATCAAAAAAATTGCCGATAACTTAATTTATAAATTATCGTACTCTTCAAGGTTGGTATCTATGAAAAAAATATTATTAATTGCTACTACAATACTCTTTCTTCAAGGGTGTAGTGTGATGCGCAATACTGATAATGAACCTAAAAATATGCCAGATAAAACACCTGAGATTGTGCCTGAAGTTCAGCAAGAAACTAAAAAATCACGTAAAAATAGCGATGAATATCTTTATTATTATGTTGCTCACTCTTTTAGCCAGGCTGATGTTGAAAAAGATGAAATGGATGTTAATCGAGAAAAATCAGGTGTGCAAACCGGATCTAATGGTTATGGGCATCAGTATTCTTTTAATGGTGAGAAATCATTAATATTGTCTGAGGTTGTCAGTAAAATGGCAGATCAACTTTTATATAACTTTCCTAAAAAGTATCATAATGAAACGATAGCGTTAACATCAATTGTTGATTTGAATGATCACTCTATTACTAATTGGTTAGGGCAAACTGTTTCTGAGCAATTTATTCATGAATTACATATTCGTCAGTTGCGCGTCGTTGATTTTAAATTAACAGGTAATATTAAGTTAACCAAAGCAGGCGAATTTGCATTAACGCGAGACTGGAAAAAACTGAATCCAGGTATAGATGTACGTCGTATTCTGACTGGAACGATGTCACGTAATGAAGAAGGGATTATCTTTAATATACGTATTGTGAATGCGGATTCAAATCTAGTTGAATCTACGAGTAGTGCCTTTGTTCCTCATAATATGTTCGTAGGCGGACAGTACGATTATCGGAATAAAAAATATTATGAGCGTAACAGCCGAACTATACAACCGAACAAATCACAAGTTCGTTTAGTAAGGTAAAATTGGCTCGTTTATTGCTTGTTTATATATAATAAACAAGCAAGGAAACTTTTATGAAACTATACCTACCCGCAATATTCGTGCTATCCATCTTATCTGGTTGCGCTAATATTTTCGAACCGCCCTCTGTAAAAGTTGAATCAAAAAAACAATCTGTTTTTACCTCTGTAGGTTATGCTCCAATTGAACTCCAGCCTGGAGATAGCTTTGATTTGAAAATGCTAAATGCAATTAAAGCCTCCAAACTAGAAGCCTACAAAGAGATGGCGGAACAAATACATGGTGTGCTAATTACTTCTGGAAACGATGTAGAGGGCACTGTATTACTTGATGATAGAATAGAGTCTCAAGTAAAAGGTCTTGTCCGTGGTGCGCGTATTTTAAAAAGCTACCATGAAGGTGGTGTTTATATCACTGAGCTTGAATTTGATATGCAAACCTTGCTTTTTTTAGAGGAAAATGAATCTAATAAACAAGCAGGTAAAGCGATTAAAGTGAAACCAGTTGTATATTATTAAACATTCAATTTAATACCAATTCCATTAATTTAATGGTCTAATATTACGTAGGAAAAAGAAGCGAGTTCAAGGCAAAATTTTCTGTAAATGTTTGTTCCCTTTGCAAAAATTACAAAAATTATAACGTTGAAATCGCTTGTTTTAACCCGCAAGATTGAACAGTTATTTAGTGGGATTAATGGTATAAGCATGAGTTTGAAGTGTTACTGTTTGCTGAGAAATAAATATCGCTGAAAATAGGGGGGATATAATGAGAAGGTTAAGCTTGGATGTCTTTACCGAGTAACTGGCCTGAATTCAGCGTCCCTTTTTGATCGTAAGTTATACTGTTCTTTCCTTTTGCTTGTTTTAGAATTTGCATCAGGTGTTTGTTACTCTTCATACTTAAATCGGCTAATTTCCCATTGATTTGGTTTAATTTTTGACACTCTTTTAATTTTGCTTGAAGGGTATTTTTTAACGTGGTTAATTCGTCACTTTGTTGTATTGCATCTAAGGTTTTTTCTACTGAGAGTTGTTTATCGAGTGTTGCAATACTTTGCAATAATTTTTGTTTTTCAAAGAGGGTATTACTGAATGAAGAGAAGTCTTTTTCTGTTAAACAGCGTTTTTCCTCTTCAAGTGTAGCTTGAAGAGCGGAGATGTATTTTAATTGTTGTGATAGTTGCTCTGTTAGCATTATTTTTAATCTTTTTAATGGTTAAGCAAATGCTTTTCCAAAATCACCTTCAAATTTACTAAGCTTTTCTGCTAATCGTTCTGTATTGATTTTGTAATCACCATTTAAAATAGCTGCTTTAAGTGTTTCAACACGTTGCTTGTTAACTTGTGGCTCACCAGCTGTCTGCAGTTTGTTTAGGCTTTTTGCTTGTGATGTTAATTGTACTGAATCTTTATTTTTATCAGCACTGCTTACATTGCTTTTATTTATATCTTGTTGTTTTTGAGCTTGGTTTTTCTCAATAACAATATTTTTTTGTGTTGCTTGGCGATTGATATTTATACTCATAATGATCTTCCGTAAAGATTACATATTAATAATGTCGGCTCGCTTTGGTATTTCTTTAGTTATTTTAGCTTTTATTTTCAAAAAAGAGTAACTATTTCTAAAATGAGACACTTACTTTTTTAAGAGCATAAACAGTACCAACAACAATACGCTGTGTGCGACTGTTTTTTACTCTTACAGTGCCTCCTATGTTAGCATCACTTAGTGCGATGCCAGAGGCTTTAATAGAAAGCCCACTTTTAGTGGCATTGATGGTTACTTTGTCGCCTTTACACACAAAACAAATGTCTCTATTTTTAATTATTTTATTGGTGTTTAAGTTACGTTTTAAACGTGTACCATAAAGAGATTCAAGTTTATTAAAACTACCATTACGAGTGCGTGACTTGTCTATATAAATAGATTTAATATTGCTTGAGGTGAGTACCTGGCCTTTACTAAGTGAGCTGGTAACAATTATTGCTTTTTGAAGGACATTGACGCGTACGCGTATATAGGTAGTCCATTTTTTTATATCAAAGCAACTTACTTTTACAGAGGTGGTTGTTTTTATTTTATTGTTAACAATTTCACCTACAAGGCCTGTTTTACAAACTGGATAGTTTACGCGTTTGTCTAATGGTGCTACTTTTAAGTGTAATTTTTCATGTTTTTGTAGTTCATATAGTGAATTATATTTATCGAAAACAAGTGTCTGAGCAAAATTTTCTAGCTCTTTTCGGTAATTAGTCTCAGCAAAACTGTAAGAGCAGCCTAAACTAAGAAACAGAAAGATAAAACGTATCAAAATAATTGCCCTGTATGGAGTAATTGAACACTGTTAATTTACTGATTATAACTATGTAAATAACAGTATTATAGAACGGTTTGTCAGTAAATGCCTATTCGATAATGAGGAAAATAATATGGCTGGTGTGTTAGATTCGGTGAATCAACGGACTCAATTAGTCGGACAAAATAGACTTGAATTACTATTATTTAAATTAGGTGGTATTCAGCGTTACGGTATTAATGTCTTTAAAGTTAAAGAGGTTTTACAATGTCCTCCTCTTACTGCATTGCCTAAGTTGCATCATGCAATACGTGGGGTAGCACATATCAGGGGGCAAACAATTTCTGTCATCGATATGAATTTAGCAACGGGTGGGCGAGCAATAGAGAATATTGAAGAGCGTTTTATTATCATTACTGAATATAATCGTTCCATTCAAGGTTTTCTCGTTGGCTCTGTCGAACGTATTATCAACATTAATTGGGAGAATATTTTACCCCCACCGAATGGGGTCGGTCGCTATAACTATCTAACTGCTGTAACTGAAATTGACGGTGCTTTAGTTGAAATATTGGATGTAGAAAAAATATTAGATGAAATCGCGCCTGTGAATACAGAAGTTGCCGCTGATATCATTGATGATCATATTCAAGAAAAAATGGGCAATAAAAAAATATTAGTTGCCGATGATTCTTCTGTTGCAAGGAAACAAATTAAACGTGCAATAGAGGCATTAGGTATTGAGTGTGACTTAGTTAAAGATGGTAAAGAAGCACTTGATCTATTAAAAGAGGTTGCTAAAACACAACCAGTAATAGAGCGCTATGCATTAATGATTTCAGATGTTGAGATGCCTGAAATGGATGGATATACATTAACTTCTGAGGTAAAAAGTAATCCTGATCTATCGGCTCTGCATGTTATTTTACATACTTCGTTAAGTGGTATATTTAATCAAGCAATGGTTGAAAAAGTTGGCGCGGATGATTTTATCGCCAAATTCAACCCTGATGAATTGGCGACAGCCGTACAAAAGGTGATCAATTTAGATGGCCATAGAAATTAAAAAGTGAGAAATTATTAGTGAGAGCACTTTCGGACGACATATATAAGCAATTTTCTGACTTTTTAGAAGTGCAATGTGGCATTGTATTAGGGGCAAATAAACAGTATTTAGTAAAAAGCCGGTTAATTCCGTTAATGACTCAGTTTTCTATTGAATATCTTTCTGATCTGATTCAACAGTCAATGAGTTATAAAAATCGATCGTTAAGAACTGCTGTTATTGATGCAATGACGACCAATGAAACGTTATGGTTTCGTGATAAATATCCGTTTGAATTACTTGCTAAGAAAATTTATCCTGAAATTTTAGAGAAAAAAAAGAATATTAAATTATGGTCTGCGGCAAGTTCTTCAGGTCAAGAAGCATATTCTATCGCAATGACTTCATTAGAATATCAAAAGCAAAAATCAGTCTTAGGTATGAGTATACAGATTATTGGTACTGATATTTCTAATACTATGTTAGATCAATGTAAAAATGGCACTTACGATACGCTTGCCTTATCAAGAGGACTAGCTGATGATCGTAAAAGAATGTTTTTTGATAAAGTTAATGACGGATCTGGGAAAATGCAAATTAAACCAGAAGTCAAAAAAATGACAAGCTTTAGAAATTTTAACTTATTAGATAGTTATACTGGACTTGGGAAATTTGATGTTATTTTTTGTCGTAATGTTTTAATTTATTTCTCTAGCGATGTGAAATCTCGTATCTTAAATCAGTTTTCAGGTGCCTTAAACCCTGGTGGTTACTTAATTTTAGGTGCATCAGAGTCTTTAACTGGCCTTACTGATAAATTTGATATGGTACGTTGTAATCCTGGCATTGTGTATAAACTGAAAAGTTGAACTTTTAATTGCCTCTTTTTATTAAAAGAGGCAATTATTGCCTCAATAATATTTTATTTTTATCCTCTTTATAATTTTACATCTTTTCTATTTTGATAATCATTAAACCTTTAACCCATTAACTCCTCTTTGTTTAATCGCTTTCCTCTCTGTGTGTTATTTTTGAGCAGCTCCCTACCTGAAGTAGATAACTTCATAAAAATCATGCTTTATGTTTTTTTTTGGCACATGCTTTGCATTGTAATTATATATAGGAGAAATTTATGGCGATTAACTTTGATAAAGCATTTGGTATTCATCAGCACACCGTGGAAGTTCGTGCTCGCAGATCTGAAGTATTAGCTGGCAATATTGCTAATGCTGATACGCCTGGTTATAAAGCTCGTGATATTAATTTTAAAGATACACTACAGAATGCAAAATCAAGATCCGGTGTGTTTTTAGATCGCACTCATGAAGGTCATAAGTTTTCTCAATCATTTTCAATGGCGAAATCAGGTGAACTATATCGTATCGCAAATCAACCTGATACGGGCGACGGTAATACTGTTGATACTGAAGTCGAGCGTAATTTGTTTATGAAGAACAGTTTAGAGTACCAAGCTAGTTTAGATTTTTTGAACAGTAAAATTTCAGGTCTTCGCAAAGCGATTAAAGGCCAATAGTTGGAACGAGGGGAATAATTATGAGTTTATTAAGAGTATTAGATGTTTCTGCAACGGGCATGAGTGCACAATCTCTTCGTTTAAATACTACTGCCAGTAATTTAGCAAACGCGAATAGTGTAAGCAGTAACCGCGAAGATACATATAAAGCACGCCATCCCGTGTTTGCCGCTGAACTTAACCGTGCAAAAGGTGGCCTTGGTAGTAGCATTGGCGTTAAGGTTCAAGGTATTGTGGAAAGCGTCGCCCCTCTTAATCAAGAGTATGCACCGAATCATCCAAAATCAGATGAAAAGGGTTTTATTTACCACTCTAACGTTAATGTGATGGAGGAGATGGCAAATATGATCAGCGCATCACGCTCCTACGAAACTAATGTACAGATTGCTGATGCAGCAAAGCAGATGCTAAGTCGTACATTACAAATGGGCAAAAGCTAAGGGGTAATATATGACTGCTATTAATTCGATGTTAAACCTTAATACGCCACTTACAAAAGAACAAGTTGATGCAAATAAAGAGATTGATGCAAAGCAGCAATTGCAGCAAGAAGATTTCTTTGCGTTGCTTTCGCAGCAATTAGCTTATCAAGACCCATTTAAACCGGTGGATAACTCAGAGATGATTGCGCAAATGGCATCATTTACGACTGCTGAAGGTATCACCACTATGGGTAATGAATTTGCTGGTATGAAAGAGGTATTAAGCTCAAGCCAAGCATTGGAAGCTTCTTCACTCGTTGGGAAAAAGGTTTTGATTCCTAGTAATGAGGGGTATTTATCCAAAACAGGTGATTTATCTGGTTCAATTAATAGTAAAACGGGTGCTTACAATACCATGGTAACGATTGAAAATAGTGCCGGTGTAGTGGTAAGTAAAATTAGTCTCGGAGATATTGGTGCTGGTAATAAGCGCTTTTCTTGGGATGGCCTTGATAATGAAGGTCAACGTTTGCCTGAAGATACTTATACTTTAAAAGCAAATGGTACCGTTAGCGGTAAGGGTGAAGAATTAATGGTTGCTACCTATGCGCATGTAGAAAGCGTCAGTTTAGGCGGTGGACAAGCAGGCGTAAATCTAAACCTACAGGGTTTAGGTGGAATCAAACTTTCAGATGCAATTGAAGTTGCAGAAAACAAATAAGAGGAAAATATTATGTCTTTTAATGTTGCATTAAGTGGAATATCAGCTGCACAAACAGATTTAGATTCAACGGCGCATAATATTGCCAATGTAGGCACTGTTGGTTTTAAAGAGTCACGCGCAGAGTTTGAAAGTGTCTATGCTAGTTCTTTATTTTCTAATAGTAAAACAAAGACTGGTGATGGTGCATCTGTAGCCGCTGTGGCGCAACAGTTCCATCAAGGTAGTTTGAAATTCACACAAAACCCATTAGATTTAGCACTTACTGGTAGTGGTTTTTTTGCTACGTCAGCTAATTTAGAAGATCGAAGTATGAATTATACGCGAGCAGGTACTTTTAAGCTAAATAACGAAAATTTTGTTGTTGATAACGATGGTAATTATCTGCAAGCATTTCCAGTAAACCCTGATGGTACCTCTTCTTCAATTAGTATTAGTACTACTAAACCAATTCAAATACCAGAGACGGCCGGCACGCCAGTTATGACTGAAGAGATAGGTATTACATTGAATCTCCCTGCAGGGGCGCCTACATTGGATCCTGCAAACTTTGATCCTGATGATCCTGATACTTATACTAATGCAACAGCCGTCACTATTTATGACTCTTTAGGCGAAGCCCATATCACTAGTACTTATTATATTAAACCCGATGATGCTTCTTATACCGGCGTCAATCAATGGGTTACTTTTGTTACTATTGATGGTAAACCCGTAGACGCTTGGGACCCGTCTACAGCACCTCCTGCTCCAATTACCTCTACTTATGGTCAAGACACAACAGGTGATGGAGCACAAGATGCAGTGGCTAATGCTACTTACGTTGATAAAGATGGTATTACCCGTACCGGTGCAGTATTAACCTTCAATTCAGTTGGGTCTTATCAAGGTAGTAAGCCTGCTGAGCTTAACTTTGCTCCGCTAGGAGTCGGCGGTGCAAACGTTCTTTCACCAGGTGCAGATGGTTCACAAAGTTTTATATTAAATTTTAAAGAACCAACTTTGTTTGCTTCTCCATTTGAAGTAACTGCTTTAGAGCAAAATGGATTAACTGTTGGACGACTTACAGGTGTTGAAATTGGTACCGATGGTTTAGTAAAAGCGACTTACAGTAATGGTACTGCACAACCATTATCACGTGTCGCAATTGTACGGTTTCGTAATGAACAAGGCTTATCGCAAACAGGTTCGAATTGGATTGCATCACAAAATTCAGGTGACCCTATTGCCGGTGAAGCCTCTACCGGTTCATTTGGAACAATTAACTCAGCAGCCCTTGAGCAATCAAACGTCAATTTAACGACGGAGCTAGTCGATTTAATTACTGCACAACGTAACTTTCAAGCCAACTCCCGTGCATTAGAGATCAATAATACTTTGCAACAAACAATTCTGCAGATTAGATAATCTTTCTTTTCTTTATTATTACGTTAAAACACACCTTTATGGTGTGTTTTTTTGTTTTAACCCCCCTATAAAAATAAATTGGCACACCTATTGCATTTATTTTTATATAAATAATAAGTATTCGTCTAAATAATTAACACAAGCATATCGGGCTAACTCGGTTAAGGAATGTAAATGGATAAGTTTCTGTATATCTCAATGTCTGGTGCAAAAGAGAGTATGAATGCTTTAGCGATTCATTCAAATAACCTCGCTAACGCGAATAAAACTGCTTTTAAAGCAAGTTTTGAACAAGCCCGCAGTATGCAAGTTTACGGACAAGGTCAGCCTTCACGTGTTTTTTCCGTCGCTGAAGAACCGGGACAAAATTTCGAGAGTGGTATATTACAAACAACTGGGCGTGACCTTGATATTTCAATACAAGGTGACGGATGGTTTGTCGTTAAATCTGATCTCGGTGGAGAAGGGTTAACGCGTTCTGGTGGACTTAATATTAATAAAGATGGTTTTCTGGTTGGTAGTAATGGAAACCAAGTACTTGATACAAAAGGGGAACCTATTTTTGTGCCATTACCAGTAGAAAAATTTAATATTCGCCAAGATGGTATGTTAGAAGTTAGGCCTGAGGGAGCGCCTGCAGATGCAATGGAAGATGTCGCGCAACTCAAATTAGTGAATCCAGATGTAAAAGATTTAATGCGTGGTGGAGATGGTCTATTTAGGCGTATCGATGGATTAGATGCAGAAAAAGATATTACCGTACGCTTACAAAGTGGCACGCTAGAAGCGTCCAATGTGAATTTAAGTAGTGAGTTAACCAGTCTGATTAACTTGCAACGACATTTTGAAATGCAGATAAAAATGATGAAAAAAGCCGAAGAGATAGATAAAAGTTCTGAATCTTTATTACGTGTAGTGTAAACAGCACATCTTTTTTATTTCAATACCTCGAAGGAGAAATTTATGCATCCCGCTTTATGGATAAGTAAAACAGGGTTGGATTCCCAACAAACCAACGTAGCTACCATTTCTAATAACTTAGCGAATGCAAGTACTGTTGGCTTTAAAAAGAGCCGTGCGGTCTTTGAAGATCTCTTGTATCAAAATATTAATCAACCCGGCGCTAATGCAACTCAAAATACCAAGCTTCCCTCTGGTTTAATGATCGGTTCAGGGGCAAAAGTAGTGGCAGTGCAAAAAAACTTTTCGCAAGGTAATGTACTCACTACAAATAATTCATTAGATATGATGGTTGAAGGGCGCGGTTTCTTTGAAATTGAATTACCAGATGGTAGTGCTGGATATACACGTAATGGTCAATTTCAGTTAAATGAAGAAGGGATTATTGTAACACCTGGTTCAGGTTACCCACTTGTTCCGCAAATTCAGATACCTAATGATGCACAGTCAATTAGTATTGGTGCAGAAGGGGAAGTATCAGTACGTATCAATGGACAGGCTGTAAATCAGGTCGTTGGTCAGTTGAATGTTAATGATTTTGTTAACCCATCTGGTTTAGAACCTATGGGAGAGAATCTCTATACTGAAACGGGGGCTAGTGGTGCTCCACTTCAAGGTGTTCCTGGTGCGGATGGTATGGGTTTCATACGTCAAGGTATGTTAGAGACCTCTAATGTAAATGTTACTGAAGAGCTGGTTAACTTAATTGAGAGTCAGCGAGTTTATGAAATGAACTCTAAAGTTATTTCAGCTGTTGATGAAATGCTCTCTTACGTTAGTCAGCAGTTATAATTGGAGGGTATATGATTAAATTAATATTTTTATTCAGCTTAACAATATTGGCAGGCTGTACATCATTACCGACTGTAGAAGCAAAAAATGATCCTGAGTATGCCCCTGTAGAACCGGTAGAACCCGGCATTGATGTAGTCAATACCGGATCTTTGTTTCAACTTAACTACTCCAATAACCTTTATTCAGATATTAAAGCCCATCGTGTTGGAGACATTATTACTGTTTATTTGGAAGAATCGACTTCTGCTAATAAAAAAGCGGGGAGTAGCCAAGGAAAGAACAACAGTTATAATTTAGGCATTGATCAAACCGTCGTGCCTACTGGAGGACTTACTCCAATAACAATATCGGGAGGAAGCGCTGGTTTAAGCCAAAATACTAAGTTTCAAGGAAGTGCGGATGCAGACCAAAGTAATAATTTACAAGGTAGTATAACGGTCAATGTCGTGCGAGTATTAAATAATGGGAATCTAGTTATCCGTGGCGAAAAATGGCTAATGCTTAATAATGGTGATGAGTTTGTGCGTATTAAAGGTGTGATTCGTTCTGAGGATGTGAGTTCTGATAATTCTGTTTCTTCAATGCGTGTTGCTAATGCGCGTATTGAATATGGCGGTACTGGAGATTTTGCAAATACCCAAAACCAAGGCTGGTTAACCGCATTTTTTAACGGACCTTTTTGGCCTATTTAGTTGCATTTATTTTTCGCAACTTTCTTACGGAGTGATTCATGAATTCATTTAAAAAAATATTAGCTATCTTATTGATTACTAGCTTCTCTACTAGCTCCTTTAGCGCAAGAATTAAAGATGTTGCTAGTGTGCAAGGTGTGCGTAGTAACCAATTAGTGGGTTATGGGTTAGTCGTTGGTTTACCTGGAACAGGTGAAAAAAGTAGTAAATTTGCTGAGCAAGCATTTGCCACGATGTTACGTAATTTTGGTATTAACATGCCTGCTGGTCAAAAGCTAAAAATTAAGAATGTTGCCCCAGTAGCTATTACAGCTGAATTGAAAGCATTTACAAAACGAGGTCAGAAAATTGACATTACGGTATCAGCTATTGGTGAAGCAAAAAGTTTACGTGGTGGAGAATTATTACAAACTTTTTTAAAAGGCGTTGATGGTAATGTTTATGCATTAGCACAAGGGAGCTTAGTGGTTGGTGGTTTAGGTGCTGAAGGCGCAGATGGGTCAAAAGTCGTGATTAATACTCCAACCGTAGGGCGTATATCAAATGGGGCGATTGTTGAGCGTGAGGTTGTCTCTCCTTTTTCACAGGGTGATAGTATTACCTTTAATTTACATCAGTCTGACTTTACCACTGCGAAACGTTTGGCTGATACCATTAATAACCTTGTTGGGCCGAATACTGCCTCATTACTCGATGCAACATCAATCAAAGTATTAGCCCCCCGCGAGGTTTCACAGCGTGCATCCTACTTATCAACATTAGAAAATCTCACCTTTGAGCCTGCACGTAGTAATGCAAAAATTATTGTTAATTCACGTACCGGTACGATTGTTGTTGGTCAAGATGTTAAGTTATTACCTACTGCCATAACTCATGGTGGTATTAGTGTTACCGTTAGTGAAAACAAAGAGGTCTCTCAGCCTAATGCATTTGGTGGTGGTGGCACTGAAGTCATTGATAACAGTACTATTAACATTACTCAAGAAGATAGCCGTATGTTTAAATTTGATACTGGTGTTAGCTTGAATGATTTAGTAAGAGCAGTTAATGAAGTGGGCCTCGCACCTGGCGATTTAATGGCCATACTTGAAGCGTTAAAACAAGCCGGCGCATTGCAGGGTGAATTGATCATTATATAAAGAGAGTAGGCTTGAAAGCTAGAGGGCTGGAATATTATCCGCCTCTAGCCTTATTGTTTATTTATAATGTCATCGCTGCAATCCATCCAAATACAATCAAAGGTAAGTTATAGTGAATGAATGTAGGGATAACTGTATCCCTTATATGATCATGCTTTCCATCACTATTTAAACCAGACGTTGGCCCTAATGTAGAGTCTGAAGCAGGGGATCCTGCATCACCTAAAGCTGCCGCTGTTCCAACTAATGCAATCGTGGCCATTGGAGAAAAACCAAACGCGATAGCTAATGGCACATAAATAGTCGCAATAATTGGAATCGTTGAGAATGAAGAGCCAATGCCCATCGTGACTAACAAACCAATAACTAACATTAACAATGCTGCTAATGCTTTATTATCACCGATACTCACCGTTAAATAAGAAACTAATGTTTCAACACCACCAGACGTTTTCATTACGGCTGCAAATCCTGCTGCCGCTATCATAATAAAACCAATCATGGCCATCATATGGACACCTTTGGTGAACACATCATGTGTTTCTTTCCAGGCGATCACTCCACCGGCTGTAAATACAACAAAACCAGCCAGTGCACCAATGATCATCGATCCTGAATACAGTTGCATACTTAATGTGGCAATAATGGCAATACTAGCAACAATAATATGACGTTTATTGACCGCTTTAATTTTGTTTTTTATTTTGGTTTCTTCTACAGCAACATAATCTCTTGGTTTACGGTAGCTGATAAATACTGCAATAAGTAATCCGCTAAGCATACCGAGCGCAGGTAATATCATTGCTGTTGGAACCGCTGATGCTGTTGCTTCAAGACCGTTATCATGCAAGTTTTTAAGAAGAATGTTATGCAAAAATATACCACCAAATCCAATGGGCAATACCATGTAAGGAGTGATCAAACCAAAGGTTAATACGCAAGCAACCAAGCGTCTATCCAGGCGAAGTTTCGCAAAAACCGCTAATAGCGGTGGAATTAAAATAGGAATAAAAGCGATATGCACAGGAATAATATTCTGTGATGAAATAGCGATTAATAATATGCTAATTAACACAACATATTTGATAGTTAATGAAAGTTTATCAGGGTGATTTCCATGTAAACGATTAATTACTGTTTGAGCTAATAAATCTGTAATACCTGATTTAGAGATTGCTACTGCAAAGGCACCAAGCATGGCATAACTAAGTGCAATTGTTGCACCACCACCAAGACCGCCTTCAAACGCACTAACAGTCTCTGATAATGATAACCCTGCACTTAAACCTCCTACTAATGCACTGAGAGTTAATGCAACCACAACATTGATACGCATTAACGATAAAACGAGCATCAAACAGACTGCGAGTAAAACTGGATTCATATTAATTATTTCCGGTAAAATTTAAAGGGGCATCTTACGTGACTAAATTCGTTTATCAACCTTAATAAAGTTTACCGTATTTTACCT
>Ga0315339_1002264_pt1 | contig 14883 bp, 16 predicted proteins | sample ASW17metaG_FD_204514 | JGI IMG/M metagenome (GOLD analysis project Ga0315339, IMG submission 204514) | Ammonia-oxidizing marine archaeal communities from Pacific Ocean, United States - ASW #17 | ecosystem: Environmental > Aquatic > Marine > Oceanic | place: USA: California | collected 2016-12-05
CGACAATCAAACAGGCAAAATACAAAGGCACTTGCAAATCCGACTGCCAGCGACGATCATCCCCATCGGCCGCCGCTTCTCATCCTGATTGACGCGCCGTTCTCATCCAGATTGTCGCGCTACAAACAAGTGCGGAAGCGAGTCCGGGATGTAATCCTTGGCGCAAAAATCGCCACTGCACTGGCCGCCGACGAGAAGGCGCAGCGAATGGCCGCGCTTGAGGCGCTCACGCATTCCGGTGGACACAAGGTACGCCGGGTCAGAGCCATAGAGCGGTTAAATAGCATCCACACCATTGCGGATAGACGGGATGGCAAACCTTACAAGGCCGTCAAGCTTGACGGCAATCATCGAGCCGAGCTTTGGCGGCTGCCAAACGGCAAGTTCACTTTGTCGGTGGTGTCGGTTTTTGATGCTGCTCAGGAAGCGCAAGCCAATGCTCGTGGCGTAAAGCCACCGAAGGACCTTCGACCGCACCCGGCGGCCAAGCTTATATTTAGGGTCCACAAGAACGACGCCCTGGCACTTGGCACAGGCGCGGAGCGGCAGCTTTTGCGGGTGGTGAAAATGGGATCGTCTCAGGTCGTTCTTGCTTCGATTCATTCGAGCGGCAATCTCAAGGCCCGTGATGCCGACAAGAATGACAGCTTCAAATATCTCAGTGCCGGTGCAACGCGGCTCGTCTCATCAAAGGCAAGGAAGGTTTGGATAGACCCGATTGGCCGGGTTCACGATCAAGGACCACCACAATGAGCGAAAGTCCTCTCGGGCGCTTGATCGAGATCGCCGAAGATGGTCGACATCTCAGAAAGGAACGAGGGTTTCTGATCGTGTCTGCTTCCAACTCGGAGGTAGGAAGAGCGCCGCTCGATGATATCACGGCCGTCATTGCCACCGCCCTAGGGACAACGACTTCATGCGCTCTGATCGCTGAACTAGCGGATCGCGGAGTTCCTCTCGTCTTGTGCGGATCAAACTATGCTCCGGCGGCGATTGTCTGGCCAGTGACCGGCAACTTCGAGCAACAGCGTCGCATGGAAGCCCAGATTGATCAGACGAGGCCCCTTGGCAAAAGACTTTGGGCACTGTTGGTTAGCGCGAAGATCAGACGACAGGGTGCAACGCTCGTGGAAGTTGGAGAACAGGGCGGCGCGTTTACGCGCCTCGCCCAGCAGGTTCGCGCCGGCGACCCGAACAACATCGAAGCCCAGGCTGCAAGACGATACTGGCCACTGATGTTTGGAAATTCATTTAGGCGCGACGTGAACGGCGCGGGCGTGAACGCGCTTCTCAACTATGGGTTCGCGGTACTCCGCGCCGGAACTGCTCGCGCAATCATCGCGGCGGGACTGCACCCCGGTATTGGCATTTTCCATCGACATCCTCGGAACGCGATGCCGCTCGCCGATGATCTGATGGAGCCATTTCGTTCAATCGTTGATCTTACGGTTCGCAATCTCGTTCAAAGCGGGTCGACAGATTTAGGAAGTGCCGAGAAACGCGAACTTGCCGCCGTACTAATCAGGGAGGAAAATACCGCTGCGGGAAAGACGCCCGTCTCTACGTGTCTAATCCGTCTGGCACAGAGCATTTCTGTCAGCTACCAGACAGGAAAACCAGCGGTTGACTTACCGCTACTGGGGAATTCGCCTTCGAGGAAAGACAAAAAAGGAAGGTGTTGATGCGCTCTAATCCACAGGCGCTGTCAGCATATCGCTTCATGTGGTTGCTTGTGATGTTTGACCTCCCCGTCGGGACGCGGTCGGATCGAAGGGCGGCAACTAAGTTTCGCCAGTCGCTTCTCGACCGAGGCTATGAGATGAGCCAATACAGCATTTACATGCGCTTTTGCGCCGGCAAGGAGCAAGCTGACAAGCGGACCCGCGAGATTGGGAAATTAGCGCCTCCAAACGGTAAAGTTCACGTGCTCGCGGTGACTGATCGTCAGTTTGAACGAATGGCTGTTTTTCGGGCCAAACACCGGGGAAAAGGGCGATCTGCGCCCAACCAATTGGAATTATTTTGACAATTTTCGAGACGATGATCGGCACAATCCTCAGCAATTTCAAAGGATTGGCCGATCATCTAGTTTAGCCGATAGGGGATCGTGGTCCAACCGCAACTAGGAGACCGAAGCATTGGGGCCAGTATCAGTTTAGCCGATAGGGGATCGTGGTCCAACCGCAACTGCTGGTCCGCAGTGGTTCCTAGCCGAGGAGTTTAGCCGATAGGGGATCGTGGTCCAACCGCAACACAAACTCCATCGGCTATTTATTCCATATAAGTTTAGCCGATAGGGGATCGTGGCCCAGCCGCAACAACGAAGCCGCTAAGCGTCCGCCGCCATCATCTTTGTCACCAGTTTCTGGCGTTCGGCGGCGCTCATGAAACCCTCTGTTTCACGGCAATGGGCCTCGGTCAATTTTTCAATCTCGGCAGTGGGGAGCGAATAGTCGATCGGGTGAGAATGCGGTTGCGGGACGTGCCAGGGTGTGTGGCAATAGACTTCGACGCGGTTGTCTTCAGGATCGCGGAAATAGATCGACCAGGCGATGCCATGGGTGATGCAACGCTCGATATTGCATTGATCGGCGACCAGCCGCTCATGAAGAACGCGCAATTGGTCGAGCGAATCGACCAGGAAAGAAATTTGTTGAACCCTATTGAAGCCATCATCCTCGGGACGGCCGGAAACCAGAACGAGCTGATGGTGTTCGCCGGGTTCGGCCGACATGAAAACCAAATCCGGCCGGACATCTGTGGCTACGCCCCGGTCCGTGACGATCAGCCCGAGGATATTGATATAAAAATCTTCCATCTTCGGGAGATCGCGAACGTAAAAGCCGAAATGTGCAAGCTTGGCTCTTGGCATGTCGGTCATTTTTGTCTCCCCCGGTCACCGTGCCGGTCGATCGTCACACGACAAGCGCGGAAACGCAGTCCGGGTTGATCCGCGTCAGATCAAATCCTGATCGATAATCCACTGCCGTGCAACATGAAAACAACTCTCTGGTTTAATCATTGGCTTCATTAATCGTAGGGTGGATATCTCTCATACCAAGTGAGTCCGACCATGAACGACACCACACCCACGATCGCCGCCGACAATTCGTTCGATATCCCGGAGCCTATCTACCGTCCGCCATTCAACACGACGAGGGCAAGTCATGTCGTCCTGCGTGTTGCCGATCTCGGCGCAAGTCGCGATTTTTATACCGGTGTCATCGGGCTCGTCGTCAGCGATGAGGATGCAAATGCTGTTTACCTGCGCGGCATGGAAGAGATCTGCCACCACAGTCTGGTTCTGAAGAAGGCCGTCGGCAAACCGAAGGCCGAATGCGTCGGCATGCGGGTGCTGACCGAAGACGATCTCGACGAGCTTGTTGTTTTTTACAAACAGGCCGGGCTTGCGGCCGAATTTGTCGAGGCGGATTATCAGGGACGCACAGTGCGAACCCGCGACCCGGTTGGCGTGCCGATTGAGTTCTGCGCGTCGATGGAGACACGCCCGCGCCTACTCACCGAATTTGACCGTTACACCGGCGGCAGTGCCATGCGGCTCGACCACTACCAGATCCATACGCCGAACCCGTTGGATGCGCTTCGGCATTATATGTCGTTTGGCTTTCGCCTTTCGGAATATATCGTCCGCCCAAGCGGCGATATAATTGGCGTGTTTTTGCAAAGAAAAGGCAATCCGCACGATATTGTTTTCTTTGACGGGCCGGGGCCGCGTCTGCATCACTTCGCCTATATGAGCGGGGAAAGTCAGAACCTGTTTCGCGCCTGTGATTGTGCCGGTCAGATGGGATTTGGCAAGAACCTTGAATTCGGACCAGGACGGCATGGGCCGGCTTTTGGTCTGTTCACCTATTTTCGCGACCCGGACGGCCACCGCGTCGAACTGTTCAGCAATCATTACCAAACCATCGATATCGACGATCAGCCGGTGCGATGGCAGATTGGCGATGAAAATTTCTCGCGCGTTTGGGTTCTCCCAGCGCAGAAAAGCTGGTTCACAGAGGCGAGCCCGTTTGAGGGAATCGATGTTGTCAAACCCGATCACGATCACGCGCCATTGACGCTCCAAAAATTTCTCGAAGGAAAAAAATAGTGCCGCGCCAGCACGAGGCGGTTGCACAAGCGTGAATGAGGGAAGAGAGCATGACGTCACTATCCGATACCGCGACTGAAACAGCGCGCATCAATTGGAACTATCTGTGGTTGGCGGCGGCTGCATTGGTTGCGAGCGTGGTGGTGATCAATCAGGACAGCCACTGGATTTTGAATTTCTTCCACGTCATCACCGGCCTGTTATGGACCGGGATCGATCTGTTCATGGGTTTTATCATCGGCCCGATTTTGAAGCGGATCGATTTGTCGGCGCGGCGTGCCATCGTTACGCGGCTGGCGCCACGCATGCTGTTTCTTATGCCGACGCTGGCGACGATTACCACGATTGCCGGGATAGAACTGGCCAGCCGTGCCGGCTATTTCGGGGTTGACTGGCCCGCCTATGGCTGGGTGCTCGCCTCCCTCATCGTGGTTACGATCCTGACTGTCCAGGGGTTGGGAATTCTTTTGCCGATCAATATCAGGGTGTTCCTGGAGCTGCGCAAACCCGATCCGGATATGGCCCGCGCCGGCCGTTTGATGCGCATCTACTTTCTTACCGTCGCCTCACAGGGTGTGATGCAAATCGCCATCATCCTGATCATGGCTCGCTTTGTTACCGGTCTTTAACGACGGATAAGCGCGCGCGTTGGATTCGTGATGGCGAGGTCGGCTATGTTTGGTCTCGATCAATCGGGCCGACGGCGAATGGCATTGCGGCCGGCACCCCGTCAAAGCTTATGACGGGCGCTAGGTGATGCTGCCGGAATGGTTTATCTGATGGCTACCGCATTGAGCGCAAACAAAAGGGAGAAAAACCATGAGTCTCGGAATCACCAGCCTCGGCCATGTCGGCATCCATGTCAGCAATCTCGATCGCTCGGTCGAATGGTACCGCAAGGTTGTCGGTCTCAAAGTGACTGTGCGCTGGCCCAAGGCAGTGCCGCCAGGGATCTCCGCCGCCGGTTGTTTCATGCGCGTCGAGAATATGCATCACAATGTCGTCCTGTTCGAAATGCCCGAGGATTTTGATCGATCGGGTCTCGACACATCGGATTCGGCCAAGCGCAAAATCGGTGGACTGCATCACGTTGCCTTCGAGTTCGGTGAGCGTGAAGATTGGCTGAACGCGATCGATCATGTGCGCGCTTGTGGCGTTGAACTCGTCGCGGGTCCTTATGTCCACGGTCATGAATCGCGCGAGGAGAAGGGGTTCACCGGCGGCAGCGGTAGCCACTCATTCTATTTTTGCGATCCCGATGGCAACCGCATCGAGTTCTATTGCTGGATGATGAACGTCTCCAAGAAGAGCATCGCGGCACCGGAGCCTGATTTGTAGGGCGCTGGCGAATTGCTTCCGAGTTAAGACGGCATGTCTTGGGGTAAGAGCTATGGTTGGCAAAGAGATCCACAATATCCCCATCGAAGGTGACTGCACCGACAAGTTCGCACCGGTACGCGAGGCTCTGGCGGAGAATTTCGCCAGTCGCGACGAAATCGGCAGCGCCGTTTGCGTCTACTATCGGGGTGAAAAGGTCGTCGATATCTGGGGCGGGCACATGGACGCGGCGCGCTCTCGTCCGTGGCGCGCCGATACAATGTGCATGATGTATTCGATTGCCAAATCGATCTGTGCGCTCTCGGTGCACATGCTCGCCGAGCGCGGCCAAATCGATCTGGAGGCACCGGTGGCGACCTATTGGCCGGAGTTTGCCCAGGCCGGCAAGGAGGAGATCAAAGTCCGCTACGTCCTGTCGCATTGGTGCGGCGTCTGGCGCAATGAGGGGGCGGCGCCCGGCGACATGTATAACTGGGAAGCGATGGTTCGCGTCATCGAGCGCCAGGAGCCGGCCTGGCCGGTGGAAGTCAAGGGCGCCTACAACACCGTCAACATAGGTTTTATCCTCGGCGAGATCGTCCGCCGGGTGACAGCTCAGCGCATTCAGGACTTCATTCAGGATCAAATCTGCCGTCCGCTCGGCGTGGAATATTATGTGGGCGTGCCTGAAAGTGAGCTGCACCGTTGCGCGGATCTGGTGGCCAATCCAGCCGATGCCGTCCACGCAGGGACACGCAAAGGGAAGACGGCTGTTGCGAGCGCCTGGCGCGCATTTCCCACCAATTACGGAACCGATGACCAGAACACGCCGCAATTCCGGACAAACGGCGTGCCGTCATTCGGCGGCCTCGGCGAGGCGCGGGCCATGGCCCGAATTTACGCCGCCTTGGCTGAGGGTGGAGAATTAGACGGCGTCAGGCTTCTTTCGCCTGACGCGATTGCGCGGGCAACCAAGACCCAATGGTCGGACATGCATGAGGGGGTGTTCGACCGACCGATGGCAATGGCGCTGGGGTTCATGAAAACGCCACCCGACGGCATGAAGCTGTTCGGATCGAGTACTGACGCATTCGGGCATCTGGGTTCCGGCGGAGCGCGGGCGCTTGCCGTGCCATCCAAGCAATTGGCGCTATGCTTTGTCTCCAATTACCAAAGTGAACGGCGCAGTATCGGCGTGCGAACCGAAGCGATTGTCGACGCCGCCGGCTTATGCGTTGACTGAATGCGGGGAGCTATCCGTAACTTTTGACCTCGTTGCCACCGAGCTTATTTAGTACAATGGAAACCGATGTGGTTTGCCGCTGTTTCATGATGATCGCTTTTTCAATTTGACGGGACCATGCATCGCCATGCCGATTAGTATCGCACTGCTTGTTGGAACGTCGATCGCCTGGGCATCGGGATATCTTTTTATCCGCGAAGTCGACAGCGCGCTGCCGCCGGTCGCCTCGGCCGCATTCATGGCGGCGGTCGCTTCGGTGGTCATGATCGCGGCGGTGCTTATATCGCGCCGGCCATTGCTGCAGCCGCTGCGCACACGCGCCTGGCTACCGCTGGTCATGGCCTTTAGCGCGGTCGCGATCCCCAACATATCGGTTATCCAGGCGGAGCTGACGATTCAGGCCGAACTGGCCGCGGTACTTGGGACGACGGTGCCGATTCTTACTTTTCTCCTGACGACTTTCGTGACCCGGCAGACCGCTTTCTCGGCCGTGCGCCTCCTCGGCGTCGTCATCGCCGTCACCGGACTGATCGTATTCGTCGGCTGGCAGAACCTGCTCAAAAACGATATCGAAGTAATCGGCATGGTGACCATGATGTCGGGCGGTGCGGTGTTTGCCGTAAACGGAATTGCTCTTGGCTCGCTCAGCGATGAAATCGACAAATACGCGCTCGCCGCCTGGACGATGGTTTTTGCGGCAATAGCGCTCCAGGGTTTTTCGTTCTTCATGGAAGGCGCGCCGTCATGGCCGAAGCCGGACATCCTCATGTCGCTGATCGGCGAAGGCGCCATTGGAATGGGGCTCGCCTATCTCGGCTACTTCGCGCTGGTGGCGCGGGCCGGCGCCGATTTCGGTTCGCTCTACGCTTTCCTGGTGCCTCCCTTCGGCGTCATCGCCGCGATCATCGTGTTCGGCAGGGAGCTGACATTGGCCCATGTCGTCGGCGTAGCGATCGTTCTATTTGGCTTGATGCTGATTGTGCGCCGGACGGCAAAGCCGGCGCCTCGTTGACAGACGGGCTCTTGCCGACCGATCCATCGCGCCCGGCGCCGGCCCGGCGTCAAGTCTCCTATTTGTCGCTTGGTGGCCAGCCGGTTTTCGGGCGCACGGATTTGTACCAATCGAGGATCTGCTCGCCATTCCACACAAGTGTGTCGGGCCGGTTGCAGACGTGTTCGAGGATGCGGCGGATGTGTTTGGCGCGATGCGGCACGCCCATAATGTATGGGTGCAACGTGAAGCACATGACGCGCGACGAGCCGTCGCTGGCGTCCTCGATCAACTGCTCGAACTGGTCGATCGCGCGCTCGGAATACTCGGCTGCGCGGTGGCCCTGGATCAAGAGCATTGATAGATCGTTGAGCTCCTGCGTGTAAGGTATGTTGAAGAGCGTACCGTGCTTGGTGCGCAAATCTACCGGTTGATCGTCGAGTACCCAGTCGGCAACATATTCGAAGCCGGCCTCCTTGAGCCAGTCGACAGTGTCATGGGTTTCGGCGAGCGCCGGGCCCATCCAACCCTTCGGCGGCCGACCGGCGGCCTTTGTCAAGCGCTCGTAGCAACGGAAAATCATATCGCGTTGATCATCAACCGCCGGTAATGCGCGCTGGATCCAACCATGGCCGACCAGGTCCCAGCCGGATTTCAAGCTCTGTTCTACGATCTGCGGATAGACGTCGCAGACAGTGGCGTTGAGCATCAGCGAGCCGGCGACGCCGAACTCATCGAAGATTTTCTTGAGCCGCCAGAAAGCCACCCGCTGGCCGTATTCGTGCCATGCCCAATTGGCGATGTCGGGGACCGACTTGGCGGCGCCTCCTGGCGGGTTGACGACGGTACGCGGCATCGGTGCGTCAATCACCCAATTCTCAACATTGATGCACGGCCAGACGACCAATTTGGCGCCGCCGGGCAAGGGTAGCGGAGCACGCTCGTTGATTGGTGAATAGTCGATGCGGTCGGTCGGCCAGTCGAGCTTCATCGGGCTCATCCTTCAGTTCGGATAATCTGGGGCCGCAGGTTATCTGGGCGGCCGGGCTACGGCAATTCGGCAGAGCGTTGCGTCGGTCCAAATCATTTCAGTACGCATTGATCGCCAAAGCAGGCGTCTTGAGCGCGACAGTATTTTGACAGCGCTTTATCGCGTGGTTCGTGGTAATCGGCTTGGCGTCGTCCTGACCGCTTGATCCTGACGGTCTTGCTACGGAGATTGTCCGCGGCTTGCCGGATTTTTGCCAACCTCCCATAAGGTCTTTGAGTGACAATACAATGAACGATTTGACTCCCCACCAACAAGGGTTGCTGATGACGGTCGTAGGTGTCCTTGTCCTGACACCCGATGCATTGCTCGTGCGCCTAGTCGAAACGGATCATTGGACCTTGCTGTTTTGGCGCGGTGTATTCTCGGCAATCGTCTTTTTTTCGCTGACGTCATTCATCGTTAGAAAAAGCCCAATCAAAATCCTTGGCGACCTTATGAAAGACGGGCTGTTTTGTGCCCTGTTGTTTGGCGCGAGTAATATTTGTTTCGTTGTTTCCATTACCCACACGGCGGCCGCCAACACGCTTGTTATTCTGGCCTCGATGCCATTCATCGCGGCGGTGCTGACCGTCATTCTCATGCGTCGGAACCTGCCGCTGAGAACTTGGGCGGCGATTTTCCTGGCCATGGCGGGGATCGTCATAGTGTTTTGGGGGCGCTTTGGTGGAGGAAACATATTCGGCGACGTCGTCGGCTTGTTCGGTGCTTTGTTTATGGCGGCGACGTTGGTGTCGTTGAGCTTCAATCCGAAGATCAATGCACTTGCCGCAATTGGCATCGGCTCGATAATGGCCTCTGTATTTTCTTTGTTTATGGGGGCCGCGCCCGTCGAAGCGACGGCAAGCGATTTTTTCTATATTGGACTTGATGGTGGGATCGTGATTCCCGTGGCGTTCGGGCTGATCACCTATGGACCAAAGCTGATCTCCGCACCGGAGGTCAGTCTCATCATGTTGCTCGAAACGGTTTTGGGGCCTTATTGGGTTTGGCTGGTGCTGAGTGAAGTACCACCGCAGCAGACCTTTATTGGCGGTGCTGTTGTTATATCGGCCATCCTGGCGAATATATGGCTGGGGCTGCGATCCGATCGAGCCCGCGCGCCGGCTTGACGCGCGTCCGATATTCCAAGCAATCGGGCGGATTGAAAAGGGCGCCAAGCCGGCTATTGCTTGGCGCCCATTAGTTCTAGCAATAGAGCGATCGCGTTAGCGAAGGCTCAGGCCGGCTTTTGGCTTAGCCTGTGCGCTCGAGAATATGCAGGCCGAGACCCCAGCGATCCGACAAGTAGATGAGGTCGGTCTCGCGGTCGACAAACACGTCATTGCTCTGGGGGCAGCCGCGCTGGGCGTTGCCTGCCGGCATATAGTGACCGACTTCCTTCGGGTTGAAGGGATTTGACCAATCGACAAGCCTTAGCCCTGCGTTGAACCAACAGACATAAAGCAGATCGTCCTTGGTCATGCCGTGCCACAGATTGTGGGCGCCATAACGAGAGCCGGTCTTGCTCCATTTCTCGTCGACCGGACGCATGGTCATTGGATCAATGTCATGCGGCATATAGGTCGATGCGACCAGGGGGTTATTGATGTTGCGCATGTCGTAGAAGGTGATATGCGCTGGTGGATGGGCGTTGTTGACCGTCACGGTTTCCTGGGCAACGATTCCGAATTCCGAACCTTCCGGCACCATGAAAGTATGATACGCGCCGGCCCAACCATGCGTCTCGTGTGGGCTGTTGCGCCACATCAATTTCGGATTGGTCGGATCTTTGAGGTCGATCATCGAAATGCCGCCATCCCACCAGGTCGACAAAAGATTGTCGCCATAGGGGTGTGACTCATGGCATTCGACGCTTCTCAGTGACGGGTCCCAGCTCTTGGTTTCGCCGTCCTTCTGCCCTTCAAGCCACAGCTCGCCAATCGGCTGAGGGTTTGACGGATCCTTCATGTCGTGGATGAGCACGATACGACCCGCGCAGCCGTCCTTGAAACCGGACGAGTACATGAGCTTGCGGCGCGGATCGTATATCGGCCGATGGATTCCGTAGCCGTCAACCTCGGCGTAGCGAATGAGCTTCGGATTGGTCGGGTCGCTGCTATCGAGCACCCGCAAGCCACCGATCGCATCAGGGTATTTTTCCTTCATGCCCGGCCGAAGCTCGGAATTGGTAATCATGATGTCGTCGGTGACCTGCAAAATTTTGTGCGTTCTTGCAGCTTCGCCATCGGCGATCTGGTTGATTACCTTTGGTTGTTTTGGATTTTTGACATCAAGGACGGTAATCCCGTCATTGCCGTTGACGCCCGAGGCGGCGACATAGCAAATCCCGTTCGATACCCGGATCTGGAACGCATCGCCCCAGCCATTGAGGTCGCTATGGCCAACAAGGCGGAGGTTTTTTGCGGATTCTTTCCATGGCTCTTTAAGCGCGAATTCAGCCTTGGCATATTGTTCCGGTCCACTGACCGGGTTCGGATCATAATAGGGGCGTGACACGGTTGTCGTCCTTTCTTGCTGGGGCGTTTGTTATTTCTGCGAGGCGTGCCGCACCAATTCTATCCGTCAATCGCGAAGACTGACTGACAAATAATTTCGGCGTTACCACCGCGATCGACGCGAGGCTTGAAAAAAATGTGATGGTCGATGGCTAGGCTATCGACGAGAATTTTCCCTGACGCATGATCATTTATCCGGGAGCCCCCAGATGGCCCCCAAAACCAAGATAGATTTTGTCGTATTTTGGATGGTGCCGCAAGGTATAGGTGGAGGAGCTGGTTCGTCATCGCCGCAAGCAAAAACTCCTGGCGGCTGATCTGAGCAAATATTATTCACAGATCGCTTCGTTCACCCAGATGGCAATTTGTCCCCAAAGGTCAATTGACGCGTTTATATCAAACTCACCGGCGATGGTGATTTCTCCGGCGCACTCGATTGGCTCATAACTACCGACATCGGCTTCGCCGCATGAATCGACAATATTATAAGTATAAACGCCGTTGCTATCGATGCCGTAAGATTCGTCGATCCGGCCACGAATGATGAGCCGCTCGCCATCGTCGAGTTCCGCCATTCGGTCGTCGATATCGCATATCGGTTCGCTATGAGCCGAAGCGGTGAGGCCGATCAATATCACCGCGCCGAATATGATCCTGTGATAATCGTGATCGTTTCTCATTGACCAATTTTCCCATTGGTAGTAATTGCCGCCGCCCAACTTATGACGCGACCTAAGACAACCATCGCCGTGGCCGCAGATGCGCGCCTAATTTGGATTGTCGGAGACGCCCGCCCGACCGCCGAGTACAGCCGAAGTCTATCGGGGAAATAACCATCAAGCCAGAGGTTGGCGCAGTCGGCACCGTCTGATTGGCGCGCTCAATGCTGGCGCAATAGTGTATGCTGGCAAGAACCAAGGAAGGACATCGCCATGTTGAAAAGTGTTATTGCCGCTATCGCCTTCGCCGTTACGATGATCGCGCCCCTGACTTCGGTTTCGGCCCAGATGCCGGATATTCAGCCGGTAGCTCTCACCAATGACACCGCCAGCAGTGCGCTTGACGCGATGCCGGCTATTTTCGCCGTTGCCCAGAACTACGATGGCCAGGGCGTCGGAGGCGATATGGGTTCGCTGGTTGCAGGTTTCTCCGGTCTTGGAAGCTACGCCGATGCGCAGGCCCAGCTTGGCACCGCCGTTGGCGCCTATGGATTTGATAGCTATACAGACTGGCTCGCGACAATTCAGACGATAATGTCGACCTATGCCTATATTCAGTCGGCTGGCGCGTTGCAGCAGATGGGGCCGGCAATGGATGCCGCGATGCAGCAGGTCTTGAACAACCCCAGTATTCCGCAAGCGCAAAAGGATGCGATCATCGCTCAGATGGGCGCCGCCAACACTGCTCAGGCACAGGCGCAGGCCAATGCGCCATCGGAAGAAAATCAGGCAGTTGTCATTGCCCTGATGCCGCTCGTCGAGGGAACCATCCAGACGATGCAGACAATGCAGTAACAATTCTTGAGCGACGGCTCGGCAAAACCATCGACTTAACCTGTTGTTAACCATGTTCCCGCGAAGATCGGCCCCGTAAATTTCGAAACGGCGGCGCCTGTCACGAGGGCCGGCCCGCCCGTGAAGAGGTGCTTTGGCCGATGCAAACTATCCAGCTGGTTTCGAACTCCGTTTCGGCAAGGCCGCTCGGAGTGATTATCCGCGAAGAAATTGAGCTGCTTCGCGGCGGGGAGGCGACCACGGAGCAGCGATCGGAGATTCGTCGCCTTGAGGCGATGGCGGACCGTGTGCGCGAAATAGACGCGCTCGGCGAGCGAATCTTGGCGGCGGTCATTGCCAGCCCGACCCCTGATATCGCCGCCGCGGTGCAAACTGCACAATTGCGTGGCCCGATCAGTGCAACGGAGAATCGTTTGGCGGCGGCCGCGCCGGCCAAACGTCGACCGCGCGCCGCACGCAAGCCCGAAAAACAGGTCGCCAATTCTTAAGTGCCGTTTTTTTGAAACCCAGTAACGTTTGACTGGGTTTCCATGGTCGCTGGCGGGTGTGGGCTATTTCGGCGCGATCTCCCAATCGACCGTGGCGTTGACAGAGACCGCCAATTCGCCACCCATCACTGGAACCGCTCTAGCCGAGAGCGCCATCGCCTCGTGCGGCCGGCCGCGTCCGCCTTCATTGGCGTTAACCCTGAGGATGCGGACCAAACGCACGCCGGCGGCCTCGGCCATCAATTCCGCCATCCTTCTCGCCTCGACAATCGCCGAGACGGTCGCTTTATCGGAAAGCGCTTGACGGTCCTCGATATCGAAACTGATCGAGGCTGCCTGGTTGGCGCCGGCACTGACCGCGCTGTCGAGAACCGAACCGGCAGCGGACAGATCGCGTACGACGATGCGCAACTGGTTGGAAACCTGGTAGGCGACGATCTTCGGTTCCTGCGCCAATTCGCCTCTCTCGGGACGGGGGGCCTGGGAATAGATTGGGCCAATCGAAAAGCCGGACGTGGCAATGTCCTTGTCGGAAACGCTCTCGGCGCGGATCGTGGCGATGACCCTGTTCATGTCGGCATTGTTGGCGTCGAGCGCGGCGCGGGCGGTATTGGCCCGGCTGAGGACGCCGAGGGTGAGGATGGCGATATCGGGGGCGGCATTCTCGACGCCCTGGCCACTGGCCGACAAGGTCGGCGGGCCATCATCGGCCAGAACCGGGAGGGCGAGGGCGATTAGAATCGCGATGGCGGCGAATGGGGTCTTCACTTGCGTATCTCCTTATTCATCAAATCGGCTCGCCGGCAACGTTGCCGGCTAATCAGGCGGGATTGGGGCGCCACGATTTGCCGAGCCAAGCGAATAATGTATATCCGGTCTCGTTGAAATTTCCGGGCCTGTAGCTCAATTGGTTAGAGCCGGTCGCTCATAACGATCTGGTTGCAGGTTCGAGTCCTGCCGGGCCCACCATTCATTTCAATAACTTAGCTGACTTTATCACGTCGAATGCTAGCGGCTGCCAACGAAACAACCAACGCTTCAGCCCTCGGTTTCCTGTAGGCGGCTATTGCTCCCTGCATATAATCGGGGTGGTGGTGGCCGTATACTCGGCGAAGCGTTTCTTCGTTCATTCCTAGAAAGCCGGCTGCTTCCCAAATTGGTGCGCCGTTCTGCATTAGCCATGTAGCGGCAGTATGGCGAAGGGTGTGCGGCGAGGCGTGATCGATACCAGCCTTGGCGACCGCAGACGCGAACGCCGTCTTCACCGACTTTACCGGTTGACCGTTGAACTCAACGAAATGCTCTTTCGCTATACCAAGCCGATGCCATCTACGAAGATGCGCAAGGAGTTGCGGTGGTATCGGGACGGGCGTCTGTCGCTTCTTAGTCGTCTTCTTGCCTTGTGCAAGCCTATAGAAGATCCCACGGTCGAGATCGACGAACGAGCGCCCTTCTTCGCGGGAGGGCGCGGCGGTCGCGATGGCACCAGCTCGCGTGCCGGTGTAAAGCCCGATCAGAATGAAACGGGCAAGGTGGCGTAGGGGACGCTGTCGGTCTCAGCCGGATGGCGGGCGACATGCTCGCCGACACGCGCACTGGCAAGAATGGGCGACACGCGCTGGTCGGGTTGCTGCGACAGTCGGTGTTCGGCCGGCTCGCCGGCTACGAAG
>Ga0315339_1002266_pt1 | contig 14875 bp, 14 predicted proteins | sample ASW17metaG_FD_204514 | JGI IMG/M metagenome (GOLD analysis project Ga0315339, IMG submission 204514) | Ammonia-oxidizing marine archaeal communities from Pacific Ocean, United States - ASW #17 | ecosystem: Environmental > Aquatic > Marine > Oceanic | place: USA: California | collected 2016-12-05
ACTCAAAAAGCGCGACGCCGCTGGTGGGGCAATTTCAGCCGGGCTACGCCCGCCTTCCGTCAGCCAACCAGCAGCGCACTCTCACCTTGATTGTCGCTGGATCCTCACCTTGATTGTCGCCCCACACCATGTTTCGTAGGGCGAGTGTGGGACTATCGGTATTTATAGTGGTTCTGCTGGCGATCGGCTTAGGATTCTTCGTCTACTTGCGCTCATCGTTACCGCAAATGAACGGGTCGATAACGCTGGCCGGGTTGAGCAATCCTGTAGAGATCATTCGCGATTCCAACGCCGTTCCTCATATTATTTCTGAGACGGTCGATGACGCCTATTTCGCGCTCGGTTTTGTGCATGCTCAGGACCGCCTTTGGCAGATGGAGTTCATGCGCCGGCTCGGTGCCGGCAGACTTGCTGAAGTGCTCGGTGAATCAGCACTGGATACCGACCGATACATCCGAACGCTCGGGCTTTACCGTCTCGCCGAAGACATTTACCGCAACACCTCGCCTGAGGTGCGCGGCGGTTTGGAGTCTTACGCCGCAGGTGTCAATGCGTGGCTGTCGACGCGACGAGGCGCGCTGCCACCCGAATTTATCCTGTTGCGCTTCGAACCCGAGCAATGGCGACCGGCGGATACGCTGGTATGGAACCGGTTGATGGCGTTGCGTCTGGGGCGCAACCGTAAGAACGAGACTCTGCGCGCGCGTATAGCCAAGGAACTGGAAACAAAAGGTCTAAGTGCTGGACTGCTCGATCAGCTCTGGCCAGATGATCCCCCGGGCGCCCCGGCAACGCTGGCCGATGTATCGCTTCCAATACGCTCTGCTCCAGATGGTTTATGGGACGCCTTCGAGGCCGACATTACGGACGACAGCGGATCCAACGGCTGGGTCGTGCACGGCCGACATACGAAGACAGGCAGGCCGATACTCGCCAACGATCCTCATCTGAGCTTCGATGCGCCGATTCTATGGTATCTGGCCCGGATTGAAGCACCGGGACTGACACTTACTGGCGTCACTGTGCCTGGTGTACCTGTCACCATCCTGGGTCACAACGGGGCTGTCGCCTGGGGAATAACCAACGGGGGCGCGGACGTTGAAGATACTTTCATCGAAACTCTCGATCCAGACGATCCAGAGAAGTATCTGAGCCCGGAAGGCTCGTTACCCTTTGTCACGAGACAGGAAATCATCCGGGTCAAGGATGCTGAAAGCGTCACCATAAATATTCGTGAGACCGGTCACGGTCCAGTTGTCTCTGACGTGACTAAGCAGGCCGCTCAGATGGTCGATGCCGGTCACGTTGTCGTCCTGGCAACACCGGCATTGCGATCCGACGATCGCACCATCGAGGCCATTTTCTCTATTAATCGGGCGCGGAACTGGGAGGATTTTCGTACCGCTGTTGCCAACTTTCACACCCCGCAAGCGAATTTGTTTTTTGCGAGTTCGGATGGCGATATCGGATTCGTTTCAGCCGGCCGGATTCCCATTCGCAAAACGGGTGACGGCCGCATGCCCGTCATGGGCGCCGACGGTCGTCATGACTGGATGGGCTTTATTCCGGTGGAGGATTATCCTGCCGTGCACAATCCTGCCTCGGGACGCATCGTCAATGCCAACAACCGGATTGCCGGTGACGACTATCCCTACCTGCTGACCCGGGACTGGGTGTTGCCCTATCGCGCTGAGCGCATCGTCGAGGTTCTTGATAAGCAAGGGATGCACGGTCTTGCAGAAAGTCAGGACCTACAGCTCGACATACTGTCCACGGCGGCGCGCCAAGTGTTGCCGTTGATGTTGGGTGTGAAGCCCTTCGACGAGCGCTCTCGAAAGGCGTTGCGGCTGCTTGCAGCCTGGGATTTCGAAATGCAACGCGGGAGCCCCGAGCCACTGATCTACGCGGTGTGGCTGCGCCATCTCGTCATCGCCTTGGTTGGCGATGAACTAGGCAAGACCCTGACGCCCGAGTATCTTGCACTGATTTTCGGGCCGACCCCGTGGTTCGTTGAAACCGTTCTGACCAATTATCAAAACTGGTGCAACAATATCGCTACTCCGTCGGCTGAATCCTGCGACAAGCCTCTGGCTCTGGCCCTCGACCATGCCCTAGATGAACTCTCAACCGCGCTCGGTCGCGATGTGGACAAGTGGCGGTGGGGTGCGCTGCATCGGGCGACCTTCACTCACAGGGTGCTGACCAAAGTGCCGGTAGTAAGAAGGTGGGCCGATCTCAGTATCGAGTCAGACGGCGGCAATCACACGATTAACCGTGGCGCGTTCGCAAGGGAAAAGACGGCCGATCCGCTCAGCCACACGGATGGCTCCGGATATCGCGGCGTCTACGATCTTTCAAATCTGGACAATAGTGTTTTCATGATTGCCACGGGGCAGTCGGGCAATGTTCTTTCTCCTCACTATGACGACCTGCTTCGTCGCTGGCGCGATGGTCAGTACATCCGCATCACCGCAAGTCGCGATGACGCACAAAAATCCGCTATCGGAACGCTGCGCCTTGTCCCCGCCGGTGTGAATGAAGCGCCGAAGGAAAGTAGCTCCTCCTCCTAGAACGGGAATGCCCGTCAGTTTGCAGCGGGCACTGGGACCGTTTTTCCCGATGCTTTGGTCGCGCCAAGCCTGGGCATAGGCGCCACCGACAGCCGCGACTACGTCGAAATAGCCAAGGACACGTACCGCTTTTTCACCGACGCTATTCAGCGGCTGAATCGATAGGTTTGAGTTCGCCGAGCGCCGCCGCAGTCTCGAGCGCCTTCAGATTTCTCTGATCCATCATAAGCGCGCCATTGTGGATCTGGCGGTCGATTTCGACGACTGCGGCATTGTAGGGCGTGGCGATACCAAGCCGCGTGCCCTCGCGAACGACTAGGCCGTTAATCATATTGATCTCGCTCAGCCGGCCCTTGATGTGATCGTGGATAGCGTGATTGCGGCCGTTGGGGCCGATCTCCCTGCACATCTGGCGCATGACCGCGAGCGCCGCGTCGAGGCCCGATCCCGCCATCTCCTGCGCGGTCAAGCCGAACAGCGTTTCGATGCGATAGCCGAGCGCCGCACCAACGGTGAAAGATTCGTGGCCGACCTGGGCTGAGAATTCAATCATGCCGGGCACCTCAAGCGCCTGCTGATTGGGGATGCCAAGCGCGCTGAACGGGGTGGTCATCGAGTTGGCGACGAGCTTTGTCCATTTGGCGCCAAGAATGTTGTCGCTTATCTCGGCGCGACCAACGTGGGAGAGGATCACGCTGATCTCGTCAAGCCGTGGCGTCATCGTGCCGTCGAGTTCGCCAATCCAGAACCAGGTGTTGGAATGCGATGTGTTGCGCTTTGCAGCGCCTGGTGTGAATACCTCACCGGATAGCTCTACCACGCAGCCAATTGTCCGCTCTGGTCCGACCATCGCCGCATTCGCCGCATCGTTCATGCCGTTCTGGACGCCGACCAGAACGCCGTCACTTTCCAGATAAGGATTGATGAGCGCCGCCAACCAGCATGTGTCGTAGGATTTTACGGTGAGAAGCACGATATCGAATTTTGCATTCAGCGATGCGAATTCGCACAGATGATGGGCACGTACACGCGTGACGCTTTCTTCGCCAGCGAGCGTAACGCGAATACCGTTCGCCTTCATCGCCTCGACGTGTTGTGGCCATTGGTCGAAGATCGCAACATCAAGCCCGGCACGGGTCAACGCGGCTCCGATATTTCCGCCCATGGCGCCGGCGCCAACAACCGCTATCTTTCTGTCCATGTCTTTACCTCGGCGCCTGGGGAGGGCTTAGCCACCCCAGTTAATTGACGAGCAGACTATTGCGCCAACGGGTTCGGGCCATCGTCCGGTGCATCGATCTCAAAAGCGTTGGTCCCCATACAGGTTGTCGAAAAATTACCGGTTGTAGCGATCAACGCAACAAGATCTTCCAGCCCCATTGTTTTTTCCGCTGCGGCGTAGGTTTCATCGCTAAGCCCCTTGTTTGCGAGAAGCTCGTTCGGCACGACAAAGCACATTCGCTCGCGCGGGTCAGCGAGATCCGGTGTCTGGCGGGCATTGATCGCGTCGATCGTCGCTTGCGCAACGCCGGCATCAAGCGCGCCGCGAGCCTGCGCATACCACGGATATTTCGAGTTCCAGTATCGGGCAACGACGAGGTTGACGATCTGACCTTCGCGGGCCGATAGCGGTCCGGAACGCAGGCAGGTTCTGAGATTCTGGGCGGCTTCAAAAAGCTTTGGCAAGCGGATATAGGCGTAATACGGCCCGCCAACCACGCCGCCGGAATTCTTGGCCGCGTCGTAAACACGTGCTTGCTCTTTGTTCATATTCGCGCGCTCGACAATCGCTATTCGTGTCATACGGTCTGTCCCCCTGTTTGAATGTCACTGGTAAGATTAAGATTAGCAGTGACCACTAGATTCGACCAAGCGGCTGTAATCGATGCGATCTCTCAGCCAAGCTGGCGACGATAGAGTGCGATCAGCCGCTCCCAATGTTGTTCAGCCGCCGGCCGGTCGTAGATCTTGCGCTGCGGGAAAGCGAAGCCGTGATGGACACCGGGGTAGAGTTCGAGTTCTCCCGGACTGCCGGCGCGCTCGAACAACCCGCGAAGTTCCTCGACCATCGGCAAGGGCGCGAGATCGTCAAATTCGGCGCAGGCGATGTAGAGTTCGCCCTTGCCCTTGCCGAGCGACAGATGCGGACTTTCTTCCGCGTCACTGACCAGCCAGGTACCGTAGAACGACGCGGCGGCGGCAACGCGATTTGGAAAACGGGCGGCGGCGGCAAGCGCGTAAGGACCACTCATGCAATAGCCGTGAATGCCGATCGGCCCATCCTTGGCACTGTCCTCGCCTTCGATGAAAGCGAGCATGCTGCCGATATCTCTCATCACCGGCGGGATGGTCATCTTGGTGCGAATGGCGCGCATGCTTTGATGCTCGGCGCTGCCCTTCTCGAGCACCTGCGGCCCGAACATTGTGTCGCGTCCGGCACGATAATACAGATTGGGAAGCATCACATAATAGCCGACCGAAGCAAGCCGCCGCGCCATGTCGCGCAGCTCTTCGCGGATACCCGGGGCGTCCATGAAAAAAAGAACAGCGGGATGCGCGCCGCGTTCCGGCCGGCATATGAAGGTCTCCATCGCACCGTCTTCAGTTGTGATATCTAATGTCTGCTCGATCATGATTGGTCCTCCCCGACGCAACCAAACTACTTGATCCAGATGCGCCGGGCTATGGACACCTAAGTCATGCCGGTTGTCGTTGAATTCCGGCCAAACGGTGGTTCGATGTTTACGAGGGGGAGACCGCCAAGCGGAATGGGGTATGCTGGCGCTCGGACATTAAAGTCACAGGAGGCTTGAACGATGAAAATCGACGGCGCGTGCCATTGCGGCGAAATTACCTATGAGGCCGAAATCGATCCTGAGGGCTCGCGTATATGCCACTGTACCGATTGCCAGACCATGGGCGGATCGGCCTTTCGTATGGTGGTGCCCACCCGCGATGGCGGTATCAAGTTCACATCCAACGAACCGAAGATCTACATCAAGATCGGTGAGAGCGGAAATCGTCGAGCCCAGGCGTTTTGCCCGAATTGCGGTACGCATATCTATGCCACCTCGGTCGGTGAAGGCCCGAAAGTTTATAACATACGTACCAGCACCGTACGCCAGCGCGAAGAGCTTCCGCCCAAGATGCAAATCTGGCACCGTTCCGCCAAGCCGTGGTTGTCGGATCTGGATTCGATTCCCTGGATGGAAAAACAATAGGTTGGATCGCTCAGTCTCATGCACAACCCGAAACCGGAAATTCTCGTCGATCCCGACTGGCTGCAAACGCGTCTCGGCGATCCGCAAGTTCGTATCTTCGATTGCACGATGGTCCGTATTCCTCAGCCGAGCGGTGCTTCAACCTGGGAGAACGGCAAGGAGAATTGGCGCGAGTGTCATATCCCGGGCGCCGGCTTTCTCAACATGGTCGAGGAGCTGTCCGCACCAAGCGGAAGCGTCCCTTATGGCCTACCCGAACCGGAGACGGTAGCCGCGCTTCTGTCGTCGCGTGGTGTTGCCAGCAACGCGACAATTGTTCTTTACGGCGATGGAGGTCAATCGGTCGTGCACCGCGTGTGGTGGGTGCTGACCGCGTCCGGCGTCGTCGACGTACGTGTGCTCGACGGCGGCTGGCAACGCTGGCGCGACGAAGACCGCCCGGTAGAATCTGGTGAGCCTGCTGTACCAAGGACTGAGTTTTCCGGCACACCGCGACCGGAGATTTTGATCGAGCGCGGCGAAGTCGCCGATGCCATCGGCAATCCGACAATTAGCCTCGTCCATTCGCTGACTTTCGAGCAGTTCTGCGGTATTGGCGGTCAGGTCTATGGCCGGGCCGGGCGGATACCTGGCAGTGTCAGCGTTCCAGCATCGAGTCTAATTGATGCTGGCACCATGCGCTTTCATCCGCCGTGGAAATTGGCGGAGATTTTTTCCGAAGCCGGTCTCGATGAAGCCGACACGATCATTCCTTATTGCGGCGGTGGAATTGCCGCGAGCACGGTCTTCTTTGCGCTTGCTTTCGTCGGCTACGACAATGTCCGTCTTTACGATGGTTCGCTTATCGATTGGGCGTCGGATCCGTCGCTGCCGATGATGACCGACGCGACCGCCTAATCAACTTCCTGACTTTGGCGCCGCAAGACTCGAATGGGCGGGTTAGTTTCAACTAAGAGACGCTCATCGTGACCATGCCGTCAGTACGCGGGACAATGCCGGAGGGGAAGAAACATTATGGAATTCGGTATCTTCAACCTGATGAACCGGCGTCACCAGTCGCAGGATCCAGCGACGATGATCCGCCAAACTGTCGCGCAGGTTCAAGCCGCCGAACGCGCAGGATTTGCCGTCGCCTGGTTCACCGAGCATCATTTTACAAATTATTCAATTACGCCCTCACCCCTGATGATGGTTGGCCATGTTGCACCGCAGACGACGACGATAAAGCTTGGTACCGCGGTCGTTCTGCCGGCGCTCTATCAGCCGGCCCGGCTCCTCGGCGAGGTCGCCTTCGCCGACAATCTGACCGGTGGGCGGCTGATCCTCGGTCTTGGCGCAGGATACCAAGCCTATGAGTTGGCACGTTTCGGCATGAAGCTGGACGAAGCACGCGCCGTCACCGACGAGTGGACCGAACTACTGGCCAATGGTCTTGGCCAGGAAGCTTTCGAATATCAGGGGAAATACATTCAACTTCCTCACACAAGGTTCACCACGCTGCCTATGCAACGCCCGCGGCCGGAAATATGGATCGCCGGCAATAGCCGCGATTCGCAGCGCCGCGCAGCGCGCGGCGGCCACCCACTATTCGTCACCGGTTTTGGCCAGGATTCGGCGGCGCTCGCCAGCATTCGCGTCGAGGCACAGGCGGCGTTGACCGAGGAAGGGCGCGACCCGGGCTCCTTGCGTTTCGCGACGCTGCGCTATTGCTTTGTCACCGATGATGACCAAGAGGCGCTAGCCTTTGCCGAGAATGCGCGGTTCCAATTGCGCCTGTCAGGCTATCTGCGCCAAGGTCAGACTGAGCTCAACGATGCGTGGCTGCCGGAAGAGGGCTATGATGGCGAAATGTCTCCCGCCGACATCGTTGCCTGGAATCCGATCGGGGATGCACAGACGGTCGCCGAAAAACTGATCGAGGAAATTCAGAGCGTCGGTGCAAATCATATCGCGTTATACATGACCATAGGTGCAACCGATCACGCGCGAGTGCTGCGCTCAATCGAGAGGTTCGGCGCTGAGGTGATCCCGTTGATCGAACGCGAGGTCGGCCCGCTCTCCGGCGTTAATCTGCCGACCGCCAAATAGGACGGCTGCTTCGTTACTTACTCTCAGCGATCGTCATCCCAGTCGCGCCGCAAACGCTCGCCGATTAGGCAGTCGATGCGTTGGCCATCTTCCATCGCGGCGGGGATGATTCGCGCCGGTCTCCCGGCGATCTCAAGCACCAGCTTGCGCCGAATAGCCTCGCCGAACCGATTGATATTGTCGACGGTAATCATGAACGCTCCGGGGCCACCAATCACACAATCCTCATAATAGATATCAAGCAGCTCAGTTGGCAGCGAGCCGCCGGCACGGCCGACTACGATGGGAAGGCCATTGATAGTGATACCGCGCGCCAGAACCTGCGACCGCGCTTCAAGCACTGGCGGCCCACGATTGTTGGGGCCGTCGCCAGAAATATCGATAACCTGCCTGATCCCGTCATGGTCGCTCAGATCGAATTGGCGGGCGGCGAAGGTAAGGCCTTCAGAGATCGACGTGCCATGAAAATCATTGGTTGGTGCCGCCTGGAGCGTATCGGAAAACTGGTCCGCCGAGGCCGCGTCATCGATCACGGTCCACGGCACGACAACGGCCTGAAAGTCGGAACCGGCCCATTCGACATAGGTGACATTGATCCGCCCAATCATTCCTTTGCGGATCGCCTGAACCACGTCGCGATGACGGAACGCTTCGACGTAACCACCGCGCTGTGCGGTGCGTTCGCTTGTATCCATCGATCCCGAAATATCGACCGCCAGAACAAGCTCAAGATCAACTTCGATCGCTTGCGCTTCAAGTGCAACGGAGAACCAAAACAGAGCCGAAACCGTAACTTGAAAAAGCCGGTGCCTGCCCCAACTGAGTTTGCCAGCACTCATGTCGCATCTCCTTGGAGATCGGCGTCATCTCGATACCTAGAATTAGGCCGATAGCGCCTTTGGCGCAAACAATGCTTGGGCGGCCGCCATTCGGTTGGCTACAGCTGGAACAGCGCCGCTTGAACTGAGGAATATTGCATTGTTTTAGCGATCTTGGCGGCCGCGCGTGAACTCGCGACGTACCACGGCTAACCCGGCAAGGGCGATCAGTGTCATTCCGGCCAGCGCTGCCAATCCTGGAACGTCTCCCCAAACCACAAAACCCATAACCAGGCCCCATATGATAATCACATATCGAAAGGGCCCTACGAGAGATACTTCGCCAAGCCGCAGCGATATGACCGAAAAGTGATAGGCGCCGAACAAAAGTACGGCTGCGGTCGAGAGCAGGCCAAGCTCTGAGAGCTCCAGCGGCTCCCACTTGCCGGTTGTCAGCGACATCGCCGCTCCGAAAAACGTGACAGCCAACGCGCTCCAAAGCGTAATAATCAAAGAGGGGATATCCGACGCAATCCGGCGGGTTATCACGTCACGTCCCGCGACAAAGATCATCGCGCCCACGGCCAGAAACCCATAGAGATTATAGCCGCTCGCGTCTGGCTGCAGGACAAGAAGTACGCCCAGGAACCCGACTATGATTGCCGCCCACCGCGTGCCACCGGCGCGTTCCTTGAGAATGAAGACCGCCATAAGCGTCGCGGCGATTGGAGCGGCATTTATTATGGCCGTGGCGTCGGCGATACGCATGTTCGCCAGCGCGTGGGTAAACATCAATGTCGTGGCCGCATCGAATCCGCCACGGAAAAGGACAGGGGGAGAAAACATCCTTGGCCAGGAGCGAATGACGCCGGTGGCGGTGGCGGCGAGTGCGATGAGTAAAACGGTAATAAGGCTGCGGATGGCGATAATCTGCGGTACGGGCACCGTGTCTGAAGTCAGCTTCACGGCGGTATCGCCGAGCAGGTAGCAGAGCGTCGCGCCAATCATCGCGAAGACTGCTGTCAGGCTGTTTGTTTTCGTCGGGGTGCTCATTCGGCCCTGCAAGAAATTGTGGAAGCTCGGTATCCGGCCTCCATGTTCGTCGCCAAATGAGCATCCGATTGAGAGACTACATTCAAACGTGGCCCTGTTAGCACTGGCGCCTCGTCAAACAGCGACGCCGGCGAACCGCCACTTTACCTCGCGATTGACGGTAAGCTCCGGCAACTTGCCGGCGATGAGCGATAACATGTTCTCCTCTGACATTGTTGCGCAGCGGCGGCGCGCTTCGCTTGCTTGGCCAAGCCCGTGCGGCGTCCCGATGACATTCGGCATCGAAAGGAGCGGATTATCCTTGGCCGGCGGCTCGGTTTCGAAAACATCAAGCCCAGCACCGGCGATTTTGCCAGCCTCGAGCGCAGCAACCAAAGCCTTCTCATCAACGATTTTGCCGCGAGAAGTATTGATGAGATAGGCGGACGGCTTCATTTGGGCCAGTGTTTCCGCGTTGATCATGTGCCTCGTTTCGGGGGTCAGTAGCGGATGCAACGAGACGAAGTCGGATTGGGCAAGGAGCTCTTCGAGCGACACTAGTGGGGCGAGATCGGATTGCTCGACATATGGATCGTAGGCGATCGGCTTCATGCCATAGGCGCGCGCAAGCTTCGCAACGGTACTGCCGATACGGCCAAAGCCGATGAGACCAATTGTTTGACCGGCAAGTTCGCGTCCCTGGGTCGCTGAATTCGGGAGTGTGTTGGTTCGCGCAAGATTGACCCAGAAAAACAGGTTCTTGGCGAAAGCCGCGACCAGTAACATTGTCGACTCGGCCATAGTCACGGTGTTGCCCGGCGAGTTGGCCACCGCGATTCCGAGTTCGGTTGCCGTCACCAAATCGATCTTGTCGACACCAACACCGCTTGCAACGACGCCGCGAAGCTGGGGGGCGGCCTCCATCATCTCGCGGCCAACCGGGAATCCACGGGCATATACGACGTCGGCGCGGGCGACATCCCGGATAAGTTCAGGCCCGCTTTCGTGATGCGACAAAACGAGTTCGGCCGTGTCGACCAGAGTCGGCCAATGTTCCTCAATCCATCCCGGCTTGTAAAAACTGGCGCGCGTTAATAGGACAATCGGTTTCGTCATGCTGGTGCCCCTTCTTGCCGCCGTAGCGAAATTACTCATATGCCCGCCTTCGTCTTGATCGTAGTGTAGGCTTAGGCCGACGAACTCACTATCCCAATCCAATACAAAAAACGAGACAATTGGCGCTGATCACGAATTCCTTGCGTTTGATGACGGACAATTCAGAGGGAGGATGAGGCATGACAGAAAAAATTCGGCTGGGCCTGATTGGTGCCAGCGTTAAGGGTAGCTGGTCGTCCCGATCTCACCTGCCGGCGCTCATGGCGAGTTCGGATGTCGAACTAACCGCAGTTTGCACCACCAAGGCCGAAAGTGCGGAAGCCGCTCGTCAGGCGTTCGGTGCTCGATTGGCCTTCGACGATTACCACAAAATGGTCGCCTCGCCGGATATCGACGCGGTCGCGGTGGTCGTAAGGGTGCCGTCGCATTTTGCGCCAACCAAGGCGGCGCTGGAGGCGGGCAAACATGTTTATTGCGAATGGCCGCTTGGGCGAACCACCGAAGAGGGTCTGGAACTCGCCGAGCTGGCAAAGACCAATGGTCTTGTCACCGCAACCGGCCTGCAAGCCCGCGTCAGTCCTGCCATGATGTATATGAGGGAACAGGTCGAGGCTGGCTTCGTCGGTGAGGTGATGGCCGTCCATGTCAGCCTGATGCGTGAGGGCGTGTTGTCGCGGCCGTCGAACCGTACCTGGCAACGCGACGCCGAACTCGGTGCCAACACATTGACGATCGCCAATGGTCATACTCTGGACGCGATGCGCTTCGTTGCTGGCGACCTCTCTGACATGTCCGCCGTGGTTGCGACCAAAGCGACGCAATGGCTCGACACCGATAATGGGACGCAATTGGACGTTACGTCGCCCGACAATATTCTTATCAGTGGTCGCCTGACGAATGGCGCCGTCGCGTCAATCCATGTCGGCGCAGTTCCGTATGCCGGCAGCGGCTATCGCATGGAAGTTTACGGCCGTGACGGGACGTTGGTTGCGACGGCTGAGGATTCTCCGCAAATGAGCGAGGTTACCCTTCATGGGGCGAAGGGCAATAACTCACTTGAGCCCATGAGCGTGCCTGAGCGCTTGACGGTAGTGGCACAAGCAACGCCAGCTGGTGTCGCAACCAATGTCGGTCAAATGTACACATTATTCTCTCAGGCCATACGTAGCGGCGAAAGCCGCCAGCCGACATTTGAGACTGCCGTCGGTCTGCACCGAGTGATCGATGTGATCAAGCAAGCGTCAGATAGCGGTCGAGACATAACGTTGTAGTTTGGACCGGTGTTGTTAGGTCGCAGAGATTGAACGTCCCGGGTTCGAGGTTTTCAGCCCGGGCGGCGATTCACTCTTTTCGCGCCGACGTGCCGTCTGAAGCATGGCTGTCGTGCCGCGTCATGAACGCCAACAGGTGCTGTGCACATTCGTCGGGATAAAGCGTCAGAATAGCGTGCGACCGGGTTGGCAGATGGATCATGGTGAGATCGCGAATGGAGCGGGCAAGCAGTTCTTCCTGCTCGGAACTCGTCAACAGACCCGACGTCGGATAGAGGCCCAGAACCGGCGCGCTAATATCCGGCAGGAGGGCCTCGGCGCTGGCATGGCGCAGCAGCGTCCCGTACAGACCACACAGCACTTCGGCATCCGACTTGGCGATCTCGCCGACATACCAATCGCGCAGGCGCGGATCCGTCCCTTCCGGGAAAAAGTCCGGCGCACCGTATATTGCCTCTGCCCATTTGCGCGTGCCGAGCGTGCGCAGTGCCTGTTCGCGCGCGGGAAAGCCCGCAGCATAAACGTCCTGACTTTTCTCATTCTGGTAAACCGGTGAGGAAATGAGAGTCAGCGTGCGCAGGCGGTCCGGATGCTGCGCCGCCAGCGCCATGCCGATGATGCCGCCAAACGACTCCCCACAATAATGCACTCTGTCCAAGCCAAGCTCGTCAAGCACGGCGACTATGTCGCTGACGTAAGCGTCGAGCGTGTGCGGCGCGGCGGGATCAAAATCGACCGGCGACTCGCCGTGACCGCGCAGATCGGCGCGAACCACCTTGTGGTGACGCGACAGATGCGGAATCCACGCGTGCCAAAACCGCGACGAACGGGCGTAACCGTGCTGAAGCACGACCGCGCTGTCGTCTTGCCACGGATCGGTATGGTCGTCGACCTGATAGTGGAGGACCGGCTTGCGGGTGTCGAGAAATGGCATGGCGTGGAAAAGATCCGTATTTGGGGTGGCGCGTGCGAAACAAATTTATCCGATGGGGCATTCGCCAATTCGTAGGCTTCAGCCCTGACCCCGCCGGAATTTCAGTGCGGTGATTGCGTCGACAAGGCCATCAACGCTTATGGAAAATATCAGTGGTTTCCCGGAGATGCTGTTGATGGTCGCTGTCGCTTCTTCGGCGCTAAGCAGAGTGTCAATGAAGTCCGGGGCAAGATTGGCAATCGCCTCGCAATAGCCGGCAACGCAGGCAGTGTACGGCAAGGTGATCGGTTTTTCAGTACCGGTATCCAGAACGATACCGCTATTGATCATAATTCCGGTCGGCGTTTGCCAAACCGCGCGAAAGGTGCCGCTGTCGTCGATACCAATTAGCCAGGAAAAGGTGATTTCTCCGGTCGTTTTGTCGACGATCTGGTGGGCAATGATACACGGCTTCTGGTCGCTATCCGGGCCGTTATCTGCGCTGGTATCCGCGTCGGCTTCACAATCATAGAACCAATCGCCAAGGGGCGTGCCGACGACCTGTGGGATGGTTTCCAGCTTCGTGGCACTGACGCTAGGCTGCTCGATAGAGCCCTGGTCCGCCGGCTTGGTGTCAAAACTGCCGAGAAGGCTGGTAACCTACTCCGTTAAACCCCACTCAGGGTCAAGCGGCACCAGACCCCGCCATTGATCCGGAGGAATCACAAAGGCAGCTGTGAAAGCGGCGAAAACGGCAATGTTGAAAAGGAATTTGAGAAGAAATCGCATGGGCTACCATCGAGCGAAGTAAACAGGTCGATGCCTATTTACCTGTCCAGCATTAATCATCAAGCGCGATCTTTGTTAACCATAGAAGAATCATCTTTTTTTTGAGCAAAACTCAGCTTTGGCCTGAGTTTTTTAGGCCCAGTTCTGAGCTTGCCCCGGTTCCACTTGCTTATGGTTAACAAAAAGTTAACACTGTCTTATCGCCTTCTATTGAGCCGGGTAGATGCGAGGATTGTGTTGGGGGGCCGGTTCTGTTGGGCGGATCATGTCAGTCCGAAATACGACCGATGAACAGGGCCTTGTTTGGCCGCCACGGCTAGGCGGCGTGCCAACGCTAGGCCGTAATCGGCCTTTAATTGGCAATGGGCATTTCTCCCGGCCAAGGCGTTGGATCGATAGTGGCTGCGGGGCTTTGATACGGACAAACCTCTTGATGCTCGTTGCACTGATTGTCGCGAGGGCAACCTCGGTTGGGTCTGAGCGGTTGTGCTGCAGCACAAGATCGTCAGCACGACAACGATTTCCTTCCTCCATTGGAGGCACAAAGCCGCGAAGCCGTCGCGAGCAGCAATCGGGTGCTGTTATCCGGACGGCTGGCCTCGTCGTCTCAATGCTTGTCGGTCTGCTGATTTCGGCCGGGGGCCAAGCCCTCGCGGCGCCGCCTACAGTTAATAGCATGGCGCCGGTTGTTGGCCCCGATACAGGGGGAACTGTTGTAACAATCACAGGTGAATTCTTCACGAATACCACCAATGTATGCTTGGGGAACGAGTCGGTGGTTAACTCGGTCTCTTTCGGGGGCGTGGACGCGCCGTTGTTGTTGCCCGTGACCAATACCGCAATTACCGTGACGTCGCCGCCCGGGAGCGGCACTGTTACCGTAACGTTTGAACACGAGTGCAAATTCGACCCTTCGGCCCGCGACCCTGACCCTATCAGCCCGGTGATGAAGTCTGAGTTTACTCAATTTGCCTGCGGGGCGACGATGATAACGAGCATCGCCGTTTCGCCGTGTATCTCGGCGATGATGGCGATGGCCAGGTCAACATCGGACTGA
>Ga0315339_1002267_pt1 | contig 14874 bp, 17 predicted proteins | sample ASW17metaG_FD_204514 | JGI IMG/M metagenome (GOLD analysis project Ga0315339, IMG submission 204514) | Ammonia-oxidizing marine archaeal communities from Pacific Ocean, United States - ASW #17 | ecosystem: Environmental > Aquatic > Marine > Oceanic | place: USA: California | collected 2016-12-05
CGAACAGTTTTGTTTCGGGGGCAAACTGGTACTGCAATAGTGGATACCGAAAGTCTGGTAACCAATGTATCAGTATAGGCACGACACCAGCGAACAGTTTTGTTTCGGGGGCAAACTGGTACTGCAATAGTGGATACCGAAAGTCTGGTAACCAATGTATCAGTATAGGCACGACACCAGCGAACAGTTTTGTTTCGGGGGCAAACTGGTACTGCAATAGTGGATACCGAAAGTCTGGTAACCAATGTATCAGTATATTTAAGTAAGAAACCCTACCGCAACTTGCCCGTGAATGTGTCCGTAAGAAATACAAAGGGTGTTGAGTAGACGTACACCCAGACTTATCAACGGGGATTAGAGTGTATTAGTGTCTTATCCACGAAGGATATTGCGAAGTTTGATACTTTTGGGGGGTATCTTTTACCCAATCTGGAGTCCCGTAGATGCTTCTTCTTCACGATTGATTGTGCTGAGGAGTTATAGAACTTCTTGCCTCTAGCAGTGCTGAAATCGTTGCTATTCAACCAATCGGCAATCTGTTGATAGTTCCACCCCTTCTCACGAAACTCGCATATCGTGTCGAATAGAACTGCTGATACGGGGAATAGGGTGCAACCCAGAGATGGGTAACACGGACAGAAAGGACGAAAGTTAGGTAGGTTTCAGTGTTTTGAGGGGTTTGATTACCACCTACCCCCACTACTCCACGGTGACGGAGTTGTGGGGTTAGGGGGTAATCATTAAAACTTTTGGCAAGTTCCTGCTTCTATTTGTTCAGTGTCGTTTTGGTCGAATGTATATCCTCCACTAGAGAGTTCTGCGTGCGTAAACCTTTTACTAATTTTATCGAAATAGACGATTTCTTCTTTATTAGAGCAAACGAATAAACTTGGTTTAAGGTGATCATACACACGACGGCACTCCATGGGTTGCCTGAATCCTCTCACAAACGAATAGTCGTGGTTGAACTTTATTGTATATCTACCTTTTGCGAACACCACAGTTCTCCATGAGCCATTTTCTTTTTTCAAACCAGTTGCTAATTCAACTTGGCAGTAGAGAACCGTCTCCGCTTGGACAGGTGATACAAAAAGCACAGCAACCATCAGGCAAAGTGTGGCAGTCAGTTTTCTCATAAGACAAAGTCTGACAAAATGTAAGAAACTAATAAAGTCAAATTTGGTTGATAAGGGTTCTATCCACGAACCGGATCCCAAAATTAGAGAGTTTCGGGGGGTATCTTTGGGTCACTCTAACTTCTCGGGTCTTTTTCTTCTTAACGATGGAGTGTGCGTGTGACCCGTGAAACATCTTGCCTCGTGGAGTTCTGTAATCGTTCTGGTTCAACCAATCTGCGATCTGACGGTAATTCCACCCTTTCGCACGCAAATCGTTAATGGTGACGAATAGGAACTGTTGGTATTCGGTATAGGGTGCGACCCAGAGATGGGTAGCACGGACAGATAGGACAAAAGTTAGGTAGGTTTCAGTATTCTGGGGGGGTTGATTACTATCGACCCCCACTACTCCACCGTTACGGAACTGTTTCCTTCGGTAGCAAGATAGTTCATTTTTTACCTGTTTCTTCCTACCGGGAAATTGCCAGTTCAACCGATCCAACCTTCACAATCGACTACCGTCGGTCGGACAAATTGATTGTGAAGTACAAGCAATACCTTCTATTGGAAGCACTTTCCGAAATTCAGAGTGTTACCGAATTGACCAGCATAAAACGACGAAAATGTTTTATCGGTCTTGTTAAAGTGAAAAATATTAACAACATCAGGTTGAAATTCGGAAACACCAACTAAATATTCTTTATTTTCCCCAGTAATTCTATAAATTGTCTTCCATTGTCTATCATCTTTTAAGTAATGAATACTGACCTCTTGTTTATCGGAATCGAGAATAATCGTTGCAACAGTATCTACATACGGTACAACGGATAAAGTTTCAGTGTCTCCTTGTATGCTCTTTCTCTCACAAGAAAAAGTTGTTGTTTCTGCAGAAACATCACCCGGAATGGAAAACAAAAAAACCAAGAGTGGTAATGTAAGCAAAATTTGTTTCATAAATATTAACCATAACATCCATCTAGGATGAAGAAACTGTTCATCTGTGTCTCACCTTGCTTCCATCTTTCGTTGAGATACTTTGCCATCTTCCTATGACTGAGGGAACGTGTATCAACGATCTTATGAGGTATCCTCGTCGTTTAGGAAGTTTATAAGGGTTCTATCTACAAAGGAAATTGCGAAATTAGATAGTTTTGGGGGGTATCTTTTAAACGATCGTTTGTCTCTCAAATCTTTCTTTTTGACGATTGATTGTGCATGCGCATTCAGAAATTTCTTTCCCCTGGGGGGTCGTGAATCCGTTGATATTCAACCAATCGGCAATCTGACGGTAATTCCACCCCTTCTCACGCAATTCAGTGATGGTGACGAATAGGAACTGTTGGTATTCGTTATAGGGTGCGACCCAGAGATGGGTAGCACGGACAGATAGGACAAAAGTTAGGTAGGTTTCAGTGTTTTGAGGGTTTCTCTTACTATCTAACCAAACTACTCCACGGTCACAACTACTTTTGGTTTGATGGCAAGTCGGGTCATTTTTTTACCCGTTTCTTTCTACCCGAAGTACGTGCATCTTCTTGTTTTTGTAGTGTTTATTGTTGGGAAATCACCACCAACGTTTTCTTCTTACCCTCGACTACCCTGTATCCGTCACTTTTACGTCTTGGATTTACATATTTTATTAATCACCCACCAATCCCAATTGAAAAAATACCTGTAATTCGTGGTCATTGGTCTTTTTGTCTAGTCTCACCTCGATTCTGTCCAACAAACCCCCCAAATATTCTTTTTATCCTCTTTCGGTAAGTTACTCGTCGAGGTCAAATCATCCCCATATTTGTCTATTCAAACTCTTTATTTTGTTCTAAATTTGTGAATAGAACCCTCATAAATCAATAGGGGGTCTTGGAAGGAGTGTAATGATGAAAACAAAACGATTTGTTTCTTTTGTTGGTCTATGTTTCTTATTGGTGGTGGGGTTCTCTGGGCAAGTTGGTGCTGCTGATGAGAAAAAATTAACGGCAATGGAAGAACAAGTAACACAAATGAAGATGATGGTTGAGTCTTATACAAGTATGCTCTCCAGTTTCATTGCAGAACTTAAGACTCTAAAAGAACTCAAGGATCAGGAAGAAACGGCATATTCAGAAAAGATTGGGGAGTTGTCTATTCGTCTGGACAAGTTAGAAACTGCAGTTTCTAACTTGGAATCGAAAGTGAACGAACAAAGTTCAGAGGAAGACAGTGCGGCACAGTCAGTTGAATACGTCACGTTGGATTGTGAGCACAGTACGCAACCTGCGATTCAACTCATTCTTGAAGGGAAAAACAGCAGTCAAAAAGTCTTTGGTGACGATGCTAAAGTGACTTTCTTAAAAGATAAGGTTGTTATGAAAACAGATGATTTCCAATACCTCATTCAATATGAATCTGGTTCTGTGTTTCAGAATGGAGAAAGTGTAGGTTTTACCTGTAAATTTGAAAATCTAGATAGTGTGTTGACGAGTCTTGGTCTTGACTAGGTAGTTAAGTTAGAAGGATCCAGGTCATTTTGTGGGATCATAGTTGTTTGAGTTACATAGAGAGTGACAGGTTTCGGTAGACAACAAGCACACCTGTATTTGGGTGTCCTTTAAAAAGAAGAACCCACCTGTTTATTCGGTGGGTTCTTCCGTTTGATGAACAATTCAGTAGTTTTCACTCTATCTTGATAAATAGTAATGGTGGATTACCAATCAAGTTCCTGATTAACAAGGGTTTTATCTACAAAGGAAATACCGAAGTTTGAGATCGTCCAAGGGTGTCTTTTAGACAATCTGGCATCTCGGGCATTCTTCTTACTGACTATTGAGTGGCAACTGGAGTTAAAGAACTTCTTACCCCGTGTCGTCGTGTAATCGTTGCTATTGAACCAATCTGCGATTTCTTGGTAGTTCCACCCTTTTTGCCTGAAATCACTAATGGTGTCGTATAGGAACTGCTGATACGAGGAATAGGGTGCAACCCAGAGATTAGATATACGGACTTCTACCTCAAAGGTGAAATAGACATCTATCGTGTTAGATTGGTGGGTTGACTTGCCATCAAGCGAAACTATTCTACGGTGACGGAGTTGTGGGGGTAGGTGGTGATCTGATGCCTCAATCTGTTAGCAACCTGAATCGTTGATTGATCCGTCTGGCATTTTAGTTGTACAAAAGGTCGATCTCACACTGTGTGTTCTCAACCGGTTGATAGTCTCAGTCAGTTTTGCCCCATCCAGTTTTACCCCATCCAGTTTTGCCCCAGTTAGATTTGTCTTAAACAGACGTGCCCCAGTCAGATTTACCTCAAACAGATTTGCCCCAGTCAGATTTGCTCCAGTCAGATTTGCTCCAGTCAGATCGGACCCAATCAGGTTTGTCATCAACAGATCTGCTCCTTCCAGGTTTGCCCCAGTCAGGATTGCCTTGTCCAAAAATGCCCCAGTAAGATTTGCCCCAGTCAGGGTTGCCCCAGTTAGGATTGCTCCGGTCAGGTTTGCTCCAGTCAGATTTGCCCCAGTCAGATTTGCTCCAGTCAGATTTGTCATCAACAGATCTGCTCCTTCCAGATTTGCCCCAGTCAGATTTGCCTGCTCCAAAAATGCTTCACTCAGAACTGCCCCAGTCAGATTTGCTCCAGATAGATCTGCCCAATCCAGATTTGCCCAATACAGAGTTGCCCCTTCAAGATCTACCCCTTTCAGATCTGCACGGGTTAGATCACAATAAGAGCATTCACCAGTTGCATTTAGGTCCTTCAGTTCTCCTCCTTCAAGCGCACCAACCTGCCCAGAGAATCCCACCATCAAAAAGAAACAGAAACTGACAACAGAGAGTGATCTAATTTTCATAGTTTGAGTCCTCCTTCCAAGACCTTCTATTGATTGATAAGGGTTCTATCCACGAACCGGAGGGCAAAATCAGAGTGGTCGGGTTTTGTTATTAGTCCTCACCTTTCTCCAAAACACTACCATCCGGTGGGTGCCGGTGGGTAATCGACCCAATCATCTTCTTTCTCACCGTCCTTGTAGGTTCCTTTGGACCATAACTGTCCGTTGTCGTAGTACTTGACCCAAGGACCATCTTCCTTGCCGTCCTTGTAGGTTCCTTTTTTCTCTAACTGTCCGTTGTCGTAGTAAACGACCCAAGGACCTTCTCTCTTACCGTCCTTGTAGGTTCCTTTGTACCGTAACTGTCCGTTGTCGTGGTAATAGACCCAAGGACCTTCTCTCTTACCGTCCTTGTAGGTTGCTTTGTACCCTAACTGTCCGTTGTCATGGTATTGGACCCAAGGACCATCTTCCTTGCCGTCCTTGTAGTTACCTTTGTCCAATAACTTTCCATCTTCGTTGTAATAGACCCAAGGACCATCTTGTTTACCGTCCTTGTGGGTTCCTTTGTACCGTAACTGTCCGTTGTCGTGGTAACGGACCCAAGGACCCTCTTTCTTCCCGTCCTCGTAGTTTCCTTGGTAAAGTAACTGTCCGTTGTCGTGGTATTTAATCCAAGGACCTTCTCTCTTCCCGTTTCTGAATACCCCCTGTGCTCTACCTGTAATCTTTCCCGTGAAAGGAACCACGGTGAACTTCTTGTAGAAGAGACCGTCCCGTTTCACCAAGTCGTCCATCGTTTCCCCAAATGTCGTCATCGAGAACAACAAACACATAGGAAAAAGTATTTTTGTAATCAACTTCATCATTTTGAGAACCCTTCCGTCAAACGAGGGGTTTTGTATTTAGTCCCTACGTCGATACAACACACTACCATTAGATGAGTAATAGACCTATGGACCTACCTTCTTCCCATCCTCGTAGGTTCCTTTAGACCATAAAGTTCCTTTATCGTCGAAAAAATCGAACCAAATACCTTCTTTCTTACCGTCCTTGTAGTTTCCGTTAGAAAGTAACTGTCCGTTGGTGTAGTGATAGACCCAAGGACCTTCTTCTTTACCGTCCTTGTAGGTTCCTTTGTTCCGTAACTGTCCGTACTGGTAGTAAGAGACCCAAGAACCTACTTGCTTACCGTCTTTGTAGGTTCCTTTCTCAAATAACTGTCCGGTGTCGTAGTATTCGACCCAAGGACCATCTTTGTACCCGTCCTTGTAGGTTCCTTTCGACAATAACTGTCCGTTCTCGTGATAAGAGACCCAAGGACCTACTTTCTTACCGTCTTTGTAGGTTCCTTTCTCCTCTAACAGACCTGTGTCCCTGTAAGAGACCCAAGGACCTTCTTCCTTCCCGTTTTTTATGGTCCCCTGTGTTTCCCCGGTTATGTTTCCCGTGAAAGGAACATCCTTGAACTTTTTGTAGTAAAGACCTTCCCGATACACCAAGTCGTCCATCGTCTCCCCCAGTGCGAGTGCGGGGAAGAGGAGGACCATAAGGACAATCGACGTAAGGATGTGTTTCATTGAGGATGAATGTCGTCTTTAGTTTGTAGGGTTACAGACCTACTCAACACCCTTTATATTTTTTTCGAACACATTCACGAGCAAGGTCTTGTGCCTTTTCTATTTGGGAAGGAGTCATTTCTTTGGCAACTGCGTCTCGCAACTTACCCCCGTTCTCATTTCCATTGGAGGCAGCAATATTTCCCCACATATGGGCATAGACTTCGTCCTTTATGACACCTCGTCCTATGTAGTACATCCCACCCAGTTTGAACTGGGCACCGGCATTCCCCTGTTCAGCAGCAAGGGTGTACCACTTCACTGCAGTCTTGAAATTCTGTGGGACACCTTGACCGTTGTAGTACATCGCACCCAGATGGAACTGGGCATCGGCATCCCCCTGTTCGGCAGCAAGGGTGTACCACTTTAGGGCAGTCTTATAGTCCTGCGGGACACCGTCTCCGTTGCGATACATCTGACCTATCATGACCTGGGCAATGGCATGCCCCTGTTCGGCAGCAAGGGTGTACCACTCCACCGCAGTCTTATAGTCCTGTAGGACACCTGATCCTTCTGCGTACATCACACCCAGAATGACCTGGGCAATGGCATCCCCCTGTTCAGCAAGAGGTTTCAATTCACGCAGAGCAGTTGCGTAATCACCACTTTCGAAAGCAGCAACTCCCTTATTGAAATCTGCACCCCAACTCGTCCCTGTACTTCCAAGAAGAACGGCAAGGGTCAGACAGATAGTGAGGGTCAGATTTTTCATCGGGGTAGTTTAGGACGGAATGTCTGGGATGGTAGGTATGTCGGTTATTGATTAATCAAAGTTCTATCCACGAACCGGAGGGCAAAAAAGGGAATTGGATGTCCCTTCTTTTGGTTTTTAGAGCAGTTTGCTAACAACCCGAGTTATTCGTCGTTCCGTCGGGCATTCTAGTCCCACAAAAGATAGTCCCAGTCAGATCTGCCTTCCACAGAGTTGCCTCAGTCAGATCTGCCCCAGACAGATTTGCCTGCTTCAGATTTGCCCCAAACAGATTTGCCTCAGACAGATTTGCACGAGACAGTTCTTGCCCAGACAAATCTTGCCCAGACAGATCTTGCCCAGACAGATCTGCCGGAACAGGAGAAGATGCACCCACCTCCCAAGACAACCCCACCATCAAAAAGAGACAGAGAACGACAACAAAAACGGATCGTTTTGGTTTCATCGTTGTAGTACCCTAGAACATCTAATAGTTAGTCAAAAATTACCTATCTTCACCTACCTCTTTTTTTTCTTCTTCATTTTTCCTTTTTGACGGTGTAGTCCCAGTCGGTTTTTGTCTCTTACCGTTTGTATAGACCGCAGTTATGCTGCTGTTTTGGTTGTATTCGGTGCCGTTCCACGGTTTGCCATCCTTCCATCCCCCGACAAACTTTCTTCCATCGGGAAATGTGAAAGTCCCCTGACCATGGTATTTGTTGTCCTTGTATTCCCCGACATACTTTCTTCCATCAAGAGCAGTAGAAGTGCCCTGACCATTCTTTTTGTCGTCCTTCCATTCACCGACATACTTTCCTCCAGTGGGATATGTTTCGGTACCGTGACCATGCTTTTTGCCGTCTTTATATCCCCCTACATACTTACTTCCATCAGACCACGTGTAGGTGCCCTGACCATTCCTTTTGCCATCCTTGTATTCACCGACATATGTGTCCCCTAAGTTTTCTCCATTGCCATAAGTGTAGGTACCCTGACCATGGTACTTGTTGTCCTTGAATTCCCCGACGTACTTTGATCCTTCGGGATAAGTGAAGGTCCCTTGACCATGGGACTTGCCGTCCTTGTATTCACCGATGTACTTTCTCCCATCGGGAAAGGTAAAGGTCCCCTGACCATGTATCTTGTCGTCCTTCCATTTACCGACATACTTTGAACCACCGGGATGAGTCCAGGTACCCTGTCCGTTCTTTTTTTCATCCTTCCATTCACCGACATACTTTTCTCCACTAGATTCAGTTGCCGTTCCTTGACCATGTATCTTGCCGTCCTTGAATTCTCCGACATACGTTTTTCCATCGGCAAAGGTGAATGTGCCCTGACCATGGTATTTGTCGTCCTTGAATTCCCCGACATAGGTTCTTCCATCGGTATAGGTGTAGGTGCCCTGACCATGCTTCTTGTCGTCCTTGAACTCCCCGACATACATTGATCCGTCGGGAGAGATCAAGGTACCCTGACCATTTAGCATTTCATCCGAACTGTCAGAAAGTTCCGATGATGTGCTGCATCCTGAATTATTCGTTGTGCCATCAGGCATGGTTGTTTTGCAAAATACTGCATCGTCTAGAATTGTTGTGTTCCAACGACGTACCTTATAGAAATTTGCTCCCGTCAGATTTGCTCCAGTTAGATCTGTATAACGTAGACCTGCTTTGCTCAAATTAGCATTAGTCAAATTTGCCCTTTCTAGATTTGCCGAATACAGATTTGACATACTCAGATCTGTCCCCGTCAGATTTGCATTCAACAGGACTGCCCTAGGCAGACTTGCACCAAACAAATTTGCACTAGTCAGGTTTGCCTTCCATAGAATTGCTCCCCATAGATCTGCCTCCCGTAGATTTGCTCCTCTCAGATCTGCTTCTCTCAGATCAACACTATTCATATATGCCCCGACTAGATTTGCCCCTCTTAAATCTGCCCCTGTTAGGTTTGCCCTCCCAGTTAGTTTTGCCCCCTGCAGATTTGCTTTAATTAGATTTGCCTCGATCAGATCTGCTTCAATTAGATTTGCCCCTTTCAGATTTGCCCCCTGCAAATTTGCCTCGATAAGATCTACCCCAGTCAGCATTGCTCCAGTTAGATCTGCCCCACTGAGATCCACTCCAGTCAAATCACACTTTACGCATTCATTAGTTGCCTTAAGTGCCTTTAAATCTTCCTGATCAAACCCACCATAAGTCTCAATGATGTTCCCATCTTTGTCGTAGTCCGTACCTTCCCATTTTTTATCGTATCTCCACTCACCTACATACTTGTTTCCGTCGGCATGGGTTTGAGTCCCTCGACCTTCTCGTTGGTTGTTGTCGAATTCTCCGACATACTGTGTTGCATTGGTAAAGGTGTACGTTCCCTGACCATGAATAGTCCCATCATTCCATTCACCAACATACTTACCATCAGGATGAGTCCAGATTCCATGCCCATGCGGCACGTTATTGGATATTTGTCCTTTGTAGGTGCCACCCCTGAATTGAAAGGTCACTTCACCGGCACTTGTGGGCAGTGCAGCAGACGATAGTGCTTGCCTAACACCCTCTGAATAAGTTGCTGTTACGTTCCCGTCTTTGTCGTATTCGGTTCCCGTATAAAACAACTGATCGAACTGACCAACCTGATTTTTCCCATCCAAATACGTATAAATGCCCTGACCATACGGATAACCATTTGGGGTTATCTCTCCATAATATCTCGACCCATTCCTATAAGTGATTGTGAACCATCCAGATATTTTTCCATGACTAAATGCACCAACATACTTTGTTCCATTGGGATGGATCCATGTACCCTGACCATGCGCAACACCGTTAGAAAGATCTCCTATATAAGTGCCTAACGGGGTAAACAATGTCAGTGGATCTAGTTTGGTCGATACATCACCTTGATAACTCCCCCTCTCCCATTCCGAAACTTCTCCTTCTTCTCCATCGGCAGTGGTCAATGTACCCTTGCCATGTCTTTCACCATCCTTGAATTCCCCGACATACTTATCTCCAGATGTGGAGATAGAAATTCCTAGACCATTCTCCCTGCCATTTGCCCATTCCCCGACATACTTGGGTCCGTCGGGACCACCCGAGATTCCCAACCCGTGAGGAACACCATTAGACAGTTGCCCTTTGTAGTTACGTCCTGTGTACCGCACCACAGTTTCATCAGCACTCTGCTCAATCCACTCCGAATAAGTTTCTATTACTTCATTATTTTCGTTGTAGTCCTTCCCGATCCACGGTTTACCATCCTTTAATTCCCCGACATACGTTGATCCATCAAGATAGGTCCAGGTGCCCTGACCATCAGGCAATCCGTTATTGAATTCCCCGACATACTCGTCGTTATTGGAGAGAATCAGAGTGCCCTGACCATGAATAGTCCCATCTCTCCATTCACCACCATACTTGCCATCAGGATGAGTCCAGATTCCATTTCCATGTGGAGCACCATTAGACACCTCCCCTGTGTAGGTGCCACCCCAGAGTTCAATAGTCACCTCATCCGCATACGAGTTGAATGCGAATAGACCTGCGAGGAGGAGAAAATAAGCAAGAAAGAGTGGTCGGGTTTTATTCATAGTTGTAATACCCCAGGACTTCCACAAGTCCTATCCACACAATACTACCGGGAATTAGGGAGTTCAGGGAATGCGAAGGTATGTCAGTTATTGATTGATTAGGGTTCTATCAACGAACCGCAGGTCAAAATTAGACAGTTTTGGTTCATACCGACGGTTCAATCTCACTTCTCGGGTCTTTTTCTTCTTCACGATGGAATGTGCGTGTGACCCGTGAAACATCTTTCCCCGAGGAGTTCTGTAATCGTTCTGGTTCAACCATTCTGCGATCTGACGGTAATTCCACCCCTTCTCACGCAAATCGTTAATGGTGACGAATAGGAACTGTTGGTATTCGGAATAGGGTGCGACCCAGAGATGGGTAACACGGACAGAAAGGACGAAAGTTAGGTAGGTTTCAGTGTTTTGGGGGGTTTGATTACCACCGTTCCCCACTACTCCACGGTGGTGGAACGGATTCGTACGGTGGCAAGATTCTTCACTTTTTTACCTGTTCTTTACCTAAAAAGGGAGGTTTCATCTTTGCCCGATCCCGTTTGTTCTCTCGGGAAATCACTACTGACCTATCCGAATTCCCTCTATTCCAGTTCGTTTGGAAAACTGTCCATCCCAGATATTTCATCCTAAACTACTCCGATGAAAATCCTGATCCTTACCATGTGCCTGACGATTGTCGGACTTCTGGGAAGTGACGGTATGGATTGGACAGGTAGATAAATTAAATATTCAATCTTGGGAGATAGAAAATGAACCTGGTCCTTCAATGTATAACTAGTAAATATGCGGATTTTTCCACTAGGGCATCGAGAAAAGAATTTTGGTTATTTTACCTTTTTTACCTATTGGCATTTCTGATTTTTATATCAATAGACGTTTTTATAGGTACAAGTCAACTAGAAATTGGTTTCGGTATTCTTAGCGGAATTTTTTTGTTGGCGACTTTTGTTCCTTTTTTGGCACTCGCTATTAGAAGACTTCATGATACTAACCGCAGTGGTTGGTGGTTGTTTGTGAGTCTAGTTCCTTTCGTTGGGGGAATTTGGTTGATAGTTCTTTGGTGCCTCAAGAGTGCCGAAGGTGAAAATCGTTTCGGATGAAAAATGCGAAATCTTACCTCTACTCTCTGCCTGACCCTTGCCGTTCTTCTTGGAAGTGCGGGGACGAGTTGGGGTGCTGCTTTCAATAAGGGAGTTGCGGCATACGATAGTTTTGACTTCGCAACTGCTCTGCGTGAATGGACACCTCTTGCGGAACAGGGGAATGCCCTTGCCCAGTTCCGTCTGGGTTGGATGTACGTAACGGGACAAGGTGTTCTGCAGGACGATAAAACTGGGGTGAAGTGGTACACCTTTGCTGCTGAACAGGGGAATGCCGATGCCCAGTACAGTCTGGGTGTGATGTACGTATTGGGAAAAGGTATCCTACAGGACGATGTCTATGCCCATATGTGGTGGAATATTGCTGCCTCCAATGGATATGAGGACGGGAGTAAGATGCGAGATATGTATGCCAAAACAATGACCCCTACCCAGATTGAAAAGGCACAAGATCTTGCCCGTGAATGTATTCGTAAGAAATACAAAGAGTGTTGAGCAGACCTACACCCAGACTTAACAAAGGGGATTAGAGTTTATAAGAGTTTTATCTACGAAGGAGATTGCGAAGTTTGATAGTTTTGCGGGGTATCTTTTAGACAATCTGGAGTCCCGTAATTGCTTCCTCTTCACGATTGATTGTGCTGAGGAGTTATAGAACTTCTTGCCTCTGGCAGTGCTGAAATCATTGCTATTCAACCAATCGGCAATCTGTTGATAGTTCCACCCCTTCTTGCGGAAATCGCATATCAACCCGTATAGCAACTGCTGATAGGGGGTGTAGGGTGCAACCCAGAGATTAGTAAAACGGACTTCTACTGTGAAGGTAAAAAATACGTCTGTTGTGTTATTTAGTGGGGTTTCTTGCCACCTTACGAAACTATTCCACGGTGACGGACTGCGTTTGGTCGGTGGTAAGTCGGTTCATCATCCGTAAATCCTCTGCTTACGGCAAAACATCATTTAATACGTCATTTATGACATTTCGTCCTCAAATGGGGAGTTTATGAGTGTTCTATCAACGAACCGGAGGGCAAAATTAGACAGTTTGGGTGGATACTTTCGGGTCAATCTCAATTTTTTGGAACTTGAGGTTCTAAAGTCACTATCTGTAAAGACCAACCCCGTAGTTTCCGAATAGACAAAGAAAAAGGACATCCGAGGGTTGGATGTCCTTTTTTGCTCATGGGTATAACGAACTGATTTACCCGAACCCTTTACTGAGTGATCTATTTGTAGTGTTTCTCTACAAAACCTTTAAGAGTTTCCATGCAATCTCCCCCATTTTCTTTCAATAATCTGTCTATTTCTTCAGTGACATAACTATCGAGTTTGTCTTTAGCAACTGGTATGCTAAATGAAGTCTTGTTGTGTTCCATTAATCCCACCCAACTTGCGATCGACAGAAATATCCCCGGACCGACCATACTTTCACGCATAACTTCGGTATCACAAATAGATATCTCAACCATTTTTATCACTGTCCCAGTGGTATCGGGTGTCTGTGCGAGCAATTCACATGTCACCCAAAGGTTATAGACTTTGCCCGCAATATTTTCCCCTTTTTCATAATTCAAAATACTCTCAAATGTGGATTCCTCGAATGTTTTTAGTTCCTCTGGGGAAAACTGCTCGTCCTTGTCCTCAAATGAAAACTTACCCCCTGAAGCAATGGTTGAAGCAATGCACTCACATATACCCTGTTCCTTCTCTTTGTCACTAGCAATTTGATTGCATTGATCAGTCAAATTGGGTGTTTGTGCGTGCGATAGTGCGGGAATCATCACCAATGTTGCGATTAGTAATAGTTTTTTCATATTTCCTCCTGCTCTAGTTAGAACCTTCTATTTCCCATTCTTAAATGACAACACCCCATCATTTGAATAGATAATCATTTCCTTCACTAATGCTGGATCAACACTTTTGTCTTTAAGTTGGAATGTATATTCATTGATACCCCCAACCACATACCAACCTTTCTCCGTGTAATGATCACAGGATCTCGGGATATGAACCTCTGCATTTCTCGATTTACCAACTGGTAATTTTCCTATAATCGAATCGTCAGCATACATAAACATTTTTGAGTCATCGTAATCGTCGTAAACTTTGTAACTCAATCCGAATCCTTTTAGATCATAGGGTGTATTGTTTTGAATGGTTGCCGTGATCGCACACTTTGTCCGTTTTTCTCCGTCATAAAGATACTCTCTATCCATCAGTTTAGTGTTAGTAACCACCAGTCCATCTTTCTTTTCAGGAACTCCTAGGTTTTCCCATGTTCCATCATCTTTCAAATGAATGCGTTCACCTGTCTGATTGAACAAAATGTAATCAGAGAATGCGAGACCCGAATACAGTAGACATGTAATAAAAATGATTCCAAGTGTCTTCATTGGATGCTCCTAAGTTTTTTCTTGATCAATTCTATTCTTTTTGTCTAACCAAGGAAGATCCTCGTCGTTTGGGGTGTTTATTAGGGTTCTATCCACGAACCGGACATCAAAGTTAGACAGTTTTGGTGGGTATTTCTTGTTTAATCGTGCATCTCGTAGATTTTTCTTCTTCACGATGGAGTGTGCGTGTGACCCGTGAAACATCTTACCCCGTGGAGTCTTGTAATCGTTCTGGTTCAACCAATCTGCAATCTGACGGTAATTCCACCCCTTCTCACGCAAATCGTTAATGGTGACGAATAGGAACTGTTGGTACTGCGTATAGGGTGCGACCCAGAGATGGGTAACACGGACAGAAAGGACGAAAGTTAGGAAAACATCTGTATTCTGGGGGGTTTGATTACCCCCGACCCCCACTACTCCACGGTAACCGACTTGGCGAGGTTGCGTGGCTTATCCACATCCGTGCCCTTGATTAATGCCGCATGATAGGCCAACAACTGCATCGGCAATGTGAACACAATGGGGGCCACTGCGCTGTCCACCTGGGCCA
>Ga0315339_1002269_pt1 | contig 14870 bp, 15 predicted proteins | sample ASW17metaG_FD_204514 | JGI IMG/M metagenome (GOLD analysis project Ga0315339, IMG submission 204514) | Ammonia-oxidizing marine archaeal communities from Pacific Ocean, United States - ASW #17 | ecosystem: Environmental > Aquatic > Marine > Oceanic | place: USA: California | collected 2016-12-05
GATTCTCTTCGGTCCGGGCAAGCTGGCTGAACTGGCCGCAATCGCCAAATCACGGAGTGTCCAGCGCGCGGTTGTGGTCATGGACGGATACTTCATCGGTGGGCCGCTCGAAGCGCGGGTCCGGGAGGTTCTCGGCGACTTGATCAACGTCGAAGTCCATGGCGTGCCGATTCAAGAGCCCGACACCGAGACCGTCGAGGCCTGCCGCCAAGTGTTGGAAGCCGCACAGCCTGACATGGTCGTTGCGGTTGGCGGTGGATCGACCATGGATACCGCCAAGGTTGCTCGAATCCTGCTTTCGAATCCCGGAACTGTCGAAGAGATGGCAGGGTTCGACCAGTACTACGAGCCGCATCGGTCGGTCATCGCCTGCGTGCCGACCACGGCGGGGACAGCATCCGAGGTCTCGGAAATGGCGGTCATCGGTCTCAAGGGATCCGATATCAAGTTGCGCTATCGCTCGCAGAACATGACGGCGCAATTCGCCGTTCTCGATCCTGATTTGTTGCTTACGGCGCCCCCATTAGTCACCGCCAACACCGGATTTGACGCACTGACCCACGCCATCGAAGCGTACATTTCCCGGGGCGCCAACATCATGTCGGACCCCTACGCGATTGATGCGATACGGCGTCTCGTTCAATGGCTGCCTGTGGCTTATCGGGAGGGTGACAATCTGGCGGCCCGCGGCCACTGTCACATCGGATCGATGCTGGCGGGCGTCGCATTCAATTCGACTCAGCTCGGCATGGCCCACGCGATCGCCGCGCCGCTTGGCAACATTCACCATGTGGTCCACGGCAAGGCCAATGCGCTCGCCCTGCCAGCCGTGATTGCCTACAATGAACCGGAGCTGGGCGAGAAGGGCCACGTACTTTCGGACATTCTCGGCGGCCCGACGCCCGCCGAGGGCGTGGCGCGGATTCGGGCCGAACTCGACCTTGATATTGGACTCGATGAGATCGTCACGACAGACGCAGAGCGCGAGACCATAATTGAGGCAGCCATGAAAAGCGGCAACGTGCCTTACAGCCCCCGTGAACCTTCCCTGGACGATGTCCGGGCGATTGTCGCGTCCATGCGCCAGTCGATCGGCATCGCACGGCCTGCACTGGAGATTTAGTTATGCGCGGAGCTCATGATTTGGGCGGCCTGCCCGCCGGGACCGTCGACATGGCGGAACACGAGCACGGATTCTGGGAAAAGCGCATCGACGGCATTCGGCTGCTGCTTGCGGATAAAGAACGGCAGCTGATTACCGTCGACGAGATGCGCCGGGGTATCGAGGCGCTGGGCAAGGAGGCCTACGACAAGCTTAATTACTATGAGCGTTGGACGGCGTCTGTGACCGGGGTCATGCTGGAAAAGGGTGTGATCACCGCCGATGAACTCGGGCGCAAGATGGCCGAGATTGAAGAGCGGGATAAGGCACGTTTCGAAGATGGCTAGATACGCTAAAGGGGACCGTGTCCTGGTTCGTCGGGCATTCCCCCCGGGGCACATCCGTACGCCGTGGTACATCCGGGGCAAATCCGGAGTGATCGAGCGGATTTGCGGTGAATTTGGCAATCCCGAAGAGCTCGCGTATGGCCGTGATGGCACGCCCAAGCAGTCACTGTACCGGGTTCGTTTCAGGCAAAATGAAGTCTGGGATGACTATGCCGAGAGCCCGAGTGACACCATCGACGTTGAAATTTTCGAGCACTGGCTGGAGCCAGGTGCGTAACATCAAGAGGCCGACATGAGTGAGCACACGCATGATCATGGGCACGACCATGGACACCCGCATCCAAACCAGCCGGATATAGATTCCGAGCCCATGGGCTACTATCAGGTAATGGGCAGTGCTCTGGGCGAACTCCTCATCGAAAAGGGTGTGATCACGGCCGATGAGTTGCGGGCCGCCATAGAGACCGTCGACAGCCGCACACCTGAAGGTGGCGCTAAGGTTGTTGCTAAGGCCTGGACTGATCCCTACTACAAAAGCCGGTTGCTGGAAAACGGCACGGCGGCGGTCGATGAGCTCGGCATCGATATGCCGGCCACGCATCTCGTCGTGGTGGAGAACACTGAGACGGTGCACAACGTCATCGTCTGTACCCTGTGTTCTTGCTACCCCCGAATGTTGCTTGGATTGCCGCCCGATTGGTACAAGGCGCACGCCTACCGCAGCCGCGTTGTCCGGGAACCCCGCGCGGTTCTCAAGGAATTCGGCACCGAATTTCCCGATGACGTGGAGATCCGGGTGCATGATTCGACGGCGGACATGCGTTACCTGGTGCTCCCGCGGCGTCCGGAAGGTACGGAAGGCATGAGTGAAGAGGAATTAGTTGGGGTGGTCAGCCGCGACTCCATGATTGGCGTAACCTTGCCGAAAGTGTCGTGAGAGTTATTGGTCGACGAACATTTTGATGCTAGTCGTCCTCTTCGATACCGAACTCGCCGTTCAGAACTTTCCTGGTTCGGGGCACGATCTACAACGACATTGCGGATGCCGCCTTTGCCCATTCCGGGCACGGACTGCGGCTCGACGGATGGGTCCGGCACGAAGGCGCGGGCGATTCTTACAGCCAGCGAATAGGCCTTCCCGAAGGAAGTTGGGTGGAGACGCAGGACGAAGAGTTGAGCGATGGCTCCCGTCTTAGTGTCCGGACCGATGTCACCGAGGCGCACGAACGTGAACTTGGGCTTTCGGGCGAAGCGGATGCGCTTAATTCAAAGCTCGACCGGGCGCACACGCTTGCCCAAGAGATCGATGGTTTGTTCCTTGCAGTGTGCCGCGACAGCGCCGTGCTGGAAAATCGAGTCTCTGAAATCGGTGGGTTGCAGGCGATATGTCAGGTCATCGAACACTCCGCTGTCCGCGGCCGGGGTCTGGCGAGCCGGCTGATTGAAGGTATTGGCTCGGATGCTGCTGATGCCCCGACTGCTCCAGCCGCGATCCCTAAGATGCCGAGACTTAAGGTGCCTGCCACAGCGACGGCTGCCGACCTACAGGGAGCGGCGCGGACTGCGGCGGGCATCGTCACGGTACGTTCGGATGGAACGTTGAAAGCCAGCAGTGAAACCTATCGTTGCGCGCTCGGCGCATCGGGTGTTACGGCATCCAAGAGGGAAGGTGATACGTCGACCCCCACGGGGTGCTTCGCCATCCGCGAGGTGTTGTACCGGCGCCACCGGGAGGAAGCCCCGGACACGACCATGCCAGTCGCGCCGCTGGGTCCGTCGAGTGCCTGGTGCATTGATCCTACGGATGAGGAGTACTACCAGCTGGTATCGTTGCCTTATGACGGTGGGTCGGAGTCGTTATGGCTTGAAGATGGGATTTACGACATCGTCGTCGTACTCGGATACAACGACCGCCCAATCATCCCAGGCTGCGGAAGTGCGATATTCCTGCACGTTGCGGATGACGACTATGGAGCGACCAAAGGCGGGATCTCGCTGTCACGTGATGATCTTTTACGGCTTTTGAAAAGCTGCAAGGCTGACACCAGGATTTGCATCGTCGGTTAGCAAACCCAGCCCTCTACACCAACCGGACGAATTCGACTTCTATATTTGGGGCCACCGGCCAGCCCAGGGGTGGGCTTGTTCAAACGCAGCTGCAACTTGGAGCAGCAAGTCTTCGCGATACCAGGGCGCGATGAGCTGCATGCCGACAGGCAAGCCGTCGTCCGTCCAGCCACACGGCAGCGAGATCGCCGGATGTCCGGACATGTTGAAGGGATGCGTATAGCCGTACCAGGCTGCTCTTAGCTTACCGGCGGGCTTGCCTTCGATAATAATGTCCTCGTGCGCGTCGAAGTTTGCGGCCGGCGGTGGAGCAGCCAGTGTCGGTGTAATCATCAAGTCGAAGCGCTCGAAGACCTTTTCGATTGCACGATAGATATCGCTGCGAGCGAATATTGCGTTCTGGAGGTCAACACCGCTGACCTTCATACCTTCTTCCATGTTTTTTCTAAGCGTTGGATCGATGAGGTCCGGTGACGAGTCTAAATAGCGCGCCATCCGCGCGTATTGGGCGGAGTAGCCGATCACGCGCCACATGGCATCTCCAGGCTCCAGGATGTCCTCTTCAGGTTCAACCTGCAGGCCCAGGTCTGACAGATTCGCAACAGCCGACTCGATACAAGCTTTCACACCGCTGTCGATCAGCGAATTACCAAGCAGCGGAAACCATGCAGCCTTCAAATCCTTGGGGATCGACGGTTGATTTACGAACGAGAGATCAGGAAGGGGTGGCTGCCCTTGTGACCAAGGGTCAGCCGAATCGGCGTCTGCCATGACGACATACATCAGCGCCAAATCCGCCACGGTCCGGGCCATCGGACCGATATAACTCAGGCTCCCAAACAGATCTGGCGCCGATTCATGGGGCACTCGACCGAGCGTGGCTTTGAGGCCGACGATGCCGCACGCGCTTGCCGGAATACGCACCGAGCCGCCGCCGTCGGTGCCGACCGCAAGGGGACCTTGGCCGCTCGCCACCGCCGCCGCCGCGCCGCCGCTTGAGCCGCCGCACGTGCGATCCGGATTCCACGGATTCCGGGAAACGCCCGATATCAGGCTGGTGGTAATGGCCTTGTGACCGAGGGCCGGTGTTGTGGTCTTGCCGAGCAGCACCCCTCCCGCATGTTTCAAGCGCCGAACGGAGACGGCATCGCGGTCAGGAACATTGTCGCTTAACACGGCGGAGCCCATTGTCGTTCGCACGCCTTTCGTCAGAACAAGGTCCTTGACCGAATATGGGATGCCGGTGAGTGGGCCGACGCTGTCGCCATCCGAGAGTGCCTTCTCGGCATCTTTGGCGGCATTTCGGGCATCGTCAGCGCACACGGTGACGAAGGAATTCAAGGTGGGTTGGAGCTCATCAATGCGCGCGAGGGCCGCATCCACCACCTCTACGGGAGAGAGGCGTTTGGCAGCGTACGCTTCCACCAATTCGGTTGCGGAAAGAAGGGTAATATCATCAGACATGAGGATTAACCATTTCAATTTCGCGACGGCGAAAGCCGCTCGCAGGCCATGATTCAGGGGAGATACCATGAAGACCCATCGGCGCTTGGGCAAGGGCCCTACCCTCGTATTTCAGCACGGTCTCCTTGGCGGCTGGCAGATGTGGAAAGCTCAGATCGAGCACTTTGCACCGTTCTTCGACGTTATCGCACTCAACTTGCCGGGCTTCTCGGATCGTGGCGACGAACAAGCCTTGGAATCGATCGATGCAATCGCGGCGGGACAGATTGCTTTGCTGGACTCACTCGGTGTTGAACGGTTTTCGTTCATCGGACATTCCCTCGGTGGAATGACGGCGCAGGCGGTCGCGCTACAGGCGGGCGATCGGCTGGACAAGCTCGTTTTGTATGGGACGGCCATGTCTCCGAATCTTCCGGGCCGTTTCGAAACTCATGACGAGACGATCGTAAGGCTGCAACGGGATAGCTTGGAAAAGGCCGCACCGGACCTTGTGGCGAGCTGGTTCATGGCCGGTAAGGATGACCCACACTACGAAGACACGATGGCATTGGCGTATATGTCGTCGGTGGATGCAGCCTGCCGCGTCATCCGGGCAATGCAGGGTTGGGATGCGACTGATCGCATTGGCACGATCAATGTTCCGACGCTGGTCATCAGTGGTGACCGGGAGCGGAATGTCATTCCGGAGGTGACGCACGAATTGTGGCGTACGCTGCCGAACGGACGACTGTGCATCCTGCCGGATTGCGCCCACGCCGCCCATATGGAGCGTGCCGGGCTGTTCAACGCGATTGTGGGTGAATTCCTGTCCGCTAACCAGGATTAGCCTGTAGATGTCGTAGACGCGGTTTCGGCGTCGAAATTTTCACGCAGTCCGATGCCCGGAGTGTCGGCGAGATCTTTGAGCGTATGACCCGACAACGCCGTATCAACGGCCGAAGCATAGGTTGACATCAACTCTTCGACCGCGGGAGTCTTCTTCAGGATGCTTTCCTGTATTGGTTCTTCCGTGCCATCCCAACGTACAGCATCGAGAACCGACTTTGTTGCTGTGGTTTCAGGTGGCTTGCCGGAGATGAAGCCCTCCGGCTCCGTGGCGGTCTTGACGATCAGCTTGGTGCGCTCAAGTGCCGTCAGCACCTCCTTCAGAACATCGGGAGGGGCCGCGAGGCGGGCATTAAGTTCCGCCGAATGCCAGGCCGGTTTGCCGGAATAGAAATGCTGGACGATCAGTTGCATGACCAGCAATGCCAGGCGTTCACGCGAACCAATACTGACAGTGGTGTTCTCCCGGCTGCTCAACGTCCGTGCCGGATACTGAACGTAGTAGGCAATGCTCGTCCCGGTCAGCAAGATGAGCCATCCGAGGTAGAGCCAAATCAGGAAGGAGATCAGGGTTGCAAACGTCGAGTAGATCGCGGTGTATTTCGCGGAGCCCACGACGAACGATGCGAAGGCCCACCCCGCGCTGTTCCACAACAGGCCCGCGACGAAGCCACCGATCAGAGCGGGGCGCAACAAAACCTTGGTATTCGGGATGAACATGTACATGAAGGTGAAGGCCATCATGATCATTAGGTAGGGCAGCGTTCTGCCGACCATTTCGACGAGGGTGCCGAACGGTTCTATAGCCGCAAGTGCCTCGACCGCGCTTGCACTCATGACTGAAGCGGTAATGCCAACCGATGCGAAGACCAAAGTGGGACCGACCACCAGGACGCTGATGTAGTCGCCGAAACGCTTGCCAATGCTGTGTTCCGTTTTGATCTGCCAGACATAGTTGAAGGCCCGCTCGATCTTTTGCATGAGCGAGACGACGGTGTAGAAAAGCAGCACAAATCCCAACGAGCCCAGGACCCCGACCTTCACGTTGTCGACGAAGCCGACGATGCGTTCGGAAATTTCCATACCCTTGTCGCCCAGCGGAGCGAGCAAGTTGAGCAAGACGGGCTCAACCTGATGGTGGACGCCAAATCCCTTGAGGATGGAGAAGCCGATCGCCAGGAGCGGCACGAGCGACAGGATCGTCGTGTAGATCAGGCTCATGGTGCGCAGGGTGAGCTGGCCTTCACGAAGATCACGGATCAGCGCGTACGCAGCCCCCAGCCGCGCCCTTCGGCAGACGGCTTTCATCCGCGTGCCACAGCAATCCCGTCAGGGATGCGGCGATCGCACCAACCGAAATTTTAAAAGATTCACGCATTCGGCAGATACGCTCGGCAATGGCCTTGTGTCGTGACGCTACATTACCGGCCACGGCGGCGGAATAGTAGGGGTGGGGGTGAACAGGCTGACGCCCGAGAATCTGGACATGTGGGTCACAGTGAGTGCGCGCGCCGGATCGAGTATGCTGCTCAATCCACGTGGTGGCGTGACACCGGTCCATTCATGCCCAACGGCCAGCAGGAGCGAATAATGGCGGGATTCGAGTATCGGCTCGACATGTACGAATTTCTCAATGCCAACCGGGATAAAATTCTGGCCGAGGTGGAAAAGATATCCGCGGACATTGATGTGCCTGACGATCTGAAGGGGCGGATCGGAATGTCCGGCGCCAATTCCAGCTATCCGGGTGTGCTACGCAGGGAGATCCTCGATGCCATCGAGGACGCGTCGACCAACATGCGCCCCGTTCAGTACTACGGCGACCAGATCCGCCGCGTCGTGAAATCCGTCTATGGCGATGACTACGATGCCGTGCCTACCAGCACTTGCGAAGGGGCGTTGCTCACGACCTACGAAAGCCTCGTATCACCCCCGACCCTGGGCCGCGGTGATGCGTACCGGGTGCGGATGATCTCACCGTTCGAACGCCATATTGAGCACCATCTCAGTTATGGCCGTCCATTTCCGCCGCGCTACAAGGATATCTTTGCGGATCGCGGCGCCACGGCCGGTGAACTCGGGATCACGGGTCGCCGCCTCGAAAACGTGGACATCGTGATCGTGCCTCTCGCCGGTGCGCGCTATGACGTGCACGGCATCAAGGCTTATGCCTGTCCGCTGCTCCTCGACGTCGATGCCGAGGACAGCGCGGAGAAGCTTCGCAGAACCGCGGAAATTCACGGTGAATTTCTCGGGGCAGTGGTTTCACTGGCCTATGACACACCGGGGTACGGATACGCGGCGAAGAACGCGGACGGCGTCCCGGTACTCCAGCGATCGATGGCCGATATCGCCGCCGAATTCGGCGTTCCCTACGTGGCGGACAACGCCATCGGAATCCCGTTTATCGGTGCCGATCCAAGGAAAACCGGTGCCGATGTCATGGTCTACAGCATGGACAAGGTCGCCTGGGCGCCGACATCGGGACTTGCCATCGGCCGCGACGAGTCGATCGTACAGTTGCGCCGCGCCATGGGGGTTCACAGCCAGCGCTATGGGACCACCGCCGTCCATGGGAAGGGCATGGCTGTCGCCCTCGACCCGGGGCGGGAAGCGATGAGCGGTCAACTCGCGGCGTTACGCATTCTACGGGACGAACCTGAACGCGTGACCCGTCCCGTCGACGAGACTTACGAGATCATCGTTGATGAATACCAGCGCGTGAAGAATGCGCTGGGTGAGGGCATCCAAATCAACAAGTCATTCAACTTTGGCGGTGTCGAAGTGAATTATCAGAACACGTGGGGGAATGGTGTGATGGGAATTCCCATTTTCTCGCAGGAAGATCGATTGGCGGGCACAAACCTCATCGATCTGGTTATGGCCAAGGCCGGCATCGTTCCGTCCGGGGCGGATGATGCCAACATGTTCATTAATCCAGGTCTGGGCACGGCAGACCCGAGTGGTGCCTTGATTGAGGACCGGATGCGCCTGGTCGTGCGCGGCGTATTCTCGGCGCTGGCACTGCTGGCTGAGTGGGCGGACAAGGGTCCCGTAAAGCACTAGTTACCTTGGCGGGCCGGACTGGCCGTCGGAGTTAGGGCGTGGAGTCTTCGCAAGAGGCGATGAACGCCTCAACCAAACCGTTGAACACGTCTGGCCTCTCGAAATACACTGAATGGCCGGTGCCGGGCACGATTTCCAGTCGGGCACCAGGAATGAAACCAGCGCATATCCTGGCCATCTCGGGAGGGACCACGATGTCATCTTCACCAACGATGAACAGGGCCGGCACTTTAAAATCAGCCAGTACTTCCAGGCCAGTGGTATCCATCCATGACAGAGCAGGCGGAGCATCTGGGACTGCAAGTGTTACGGCCGGAGAACGTCAACGACGACAGATTCTTAGTCGGAATCAGGGAATTGGCACCGGACATACTTTTCGCGGCATTCTACCCGCGGTTGTTCAAGCGGCCGCTGTTGGAAGTCGCGCTGCACGGCTCGGTCAATCTACATTCCGCTCCTTTGCCGCGCTACCGAGGCAGTTACCCTGGTGCCTGGGCCATCATCAGAGGGGAAACTAAACACGGTGTCTCACTTCAATACATGAGTCCCGGTGTTGATTCGGGTGATGTGATTGATCAGGAATTTGTGGATATTGATCTGGATGACACGGGGTACTCCTTGTATGGCAAGTGCGAGCAATCAGGGTTGGAGTTGGTGCGACGAGTGTGGCCCAAGCTTGCATCAGGCGCAGTGGAGCCCACGCCGCAGTTGGATGCGGAAGCGCTCTACTTCAACCTGGACTACCCTTATGGAGGCGTGATCAACTTCAATTGGACGGCCCGGCAGATATACGACTATGTCCGTGGCATGACGTTTCCGCCGTTTCCAAATCCATTTACGTACTTCGCAGGTCGAAAACTCACCGTCACGCGCTGCCGGATACCAAATGACGGAGGCTCAGAGATCGCGGTTCCCGGAAGTATTCTCCGGCTGGCCGAAATCATGACCGTGCAGGCAGGAAACGGAATTATTGAATTGCTAGAATTTCAGAACACGATGGGGAACCCACTATGCGTTGATGATGCTGCCTCGTCTCTCAGTCTAAGCGCGGGTGACGTCATAGGGCGCTAGGAACATCATCAGTCGGCAGAGCTGCTGCACTCATTGTTGCTTACGCTTTCTTAAGGCTAACGCGTCAGAGTTCGGGTCTGTCCGAAGACAATGACCGGAGCTCCATACATGCCACCAACGGTCGTTCTCGCGCGGTTAAACGTGCAGAAGGGCTCCTGGCAGGACTCCACGAGATTCGTCAGGGACTTCTGGTTGGCGTAATTCCCAAGGATAAGCTTGACCTGCTTGTTCATGCCGTCGGGGACAAGCGTGAGGCGCTGGATGATCCTCGGCTCAGCGCCGTCCTCGACGAAATAGAGCTTCGCGCTTCTGTCGAACTCACGAAGCTGGAGCAGCTTTCCTGATTGGCTTTCAGCAGCGGGCTCAAGAATTCTCGATTTAGATGTGCTCTGCCCTTGCCTGTGGGCGGTTCGCCTTCATATACTCCGCGCCGCTCGAAATAAGTTGGGGCAAAGGTTATAGGAGGTGAAATGGCGACCCGCCTGCCCAAAGCTTACAAGCCGACCGAAGATGAATCGTTCATGAACGCACGGCAGCGAGAGTACTTTCGCCGCAAGCTGCTGGAATGGCGAGACGAATTGATTCGAGAGTCCACGCAAACATTGCAGCATCTTCAACAAGATAGTCTGCAGGAGGCCGATCTTGCGGACCGCGCGTCGGTCGAATCAGAGCGCTCGCTTGAACTGAGAACACGAGATCGAGAGCGCAAGCTTATCGCCAAGATCGGTGAGGCGTTGGGACGCATTCAAGATGGCAGCTATGGCTTTTGCGAGGAGACAGGTGAGCCGATCAGCCTCTCCCGTCTCGATGCTCGGCCGATCGCGACCTTGACGATTGAAGCGCAGGAACGTCACGAAATGCGGGAGAGAACTTACCGCGACGATTGACGCAGATTGTGCGAAGCGCGAAACGGAAGACGACCGGCGCATTCGGCAAGCGCAACAAGCGGACGGGAATGCGGCGCCAGAAACGGCGGAATCAGACGGAGAATCGTTCTCTGAAGAAGAGATAATTCAGGAAGGCGGCACTCCCCCAGCGACCGGCCAGTCGGCGCCTAGGAAAAATCAGTTTGGCGAAGAAACACAACAGTTTTCGCGTGGCGAGGTCAGCATGCTGCAAAACCTGGTCTCTCGGCGTGAACAGCTTGCTGAGCGGGAAGGTCAGTTGGATCTCCGCGAGAATCTGCTTCAAGTTGCGCAGCAACGCGTGGAAGAAAAAATCAACGAATTGAAAATCGTCGAAGCTCATCGCGACAAATTGCAGGCTGAGTTTGATCAGCTGTGGGTCGGCAAAACGCCCCTTGTACCCCTTGAAGTTCACCTCGACGGTCCAGCCATGAAGACTGTGCAGTTGTATGCACGGAAAACGGGTGACGTGGGTGCGCTCGAATCGGATCTCATTGTCTACATCGTGGACACGACAGAGTAGAAGAACCTCGAAGCTCAGTTCACGCAATCTCAGAAAATGCAGGCCGTCCGTCAGTTGAGCGGCGGCATCGCGCACGATTACAATAACCTTCTGACCGCGATCATTAGATATAGCGACCTGTTGCTGCAGCGCCATTCTGTTGCTGATCAATCGTTCGGCGACATCATGCAGATCAAACAGAACTCCAACCGCGCTGCGAATCTTGTTCGCCAGTTACTGGCGTTCTCGCGACGGCAGACACATCAACCCAAGGTTCTGGTCTTGTCCGATATCCTGGCGGAACTGTCGAACCTGCTGCGGCGCCTGCTCGGTGAGAAAATCGAGCTGAAACTTGTTCTGGGGCGGGATGTCGGTCTGGTGAAGGTCGACCAAGGCCAGTTCGAACAAGTGATCATCAATCTCGCCGTAAATGCCCGCGATGCCATGCCGGAAGGTGGGACGCTGACGATAAAGACGCGGAACTCCGTCGTTGGGCCCGATACGCACACCAGACAAGAGTCTTTACCGCCTGGCGACTATGTTCTCGTTGAAGTGATCGATGAAGGCACCGGCATACCGGATGAAAACCTTGATAAGATTTTCGAACCGTTCTTCACGACGAAGGAGGTGGGGCGGGGGTCGGCCTGGGTTTATCGACCGTTTACGGCATTCTCAAACAGACCGGTGGCGCCGTTGTTCCGGCGAGCGAGCCTGACAAAGGCACGACCTTTCGCATCTATCTTCCCTGCCATGTTCGGGAGGAAAATGACTCAGTTCCCGCTGCCAGCGTTGAGCGGTCTTATCCGCATGATCTGACAGGAAAGGGAACGATACTGATCGTCGAGGATGAAGCACCTGTTCGTTTGTTCGCGGCGCGTGCGCTTGAGAACAAGGGCTATTCCGTGGTGCAGGCAGAGTCGGCGGAAGTGGCGCTCGATTTTCTCTCAAATAGCGATCAGAGGATCGACATTGCCATTACGGATGTGGTAACGCCCAACATGGATGAGCCGACCCTGATCAAACGCGCCCATCCACTGCGGCCTGACATGGAGTTTATTTTCATTTCAAAATACGCCGAAGAAGCTTTTAACCAGAACCTCGATCCGAACATTCCTTTCTCATTCCTGCCCAAGCCCTTCAACCTCAAGGAACTGGCCGCCAAGGTGAAAGAGGTGATGTCGTCCTAAGGGTTTAGCCTCTCAAGCGTTAGTAAAAGAGGGGCAGTCGGCGAAAATCTGCCTCGACCTTCCATATACATCGTGTACGAGCCTGTTCTTTCTGTACAAAATAAGAACACGGTCTCAATTTCGTATCCATATCAAAGAGATAGATTTCTTCTTGCAAATGAGAACAAAATAGGTACAAATAAGCAAACCAGCGGCGCCACAACTGAGATGACAGGGTGAAAGGCGCCGCGCCGCGGGAAGTTTGCCAGCGGATACCCTGTGTGAAATAAGAAGAGGAATATGGGCAATGACCGAATCGGCACTTCGCGTCGTGGAAGGTGGAATGAATAAAGACAAAGCACTGGAAGCGGCGCTCAGCCAGATTGAACGGGCCTTCGGTAAAGGCTCGGTCATGAAGCTCGGACAGCGTGAGCAAGCGGTCGAAATCGAATCGATATCGACCGGTTCCCTCTCGCTCGACATCGCCCTTGGCATCGGCGGGTTGCCGCGGGGCCGTGTGGTGGAGATCTACGGCCCGGAAAGTTCAGGCAAGACCACGCTCGCCCTTCACGTTTCTGCCGAGGCACAGAAGCTGGGTGGCACGTGCGCCTTCGTCGATGCCGAACATGCGCTTGATCCGCTTTATGCCAGAAAGCTCGGCGTTAACATTGAAGAATTGCTGATTTCACAACCCGATACGGGCGAACAGGCTCTTGAAATCGCCGACACGCTCGTCCGTTCGGGTGCCATTGACGTCCTGGTCATCGATTCGGTCGCGGCGCTCGTCCCGCGGGCTGAACTCGAGGGTGAGATGGGTGACGTTCACGTTGGTCTTCAGGCCCGTCTGATGAGCCAGGCACTGCGCAAGCTGACGTCGTCGATCTCACGCTCCAAGTGCATGGTGATCTTCATCAATCAGCTCCGCATGAAGATAGGTGTGATGTTCGGGAATCCGGAGACGACGAGCGGTGGGAACGCTCTTAAGTTCTATGCCTCTGTACGCCTCGACATCCGGCGGATCGGCGCCATCAAGGACCGCGATGAGGTGGTCGGCAACCAGACCCGGGTCAAAGTGGTCAAAAACAAGGTTGCGCCACCGTTCAAGATGGTCGAGTTTGACATCATGTACGGTGAGGGCATTTCCCGGACGGGAGAGCTCATCGACCTTGGGGTGCGCGCCGGCGTTGTCGAGAAGTCCGGCTCATGGTTCTCCTATGACGGCCAGCGCATCGGCCAAGGGCGTGAGAACGTCAAGAACTTCCTCAAGGAGAATCCGGAAATTGCGGACGCAATCGATGCCGAAATTCGCCGCAACGCCGGCATTATTGCCGACGCGATTATGGGAGAACCGGTAACCACAACTGATGATGACGACGAGGACGACGCGGTCGCGGGCGGCGTCTAGCTAAGAAATCGTAGCCACTGGAATTTCCCCACAAATTCTTGGCGGAACGGCGTGTTCATTGGACGCGCCGCTTTTCTATGGCGGTGGAGATGAATTTGGACGACTAACCCTTGCTGGACAGGGTTCCAGTGCAACGGTAAAAACTCCGGCAAATCCAAGGAAACGCTGGGCCGGCTCACTGCGTAGGATTGCGCCACGGGTTACGGCGAAAGGTAAGCCGATGACATTGACGAGCGATATTCGCAAAACGTTCATCGATTACTTCGCGAAACATGGCCACGAGCCCGTCGCGTCGAGTCCGCTGGTGCCGCACAATGATCCAACGTTGCTGTTCACGAACGCCGGCATGGTGCAATTCAAGAATGTGTTTACCGGGGCTGAAGCGCGTAGCTATAACCGTGCTGTCACCTCGCAGAAATGCGTGCGCGCGGGCGGCAAGCACAACGATCTCGACAATGTGGGATACACGGCCCGGCATCACACGTTCTTCGAGATGTTGGGGAATTTTTCCTTCGGGGATTACTTCAAGGATCTAGCGATCGAACTCGCCTGGAACCTGATAACCAGAGAATTTGGTCTCCCTGCCGACAGACTACTGGCCACTGTCTACGCCGAAGACGACGAGGCCTTCGATCTATGGAAAAAGATTGCAGGTCTGCCGGAAGAGCGAATCATCCGCATACCGACGTCGGACAATTTTTGGGCCATGGGGCCAACCGGACCCTGCGGGCCCTGCTCGGAGATTTTCTATGATCACGGTGATCATATTGCCGGGGGGCCGCCGGGCAGCCCTGAAGAGGATGGTGACCGATTTACTGAGATATGGAACCTCGTCTTCATGCAGTACGAACAGATTTCGGCGGACGAGCGCATCGTTCTGCCGAAGCCATCCATCGACACGGGCATGGGCCTGGAGCGTATTGCAGCGGTTCTGCAGGGCAAACACGATA
>Ga0315339_1002270_pt1 | contig 14864 bp, 13 predicted proteins | sample ASW17metaG_FD_204514 | JGI IMG/M metagenome (GOLD analysis project Ga0315339, IMG submission 204514) | Ammonia-oxidizing marine archaeal communities from Pacific Ocean, United States - ASW #17 | ecosystem: Environmental > Aquatic > Marine > Oceanic | place: USA: California | collected 2016-12-05
TGAAAATTCAAATAGATTTTGGATTTTTTATTTTATATTTCATACAAATTTTTTATTATTTTAATAAAGATTTTATTTCCATAAATACATTTTTCGGTATTTTAATTTCTTTTTTCAAATTATTTTTATGTCTTTGATATTTATTTTGCCCTGGATAAAGGATTTCTTTTACACCTTTTATTTTCGGCAGTTTTTTAATAGTTTTAATATTTTCTTCAATTCTTTTATTATATTTTTTTCCAACAAATAACTCAGATTTTATGACAATAAATAAATGTCCAATATTTTGTGGGCCAGTAAAATCATCAAAAGGATCTTTTACTTTTCCAGAGTGATTGCCTCCAGTAAAAACACCACTTAAAATATCAACCATCCACGCTAAGCCTGATCCTTTAAATCCAGCTATAGGAAGCTGAACACCTTCTAATGCCTTTTTAGGATCAGTTGTTGGTTTTCCAAATTTATCTAAAGCTACACCAAGTGGTATTTTTAATCCTAGTTTCATAGCTCTTCTTATTTTTCCTCTATTAATCATTGAAATAGATGTATCTAAAATAAAAGGAATTTTTGAGTTTGTAGGTGCACCAAAACAAATTGGATTTGTTCCAAATAAACTTTTTTTTGCACCATGCGGAGCTATAGCAGGAGGAGCATTAGTAAAACAAAGTACGATTAAATTTTTTTTTACTGCTTGTTCAGCATAATATCCAGACAATCCATAGTGACCACTATTTTTTATTGCAACTAAACCTATACCAGTTTTTTTTGCACTTTTAATTGCAGTTTTAATTCCAATATCAGCTGCAATAAAACCAATACTATTATTTGCATCAATATGAGAAATAGATTGTGAAATTTTTTTAATTTTAATTTTTGGTCTTGGATTAATTATTTTTTTTTGTATTCGTTTACAATACATCATTAATCTAGCTAAGCCATGAGAAGGAGCCCCAACTAATTCTGCATTAATCAATGCATTAGAGCATATAGAAGCATGAAGTTTATTAAGTTGATGACTTATAAAAATTCTTTTAACAATACTTTTTAATTTTTTTATTTTCAAAACAACAATTTATTACCATTAATTCATGTATTTATAAAATAACAATATTATTGTTACCCACACAACATCGTTATATTAATATAAGATGAAAAGAAAAGTTAACGTTGCTTTAATTGGCTCAAATTTTGCATTAAAAGGGTATCTTCCTGTAATAAAAAAAATTAAACAATTAGATCTTAAAATTATCTGTAGCCGCAATATTATAAAAATAAAAGATAAAATTGATTATTCAAAGACGTTAAATTTTGAAAGAAATTGGAAAAAAATATTTGAAAAAAAAATTGACTTAATAATTTGTTCGGTACCTCCAATAATTCAAGAAAAAATACTAATTTATAATTTAAAGTATAAAAAAAAAATAATATTTGAAAAACCAATTACCACTAAATATTTAAAATCAAAACTAATAACTAAAAAAATATTAAGAAAGAAAATACCTTGTGAAATAAATCTTATTTTTTTGAATCATCCCTTGTTTATTAAGGCTAAGAATTTAATTTATAAAAAAAAATTAGGCAAAGTTCTTAATTATAAAATTAAATGGAGTTTTGTAAGTCAAGATTTTAATAAAAGATTAAAGTCATGGAAAACTGACGAAACTAAAGGTGGAGGAATAAAGAATATATTTTTAACCCATATATTATCTTACTGTGAATATTATTTTGGAACTAATAAATTAAAAAAATTTAAATTTTCAACGACTAATTTTAAAAAACTTAAATATAAAAATAAAATTTATTGTGAATTAGAAAATTTAAATTCAATTAATGGTAAAATAAATATTTTTACCAAAAAAAAAGGTTATCAGGATCATTATATTAAAATTTTTTTTGAAAAAGGATATTTAGAGTTATTTACTAAATCAAAAGATTGGACAAAGGACTTTGTATTAAAAATACACAATAGAAGTAAAAATAAATCATCATATGTAAGACTATCAAATAAACAAAAGTATCTTGATGGAAGATCAGGTCAAATACATTTATTATTTGCAAAATTTTTAAAAAAGTCTAATTACTCACATATTAATTATTGTTTAAATGCTGAAAAAATTATTAACAAAATAAATTAAAATGAAAGAACATAATTTTTTACCTGGAAAGATTAAAAAATGTCAAATTTGTAATTCTAATAACCTAATTAATGTCATAAATATTGGAGATCAAGCATTGGCTAATTCTTTAATTCTAGATAAAGCCGATGAAAGCAAAATAGAAAAGTTTCCAATTAATATTGTTAGATGTAAAGATTGCACTCTCTTACAACTAGATTACATAGTGGATCAAAAAAAAGTTTATCATCTAGACTATCCCTATCTTCCAGGAATAACTAAAACAGTAAATAATGAGCAAAAAGAATTGTCTGATTATCTTACAAAAGAACTTAAGCTTGGAAACAAAGATCTAGCTGTTGACATAGGAAGTAATGATGGAAGTTTATTAAATCATTTAAAAAAAAATAATCTAGAAGTGGTTGGGGTTGAGCCAACTAATATTGCAAAAATTGCAAATAAAAATGGAATAAAAACTATACAGTCTTTTTTTAATGAGGAAACTGCTGAAAAAATTACTACAGAATATGGAAAAGCAAAACTTATTACATCAACAAATGTTTTTGCTCATATGTCAACCCTAGGAGATGTAATGGATGGTATAAAAAGATTATTAGATGAAGATGGATATTTTTGTTTTGAAAATCATTACATTATGGAGATCCTTGAAAAAGCTCAATATGATACTTTTTATCACGAGCATTTGAGAACTTATTCTTTAATATCACTTGATAAATTATTTCAATTATATGATTTACACTTAATTGATGCGCAAATAGTGACCAGATATGGAGGGAGTATTAGATGTGTTGTGTCAAAAAAGAAAAAATCCAAATCGCAAAGACTAATTAATTTGATAGAAAAAGAAAAAAAGGTCTTAATTGATAATACTGAGAAAACTTATGAAACATTTAATCTAAATGTTATGAATTCAAAAAAAAACTTAATAAACAAAATTTTAAAATTAAAGAACGAAAATAAAAAAATAATCGCTAAATCTTGTCCGGCTAGAGCCGTTGTTTTGCTAAATTACTGTGGACTTAATGATTCTCATGTTGAATATATCGCAGAACAACCAACTTCACTTAAATTAGATTACTATGTTCCTGGCACTAACCTAAAAATAATAAGTGATGATATTTTAATTGATGATAAACCCGATTATGTACTTTTATTAGCATGGCATTTAAAAGACCCAATTATTAATAAGTGGAAAAAAAGAGGTCTAAACTCAAAATTTATTGTTCCACTTCCAAATGTAGAAATTATATGAAAGAAAAATACTATTTACAATCAGATATAGCTGAAATAACAAAAAATCTAGAAAAGCACTTAAAATATTTTTCTGGAAAAAAATTTTTAATATCAGGTGCAAATGGTTTCTTGGGAAAATACTTTATAAAAACTTTAATAAATTTAAATAAAAAATTAAAAAAAAAAGCAAGTATAGTTGCTATCGACATTAAATTTGATAAATGCGAAATTTATTCTGATAAAAATGTTAAAAAAATTAAGCAAGATATAAACAATATAAGCAAATTAAATTTTAAAAGTGACTATGTCTTGCATGCAGCAGGTATACCAAGTCCTAAACATTATTTTCAAAAACCTATTGAAGCCATTTTTACTAGCATAACTGGAACTAAGAAATTACTTGAATATTCAAAAAAAAATAAATCTAAATTTATCTTTTTTAGCAGCAGTGAAATCTATGGAAACCCTGATAAGAAAAATATTCCAACTAAAGAAACTTATAATGGCAATGTATCATCCATTGAAGATAGATCTTGTTATGATGAAGGTAAAAGAGTCGGCGAAACTCTATGTTATTTTTATAAAATTAAAGAAAATGTAAACTGTGCAATTTTCAGACCATTTAATGTTTTTGGACCAGGAATGCCAAAAAATGACTATAGAGTTTTCCCACGATTTTTTAATTCTATTAAAAAAAAACAACCAATAACTATTTTTAAATCTGGAAAACAAACAAGAACATTTTGTTATGTTACAGATGCGATTACAGCAATGTTTTTTGTGATCATAAAAGGAAATCAATTTGTATATAATGTTGGCAATGACAAGCCTGAAATAAATATGACAGATTTGTATAAAATTATAAAAAACAACATTAGTCAAAAAATAAAATTTAAAAATATTAATTACCCAAAAAACTACCCTCAAGTTGAACCACAAAGAAGATGTCCAAATATAAATAAAATTAAAAAAGAGCTAAATTTCAGAAATAATGTTGGAATAGAAGAGGCTGTCAAACGATTTTATAATTGGTCTAAAAAATATTATTAATTAAAAATTGCTCTAAATTTATTTAAAGAAATTGATATTTTTTTTAAATCAGTTTTCTTTGATATTATTTCAAGAGAAATATCTTTAAAAATTTTATTGTTATTAATTAATTTAGCAAATTTTAAATTTGCAATACTTGGGTTAATTAAAAAGTTAAAGTTTTTTTGAGAGATTTGTATATTTTTAATATATTTTTTATTTTTGTTAAATATTGCATTATTAAATTTAGAAAAATGAAATAAACTTGTATCAAAGTTTATTTTAAACCATTTTGATTTCATTTTTTTTATTAATTGAACAAGGTGGCTAATTTTATATAGATAACTCTCTCCATAGTTTTTAGGTATTGTTTCAAAGCACAAATAAATTTTTTTTTTAGCTAATAAAGGTTTTATTTGTTTAAAAAAACTTACAAAAGTAAAGTCTGCTTCTTGTTTAGTTAAATTTCCTAAATCTCTAAAACTGGAAGAGCCAATAATTACTTTATTACACTTAAATATTTTTGATATTGTTAATATTATTCTAATATGTGCATAAATTTTTTTTTTTTGAAAATTATTGTTTTTAAATAAATTAAAATTTTTTTTATAAAAAATGCCCTGAATAGCATTCACTTTAATATTTAATTTATTTAATTCCTTCGCAAATTTTTTTAGTTTTATATCAATTTTAGTCCAATTATTTTTTAATTGAATCGGCGCAATATCTATTCCTTTAATATTATTTTTTTTAATTAGTTTAATTATTTTTTTAAAATCGCAATGTTTCCAACCTAAGTTTGAAATAAATAATTTTTTTTTACTCATATTTTTAAATTAAAGAATTTTTATAAAGCCTGTCTTCAAAATGCAATAATGGAAATCTAAATTTTTTTATTAATAAAAATTGATTTTTTATAAGATAATCATGACAATCTTTTTCATTATTATTTTTATATATATTAAAAAACTGATTTTCGATTAATACAAATTTTATTTTTTTAATTGTATTTTTTGATCCTTTTAAAACATTTAATTCGTAGCCTTCCACATCAATTTTTAATAATGAATTTGATAAATCTAATTTTTCACAATAATCATCAATGGTAGTTGTTGTAACTTCATAAGAGTTTAATTCTTCATTTTTTTGTCTAAGCAAAAAATTTTTTATTTTCAAAAAAAATGAACTGTTATCAAATTCACTTAATGATGATGTTGAAGTTAGTTTATTTATAGTAATTTTCTTTTTTTCAATGATATCACTCAAAGCTAGATTGTTATGTTTTATTCGTTCATCATTATTTAATTTTTTTTTTAAAATATTAAATACATCCAACTGGGGTTCAAATGTATAAGCTTTTTTAAATGGAATATGAGAGATTATGTTAATTAAAAATTCACCTTTGTGTGCTCCAGCATCAATAACTGAGTCAATTTTATGATTTCTTAAATATTTTATTATTCTTTTATGATGGTAATTTTTATCTAAAAAATTTATTAAGTTTTCGAGTACCATAATTGTTTAACTTTTTTAAGGTTATATCATTTTTTTAAGATTTAATATTTATAGTATTTTTTTTATTATGATATGAATTAGTATTATTAATTATAAACAATTAATTTGCTCTAGATCTTAGTAATAATGAAAATACAAAAAAATAATCTAATAATAATAGTATCTTTATTTTTATCGATAATGTTTTCTTCTTATGTTTGGGATCTAATAAAGTTACCTTATAAAGAGGTTGATATAATTGGTGTTTATGCTGAAAATGAATATAACGCATTCAACGAAATACTAAGATACCTTTTTTTTATTTTATTTCCTTTAATTATTTTTTTAAGTTTACAAATACATTTTAATAAATTTTCATTTAAAAATTTAATCCCCCAATTACAAATTAATCAAAATATAATTTATGAAAACAATCAAACAATTAGACTAACTAAAATTGTAATTTTTGCTTTTATTTTTGCAGAATTTTTTTCTGTGGACTTTACAACAATTCCCTTAGATTTATTTCATGAAGGTCAAAGATTGAGCTCTGCATATAAAAGTCTTATTGATCATTCTTTATGGTCAGGATCATATGTAACAATTGGGTTATTTTATGAAACTTTAAGTGCAAAATTAATTTGGCAATTGTTTGATCATGAAAGTATTGGATTGATGCGATTTGCTGATAGGATTTTTATCTTATTTTGTAAAATACTAATTGTTTTAATCATTTATAGAATTGCATTATTTTCTAAACTAAAATTTTTTTATAAGGAAATTTTTTTTACAACATGTTCATTAGTCTTAATTATTAATCTTTTTGATTATCATACTCAAAGAAATGATGCTGAATACCTTCTATTTAGAGAATTACCAATATTATTAACTACTTATTTGTTTTTTGAAATTATATCAAAAAAAGATTCAAATAAATTTTTAATATTATTATTTGGTCCCATAAGTTTTTTTTCTATGACATGGAGTATTGACAGAGGTCTAATCTGCAATGTTTTAATTTTTTTAATTTTTATTTATTTTTTAATTACACAACAATTTAAAAATGGACTAATTATTTTTTTCTCAATTATAATTTCATGGCTATTAGCAATTTTTTTTTTAGGAAATGAATTTAACTATTTTTTAGAAAATACTTTTACTTTATTAAAAGAAATCAATTATGTATTTGGAGAAATTCACGTAACTCCTTTTGGATTTGGATCAGGACATGAGTCATTTCGTGCTAGTAAAATATTAATTGCTATTATTTTTTGTTTAATAATTTCATTAAATTTTTTCATTCAAAATAATAAAAATTACTCAACGCAATTTAAATTATCAATGTTATTTTTATCTATAGTGTCTTTTTTAACTTACAGTTATAATTTAGGTAGATCAGGTGGATCACACTTAAAAGAAGTATTTGGTTATTCTATTATTTTTTTTGTTATTTTAATTATAAGTTATTTTCTTCAAATACTTTCTAATAAAAAATTATTCCCTAAAAAAAATGAATTGAGAAACAATATATTCTTATTAATTTTTGTTACTTGTATTTTTACACTTTCTTTAAATATCAATCCCAGTAAAATATTAAAATTTAATAAAAGATTTTCCCAATACATAAATTTAGAAGATCAGTTTTATTTACACAAAAATGAAAATTCATTTTTAAGAGATTCAAAAAATATTGTTAAAAATTATAAATGTATTCAAATGTTTACTAATGAAGTTGCTTATCTATATTTACTGAGAAAAAAAAATTGTACAAAATATTATTTGGTGTTCTCTTTAGGATCATCTAGATCACAAATGAAAATGATTAATGAATTAAATGATGTAGATATAATCATTACCAGCGAATATGATGATAAGGGTCACCCCACATATAAACTACCTTTAGTTACAGATTTTATAAAAGAAAACTATGTTACTGTTTTTGAAGAAAAATTTATTTCAAGCAGAAGAAATAAAAGAATAATTTTAAAAAAAAATAACTCTTTTAATTAATCCAAAATGGACATTCACTTGGAGATAATAAATACTTCTTTAATTCATTGTCTAATTTTAGAACAGTAATTGATAGACCAGCCATTTCCATGGACGTTGCATATCTACCGACATAGGATTTTGTTATTTCAATTTTTAATTTTGAGAAATTCTCATGAACCCGCTTAGAAACTATATAAAGTTCTTCTAATGGTGTTGCTCCTAAACTATTAATCATTACGCATACTTTATTTGTGTCAGTTAATTTAAAATCATCCAGAATTCTTTTTGTTAAATCATCAATTAAAGGGTCTGCATTTCTTAATTTTTCTCTTTTAATTCCTGGTTCTCCATGAATACCCATGCCAATTTCTATTTCATCATCATTAATTTCAAAAGTTGGCTTTCCAGCTTCTGGTAAAACACATGGTGATAAAGCCACACCAAGAGTTCTAATATTTTTATTAGCAAAAGATGCTAAATTAAAAGTTTCTTCAAGTGATGCACTTGTTTCAGCTATAGAACCAGCAATTTTAAAAATAAAAATCATTCCAGCAATACCTCTACGTTTTAATTTTTCTTCATTACTGGCACTTGCAATATCATCAGCAACAACTACTGTTTTTGTTTTGATTTCTTCAGAACCAACAATTTCACAAGCCATTTCAAAATTCATTACGTCACCACCATAATTCCCAATTACACATAAAACTCCGTTACCATTATCAGCGTTCCTAATAGCTGAAGCTATTTGGTCTACAGAAGGAGAAGCAAAAACTGAACCTACAGCACAAGTATCTAACATTCCTTTTCCAACATAACCTGTAAATACTGGAAGATGACCAGAACCTCCTCCAGAAACTATTCCAACTTTATTTGAAGATTTTTTAGCCCTTGTAATTACTCTTTTATTATCTTGAGCGAATGAATAAATATCTGGATGTGATTTAACTAGCCCTTCAATAGACTCTTCAACAAAATTACTTGGTTCATTAATTATCTTTTTCATGCAATTTTAATCTTAATATATTACAGTATATTAAATAATGATAAGACCATTTAAAATAAATATTTCCAACAAAATAATTGAGGATATTAACAGCAAAGTTATAAAATATCCTTGGCACGAAATGCCAGATGATGGCGGTTGGTCATATGGAACAAATTTAGATTATATGAAAGAAATTTCAAAATACTGGGTTGAAAAATTTAATTGGAAAAATGTTCAAGAAAAAATAAATAAATTTAAAAATTTCAAAACAAATATAGATGGTATTGATATTCATTTTATTCAAGAAAAGGGAAGTGGACCTAACCCAAAAACTTTATTATTAAATCATGGATGGCCTGGATCAATCATAGAGTTTTTACATATAATTGATCAACTTGCACACCCTGAAAAATTTGGTGGTAAAGAAGAAGATGCTTTCGATGTTATAGTTCCATCTTTACCAGGATTTGGATTTTCAGGTCGACCTTCAAGACCAATTGGACCAAGAAAGATGGCATCAATATTTAATCACTTGATGACAGAAGTTCTTGGATACAAAAAATATTTAGCTCAAGGTGGAGATTTTGGTGGAACAATTGCTACTTGGCTTGGATATGATTTTCCAAAAACATGTACTGCTATTCATATTAATATTTTAATTGTTCGTCATCCAGATGGACCACAAACAAAAGAAGAAAAAGAATGGGAAGAAAGATTTGAAAGAAATCAAATAATGGAAAATGGTTATAGAATACAGCAAGCAACCAAACCCCAAACATTAAGTTATTCAATGATGGATAGTCCAGTTGGTGTTGCTGCTTGGATTGTTGAAAAAATGTGTGGGTGGTCTGATATTAAAGATAATGATATTGAAAGTGTTTATTCTAAAGATACCTTGTTATCAAACATAATGATTTATCTAGTTACCAAAACTTTTAACACAGCTTCTTGGATTTATTATGGAAGAAGAGAAGAGGGCGGAAGACCTCTTCCTAAAGCAGGTTTACCTATTAAAGCACCAACTGCAGTAGCTTTATTTCCAAAAGAATATTTAGAATGGGCTCCAAGATCTTATGTTGAAAGAATTTACAACATTCAGCGTTGGACTGAAATGCCAAAAGGAGGGCATTTTGCAGCTCTTGAACAACCAGATTTATTAGTTAAAGATATTAGAGGTTTTGCTAAATCTTTATGAATTTATTAGAGTTTATAAAAAAGTCACCAAAGGCTGAATTGCATTTGCATATCGAAGGAACTCTTGAGCCTGAACAAATGTTTGAATTAGCTAAAAGAAATAATATTCAAGTTCCATTTAAAGATATTAAAGAAGTAAAAGAAGCATATAATTTTAGTAACTTAGAATCTTTTTTAAAAACCTATTATGAAGGAGCAAAAGTATTAATAAAAGAACAAGATTTTTTTGATCTTACTTGGGCTTATGCATTAAAATGTAAAGAAGACAATATAGTGCATGCAGAAATTTTTTTTGATCCCCAAACTCATACCAAAAGAGGAATTAATTTTGATATCGTAATAAATGGAATTTATAAAGCTCTTCAAAAAGCACAAAAAGAATTTGGTTTAAGTTTTAAAATTATAATGTGTTTTCTAAGACATTTAGATGAAGAGGAGGGTTTTCAAATTTTAGATCAAGCTTTTACCCATAAAGATAAGATTTATGGTGTTGGATTAGACTCTTCTGAAACAGGCAATCCTCCAAATAAATATGAAAAATTATTTAAAAAAGCTATTGAATATGGCTTTATAACTGTTGCACATGCAGGTGAAGAAGGGCCACCAGAATATATATGGGAGGCATTAAACCTTCTTAATGTGAAAAGAATTGATCATGGAGTTCAGTGTCTTAAAGATGAAAAATTAGTTGAAAAGTTATTTGAAAGTCAAATTCCTTTAACAGTTTGTCCTCTTTCAAATATAAAATTACGAGTGTTTAATAAATTGGGGGATCATAATTTAAAAAAAATGTTAGATAAAAAATTAATGGTTATGATAAATTCAGATGATCCAGCTTATTTTGGAGGTTACTTAAATAAAAATTTAATTGAAACACAAGCAGCACTAAATCTTTCACAAGATGAGATAAAAAGATTACTTGTTAATTCATTTAAATCTTCTTTTTTAAACGAAAAAAAAAAAAAAGAGTGGATTAACAAAATATAAGGGCGTTCTGTTGCCAGGCGCCCTAAAAAACCTCACTTAGCTTATTTAAAGCTAGCATACCAGGATCATCTAAATCCTTTGTTTTGTCCTCAAACATTCTAGCTCTGCCAATCAATATTTTTTTTCCTTTAAAGTCATCTAGAGATTGTTTTGTTGCTGATTTAAATATTTTTGAATAATTGGTATTATCTTTAAGTTTTTTTATTATTAAATCTAAACTGTCTGCAATAGTTTTGTCACCTAGTTTAGTTTTGCCTCTTTCTTGTATTGTTTTTAAAGCTGTTTCAAAAATATTTATAATATCTTCGTGATTACATTCAGTTTTACCTTTAAGGTTCTTTGAAATATTCATAAACGAAAAAGCAATTAATGTTCCAAAACTAGAGCCAGATTTCTTAACGAATGCTTGAGAACAAACCATAAAATTTGCACCCATGTCATCTTTAAAATTGGCTTTATTATTGTTTACTTCTTCTAATCCATTTAAAATCGTAACACCAAGGTCACCGTCACCAATTTTTCCATCGGCAGCATTAAATTCATCATAGAATTTTTTGGCTTGTGAAAGTAATTTTTCAAAAATATTTTCCAAAACTTTTTTATTAAGCATTAACCTTTTCCACGCCAAGGAATAGTTTTATCGATTATTTTTCTAATAGTGACATCAAATAAAAGCCCCAACATTCCCATAACAAAAATGGTAATCCAAATGACTTCATATTGCATATATTTTCTTGCAACGTTTTCAACAAATCCAATACCGGTTGTTCCTGCTAAAAATTCTGCTGCAACCAATGTTCCCCAACACATACCAACAGCAACTCTTATTCCCGTTAGTATTTCAGGTAATGAATTAGGAAATATAACATTTCTTAATATTTGCCACCTAGAGGCTCCTAATGAGTGAGCAGCATGAATTTTTGATAATTGAGTTCCTGATGCACCGGCTCTTGCAGAAATAATCATAATTGAAAGAGAAACCATAAATAACAAAAATACTTTTCCAACATTATCAATTCCAAAGACAGTAATTACTAATGGGGCCCAAGCAAGTGGTGGCACTGGTCTATATAATTCAACTAAAGGATCGAAAAATCCTTTGGCAAATCTATTTAAACCCATAAATATGCCTAGAGGGACTCCAAATATTATTCCAAGTGACAATCCTAAAAATACTCTTAAAAAAGAATCCCAAATATGCCCTGTAGGAACTGGTATTTTGAAAGCTTCAAATTCTCCAGTAACAACATCTAGAACTTTACTTTTAAAATTAGGTTCAACTTTTCCTTCAGAGTTGTGAACTGGATATTTGCCAGGTAAAATATCTGCTATCCAATTAGGAAGAATAAAACCAACTATCCTATTAACACCCATCATTTCATACCAAATCATAGGAATCATTTTAAATCCAACGCTTGGTTTTAAAAGGTCTCCAAAAATTCTAAAAGTATCAGATGGTTTAGGCAACCATCTACCAGGACCATCTTCTGCACAAGTTGGACCACTATTAACAATCGTTCCACCTGGAAACAACAGCATGTCTTTAATTCTTATAGCTCCTTGTTCTTTTTTTTGAACAACATCAAATGCTCTAATTGATTTTTCCATTTCATCTAATGCATTGGGTGGAAAAACGCTTTCATATTCTATTCTTTGTCCAAGTTTTTTAATTTCTTTTATATATGTCATCTCTAACTCTTGGTCATCGCTCAATGCATTTTTGTACTCTTTAATTTCATCTCTTATTTCTTTTAGCAGCCGTAAATATTTAGGATGATGATTTCTCATTGCAAAAAATTCATCACTAACTGAATTTAATTCATGGGCAGCAGCATGAAATTTTAAACCTATTTTACTTTCTGGCAGAGGAGGAACCTCCATACCAGTTGCACCCCATCCTAATTGTTTTTTTACTGCTTCAATTCTTTTGTTTTCTTCTTCATCACTTAAAGGAGGAGGGTAACTATCTTTTGGAAAATCTTCTGTTAATTGTTTTATTCTATTTGTTAATTTTCTTATTGTATTTTTGGTTTCAGTTTCGATATATTTTTCATTAGTCAATAATGGAATTGTTAAACGAGTTTTATTAAGCAAACTTATAAATAATTTTTTGTCTTGGTCTTTTAAGTTTGGTGAGCTTTGTATTTCAACTATTTTGTCACTTATATTTATGTTTTCACGTTTAATTAGTGCTGTGCTTTTATGCTGTCTTTCTTCAATTGGGAAAAGATATTTTAATGATAATAAAGATTCGTTAACTTTTGCAACTTGACAAAGTTCATTTGCAGATTTCGGGTAGAAAGCTTTTGCTATATCCCATGAATAATAAAGCCATGAAAATAAAAGAAAACTAGTTCCAACTACAACCCAGTGAACCCCACCTTTTGCTCTTTCAGGATTTCCAAAAACTGCATCAGATTTTTCAGTTTTAATTAATCTTTGTCCATAAAGTATAGAACCAATAACAGCAAAAATAATTAAAAATGTAAGAATTCCTGTAATCATTTTAAATTTCTTTACCCATTATCTCTTCTTCCATATCCCAAATCATAGTAAGAATTTCTTCTCTTTTGGTAACAAATTCTTTGTCATTTTTTATTTCTCTTAAATCACCTTTTAATCCCATCGAAGCAAACGGAAGATCATATTCTTTATGAATCCGTCCCGGTCTAGGCGCCATCACATATAATCTTTCACCTAGCAATAAAGCCTCTTCAACAGAGTGTGTAATTAGAATAATTGTTTTTCCTGTTTCTTTCCAAATTTTTAAAACTAATGACTGCATTTTTTCTCTAGTTAAAGCATCTAATGCACCTAATGGTTCATCCATTAAAATTAGTTCTGGGTCATTAATTAAACACCTTGCAAGAGCTACCCTTTGCTGCATACCACCAGATAATTGGTAAGTAGGAGTCTCTCCAAAACCTTGTAATCCAACTATATCCAGCCACTCTTCAACTTTTTTTGCTGTTTTAATTGGATCTTCTTTTTTCATTCGTAAACCAAAGTTTACGTTTTCATTAACTGTTAACCATTCAAATAAAGCGCCTTGTTGAAAAACCATACCTCTTTCTACACCAGGTCCATCAATCTCTTGTCCGCCTAAATTAATTGAACCAGAAGTAGGTCTAAGAAATCCAGCTGCAATATTTAATAAAGTTGTTTTTCCACAACCTGAAGGACCAAGTACAGTTAATAGCTCACCTTTTTTTAATGTAAAACTTATATCTTTAAGCGCATGAACAGTTTCTCCTTTTAGAGATTTAAAAATCATATTTAAATTTTTAGAAACTAGTTCACTCATAAAAATAATATATTAGAATTTTTATAAAAAAAATAGGCACCAATTTATTAAATTGGCGCCTATTTAAATCTTTTTGTTACTCTTAAATTATGGAAGATAACTAGTATCTACTACTTTAGAGTAATCTTTAAGAGCTGGGTTCTCTGATGTAGCGAACATATTACCCATAACACTTAGGTAAGACATAAGTATACCACCGTCATTCATATACTTAGCTTTCATAGTTCCTGCATTAGGGAACTCAAATCCACCCATTTGCTTTTTAGTACCAGCAAGATCCATAGCTGCATCTTTAGCTATAACGTTCATATCAGATTTACCATCATTGTATCTTGCGTTTGCTTCATGAGTTACTTCTACGAAAGTTCTAACCATTCCTGGGTTCTCTTTTAAGAATTTGTTAGTTACCGAAGTAATATCAATACCAGCAATTCCAGCTTCCTGAGCTTCTGCAACAGTTAGTACTGATGAACCAGCTTCTTTAGCTTTATCGATAGAAGTACCACCG
>Ga0315339_1002271_pt1 | contig 14863 bp, 17 predicted proteins | sample ASW17metaG_FD_204514 | JGI IMG/M metagenome (GOLD analysis project Ga0315339, IMG submission 204514) | Ammonia-oxidizing marine archaeal communities from Pacific Ocean, United States - ASW #17 | ecosystem: Environmental > Aquatic > Marine > Oceanic | place: USA: California | collected 2016-12-05
GGCTCTTGAGCTACCTGGCCCATGGCCGCCGCGCCTGCCCTGGCGAAAGGATGGTCCGGGTGTACTACCAGCACGGCCTCTTCGTCATACAGGTGGAGCGCATCCACATCGGGGTGTTGCATGAACCGGGCCAGCCCCAATTGGACTTCCTCGTCCACCACCATCTGTAACACGTCCGACGAGCCACCGACCTTGATGTGTAGGTTGGCTTCAGGGTATAGCTGGTGAAACTTCTGAAGGGTCTCAGGTAGAACGTAGGTGCCGATCACCCTGGCAGTGGCCATATTCAGTATCCCGGCCGAGGTCTGCCGGACGCTCTCCAATACCTCTCTGCCACGGCGTAAGGTCTCCATGGACCGCTGGGCAAAGGGCAGAAAAGTGCGCCCCATGTCGGTTAATCGGACGCCCCTGGCAGTGCGGTGGAACAGCAAGACTCCTACCTCGTCCTCTAGGGTTTGCACCCTGGCGCTCACCGAGGGTTGGGACAGGTAAAGGGCGTCCGCCGCCCGGCGAAAACTTCCGCGGTTCGCAGCCTCCAAGAAAGCTTCCAACTGGGTACATTCCATTCCGTCACCTTTCAGAGATATATCGGCAGGACCCGACAGAGTTCAGTCGATTGTAAATCTAAAGTACACCCAGTGATAGTTTTTGTATATCGGCAAGGCTTTAAACAGGCTTCTTAGTTGTCACTGGCCTTCGTTGCCTAGAGGGTTTCTGGGAGGCGCCCTAGCAAAAAATAGGCCGGCTCTCTAGGGAGCCGACCTATCATAGAGGCATTTAGGTCTCGTTTTCTGTTTGGCTGCTTAGGCGGCCTTGTCCGGCTTGGCGGCGGCTTCTTTCATGACTCCGGCCAAAAGCATGTAGGTCTCGGTCCAAGCAGACTTGACCTCAGGTGTGAAGTCGTCGCCCAGGCCCTGTTCCAGTGTCCACAACAGCGCGGTCGCTACGGAGCCGTAATGGGCTTCCTGTACGCCGTACCCGCCGTGGCGGCTGCCCAGTTCTTGCACGGCAGGGACCAATGCATATAGGTCGTTCAGGCCGTTGACTGCGGCCGTGATCATCTGGATCAACTTGCGGCCCTGTTCTTTGATGTCGCCTTTGAAAAGTACCTTGGTTGAGGGGTCGATCTCGAAAAGCCGGTTGTATAACAGGTCAGCGGCCGTTTCTGAGATGGGGAGCACCTTGCTCCAAGAGCCCTGGAGCAGATTGATTTGATTAGCGTCCAAACATTCCTCTAAAATTTAGCATCCGACGAGTTCAACAGGATTGAATCGTGGGAAAATTCCAACATTTATTGTGTCTCATATATGACGTTATAGTGCCTGGAATCTAACAGCAAGCCGCTCCCGCTAAACTCGTTCTGAACGGACCGCAGGCTCGTATGTCCACCGTTGCTGCCGGACCAAAGGACTGACGCCCAGATCAAGGCTTGGAGCCTCTCCATTGAACCTCGAGAAAAGCCACGCTTGTGCGAGACTAGACCCTCTGCTAGAATCTTCACGAACCTTGCAGGTCCGTAGAATCGAGACGTTTCGGGAAAACGGCCACCAAAGTGTCGTGTTTCATAGGTCTCAACGGTTTCGGCCGATCGGCAGAGCGTGGGTTCATAAGGCTTTAGGAGGGACTCTATGCCAGCATTTTGGGAGAATCTACGATTTCCCGGTGAACGGGAAATGGACGATCTACACGGTGCCCAAGGACAGGACATGGTGACCTATGTCAGCGCCCCGTCGCCGTCCTCAGGAAACAACTTTCCGGCAATCATCGTGATCATGGAAGCGTTTGGTGTTACCGGCCACATAGAGAAGGTCTGCGACCAATACGCAGCCCAGGGTTACGTTGCCATCGCCCCTGCGCTTTACCACCGCCAGCATCCCAACCCTAAACTGGGATATGACGAGATGCCGATGGTCCAGCAGTACATGGGTGCTTTGCAGGACGACGAGATCGTTGAAGACGTCAACGTGGCCATCGACTACCTGCAAAACCACTACCAGCGGACCCACGGCCAGAAGATTGGTATCGTCGGTTACTGTGTAGGCGGACGGATCACCTACCTGGCGGCCACAAGCTGCCCAGGCCTCAGCGCCGCTTCGGTCTACTACGGCGGACGCATCCTGGTACCGTTCGGTGACGGCCCCGCTCCCATCGACCTGACCAGCAACATCAAGATCCCCGTGATGGGTAACTTCGGCGACGACGACGAAAACCCGACCACGGCTGATGTAGCCACCATTGATCAGGCTTTGACAGCCGCGGGCGTGACTCACGACTTCAAGTCCTATCCCGGCGCAGGTCACGGCTTCAACTGTGACGACCGGGGCAGCTACAACGAAGCAGCCGCCAAAGACGCCTTCGAGCGCACCTTGGGCTTCTTCAACCAGCACGTTAAGTAACTCAATCTCTTAACACGCATACCAAAGCCCCGTCCTTCTAGAGAAGGACGGGGCTTTTTTCGTGCCTCTGGGCATCAACTTCAGGGTTATTAAGTCCTAGAACGCCGCAAAAAATGTCTGGTAATCTATCCGGCCCCGATCAACGTCGGGCCAATCAAAACCAAAGGGAAGTAGAGGATGGCGAAAGCAGACTGCGACCAGATAATGGAGCAACTGCAAGCGACGGAGCGAAATCAGTTCGGGCAGTTCTTCGACGATTACCGGAGCAAGCGGAAGGCTGCCGACGGCGCCCAAATGCCCGCCCGAGAGATGCTTGATGCAGTGAGCGGCAATCTCAGTGACATCCTTCGCCAGGCCTTGGATGCGGTGGTCGCCCGAGATGAGATGGGCCCTCATGTCGGCGACGTCCCTCCGGATTTCAATTTGAAACTCATGGGCTCAGACGAACTGGTAAAGCTATCTAATTTCAAGGACGAGCGCCCCGTCGCCCTGATCTTCGGCAGCTACACTTGACCTCCTTTCCGTGCTCAGGTTGAGCACATGGAGCGCCTCTACAGCCAGTACCAAGACCGGGTTGAGTTCTTCGTGGTCTACGTTCAAGAAGCCCATCCCACCGACGGTTGGCAAGTGGACTCAAACGTCGAAGACAGCGTTTTTTATCGCCAGCATCAAAGCTTCGACGAACGTGAAGAGGCGGCCAAGTCCTGCAGCATCGGCCTGCATATCTCCATCTCTACCCTGGTGGAAGAGATGGACAACGCTATAGACGAGGCTTACGGAGCCGCGCCCGAGCGCTTGTATCTGATCGGTAAAGACGGCAAAGTCCTCTACCACAGCGGCGTCGGACCTCACCTCTTCGACCTTGAAGAACTGGACCAAGCCATTCAAAATATGGCAGCCAGTATCAAAGTCAGCTAGTAGTTAAAAAAGCAAAAAAGGGCCATCCTTCTGTTGTTATTCAACAGAAGGATGGCCCTTTTTTATTTGGTGGTTACGTGGCGGTAATTTGATTGAATCAAGCGACAAACTCACCCGCTCATGGTGAGCCTGTCGAACCATTGGTCTTGCTAAAGTCATCTCCCACCGAAGTGCCTTTCGACGGGCTCAGGATGAGCAGGTCGGAGGGTAGTCGGCCATGTCGGTGATTGCCAGCCGTCATTCCCGGATACGCAATGCAGGGGAAGGCCGCGGATCCTAGTCTCCCGGTTGGCGCGGCTCCACGAAGGTGTTCCGAAAGCGGTAGAGGGTGAACTCTGGTTCCACCGGGGCTACCGATAGGTAACCTGCTTCCTCGATCTTGGCCACTATGAAATAGGGGCCTTCAGATGATGCCAAAGCCTCCGAGACCGCTGCCTCAAGGTCTTCCAGGTCTGTGACGGTCTTGGTGTGGGTGATCCCGCAACTTTGGGCCACCTGCTCAAGGTCGGTGCCCATGCCGGTGTGGCTGGTCTGGCCGCCGGTCTGGCCCCATTTCTCGTTGTCCCAGACGATCACCGTAAGGTTCTTAGGCTTCTCTCGGCCGATCGATGCCACGGTGCCTAAGTTCATGAGCATCGACCCGTCGCCGTCCAGGGATATGACCGGGTCGTCGGTGGACATGGCCATACCGAGAGCGATTGATGAGCAAAGACCCATGTTGCCGTAAGTGTAGAAATTCCGGTCCCGGTGTCCGGCGTGCCACAACTCGTCCGATGTGGGGCCTAGGTTGCTGATTATTGGTGCGTCTCCTGCCAGGCGGGAAACTAATTGGGTGCCTTCGAACCTACGCAATCTTGCCTCCATGCAGCATCTGAGTCAGACATATCGCCAAGGGCTGCCGGTTGGCGTGGCAGAGCTTCATGGCGCCGTTCAGTAGTCTGTCCATCTTTCCATCGTCTTCCAGGACGAAGTGGGGCAACCCGAGTTGGTCCATGATGGGAATCACGGCGCGGCCCATGGCTACCTGAGCGATGTTGAACTCGCCAGGGCCTCCCCTAACGTTTATGAACATGGGGATCGGCGTCCGGGCGGGAATGCAGAGGCTGGCAAGGGCGTTGACGCTATTGCCGAACCCGCTGGATTGCATGAACACTGCGGCGTTGCGGCCAACGGCGTATGAGCCTACCGCGATGCCGATGGCTTCCTCTTCCCTGGTGGCCGAGACCAACGTGAAGTAGGGGTCGGCGTCTATTAGGCTGGTCACCTGATGGATTGATATGTCAGGCACATAAACGATCATGGACGTGTCCCAGTCCTTGAGCGTTTTTACTATCTCTTCCGCCCAGTTCATCTATGATTCTCCTACTTGGGCATTCGTATATTTGTTCCCAGGAACGCCCCAGGCGTGAACGGCTACAAACATAACAGTGGCACTTTGTATTGTCAAAACTTGGCGGCTCCATTGACTAGAAGCTATAATCTGTAGCAATGAACTGGTGAGACCCCGCCGGAGGAACTGAATTGGTAATCGACCCGAATACCTTTGAACGATTTAGCGCCGTGTTGACCGGGGTGATCGTACCCCGGCCTATAGCATTCGTCTCCACAATATCGGCCGACGGCGAGGTCAACCTGGCTCCATATTCGTTCTTCAACGCAGTGTCTTACAGCACCGTTGTCTTCTCCTCTTCCCGTAACGTGGGGAATAAAAGCAAGGACACCCTGCGTAACATCGGAGAGACCGGCGAATTCGTCGTCAACATCGTGGTCGACTCGATAGCCGAGGCCATGAACGCCACTGCCGCCGAGTTTCCCGAAGGCGTGGACGAGTTCGAGATCGCCGGCCTGACCCATGCGCCGTCACAGATGGTTAAGCCGCCTAGGGTCGCCGAGTCTCCGGTGAACATCGAGTGCAAGCTGGACCAGATCGTGCAGATCGGTTCGGGAGAGCACGAGCACGGCTTGGTCATCGGGACGATTCAGTTGATGCACGTCCGGGATGACATCATCGACGGACACCGCATCGACCAGGCAAAGCTCATGGCCACTGGACGCATGGCTGGCAATATGTACTGCCGGACCAACGATCGCTACGAGATGGTCCGCCCGGTCTATGATGCTGAAAAGAACGCAGTGCCCAACGGCTGATCGAGACCACGACACTAAGGACCAGCAGCAAAGGAGCAGGAACATGGCTACAAAGATGACTATTCTCAGCCCGGCCGCGGAGGCCTGGCGTCCCATGAATAACGACATCCCTCACATAGCCGACCTTCAAGGGGCCACCGTGGCTATCTTGAACAACCGCTGGACCAGCATGAATATCATCGCCGAGCAGATCGGGATCATCCTCAAGGAACAATATGGTGTGTCCGAGGTCTTTGAGAAGCTGATTCCGTTGGCTTCAGCCGCCCTTCAAGAGACATTTGACGATGTGGAAGCAAGGGCGCATGTGGCAATCGTCGGCCTGGCAAATTGAGGGTCCTGCACAGCGTGGAGTGTCCACGACAGCGTAAAACTGATCAAGAGCGGCATGCCCTCAGTGGTACTGGTGACCGAGCGGTTCACCACCCTGGCCAAGGCGTCCATGCGCGGTAACGGAGTGCCGGACGCGCCGATGGTCGTACTACCCAAGACCGAGCTCACCGAGTACGTGGAGCCGGACGTGGTGCGGAGCGTGGCCAAAGAGGCCGTCGAGCTGATCATCGCCCAATTCCAAGGGTCTGATTAATCGGCGCCGGAATGGGCATCTTGTCGCGCTGTGGAGCGAGACCCAGTCTGCCTAGGTGGCGAGTGGGGTTTCTGCGGTACGCGAGTACCCGTTTCCTCTCTGTTTGAAAACCTTAAAGATGGAGCCAGAGTGGGCCAATATCTGGAGTGGCTCCCTGGCGTAACCGACCAACAAGTCCGTGCCGTCCCTGATTATGCTGCATCGTCTTGACCCACCTTTGGAATAAACCTATGACCGACTTGTTATTTTTCAGGCTAGTTGCCGCCCAAAAGATTAGAGGATTATGGATTCCACTCAATTAGACATACAAGACTCCCCCGAAGCGGTCTTTGAGTTGATGTTGGAGCAGGGTTGGTCCGATGGTCTGCCAGTGATCCCTCCCACGGCCGACCGCGTCAAAGCCATGCTTGATTACGCTCAGCGAGATGCGAGCGAGCTAATCGGCTATATCAATCCGGACGCCGGTTCAGCCACGGTGGAGAAGATCGCCGTGAACGCCGTTATGGCTGGTTGTCTGCCTGAATACATGCCGGTGCTGATCTCCACCGTCCAAGCCATCACCGAGCCTGATTTTAACATCCACGGCCTCCAAACGACGACCAACCCTGTATCGCCGTTGCTGATCATCAATGGCCCGGTGCGTGGTGAAATAGGACTAAACAGCGGACGGGGCACGCTGGGCCCTGGCTACCGGGCAAACGCGACAATCGGCAGGGCGGTCCGTCTCCTGCTGCTCAACGTCGGCGGCGCCAAACCCTGGTCCACCGATATGTCGGTCCACGGCGGCCCGGCTAAGTACATATCGTGCATGGGCGAGAACGAAGAAGACAGCGTTTGGGATCCGTTGCACGTAGAACGTGGGTTCTCGGCAGATCAGAGTGCCGTGACCGTTGTCGGCGCACAGGGGTTCACCAACTGCCTCACCTTCTACAAAAAGCCGGAGAGTTTCCTCAACATGATCGCCAGCGCCATGGCCGATATCAGCGACAACAACTACCTGCTGGCGGCCGGCAACCCGTTGGTGATACTGACGCCTGGTCACGCCAAAATATTCAAGGACGGCGGTTACACCAAGCAATCGGTCAAAGAAGCGCTATTCGAACTCTCTAAGGTGCCTCTGGACAGGTTTCCCAAAGAAACCTCGGTTATCACCTACGAAGATGGTTTTGCCATGGATGGCGACCGGGTCTGCCCTTGCCAATCAGCCGACGACATAATCGTGGTGGTTTCCGGCGGCCCCGAACCCTACCATGTCCTCTACTGTGGCAACTTCGGCGATACCACCGCTGTTACCAAGGCAGTCCAGCTACCCTAGATACTCCTAGCCAGAGGACACAGACAAACAAAAACCCCGGCTCTTTAAATAGAGCCAGGGTTTTGTCTTATCAACCTGTTTGCTAGAGACTAGTAGGGGACGTCGTCGTTCTCGGTGGAGCTTTCCCCTAAGTTGGTTTCGTTCGGAATCTCCGGTTCTATCTCATCCGGAATTCCCGCATCAATCTCCTGCGGCGCTCCTCTCTGGCCTACTTCATTGTAGTCCGATCCCTGGTAGTCCGTGCCCTGCTGGCCGCCGTGGAAGGCTTCCAGCGCCTCGTCCAACCTGGCCCGGAAAGTCTCCGAGTCCTTGGTCAGAAGCATGATTCGCTTTCCGTTGGTCATGCGGACCCTTAACCGCTCCCCGATGGGTAACGACAGGGCCTCTAGGTGTGATATCTCCTGGAAAGGGTAGGGCTTAATCCGGGGACGTCCGTAGATGATGACCAGGGCGTCGCGGTAGATCAGGTATTGTTTCGGGGTGGTCAGCCAGCTGTAGATTGCTACGCCAATCCCAATCACGAACAGCACCGGATTCTGGCCGAAAATTCCGATCACGGCAACGATCAGTGCAAAGATGAATGTGAGGTTCAGATTGGTGCGGTGGCTATCCCAGTGGAGGGGTTGCTCTTGTGTCTGCTGCATACCGCAGTATTCTATCACATGATTGCAGCCTGAGAGATTGCAATCAAAGAGACTGCGATCAAGCCGAGGACCAGGTCAGACTGCCTGGCCACACGACCGGCAGAAATTACCGCCCGGCTCCAGTGTGGTGCCGCAGTTGGAACAGAATGCGCTTTGGTCCGAGTATTCGGAGGCCGGGGCGCCGCCATCAATGTCCGCGCCATGTTCCGTGCCGCCCGGCGCTCGGAGTGGGTCGGGCCCGTATTTGTTAGTCCCCTTGGTCCCTGGTTGGACATACCAGAATAGAAGGAGGATAGCTGCTCCGGCTACGAATACAATTGGGAATGTCGATTCAAGGGACCAAACGAGGAGCATGGATATCGCAACAACCCCAAATACGGCCAACAATATCCATCCAGAGCGATTTGTGTCATGAAGACGCCTGACACTAAGAGTTATGCCTGGAATAAATAAAATCAGCGAGCTAATAATGTCGAGAATTGACGCTCCTCCAAATAACAATGCATCAAGGGTGTTAGTGGCGATTGAGACTAATATAGAGAACAACGTCCACCACCAATATTCCGACCGGCTGGACCTGGTCTTGAAGTCGAAATACCGGCGGAACCCTGAAGCGACCGCTTGGGTAAAATTCATCTGCCGAGGCTATCTCCAAATTGGATATCTAAAGGGACGTTAGCAAAATCATTGTACTTCAACGGACGAACGCCAATCGAATCAAAACCGGTGAAGCTAGAGCAAAAACACGCTAGGCGTGGTACCATCGGAGCACTTTTTCACCGGGCGGACTATACACCTGGGTTTTTTTCCTGGTTGTTCGCTAATTGTTCGGAGGATATGCGATGAAAGTCGGCGTAAATGTGGCAGTTGATAGCAATACCGGAGACATCGGCGCCTTTGCCAAGAAGGCGGAGGACCTGGGCTTCGAGTCGCTTTGGATGGCCGAGCATCCCATAATCCCAGTGCATACCGACGCCAAGTACGGTGGTACCCCAGACGGCAGCATACCTCCGGCAATGAGCGACATGGCCGACCCGTTCATCGCTCTGGCCATCGCCTCTGGTACCACCAGCAAGATCATGCTCGGCACCAGCATCTGCCTGATACCCGAGCACAATCCCCTGGTCCAGGCCAAACAGGTTGCCGCGCTGGATTTCCACTCAGGTGGACGGTTCATATTCGGCATCGGGACCGGCTGGCTGCGGGAAGAGACTGAGATCATGGGCGGCGACTTCGACCATCGCTGGACCCAGGCCCGTGAAGCTGTTGAGGCCATGAAAGAGATGTGGACCAAGGACGAAGCTGAGTATCACGGTCACTACTACGATTTCCCCAAGGTCAGGGTCTTCCCTAAACCGGTCCAGAAGCCCCATCCCCCGGTATTCCTGGGCGGAGCGGCCAGCAACGTGTTCAAGCGAGTCATCTCCTATGGCGACGGCTGGATGCCGGTGCGGGCCACCCCTGAGAGCGTCAAGGCAGGCCGCGCTTCACTGGACGAATTAGCCGACGCCGCAGGTCGCGACCCGAACAACATCGAGATACTTATCTACGCCGCATCCAGCCGTGACGAGATCAAACAGATGGAAGATGCCGGCGCCACCATGGCTACCGTACGTTTGCCTTCCACGGCTCCTGATGAGGTCATGAACGGCCTGGAAAAACTGGCTGAAGAGATGTTGGGCTAACCCCATGCGCATAGACATCCACACCCACATATCTCCTGACCGGATCGCCGCGCCGGTGCTCGAGGGCATGACCGAACAGTTCGGCTACCCGGCGGTCGGCATCAACACCATTGATGGGATCAAGTCCCACATGCGTGCGTCCGGGGTCGACAAGTCGGTGGTCTTGGGCGTGGTGGACCGGGTTCAGCATGTGAAGCCGGCCAACGACTGGCTGATCACCATCCAAGACGACATGCTGGTGCCCTTCGGCGCTGTTCACCCTGACTTTGAAGACATGCCCGGGGAGATACGCCGCCTGCGCGAGGCCGGCCTAAAAGGGGTCAAGCTGCACCCGATGGTGAACCAGTTCTATCCCGACGACCCCAAGATGTTCCCCATCTATGAGGAGATTGGCGAAGACATGGTCGTGGAGATACACTCGGGGCGCTGGGCGCACACCAAGCCCGGAGACACTATCTACTCGCCGCCCAACCGGGTCATGAACATGATCAAGCAGTTCCCCAAGATGAAGGTTGTCTGCCTGCATCTCGGCGGGTTCTACATGCTGGATGAAGCCGAACGCGAGCTGATCGGCCGGGACAACGTCATCATCGACACGACCTGGCCTCCGGAACTGAAAGAAGTGGGCACCGATACCCTGACCGCCATCATCAACAAACACGGCGCGGACAAAGTCTGTTTCGGCACCGATTTTCCCCTGGCCGACATGGCCAAAGACTCGGAGTTCATCGAGAGCCTGCCGGTACCAGATGCCGCCAAGGAACGCATCCTGGGCGAGAATTTCCGGGAGCTGGCCGGCCTAAATCCCCCTACTAAACAGGAGCAAAATGCCCGCCGAACTTGATGCCTGGCTGCAACTGACCAAAGAAGAAGCCCTCGACCCAACCCTGCCCATCTGCGACCCCCACCACCACCTCTGGGACAAACCCGGCGATCGCTACATGATTGACGAGGTCACGGCCGATATGGGGTCGGGGCATAACGTCGTGCAGACATTGTTCGTTGAGGTTGATTCGATGTATCGGGCGTCAGGCTCGGATGCGATGCGTCCCGTTGGCGAGGTTGAATGGGCCCGCGGCATCGGTGCACAGAGTGACAGCGGCCTCTATGGCCCGATCAGGATCGCCGTCGGGATCGTCGCTTACGCCAACCTGAACCTTGGAGCGGAAGTAAGGCCGGTATTGGAAGCCATGGATTCGGGCAGCGGCGGTCGGTTTCGCAGCGTCCGGCACACCTGCAGTTGGGACGCGCACGAACCGCTGCGTTCGCATCGCTCCGGCTGGCCCGGAATGATGGCCGAGTCCAAGTTTCTCGAGGGTATAGGCGTGCTTTTCGACATGGGCCACGCCTTCGATGCCCTGGTCTATCACCCTCAATTGGCAGAGCTGACCGGACTGGTCGATGCTTTCCCCAACAACGTCTTCGTCTTGAACCACATAGGCCGCCCCCTGGGTGTCGGCCCATATGTCGGCCACTGGGACGAAGTATTTGAGGTCTGGAAGAAAGACATGACGACCCTGGCCGAGCGGCCCAACGTGGTGGTCAAAGTGGGTGGTCTGGGCAACAGGGTCAGCGGGTTTGGGTGGGACGCCCAGCCGACACCGCCGGACTCCGTGGAGCTGGCCGATAAAACCGGGCCCTACTACCTACATACCATCGAGGCGTTTGGGCCGGAACGCTGCATGTTTGAGAGCAATTTCCCGGTGGACAAAAATTCCTACTCGTACACGGCCATCTGGAATTCGTTCAAGCGGATGACGAAAGACTTCTCCGCCTCCGAGAAGGCATGGCTTTTCCACGACACTGCCGCCAAAGCCTATCGTCTGCCGCTATTGTCTGACCAATAGGGAACTAAAAAGGCCTGGCGGGGTTGATCCGCCGGTAGACTCCGGGCGATCCTGGTGGGTGAGTGTAACTGCCGCCGATGTATTCGTGCATGGAGTCTTGCTGGCGGAATTCTTCCCAGATGCGTGACTCGGGCACCTTTTCGTGCTCGAACTCGTACATCGTTAGGTATTTGGGCTCACCTTCGACCACGCGATACCGGCGCACGAACAGGCAGCCAGGGATCGTCAGGTTGCGTGGCGTCCGCTGGTTGTCATAGTAGTCGTTGTATTTGTCCTCGATGTCAGCGGGAACGTCCATCCGCCCGATCTGCAATGCCGGAGCCATACGCCTGCCCATGGTGTCCGGGTCACTCTCGGCGGGTGATATCTGGGTGCAGAGGCTGCGTACCGTATCCCGGCCGATGACGCTGGGGGCCAGCCGCTTGGTTTTCTCAGAGGGGTTCTCGAGGCAACTCTTGAATTCGGCTGTCTGGGTCACTGCCACCGATTCCAGTTCGTAGACCACGAGATACCTTGGCCCGCCCTTGGTCGCCTGGTAACGCCCGGCATCCAACACCCCTGGCACGCGCAACCATTCCTCGAGGTGTTCCTCGTCGTACCAGGCGTTGAACTCGGCGTCGTACTCGATGTCGACATCGGTAAACAACATCAACAACGCCGAGCCTTTCTTTTTCACCATGCCGGTTTCTCCTGCCTAGCCGCCGTTGCGAATAAAGTCCGCCATGCGCTCACCGATCATCATAGTCGTGACGTTGGTGTTGGCTCGGATGCAGTTGGGCATCACCGACGCGTCGGCTATTCGCAGCCCTTCCAAACCGTGGACGCGGCCGTGCTGGTCCACCACTGCCATGCCGTCCGAAGACGGGCCCATCTTGCAGGTGCCAGATATGTGCTGGCCGGTTGTGGCGTCCCGTGCGCAGAAAGCGTCTAATGCGTCGTCAGAAGCCATTTCTTCCTCTGTCGGCTCGATCCGGTAATCAACAATGTTTTTGAAGGACTCACCTTCGCCCAGGCTGACGCAGGTGCGGACCATCTCTCGCATACGCTGGCGGTCGAACGGGTCGCGCAGATACCGGTAGTCCAGCGACGGTTGCTCATGTGGGTCAGTGGAGGTCAACTTCAGTTCGCCGGCGCTCATGGCCAGGTCTAATACGCCCAGCATGCGGATGCCGAGAGGTTCCATGCGGTCGCCGCCCCGGTCGATGCGCTCTGTGGCGTAGGACTGCATTAGGATCATCAGGTCGTTGCGAAGGTCAGACCCTTCGGCCGTCAAACGTAGGCCCATCTGGACCCTGGGGGCAAACCCGTCCAGAGGGAACTCCGGCTTGGTCTTGAAGGTCACGTAGATCACTGGATGGTCGCGCAGGTTCTGTCCCACGCCGGGTAGCTCGTGGACAACCGGCAGTCCCATCTCCTTGAGATGGTCAGCCGGACCCACTCCTGATAACAGCATAATTTGGGGCGAGCCGATGGCCCCGGAACTGAGGATGATCTGGTTGGCTTCCGCCACAAAGACCTCTCCGCCACTCTCGACCTCAACTCCGACGGCTTTTTTGCCCTCGAAGATGATGCGCCGGGTGGTGGCGTTGGGGCGGATGGTCAGATTGAGCCGGTGACGTGCCGGGTTCAGGTAACCGATGGCCGTGCTGAACCGGATGCCGTTGGGATTGTTGAATGGCACCGGGCCGATGCCCGATGCTTCCGGATGGTTGTGGTCGGGACTCTCAGCAAATCCGGCTGCGCGGCAGGAAGCCTGGAAGGCCTCCTGGTCGGGGTTAAGTTCGTCCTGCTTAAAACGGCGGAGGATTATCGGGCCCTCCGAACTGTGGAAGTCGTCGTCCGGGAAGTCGGTGTCGGACTCGATCTTCCGGAGGTACGAGAGACATTGGGTAAAGCTCCATTCGTCGTTGCCCATGGCAGCCCAGGAGTCGTAATCCTCGGGCACGCCGCGCAGGAAAATCTGGCCGTTGATGGCACTGGAGCCGCCGGTTACTTTGCCACGGGGGACCATCATGGGAGGCGACGTCTCGGTGGCCTTGCCCCAAAACTGCCAGTTGTGGTCGCTAGTCATGATATCCGTGGCGGTGGCGTAGCCGAACTTCACCTCGTCGGGCAGCTGCTCGAACTCAGGATAGTCGGGGCCGGCCTCCAGCAATAGAACAGAAGTCTCCGGGTCTTCGCTGAGCCGGGAAGCCATGATAGAGCCTGCTGAGCCAGCTCCGACAACGATCACGTCGTACTTCATTTTCGCTCTCCCCAAGTATTTGCCTGATGGATTCTTGTACCGGGTTCTTGAATCGGGTTCGTGTACCGGGGTCGGCCAGATGATACTGGCGGCTCTGCCCAGCGTCAACTATCATCTCAGTCCAGTGGCCGCTCGCCCGTCTCTTCGATTGACATCCGGGGTCGCATCATTAGAATGTCAGAAACCGAATAGAAACAAGGATCTACATGTGATTAAGAACTTCGGCAGCTTGTATGCCGGGCACGTCGACCTGGGCGATATTGGTCTGGGGGCAACGGCAGTCAACGACCGCCGCTTCGACAACGACCACCTGAGCAGCATCTTCGGACGGGTTGAGAAGATCGTCAAAGTCATGGACGACCTGGGCTATCACAGCTTCTGGGCCGCCGAGCACCACTTTCAGCACGAGGGCAACGAGACGATTCCGAACCTACTCTTGCTCTACGTGCACCTGGCCAACATCACCAAGAACCTGAAGTTTGGCTGCGGCTTCAACGTCAACCCCATGTGGCATCCGCTACGCCTGGCCGAGGACTATGCCACGGCGGATATCCTCACCAAGGGACGTGTGATCTTTGGCGTCGGGCGCGGCTACCACTCCCGCGAGGTAGACACTTTTGGCGTTCCCAGCACCAACTCTGATAACGAGGCCAACCGTGAGATGTTCGAAGAGCAGATCGAGATCATCATGAAGGCTTTTAACGAGGAGTCCTTCTCCTACCAGGGAAAACACTACACCATCCCGCCAGAGGTCCCCTACCGTGGCTACACGCTGAAGGAGATCACGGTGGTGCCACGGCCCATGCACCTGCCGGTGGAGACCTGGCAGCCGATGGTTAGCTCAACGCAAAGGGCCATGGATTTCATGGCTAAGCACAATATCCAGCCGATAATTGGTGGCGGAGCTGTCACCGGCAGCCCGTCTGATGACGTCATCGAGCGCTGGACTGAGACTCTGGTCAAACACGGGTACAAAGACGTCCAGCTGGGCAGCAGACTGGTGGTCGGCCTACCCACGTTCATCGCCGACACGGAGAAAGAGGCCATCGAGCGGTCTAGGAAGTATCTGGAAGAGGACATGA
>Ga0315339_1002272_pt1 | contig 14858 bp, 9 predicted proteins | sample ASW17metaG_FD_204514 | JGI IMG/M metagenome (GOLD analysis project Ga0315339, IMG submission 204514) | Ammonia-oxidizing marine archaeal communities from Pacific Ocean, United States - ASW #17 | ecosystem: Environmental > Aquatic > Marine > Oceanic | place: USA: California | collected 2016-12-05
TCGTCTCGGCCATCCTCCTGCACCTCGACCTGCCCCACACAACCCCGCCCCTCTCACCCGCTCGCGGACCGCCCCAGAGCGATCTCCTCCCAGGGCTCCTCGATCAGACGCCGACCTTCCACGCATCCCGTCGGCTCATCCCCGAATCTCGCGACGCTTTCAGCCGACCTCGCTCCTCCCAGCGACCAAAGGCCTTAGGCCGCCGCCCTCGTCGCCCCCTGCCCCTCTACCGACCCACCTCGCCTATTGCCACCAGAGCCCCTTTGGATTCCCTATCCGTTCCTGGCCGCCTTTCCGCCCCGAGCCTATACTCCCAGGGTGCCGGTCACCCGACCGTTCCCTAGCCGATGAGGACCCCATGAAGACGCTGACCCTGATCTCAGCGACGCTCGGGCTCTCGCTCGTGGCGGTCGGGGAGTCGGGGGTGCGGACGGCGCCGAGCTACCCGCTGCAAGGCACGGGCAGCACGGTAATCGCAACCGCCGACCATCAGTCGGCGTCCGATGACGAGGTCATTCAGCGGTACTGCGTGCGCTGCCACAGTGACCGACGGCTCACCGGGAACCTGTCGCTCGAGGGGTACGACGCGACGGCTCCCGGGGATGCCGGCGAACTCACGGAAAAGATGATCCGAAAGCTGCGCGCGGGGATGATGCCGCCGCCTGGATCGCCTCGCCCCGCGGGTGATACGCTGCTCACACTCGTAGAGGGACTCGAGAGGGAGATCGACGCGGCGGCGGCCGACAACCCCAACCCGGGCGGGCGCACCTTTCAGCGCCTGAACCGGTCGGAGTACGAGCGCTCGGTCCAGGACCTGCTCGCGCTCGATATCGATGCCGGCGACTTCCTGCCGCTCGACACCAAGAGCGAGAACTTCGACAACATCGCCGACGCGCAGATCCTCTCCGCGACACTGCTCGACGCATATCTGAACGCCGCGGCGGAGATCAGCCGCCTCGCGGTAGGGGATCCAACGGCGAGGCCCAGCGAGCGCACCTACAACGTCTCGGGTTACAACTCCCAGAGCGAGCGAGTCCCCGGTGCCCCGTTTGGCACCCGAGGTGGTGTCTCGGTGGTGCACAACTTCCCCGCGGACGGCGAGTATCTCTTCCGTATCGTGTTCGAGCACACGACGACCGGAGACGGCTTCGTAGGGCAGATCGCGCGCTTCGAGCAACTCGATATTTCGATAAACGGTGAGCGCGCCGCTCTGCTCGACCTCGATCAGTGGATGCGGATTGGTGATCCCGAGGGGATCTCCATGCGTACGGACCCGATCCACGTGCGCGCTGGGCCGCAGCGAGTGACCGCTGCCTTCGTCCGTCGCACCGAAGGACCGGCCGAGGACCTGGTTTCGCCGCACGAGTGGTCGTTGGCGGACCGCCACACCGGTATCAGCGGGTACGGGCTCACGATCCTTCCGCACGTCCGGGACCTCATCGTCTCGGGCCCCAGGGAGGTCACAGGAGTCTCGAGTACCCCGAGCCGAGAGCGGATCTTCACGTGCCGGCCCACGTCTCCGAGCGAGGCCCGGCCGTGCGCGGAGAAGATCCTGTCACGCCTGGCGTCGAACGCCTACCGACGGCCGCTCGCCCGGCGTGACGTCGAGACGCTGATGGCGTTCTACGACGACGGTGCGGACGGGGGGTTCGAGATCGGCGTGAGGACCGGCGTTCAGGCCATCCTTGCTAGTCCCCACTTCGTATTCCGCTTCGAGGAAGCCCCGTCGGGCACCGAGCCGGGGGAGAGCTACCGGGTCGGGGACCTCGACCTAGCCTCGCGACTCTCCTTCTTCCTGTGGGGGACCCCGCCCGACACGGAGCTCCGCCGGGCGGCGCAGCAAGGAGAACTCTCACACGACGGCCGGCTCGAGCAGCAGGTTCGTAGGATGCTGGCCGACCCCAGGGCCGAGGCGCTCGGGCCGAGGTTCGCCGGGCAGTGGCTCCGGCTCCAGGACCTGGACAAGGTCCACCCCGATCAATTCTGGTTCCCTGATTTCGATCAGCAGCTCGCCGATGCGATGCGACGCGAGACCGAGCTGTTCTTCAACGCGCTCGTCCATGAGGACCGGAGCGTCCTGGATCTGTACAGCGCGGACTACACGTACCTGAACGAGCGCCTCGCGCGCCACTACGGCATCCCGGGCGTCACGGGTGACGACCTCCGGTACGTGAAGTACCCGGATGAGCGTCGCCGAGGACTGCTCGGTCACGGGAGCATCCTGACGCTGACGTCGCACGCGAACCGCACGTCTCCGGTGCTCCGGGGCAAGTGGGTGATGGAGGTGCTCATGGGAACGCCTCCCCCTCCGCCTCCCCCGGGCGTGCCCGATCTGGACGAGACCGACGGCGCGGAGGACGGGCGGCTGCTCACGACTCGCGAGCGGATGGAGATTCACCGTGCGAGCCCGTCGTGTAATTCGTGTCACCGACTCATGGACCCGATCGGACTCGCGCTCGACAACTTCGACGTCACGGGTAGGTGGCGGATCCGCGAGAACAACATGGCTTTGGACACCCGCGGAGAGCTGTACGACGGCACCCCGGTCTCGAACCCCGTGGAGCTGCAGCGGGCGCTGACGAAGCGACCGATCCCTCTAGTACGGACGTTCACCGAGAATTTAATGGCGTACGCCCTGGGTAGGCGCGTAGAGTACTACGACCAGCCGACGATCCGTGATATCGCACGGCGTGCGGCGTCCGACGAATACCGGATGTCCTCCTTCATTCTGGGCGTCGTGAGTAGCGACGCGTTCAGGATGCAGCGGGTGGCCGTGACCGACGATTCGGAGGAGAACCAGCGCCGCTGAGGCGCGAGGAGACCGAGGCTATGGACTTCATCACCGGAAAGCACATTCCTCGCCGCACCTTCGTCAGGGCCATGGGTGCGACGGTGACGCTGCCATTCCTGGATGCGATGGTCCCCGCGGGCCGGGTCTGGTCGAAGGCCGCGGTGGCCGACGACCCGACGCGCCTGATCGCGATCGAGTTGGTGCACGGGGCCGCGGGCTGCAACGAATGGGGTGCGACGCAGAACCTCTGGTCGCCCGCTCGCATCGGTCGTGACTTCGACCTGAGTCCGACGGCGCTCGGCCCGTTGGAAGGCTACCGCGACCGCCTGACGATCGTCAGCAATACCGACGTGAGGATGGCGGAAGCGTTCGAGGCGCCCGAGATCGGCGGAGATCACTTCCGCTCGAGCGCGGTCTACCTCACGCAGTCCCATCCCAAGCAGACGCGAGGCTCGGACCTCTTCGTGGGCACGTCGCTCGACCAGATCTACGCTCAACGCTTCGGACAGCAAACCGCGATCCCTTCGATGCAGCTGTGCATCGAGCCGGTCGACCAATCCGGTGGGTGCGCGTACGGCTACGCGTGCGCCTACACCGACACCATCAGCTGGGCTTCGCCGAGCGAGCCACTTCCGATGATTCGTGACCCCCGAGTAGCGTTCGACATGCTGTTCGGGGCTGGAGGGACCCCGGAGGAGCGGGCGGCGCGCAGGCGCACCAACCGGAGCATCCTGGATTGGATCACCGAGGAGATCGCCCACCTCAAGAAGGATCTCGGCCCGACCGACCTCGGTCGGCTCGACCGCTACCTCGACAACGTTCGCGAGATCGAGCGCCGTATCCAGGCGATCGAGGCGCGAAACGCCAGCGGGGAGGAGAGGGAGCTGCCGGAATCTCCGGCCGGCGTGCCGGACTCGTTCGAGCAGCACATGAAGCTGATGTTCGATCTGCAGGCGCTCGCCTTCGCCTCCGACGTAACGCGCGTGTTCTCGCTCAAGACGGGCCGCGACGCCTCCGGCCGCGTCTATCCCGAGAGCGGAACCGAGCGGCCGTTCCACCGTGCGTCTCACCACGGAGGCCGCGAGGAGAATATCCTCGAGTTCGCCAAGATCAATCGATACCACGTCAGCCTGCTGCCCTACCTCCTGGACGCATTAGCGGATCTGGAAGAGGGGGACGGCAACCTGCTCGACAAGACGATGATCCTGTTCGGGTCGCCGATGGCGGACGGCAACCTGCACAACCACCGGCGGTGCCCGCTCATCGTGCTCGGCGGTGCGAATGGGCACAACCCGGGCGATCTCCATCTGAAGGCACCGGACGGGACGCCCATGGCCAACGTGATGCTGAGCTTGCTACACGACATCGGCGTCGACGACATCGGCAGCTTCGGCGACAGCACCGGGGAGTTCTCGGTGTCGATGCCGTCGCCGATGTCGAGCGCGGGATGACCCTGAGCTGATGCGCCGGGCTCGACGTCTGCAGGCCGTGAGCGCGCTCTGCTTGAGCGCGCTTCTCTCCGCCGCGGTCCCGGCCCAGTCGCCGGTCGCGGACGCCGCGATGCGCGGCGACCTCGAGCAGGTGCGTGCACTGCTCCTCCAAGGTGCGGACGTGAATGCCGCCCAGGGCGACGGCATGACCGCCCTACACTGGGCGGCCGAAGACGGACATACGGACATGGCCGAGGCGCTGATCGCCGCGGGAGCCTTGACCGAGTCCGTGACGCGCATAGGCGCGTACCGGCCACTCCACCTCGCGAGCCGATCCGGATCCGCGGACGTGGTCCGCGTGCTGTTGGACGCGAGGGCGGACGTCGTGGCGGTGACGTCGACCGGTCGGGTGACCGCGCTTCACTTCGCGGCGGCTTCCGGGAACGCTGAAGCGGCCGCACACCTCCTCGCACACGGTGCCGAGGTCGACGCAAGTGAGTCTGGACGCGGCCAGACGCCGTTGATGTTCGCGGCTTCGGCCAACAGGCTCGAGGTCGTCAGGACGTTGCTCGCTGCCGGGGCCGACGTCTCGCTCACGACGCGGATCGTGGAGATCTCCGCGCTCGACGAGGTCGATCGCGCGGCGCGCCAGGTGCGTGACGAAGTGCTGGACGCGCTTCGGGCGGGAAGAGATGTGTCATGGCGGCCCGACCCGAGCCAGGTCCAGGCCGCGGTCCATGCCGCTCAGGCCGTCCAGCGATCGCTGGAGAGCGCTGCGGACGCCCCACCGAGAGAGCTCGAGGCGGGGGCCGAAGAGTTCCCCGGGTACACGGGCCTCGTCGGTAGGCAGGGCGGGTTGACCGCGCTCCTGCATGCCGTGCGCGAGGGTCACACGGACGTCGCTCTGACGCTGCTGGAGTCAGGTGCCGAGATCGATCACGTGAGCGCCGGGGACCACACCAGCCCGATGCTGATGGCGACCATCAACGGGCACTTCGATCTGGCGCTGACCCTTCTGGAGCGAGGCGCCGATCCCACGCTCGTGAGCGATGCGGGCGCAACTCCCCTCTTCACGACGCTGAACACCTTTTGGGCGCCAAAGTCGCGATACCCGCAGCAGCAGGCGTACCAGCAGCAGGAGACGACGTACCTCGACGTCATGAGGGCGCTGCTGGACGCGGGAGTCGATCCCAACGTCCGCCTGCGCAAGCACCTCTGGTATATGTCGTACACGTTCGACTTGCTCCGTGTGAACACGGCCGGAGCGACGCCTTTCTGGCGTGCGGCCTACGCCACCGACGTCGAGGCGATGAAGCTGCTCGTCGCGTACGGGGCGGACCCCGACGTGCCTACGGTCAGACCACCGGGCAGAGCCAGCCGCGGAGCAGGCGGCTCGGGCGCGGACTCTTCGGGCCTTCCCCCGGTTCCCGAGCGTGGCCCCGGTGTCTGGCCCATCCATGCCGCCAGCGGCGTCGGATACGGCGAGGGGTACGCCGGAAACTCGCACAGGCACGCCCCGGACGCGTGGCTGTCGACCGTGAAGTACCTCGTCGAGCAGCTCGGCGCGGACGTGAACGCGCGCGATCACAACGGTTACAGCCCGGTGCACCACGCAGCCGCGAGGGGGGACGACGAGCTGATTCTCTACCTCGTCGAGCAGGGAGCGGATGTGACGACGGTGAGCCGGCGTGGTCAGACGACGGTCGACATGGCCAATGGGCCCCAGCAGCGGATCAGCCCGTTTCCCACGACGATCGCGCTGCTCGAGAGCCTGGGCGCCAAGAACAACCACAACTGCCAATCCTGCTGAGGGGTTGCCGGGGCGGGGAGACAGCGCCGGTATCGGTTTTTCGACCAGCTCCTGTGGGACGAGCAAGGAAGGCTTTGGGTAGGGCGCATTGCGCCCCGAGCATCGTCCTCGGTGATCGATCGATACGGGGGTCGTCGCCCTAGCCTCTGCCCAGCGCTACCCACTCCGGCGGGTCGTCGCGCCCCCCGATCGGCACGACGATGAACTGCCGCCCTTCGTGCATGTACGTCATGGGCGCGCCGGTGACCCCGGTCGGCAGCTCGGTCTCCCAGATCACGTCACCGGTTGCCTTGTCGTATGCGCGGAACGCCTTTCCCCACATGTTCCGCTGAACCCCCCCAAACACGTTGCCCCCGTCGCCCATGAAGAGCAGCGTCCGCGTGACGAGTGCCGCGGGCCGGCTGGCGATGCCCAGCGTGGGAAGATCGAGGCCCGCGAGCAGCGGGTGGTCCTCCAGGCCGCGGCCGTTCGCCGCCGACCACACGTGCTCCCCGGTGTTCATGTCGATCGCCGTGATCCGCCCCCAGGGCGGCTTGGTGATCGGTAAGCCCTCCAGGTACGGGGCGTCCCGGTTCGGGCTCCAGTACTCCATTTCCGACTCGGGATCGGTGGCCCGCGCGAGCCGATACACCCTCGGGATCTCGTGCCCGAAGGCGTAGTACATGCCCACCTCGGGATCGAAGGCACCGGTATTCCAGTTCCCGGCGCCCCAGGATCCGGGCAGCATCAGCGTCCCGCCTTTGCCATCGGATCCACCCGACACTACGGACGGTGGCGTGAAGATCTCGCCCAATACGAAGGAGTCCGCCAGCGCGAGAGCCCGACTCCGAAGTTCGGGAGTGAAGTCGATGAGGTCGTCGACCGTCACGCCCTGTCGTGCGAAGGGGGCGGGTTTGGTGGGGAACGGCTGGGTCGGAGACGTCTGCTCACCGGGCACCGTCGACTGCGGCACGGGTCGTTCCTCGATGGGCCACACAGGCTCACCGGTTTCGCGGTCGAGGACGTACACGAACCCAGTCTTGCTCGGCTGCATGACCGCTCGAATCCGTCGGCCCTCGACCGTGATGTCGCCGAGCGTCGGGGGACCGACCGTGTCGTACTCCCAGAGGTCGTGATGCACCATCTGGAAGTGCCAGACGCGCTCCCCGGTCGTGGCCTGGATCGCAACGAGGCTGTTCGAGAAGAGGTTGTCGCCGGGGCGATGCCCTCCGTAGTAGGCGGCGGTGGGCGCCGTGAAGGGCACGTACACGAGCCCGAGATCCTCGTCCGCGCTGAGGCAGCACCACGATCCGAGGTCGCCGGAATACTTCCACGAGTCGTCGCCCCAGGTGTCGACGCCCACTTCGCCGTCTTCCGGCACGACGTGGAACGCCCAGAGGAATCGGCCCGTACGCACGTCGTACCCGCGAACGTTCTCCGGAGCGCTGCCGCGCCATCGCATACCCGAGTCGCCCGCTCCGTCGACCACCCCTCCGATCACGATCACGTCTCCGACCACGATGGGGCCGGAGCTCCAACTGAAGGACCGAGCCGTGGGGGGAATCAGATTCACGCGCCCGCGTTCACCGAAGTCGGGGTATGCCTCGCCCGTGGTCGGGTCGAGCGCGTAGAGGTAGGCGCCTCGGACGGACAGGAGTCGGCGCTCGTCGCCGTTTCGCCAGTAGTCCACGCCTCGAGAGCTACGGCCCCCGGCCTCCTCGGCGCTGGCATCGAAGGGTCGTTGACGCCAGATCGTCTCTCCCGTGCCCGGATCGAAGGCTTCGACCAGCCCCAGCGCGTTGGGAGCGAAGAGGACTCCATCGATCAGGATCGGAGTCGACCGCAGGTTGCCGGATATGTCCCGACCGGGGAACGCCTCCGTATAGTCGGGGTCGACCGCGGAGCGTCGCCAGAGAATCCGTAGCTCAGCGACGTTCTCCCGATCGATCTGGGCGAGCGGCGCATACCGTTGGAACGCTCGATCACCGCCGAAGTAGGGCCAATCGCCGGCTGGCGCTCGTTGAGCCAATGCGTCGACGGGTCCGGCTACGGTGACCAACGACACCACCGTAGCGACTACTCTAAGGACCCGGGTCCGTAACGGAGTCGTGCGCATCATCGACGTCAGCGCCTCCGGCGGCATCGGCGCTGCATCACCTTACCGGCCCGACCCGAACATTCTCTGAAAGAGCCGCGAGAAGAACGGCACCACCGATCGCACGACTCGGATCGGCCATTCCCACGGCCTGTCTGGTCCCCTCTCCCTTTCGTCCGTGTCCTTGGGCCAGTCACGAGGCCACCCGGTGCGCGCCTCGGAGGACGGCCAGATCAGGCTCCGCATCGCAGGGATCTCCTTGCCGTTCGCATCGATCAACGGGCTTTCACCGATGGGCATGATGGCGTGGTGCTTCCCCAGGAACTGGGCCTCGCGAAAGAGGATCGGGCGCATGGGACACCGTAGATTACACTGCCGAAGGCCGCGTGGATATGCAGGTGAGGCTCGGTGGAGCGGCCGGAGCTTCCCACCAAGCCGAGAAGATCGCCCCCGGAGGCGTCCGCGTCTTTCACCAGCCACGGGGTGCCGTGAACGTCACATCCTCCAACACGGGCTCATCGGGTTCGATGAGGTTCATTTCGCCACCCGGTTTTTCTGTTTTTCGCCCGCGGCCTTATCGCGGTCAGGGTCGACTGGCAGCCAGGTCTCAAAAACGGTGGAGCCCGGCTTGGACCGGATTCTTATGTCCCCGCGGTGTTTGTGCACGACGGTGTTGTAGGTGATGTCGAGCCCCAGGCCAGTGCCCTTTCCGGGAGCCTTTGTGGTGAAAAACGGGTCGAATACCCGGCCCTGTATATCGTCGGGGATGCCCGGCCCGTCGTCCTCTATTTCTACGATGACCCACCGGCCCTCGCCCCTGGTGCGCAAGGTGATGCGGCCGCCGCCCTTTTCCGATTCGTTGAGGGCGTCGGCGGCGTTGTCGAGGATGTTGGTCCAGACCTGGTTCAGTTCGCTGCCGAACGCCCGGATCTTGGGCAACTGCCGGTTGTATTCCCGCTCGATCTCGATGCCGTCCTTTAGCTTGTGACGGAGGATGAGCAGCGTGTCGTCCAGGCCCTCGTGTACGTCTACGTCCTGCACCGGCGCCTGGTCTAGATACGTGTAGGACTTGACGGCTTTTACGATTTCTGAAATGCGCTGCGAGGCCTGTCCGACTTCCGCAAGCAGGTTGTTGACGCCGTACGCCGATGACAGCCAGGCCACGATGGCCGGAATCTGGTTGGGGAGGAATGTCCCGCCCAGCTCGTTTACGGCGTCCATGCCCATTCCCAGGCTGACCAGGGGAGAGGCGTGCTTCCAGGCGTCTTCGACGCCCTGCTCGGTCAGCCAGTCCTCGATTTCGTATTCCAGGTCGCCCCGGGTCACGGTGTCCATGTCCGGCGGCCGTGTCGAGCGCTCCCGGACTTCGTCCGCGAGACGGGATACTACCGCCTGCTGAGTGTCGGTAAGCACGAGACGGCCAAGCTCGGTCTGGGCGCTGCCGTATTCGGCGAAGGTGTCCGCCAGCTGGTCGGCGGCACGCTTGGCGGCGGCCGCCGGGTTGTTTAGCTCGTGAGCAACGCCCGCGCTGAGGGTGCCCAATTGCGCCAGCTTTTCGCTCTGGCGCAGGTGGGCCTCGGTGTTTCGCCAGCGCGCCAGAACGGTAGAGAACATGGCCCGCGCCGCCGACTCGCTGGTCTTGAGCAGGCGGTCGACTTCGTCTTTGTGGATGGACAAGAGGCGGGCGTCTGTTCTCGCCCGCACGGTCGCGGTACGGGGGATCTCTTCGAGCACGGCCATTTCGCCGATGACGACGCCGGGGTCTTCGTGTACCGCAAGCAGTACCTCGCGCCCGGAGGAGTCTTTTATGATCTCGATTTCGCCCTGCTGCAGGATGTAGGCCCGGTCACCCTCGTCGCCCTCTGAGAAAAGCCGCTGGCCGGACGGGAGCGTGACCTCTTCGACAGTCTCGCCCAGTCTGGCGAGGTCTTCGTCCGACATGCCGGACAGGAGCGGGACGCCCGCGAGGAACTCTTTTGTCCCGGTTTTTGCGTTGGCCATAAGTGGGGGCGGTCGCCGGACTGACTAGACGGTCTTGAGGTACTGGTGCACGAAGCTGACGGCTATCGAGCCCTGACCAACCGCCGATGCCACTCTGCGCACGACGTCGTCGCGGACGTCACCGGCGGCGAAGATGCCGGGAACGCTCGTTTCCAGCAGGTAGGGGTCGCGGTCGAGCTTCCAGCCGGTCGGGCGTTTGCCGTTCTTCATCAGCCCGTCCCCGGTGATGATGAAGCCCGTGTCACTGGTCTGGATGACGTCACTCACCAGTTCGGTGTGAGGGACGGCGCCGACGAAGATAAAGACCGCCGCCGCCGGGATGGTGTGCTCTTCGGAGGTCTGGTTGTTCACTACCCGGATGCCGTCGATGCGACCGTTGCCCTCGACCGCCGCCAGCTCGGTATGGGAAAGGATCTCGATATTTTCAGTACCGTCTATCTGGTCGATCAGGTACTGGGACATGGACTTGGACAGGTTCGACCGCACGAGCATGGTGACTTTACTGGCGTACTGGGAGAAAAATACCGCGCCCTGACCGGCCGAGTTGGCGCCGCCCACTACCACCACCGGCAGGTTCTTGTAATGGGCCGCCTCCGTAACAGCGGCGCCGTAGTAGACGCCCGCTCCGGTGAACTCGTCGACTCCGGGCGCGTCGAGGGTCTTTATGGACACGCCGGTGGCCACGACGAGGGCGTGACACCTCAGTTCCGACCCGTCGCTCAGTTCGACTATGCGGTACGGGTCTTCGACGCTGACCTTTACCGCTTCCTGCGCCGTGAGGATTTCGACTCCGAACCTGCGCGCTTGATCGGTTGCCCTGCGGGCGAGATCGGAGCCGCTCAGGCCCTTGGGGAATCCGAGATAGTTTTCGATACGGGCGCTGGTGCCCGCCTGGCCGCCGGTCGCCTCCCGTTCAATTAACGCCGTCCGTAACCCCTCGGACGCTCCGTACACGGCCGCACCGAGCCCGGCCGGTCCGCCGCCCACGATGATCATGTCGAAGAACGGTTTCGTTGCCTGGGTCTGGAGGCCGACGGCCTCGGCCAGTTCGATGTTGGAGGGCTGTGCCAGCACCTTGCCGTCGGGGAAGAAGACGCCCGGCAGACTGTGCTCGACCTCGGGATCCGTGCTGACGAGCGTCCTGGCCTCTTCTTCGGCCTCGACGTCCAACCACCGGTACGGGATGCAGTTGCGCGCCAGGAAGTCCTTGACCCGGTGGCTGTGCGTCGACCACAGAGTGCCGACGACTCTTATCCCGTCGTACGCCGCCGGCACTGATGCTTGCCAGTCGCTGAGCAGGTCGTCCAGCGCGGGGTAAAGCTCGCGCTCGGGCGGGTCCCAGGGCTTCATGAGGTACCGGTCCAGACCGAGGGTGTTGATGCAGGTTATGGCCGCCTCGGTATCGGCATACGCGGTGAGGAGGACCTTTTTTGCGTCGGGGTAGACCTTCGCGGCCTTTTCCAGGAACTCGGTGCCGGTCATCTCCGGCATTCTCTGGTCCACCACGAACATGGCGACTGGCGTGCCCCGCTGCTTGAAGCGGTTGACCGCGTCCAGCGCCTCTGCACCCGAGCCCGCCTTGGCGACACGGTACTCGCGGCCATAGTGCGACCGAAGATCGCGCTCGACGGCGTTCAGAACCGGGGGCTCGTCATCGACGGTGAATATTACTGGTGTGGCCATACATCTCCCGGCAGAGGGTGTCCGATCATTTATACAGCACCGGAACCCCCGGCACTACCCGGCCCGGAGCTTCACGACTTCCGGTAACGACAGGAACATGGCCCGGCGCCCTGAATCGGCGATGCCGTCCACGACCTGCATCGCCCTGAGTCGGGGCGACCCAGTGGCCCGGCCCCCCGTACGGTTGGCTGAGGGGACGTTCGAGCCGGAGGCCGCACTGGGTGCTTGCCCCTGAGCTAACGGGGCCAACAAGGTTGGTTCAGCGCGACGTTCTCAAGCGCCAGATTGCGCCAACTCCTCAGCATAGACACAAAGGTCAACACCGTGATTCGTAGCCATACCCCCATCAGCGCTCGCCCTCACTGAGTCGTGGAAAGGCCAGCAACTTCACGCCCGATGGGGTTTTCGCTACCCACAGGGGCCACGTGACCCCGCGTAGCCACGACCCGACCTCCGACCCTATCTACCCTGCCGGTGCGCCCGAATCGAGGCCAGGCGACTTCACCCCCCGGCTCGGTCCACCTCTCGCTTCATTCTTTCCACCCACTTGGGGGCCACTCGCAGGTAGGGGGCGTCCACGACGTCCGATCCTCTCAGGTAGACGATTCCTCGGTCGTGGCTTGCGGCATGACTCGCGCCGGGCGTGTCGGAGAAGCGTGCATCCTCGAACCACGGAAGGATCCTTTTGGAGCCCCTTTCCTTCGTAGGCAGGTCGAGTCCCTTCGACAAGAAGGGGTGGACATCGAAGTCTTCCACTTCCGAGGGGGTATGAAGCTTAGGAATTATCTCAAAGCGTGGAGTCGCGTAGGAGAGTTGACCGCTCGGGGCGGCTTCAATCTTGTTCACGCCCAGTGGGGGCAGAGTGCCCTCTTGTGCCTCCCTCGGAAGCTGCCGCTTGTCATTGCGTACCGCGGAAGTGATCTAGCGGGCATTTTCGGATCCAATGGGAGACAGACCTTACCGGGACGGATCTTGGCTCTGTCCTCCAGGTGCGTTTCCCTCTTCGCTGACCACGTCATAGTTGTTTCCGAGCACCTAGCAAAGACCTTGCCGCCGCAGGTTCGTTACGATGTCATTCCGAGTGGAGTGGACCTAAGCGTCTTCAAGCCCATCGACAAGCGGCACGCCAGGACACAACTAGGCTGGCATCCAACAAGACATACAATTCTCTTCGGCGGCGATCCTGCCGTGCCTGGCAAACGGTTCCTCCTTGCCAAACAAGTGGTCGATACGTTGAGGGATAGAGGTTTCGACCCCCATCTCGTCCGCGCTCAAGGGATACGCCCTCGTGACATGCCTCTCTACATCAACGCCTCAGATGTAATGTTGTTGACCTCGGCCCATGAAGGCTCCCCGAACGTGGTCAAGGAGGCACTCGCCTGTAATGTACCAGTGGTATCAACTGATGTCGGAGACGTGCGGATTAGAATCGGAGAGATCGCCGGGTGTCATGTTTGCGAAGAAAGTGTTTCCACCCTGGCTGACGCGGTAGAAGAAGTTCTGGAGAGAGATCAGCCTAACGTCGAAGGTCGAATCACTGTCCTTGGACTAGACGAAAGGGTCTTGGCGAAGAAGGTGCGGCAGATTTATGAACGCGTCCATGAGCGATGATTTACGTCGCCCTCTGCCGAGGGGCGCGGATCGGACGAACGCCAACTCGCGACTGATGCGCCGCAGCCGCTTCCTTGAACATGTCGCACCGGCAGGTAGATAGGGTCGGAGGTCGGGTCGTGGCTACGCGGGGTCACGTGGCCCCTCCGCTGGGGAGCCGATCGTTGCCCACTCGCCCATGGCAGCGCCCTGGGTTCGGATGCACGCTCTGCCATGGCGACCCCGGTTCAGCGGCTCCCGCGATACGGACACCACACCCATCGTGCACCCGACTGGGCCGGCTCTGGGCACGTCTACCAACCACGGCGGCCCACCACAACGGCACTCTATCCGTTTGAGGCGCCCACCGGCTAGCGTGCGCCCGCTACGAGGCGCTCGGGGTGAGGCGCCCGGCGACCACGGCTGGAACGTGACCTCGTCGGCGGTGCTGTCTCCCACGCGAGTGCCTGGCGGTACGATGCCCCGCGACCGGAGCAGGTAGCCCGTGGTGAGCCAGATGTCTGAGTCAATCATCGTTCTGGGAGCATCGTAGGGCATCGCGATCCTCAGGTAGTTGAAGAGTCGACGGGCTGAGCCGTAGGAGCGGATCACGCGCTCGTCGAGCTTCACACCAATCGCGCCGTCCAAATCGTGGCAGTAGGCACACCGCGCTTCGTACACGATCTCAGACGCGGTCGCATCGTTCGCGCTTGGTCCGCCCCACAGGAGTAGTCCCCCTAGCGCAGACGCCAGTAGTACGCCGCCCGCCACCCAGGGCCACCTAAGACCGCCGGACCACCGTTGGTTCAGGAGACGACGACCTCATGAGGGAGCACGATGTTCAGGAGATACCCCTTTTCGTTGAACCGCGCCTGCTCTGGCTGGACGTTGCCACCGGTATCGGTAGCTCGGGTCAGGAGCGTATGCCTACCCTGAGGGGCGTCCCAGTCGAACGCGAAGCGCTGCCATGCGTGGGGAAGCACGGGGTCGAGGATGCGCGCTTCTTGCCAAGAGCTGCCGCCGTCCATGCTCCACTCCACACGAGACACCGGCCCCTGCGGTGAATAGGCGAATCCGAAGAGCGTGTGGGATCCCGCTGCCAGTCGAGCCGGTCGCGGCAAACCCAAGGCGCTCTTGACGACCCCGGTGGTGATGGGTCCGCCATCGGCTGGGGCGTACTCGGCTGCGGGCCAGTCGTCTCCGATCAGCACATAGGACGTCGTGTTGTTCTTGGACCACACCTTCTGCGAGGTCACGCGGATTTCTCCGACCCACTTCACGCTCGTGCTGCCGACCCAGTCCGGGACGACGGTGCGCGCGGGGTACCCGTGATCGGCGGGCAGCGGCTCGCCGTTCATCCTCGTCGCGACCAGGGTCGTCGGGTCCAGAGCCCGGTCGATCGGCATCGCGCGACTGAATGCACCGTCGTCCAAGCCGATCACGTCTACATCGACCGCAGAGTCCCGTATGCCCGCGAGC
>Ga0315339_1002276_pt1 | contig 14846 bp, 11 predicted proteins | sample ASW17metaG_FD_204514 | JGI IMG/M metagenome (GOLD analysis project Ga0315339, IMG submission 204514) | Ammonia-oxidizing marine archaeal communities from Pacific Ocean, United States - ASW #17 | ecosystem: Environmental > Aquatic > Marine > Oceanic | place: USA: California | collected 2016-12-05
ACAATACCGTCAGGCCACACAGTGCCTTGGGATACCGACCGCCCGCGCCAGAAAACCTAATCGCGATGGACCAGAGGCCGACCATGCACTAACAATTTACCTGGACCACCCAATGGGGGCTCTCCAAAACCCACTACTGGCAGGGCATGATCGGCGCGCTGCATTTGGGGCGTATCTGTCAGGCAGCCGGGCTGGGTGTTTCGAAGCACTCCAGCTCTCACCTCGGCGTTTCCCTTGCCGTGATGACCCATGTCGCGACCAGCACGCCGAACCTGACATACGACAGGATCTGGTCTTGCCCCGGTTTGCTTCCGGTCTCTTTCGAGCAGTGTTTGCTTTGAAGCAGACAGAGAATGGCAACGAGATACACAGACGAGTTTCGCCGCGATGCAGTGCGCATCGCAACGAGCAGCGGCCTAACAAGACAACAAGCGGCATCAGACTTGGGTGTGGGGCTTTCGACACTGAACAAGTGGGTTCAAAAGCATCAGTTTGTTGACCTGATGTCGGGTCCTCACGAGGTCGTCGAGAGAGAGGACGAACGCCTTCGAAAGGAAGTCCGGCTGTTTCGCGAGGAAAGGGGCGCGAAGGCTGTCTGTATCTGGCTTCCATCCTCCATCTGTATTCACGTCGCGTCATCGCCCTCTCATCGCTTGCAAGAACAAACCACTGCCGGGCAACAGCGGGGCTCCCTCTCATCGATATTGCGTATCGACTGCCGGGCAGTGGTCAGCATCCGCATCAAGCGGTTCCTGGTGATCCAGGCACCAGATATAGCGCTCGACCATTGCCCTCGGACCAATGGCGGACAAGGTCTCGCCGCTGCGCCGATCGCCCGAAGGTTGCAGTCACCACACCGATCGTGGATCGCAAAATTGTTCTTATGACGATCAGAAACGCCTGTCAAAGCACGGTTTCAAAGTCTCCCCCTCTCATGCATGAACGGCAAAGGTAATTGTTATGACAATTCTTTTTTGTTAGGTTTTCTTTGCAGATGACCTGGCGGGCAAGGCATGGTGGAGACGCTCTTCGAATCTCTTAAGGCAGAGCTGATCTGGCGCAACAGTTAGGGACCAAGACGCCAATCTGAAGGAGCAATATTTCTGTATATCAATGGGTTCTACAACCCACGACGGCGGCATTCGTCGTTGGGCAGCAGAAGCCCCTTGGCCTTCGAACGAAAGCTTGCCTCAATGAGGTGCGAGGCCGGAACCCAAGCGTAACAAGACCAGACACCCATTTTTCCTGAACCCGGCATGACATTGTCAAAGGCAGCAAGCCGGTGTTCAAGAACGGCGGTTTGGATGTGCCAACCGGGCCGGGACTAGGGGTCGAACTGGACCGTGACGCGGTAGACGAATTGCACGCGCTTTAAAATTCGGCCGGGGTCAAAGGCCGCGACGATACTGATGAAATCCGCAAATTCATCCCGGATTTCGTGCGGCAGGTGCCTCGGCGGCGACCCAGCGGGCAATCAACTGATCCAAATGAGAATACCTATCGCAGCATCCACGACCGACCGGTTACAGGCGCGATCCTATCTGGTGGGGGCCAACATCATCGGATGTTTGTCCAAAGAGATGCTGGTGGGTGGCGATTTCGTCGCCATTGTGGTGCAGATTCTAGCATTCTCCAACGCCCAGATCAGTTGGTTCTTGGCCATCTTAACGTTGATTGCACTGGCGCTATATCCTTTTCTGGGCGTGATCCGACGCTACCCGCGCCTTTACGCGACACGGATCGGGCGCGCGCTGGGGCTAACCTATTCATGTTGACGCTGATAGCGGGCCTTTTCGGGCCAATCCGCAGCGTCCTTCTGTGGGGGCGATGGACTGACACCGGTGGCGTAAGATCCCTGTAGGTCACGCATTTTGCGGCCTCGGCTCTGCTTTAGCCGACCCTGTTTCTGGTGCCGGGTTTCAACACGGTGCCGCATATGGGGCCGCATATGGGGCCGCAGTGGATTACCGGAATTGGCGCTCTACTGGTGTTTGAATTTCTTCGCAGAGTTCTGAGCCCCGGACAAACCGTGGCGAAATCATTGCTGTTGTCGCAATTCGCCAACAATCGCGACGGGTTCCATGCCATCGATATCCTGTCCGCCTTGACCCAACTTATGACAGCGGCTTTGACGGCCCTGGGAGGCCTGCTGTGCTCTGTCGGCGTTGCAGGTATCCCGAGGCTTACAGCCAGCGACCTAGGCTAACCGATGCCGGGCGTCCCTTCGAAGACGCGCATGCGGGCGTTGTCGACATGGCTGTGCATCGCCAGTCGGGCCGCCACACTATCTCGATGCTCGATCGCTTCAAAGATCGCATGATGCTCTGTCTGGACAAGCTGTAGCCGGTTTTCCGGTTTGGTCAGCGACAGGTTTCGCGTCAGGTTCATGCCGGTCAGAATGTTCGCCTTCATCGAATTGCGCGCGGTGACGAAATACTGGTTGTCAGAGGCGGCGCACACGGCGGCGTGAAACTCTTCATCGGCATCAACGCCCAGCGCGCCAGTACGCACGCAGCGGTCCAGTTCCACTAACGCCTTGGCAATGCGCGACAGCTCGCTGTCTCTCCACCGCAGGGCCGCCAGACCGGCGGCCTCGCCCTCAATTGCTGCGCGAAACTCAAACACCCGTTGGATATCGGCGATGGAGCCGACTGGCGCAAAATCAAGCACAGCACCATCGGGGCGACGATGCACAAAAGAGCCCGAGCCCTGACGAGATACGATAACCTCGTCCTCGCGCAGCTGTTTCAGCGCCTGGCGCAGAACCGGGCGCGATACTTCGAGTTGCTCGCTTAGCGCATGTTCCGTCGGCAGCTTGGCCCCAACGGCAAACTCGCCGTTGACGATCATCTGCAGAATACGCTCATACGAGCGGTCGCTTAACGTCCGGTCGCGCATCTGGCGCCCACCCGGTTGTCTCATTGGTTGTCTTCCCGTCGCCATGTGTCGATCTGTTCATAGCCGTCAAAACCTTCACAGGGAACGACCAAAGCCATGGCTCTTGCTTCGGTCCGTTCCCTCAATCCTGCGGTCGGCTGCAATATTTGTAATTTATTTGTAAAATAACTGGTCAAAGATGGCAATATTTGCAAAATGTGAAACCTCAGAACGCCAAACCCAAAGGATACCCGCACCATGATACCCAGAGAAAACCCAGATGGCGGCGTGTCCTATATCCAACTGGATCTGTTCCAGCCGCCCACCGCGCATCGCGACCAGTTTTCGGCAGCCCTAGGTCAGGTCGTCGAAAAAGTCGACGCGCTGATCCCACGATTTGGCCTGCGCAATCCACGTATCTCTATCCCCGGCACCAACCGATATCAGTTCTGCACCGAGGATGAATGGGTTGCCAGTTTCTGGCCGGGTCAGTTGTGGCTGGCCTATTCGCTGACCGGGCAATCGCAGTTCAAAAACAGCGCTCGTATGCGCCGCGCCTATATGCAATCCGTTTTGGAGCGACCAGATTGGCACGACCATGATCTGGGGTTTCTGTTCTCGCTGACCTGTGTCGCGGATTATAAGCTGACCGGGGATCAACATGCCCGCACCATGGCGCTTCGGGCGGCGGATTTCCTTGCGGCGCGGCGGCGGCAGCCTATGCGCTTTGTCATGTGCTGGAACCCGATGCAGCGCGATACGCCTGAATTTGCCGCGCAAAAGCCCGGCACGCTGAATATCGACAGTATGCAAGCGATGGCATTGCTGTTTTGGGCCGGGCGGGAAACCGGTCAGGCATCTTTAACTGACATCGCCAATATGCACCTTGAAACCAGCGCCCAATATCTGGTGCGCGATGACTATAGCTCCTACCACGCCTATGAATTCGACCCCAGCACCGGCGCGCCGGTCAAAGGCTTCACCCATCAGGGACTGAACCACGAAAGCTGTTGGTCACGGGGGCAATCCTGGGCGATTCACGGCTTTGCGCAAAGCTATCTGTCCACCGGCAACACCAAACACCGCGATATGTCTGCCCGGATGGCCGATTACATTGCCGACAAACTGCCCGCCAATGGTGTGCCCCTGTGGGATTATGACCTGCCAGCCGACAAACACCCCTACCCCGACACATCCGCCGCTGCCGTGACCGCCGCCGGTCTGTATATTCTGGCGCAATGTTATGGCCAAAGCGAAGAGGCAAATACATACACCGCCCTCGCAGACCGCATTCTGCTGGGCCTTGTCACCCATCATGACATCACAACCGACCCCGACGCCGAAGGGTTACTAAGTGGGGGTGCGGCCTTTGTCGACCTTGGCCGGGCAGATAATCTGCTGCCTTATGGCGATTATTATTACATGGAGGCTTTGATGCGTGCGGTTGGCCATACCGAGTTCTTTTGGTAGATTTCGACGGCGTGACAAGGACTGACAGGCAAGGCGTTGTTGTTACCCAACGTGTTTATTTGATGGCCTGTTTCTAACGCATTCCAGACAGGCCATGGATGACGCCCCGACGCAATGATTTGCGCCGGGGCGGATCGTTTTAGTGCGAGAACTTCTTGATCTCACCGCTATCAAGACGCGACGCGTAGGACGCGAGCTCTTTCTTGACCAGCTTCATCAGGAAGTAGAGACAGAAGATGTTCACCACAGCCATGGCAAAGATCGCTGCATCAGAGAAGTCGATGACAGGACCAAGCGACGCAGCGGCACCGATCACGATGAAGATGCAGAAGATGACCTTGAACACCAGTTCCGATGTCTTGCCTTCGCCAAACAGGTAGGTCCAAGCCTTCAGGCCATAATAGCTCCACGAGATCATCGTTGAAAATGCGAACAAAATGACCGCAATCGCCAGCACGAACGGGAACCAGCTGATGCCCGATGCGAATGCCGCAGATGTCAGCGAGACGCCCGAATTGCCATCGACCGTTGCAATCGCCGTGCCCGCCTCGTTCAGCATGTAGTTGCCAGTTTCCGGATCAATGATCAGCTGCTGCGAAATGACAATCACCAAGGCGGTCATTGTGCAGATCACAACCGTGTCGATCAGCGGCTCCAGCAACGAAACGAAGCCCTCGGTGATTGGCTCTTTGGTCTTCACCGCAGAGTGTGCAATCGCCGCAGACCCAACGCCCGCCTCGTTCGAGAACGCCGCACGTTTAAAGCCCTGTATCAAGGCCCCAACCATGCCGCCCGCAACACCCAGACCGGTGAACGCCCCGGCAAATATCTGACCAAAGGCCCAGCCGATCATGTCATAATTCACCACCAGAATGATCAAAGCCGCGCCAACGTAAAGGATGCCCATGATAGGCACGACTTTTTCGGTGACGTTGGCGATGGATTTGATACCACCGACGATCACCGCAAACACGACGCCGGCAAAGATAATCCCGGTGATCCAGCCCGGATACTCACCGACAATGCCAGAAATTTGCGCATGTGCTTGATTGGCCTGGAACATGTTGCCGCCGCCTAGCGCGCCGAGGATACAGAAGATCGAAAACACCACAGCCAGGATTTTACCACCGGGCAGGCCCAGTTCATTGAAGCCCTTTGAGATGTAGTACATCGGACCACCGGAAACCGACCCGTCCTGATACTCATTGCGGTATTTCACGCCAAGCGTACATTCGGTGAACTTCGACGCCATGCCCAAAAGACCCGCAAGGATCATCCAGAACGTCGCGCCGGGCCCGCCGATGCCGACGGCAACCGCCACACCGGCGATATTCCCAAGCCCGACAGTCCCCGACAAAGCAGTGGCGAGGGCCTGAAAGTGACTTACTTCACCCGCGTCGTTCGGGTCGGAATAGTCACCTTTGACCAGTTGAATGGCGTGCTTGAAAAAACGGAACTGAACAAAACCAAAGTAAATTGTGAAAATCGTGGCGGCGACAACCAGCCACATAACGATCCACGGAAAGTTGGTTCCGGGGAACGGCGCAAAGATCAGGCTTACGAACGGTCCGGTCAGACTTGCAAAGGCCTCATTGACCTTTTGGTCGATGCCCATCGCCTCTTGTGCGGCAAGCGGCGAGGCTGCCACGGATGCAAGTGCAGGGGTCAGCCAGAATCTTGATGTGTTAAACATGATGTTCCCCTATCCGACGACCGTGACGGGCACGTCTGCGTGCATCACAAGGCTCTGGGTTGAACTGCCAAAGATGCGCTTGGCAAAGCCATCAGACGATCCGCGACCAACGATGATCTGCGTGGCTCCGTTTTCTACCGTAAGCCTGTTCAACGTCTCGGCAACATCCCCGTGGCGCACCAGACCACTGGCCTTGAAACCAGCCTCTTTCAACGCTGCGATTGCTGGCTCAACGATCCGCGAGGTTGCAAGCTCAACCTCTTCTTCGCGCCGCTTGTGGCGTTGCGCATTTTCTTCGGCTGTCTGGAACGTAAAAGGCGACCATTCGATCACATAAATAACCAGCAACTCACAATCATCAATTTTGGCTGCCAATTCTTTTGCAAATGTAAGCGCGCGTTCACCGGTGTCTGTCCCGTCAAGTCCAATGACTATTTTGACTGTCATTTTGTCCTCCGTGTCGGTTTGAATTTTCCGTAGGTCGGGCAAGAGCCCTTTCGCAGAGCAGACGAAATCGAAAAGGTGATTCTAATATGCCCCAAGGCCAGTATCAGTGATAATCATTAGGGATAGGGGGTTTTTTAAACGTTTTTATAGGAAATCTTCGCAAAAAGTAGCCGGTAAAGAGGGAATATAACTATTGAACAGGGATATGGTCAAAAATTAACCACAGTACCCATGAAGTGTCAGAGCGCGATGGCCGGCTCTTTGGTAAGGAGCTTTCGGGCCGTATGAGACTGCCCCATACCGAAGGTTAACACGGCGGCGTGGAGAACCTTCCTGACACGCAAATGCGAATGCAGAAAACCTGCTTCCAAGGTCGAGAATCATCTGGACCCGATCGCCCTGTTTTATGCTGGTTTTCGCCTCCGGAACGCCCTCTCTATTCTCCCTAGAGACCGCTTGAGTTTGACCGCGCGACGGGAAATCCGCCGATCCTGACTTTATACAAGCCTTTGATTTTAATCTGCTTTCCTGGATAAAAGGCGGGCGTTCAAAAAAGTGTTTACAAAAAGTCATAAAGTAATACTTAATAAGCTTCATAACAAATTTAAAGTTCTTTGGGAGGAACACATGAACATGAAAGCGACGCTTTTGGCGAGCGTGATCGCACTCGCCCCTCTGTCGGCAATGGCTGCCGATCTGACCATCGGCTTTTCGCAGATCGGATCGGAATCCGGCTGGCGGGCAGCAGAGACCACAGTCACCAAACACGAAGCGGAAACGCGAGGGATCAACCTAAAATTTGCCGACGCGCAGCAAAAGCAAGAGAATCAGATCAAGGCGCTGCGTGCCTTCATCGCGCAGGGCGTTGATGCCATTCTGGTGGCCCCCGTTGTTGCAACTGGCTGGGACGAAGTCCTTGAGGAAGCACAGGATGCCGAAATCCCTGTTGTCTTGCTTGACCGCACGGTTGATGCCCCTGACGATCTGTACCTGACAGCCGTCACGTCTGATCTGGTGCACGAAGGCAAAGTTGCTGGCCAGTGGCTGGTCGACGCCGTTGCCGGTGCCGATTGCCGCATTGTTGAGCTGCAGGGCACCACCGGGTCTTCGCCTGCCATCGACCGCAAGAACGGTTTTGAACAGGCGCTCGACGGTCATGCCAACCTTGAAATCGTGCGCTCGCAAACCGGTGATTTTACCCGTTCACAGGGCAAGGTCGTCATGGAGAGCTTTTTGAAAGCCGAAGGGGCCGAGAATATCTGCGCGCTTTACGCCCATAACGACGACATGGCTGTTGGAGCAATTCAGGCGATCAAAGAGGCTGGCGTGACCCCCGGTACAGACATCCTGATCGTTGCGATCGACGCGGTGCCGGACGCACATCTGGCCATCGCGAATGGCGAGATGAACGCCACTGTGGAACTGACGCCAAACATGGCCGGTCCTGCGCTTGACGTGCTAGAGGCCTATCTTGCCGACGGTACGGTTCCGCCAAAATGGATCCAGACAGAGTCGCGTCTTTATACGACTTCCGACGACAATCAGGGTCTCTACGAGATTAAAAAGGGCCTTGGCTACTGAACTCTGTATCAGTGTAAGCTAAGAAACCGAGTGGATGGCCCCGCGTCGTAAGGACGTGGGGGCATTTGTCCTGAGCAGGCTCTGCAGGAACCGAATATGACCGATACAAACGGCCCGATGCTTCATGCTAAGGGCGTCTCAAAGTTTTTTCCCGGTACGATTGCACTGGATGATGTAGAGCTGGTGCTCCATCGCGGTGAGGTTCACGCCCTTTTAGGCGAAAACGGCGCTGGCAAATCCACGCTCATAAAATGCCTGACTGGTGCCTATCATCGCGACGCGGGTCAAATCACGCTTGACGGCCAAGACGTGTCGCCCGGGTCTACCGCCGAAAGCCAATCCATCGGGATTGGCACTGTGTATCAAGAGGTCAATCTTCTGCCTAATCTGACGATTGCCGAGAACCTGTTTCTTGGGCGTCAACCGACCCGCTATGGCTTTGTTTCGCGCAAGGAAATGATCAATGGCGCGCGGAAAACCCTGCTTGAATATGGCCTAAATATTGACCCGTCCGAGCCGCTAAATTCCTATTCCGTCGCCATCCAGCAGGTTGTCGCAATCGCCCGCGCTGTCGAGATGTCGGGCAAGGTTTTGATCCTTGACGAGCCTACGGCTTCATTGGACCGCGACGAGGTCGAACTGGTTTTCTCGGCGATCCGCAAGATGAAGGAACGCGGGATTGCGGTGGTTTTCATCACCCATTTCCTTGATCAGGTCTTCGAAATTTCCGACCGCGCCACCATCCTGCGCAACGGTCAGGTGGTTGGCACTCGCGTGTTGAAAGACAGCAACCGCAAGGAAATCGTCACAATGATGCTGGGCCGCCAGCTTGAGCAGAAAGTGCATGAACGCAAGGGCGGCGAGGCGGGCGAGGTGTTGTTAGAGGTCACCGACCTGGCCAAACGCGGCATGATCGAACCGTTCTCGATGAAGATCCACGAAGGCGAGGTCATTGGCCTTGCCGGGCTGCTTGGGTCGGGCCGTACCGAGACTGCCAATCTGCTGTTTGGTGCAGTTCAGTCTGATCAGGGCAAAATGAAACTGCGCGGCAAGGATACCAGCATCAACCGCCCGCGCGACGCCATTGCGCGCCGTATCGGTCTTTGCCCCGAAGACCGCAAATCCGAGGGCATTATCGGCAACCTTTCGGTACGAGAGAACATCATCCTTGCGCTGCAGGTTCGCCAGGGCTGGACCCGCCCGATCCCGCGCGCCAAGATCAATGAGATCGCCGAACACTACGTGCGTGCGCTTGATATCCGCCTGGCCTCGCTTGATATGCCAATCCGGCTTTTGTCCGGCGGCAACCAGCAAAAGGCAATTTTGGCGCGCTGGTTGGCGACGGAACCTGACCTGCTGATCCTTGATGAGCCGACCCGCGGCATTGACGTCGGGGCCCATGCTGAGATCATCGAACTGATTGAAAAACTACGCCAAAATGGCATGGCTCTGGTGGTGGCATCGTCCGAACTAGAGGAACTTGTGGCCTATTCCACCCGCGTGATCGTGCTGCGGGATCGTCAACAGGTTGGCGAATTGACCGGCGACAAGATCACCGCAGACAACATCGTTCACGCCATCGCGGACGAGATGCCGGAGGCTGTGAACTGATGTCCAGCACGACACAATCCATCTATAAACGCATCCTGCCGCAGTTGATCATCTTGGCTGCCGTGTTGGTGCTCAACTTTTTGGTATTCCCGGATTTTTTTAGCATCGAGTTCAAGAACGGCCGCATCTTCGGCAACCTGATCGACGTTCTGAACCGCTGTGCACCGACCGCGATCCTTTGTGTCGGCATGACGCTGGTGATCGCCACCAAAGGCATTGATCTTTCCGTCGGCGCGGTGATGGCCATAACAGGTGCCACTGCGGCGTCGCTGGTTGTGGACGGCCATGGCTGGTTCACGGCCCTGATCGGTGCCGTCGCTGTCGGCGCTCTTTGCGGCATCTGGAATGGGTTTCTGGTTGCTGTGCTGCGTATCCAACCCATCGTGGCAACGCTTGTGCTGATGGTTGCCGGGCGCGGCATTGCGCAGCTTATTACCGAAGGCACGATCCTGACCTTCCACGACGAAGGCTTGGTCAGGCTTGGTGCCGGTACAATCATCGGCATCCCGACGCCGATCCTGATCTGGATCACCTTGGGCGCGATTGCCACATTCATCGTACGCAAGACCTCGCTTGGGATGCTGATCGAAGCCATCGGCATAAACGAGGCATCATCCCGTCTGGCGGGTATCAATTCGCGCACATTGCTGGTTTGCGTTTACCTGATCTCTGGCATGTGTGCCGCGATTGCCGGTGTCATCGTCGCCGCCGACATCAAAGGGGCTGACGCCAATAACGCCGGGCTTTGGCTGGAACTTGACGCCATCCTTGCGGTTGTCATTGGCGGCAATTCGTTACTGGGCGGGCGGTTTTCAATCATCGCCTCACTTTTGGGGGCAATGATCATCCAATCGGTCAATTCGGTGATCCTGCTGTCTGGCATGCCGCCTGAATTCAACCTTGTTATCAAGGCGCTGCTGATCCTTGCAATCCTGGTCATTCAATCGCCCAAAATCGCCCATCTGCGCTATATGTTGCGCGCGACAGACCCTTTGCCACGGGACAAGCCAAAACCCCCAAGCGTTGCCCCACAGGAGAAGTCGCAATGATCCGCTCGACCCATCTGCCGCTGATCGCGACCCTCGTCACTTTTGTGCTGGCCTACGCGATTTGCGCCTCGCAGTACCCGGCGATATTCTCGACCCGCGTCGTCGCCAACTTGCTGACAGATAACGCCTTTCTTGGCATCGTCGCTGTCGGTATGACTTATGTGATCCTATCCGGCGGCATCGACCTGTCAGTCGGATCGGTGATTGCGTTTTCCGGCGTTTTTATCGCCGTGATCCTGCGCGACACGTCTATCCATCCGCTGTTCGCCTTTGGGCTGGTGCTTGCGATCACGACAGCTTTTGGGGCCGCTATGGGGGGCGCGATCCACTATCTGGAAATGCCGCCGTTCATCGTGACCCTTGCGGGCATGTTTCTGGCCCGTGGCGCGTCCTATGTGCTGTCGACCGAATCCGTGCCGATCACCCATGAATTCTATGACTTCCTGCGGGATATCTACTGGAAGGCCCCCTCTGGCGGGCGTTTCAAATTGATCGGCGGCATCATGCTGTTGACCTTTGTCGCCGGCGCGCTTGTCGCCCATCGCACCAAATTCGGCCAGAACATCTATGCCCTTGGCGGCGGAGAGCAGGCCGCCAAGCTGATGGGCGTTCCGCTGGCGGCGACCACAATCAAGATTTACGCCGTCTCTGGTGGCTTGGCTGGCCTCGCTGGCATCGTCTTTTCACTTTACACCTCTGCGGGTTACTCGCTGGCGACTGTTGGCGTGGAGCTGGACGCGATTGCCGCCGTGGTGATCGGGGGGACCCTGCTGACAGGCGGCTATGGCTTTGTTGCAGGAACATTTTTCGGCGTCCTGATCATGGGGTTGATCCAGACCTTCATCGTTTTTGACGGCACGCTTTCCAGTTGGTGGACAAAGATAGTAATAGGCGCTCTGTTGTTCGCGTTCATCTTGCTTCAGAAAGGTTTGTTTTGGCTAACAAAGACACGTCGAAAGACAACGATTGGCTCCGACGTGCAGTCTTGACCTTCGTGACAGCCGGCGGCCTTGCCGGCCGGGCGTCTAACCACACGATGCATGTGGTAGAGCAGCTTGGCCGTGCCATCGTCGCAGGTGAATACCCCCCCAAAACCATGATCCCCCTGGACCCGGATATTTGTGAGATGTTCGACGTGTCGCGCACCGTCGTCCGAGAGGCCAAAAAGACCCTGATCGCCAAAGGTTTGATCCAGTCAAAGGCCAAGGTCGGCACCCATGTGCGCCAGCCGAATGAGTGGAATATGTTCGACGAGGATGTGCTGCGCTGGCACGCCCATGTCAAAAAGCCCAACCCCTTTTACGACGAATTGTTCGAAATCCGCCTGATTTTTGAGCCCGCTGCAGCAGCTAATGCCGCAAGCAATGCCAAGCCGGCAGATTGCACCGAACTGTACCGGCTCTGTGATATGTTGGCCCAATCCGCGAACCGTGCAGATTTCGCCACTGTGGACACCGAGTTCCACAAACAGGTGCTGCGTCTGTCTGGCAACCGTTTCCTGCAATCGCTCGGGGATCTCGTGCAAACCGCACTGTATTCGCTGTTCATGATCGAAGCCAAAGACAGTTTTTCAAAGCGAAAATCAGAAGCCGTCGCAGCCCACCGTGCCATTACTGACGCCATAGCCTCTGGCGTACCGGCCCGGGCGCATGAAGCGATGGAGACCGTAATCCGCAACGGCTATTCCGCCGGAATCAAGGACATAACTGTTGATCCAGGTAGCCAAGTCATCTGAACTGAACCGCACCGGGTATCTTTGAATACATCAACGGATTCTACAATCCGCGATGGCGGCACTCAGCACTGGGCTGAAAAAGCCACATCGCCTTCGAACGAAAGTTAGCTCAAACGAGCGCTTGGAGCGGCACTAAAGCGCAATGGGCCCATGGTGCTCAACTCGCATTGGAGAATTTGACGTTTTTCGCTCCATCGCGTGCGATTTTTTCGCGGTCCCTGGCATATGAGAGAGCTTGGTCGGCAGGTGTTGGTTTGGCGCAAACATAGCCTTGAACGATATCACAGCCGAGTTCCGTTAGAAGGTCGAGTTCAGTCTGCCGCTCGGCACCTTCTGCAACAACAACCATGTTCAACCCACGACCCAGCGCCACGATACCCTTCAATAATTCCGTTGAGCGTACGGAATCGTGGGCTCCGTCGATGAAGACGCGATCAACCTTGAGCTTGTTGAAAGGGAGCTGCGTCAGATAGCCAAGGGATGAGTAGCCAGTTCCGAAATCATCAAGCGCCAAGGTCACGCCAAGTTCTCTCAGATCTTTGAGGACTTTGCGCACTCTGCCCTCGGCATGGTCAACCAGCAGGCTCTCTGTCAGCTCAAGGCACAGCAGCGAGGGCCACAAGCCGGTTTCGTTCAGGACAGTCTCGACATCTGAAACCAGATCCGAATGCCAGATCTGGGCAGCAGACACGTTCACCGCGACTTCTCGCGGAGGCTCTCCGGCGTCAAGCCATGCTACTGCCTGGGTCGCGGCCGACCGAAGAACCCAGAGGCCGATATCACAAATCAAATGAGAGCTTTCCGCAATCGGAATGAATTCGGCTGGCGAAATTGGGCCTCTTTCCGGATGATTCCAGCGAATGAGCGCCTCGTACCCCGTCACGCGACCGGACTTCAGGTCAATCTGGGGCTGGTAATGCAACGCCAGATCAACACCGCTTGTCATCGCCTTACGCAAGTCACGGGAGAGTGCCATCTTGTTCTGGACTGTTTCATTCAGGTCAGGACTGAAAAACTCGAAGCGGTTTCTACCCTGTTCTTTGGCCTGATATAGCGCAAGATCGGCATTGCGTAAAAGGTCAGTCGGGTTGCCCCCATCGTCAGGAATGAGCGCAATGCCGATACTAGTACTTACATTGATCTCACCACGTTCCAGCGTTAGCGAGCCGCTTAGGGTCTGGTTCAGTTGTTGAGCAAGCGCCTGAAGCTCTTGTTTCTCGGCCTGCGGTACGATGATCGCAAATTCGTCACCGCCAAGGCGCGCAAGAAAGTGCTTTCGTTCTATCGCCGCTGAGAGTAGCCGACCGACCTTTCGAAGCAGCTCGTCCCCAGCAGCATGTCCAAGCGAGTCGTTTACTTCTTTGAACCGGTCAAGATCAAGAAGCAACAGAGCACCATGAAAGTTGGTTTTTTTGGACTGATCCAAGATGTCATCAACTTCGCGCTGAAACAGCGCCCGGTTCGCAAGCCCGGTAAGCGGGTCAAAATACGCGAGCCTTTCAAGTTGTTCCTCGGCGTCCTTGCGCTCTGTGATGTCCTGGATGGTTCCGAAGAACCCAACAAGATCGCCTTGTTCGTCATAGCGGGCCTTGCTGGTCACAACGAAGTCGGCAATCGTCCCGTCCACTTTGCGCGCCTTGACGTCCACGCTCTTGATTTTCCCGGTGCGAAGGACATCCGCTTGGGACGTCAGCACGCGCTCGGCTCCATTTCCGGCATAGGTTGCCATTACGGCATCATAGGTCGTTTCAAACGTATTCGGATCTCGGCCTAGCAACTCAAATGTCTCTGGTGCCCACCAAATATGGCCCTCACAAAGATTGTAGCTCCAATCCCCAATCTTGCCGATTTTTTGCGCTTCGTTCAACTGTTCGGTGCGCGTGGTCAGCAACGCTTGGGCCTCTGCTAGCAGCATTTTTCGCTTTTCGGCTGCCGTGACGTCCGTACCAGTCCCGCGATAGCCAAGGAAGGTTCCGCTTGCGTCGAATTTAGGAAGGCCACTCACAAGAAAATAGGCCAGTCTTTCCTTGGACATCGGCATCCTAAGCAGAACATCCTTAAACGGCTGGTGTTGTGATCCATCGGGTCTTTCCAGCAACTCTCGCAGCAGCAACAGATCATCGCTATGCATCGGAAGATTTTGGACATGTTGCCCGACGATACGGGTCAGATCGACGCCGTTATTGGCGGCAAAACTTTCCGTAAGATGGCTGACACAGTTCTTTGCGTTTGTTTCCCAGCACCAGTCCGTTGCCGTCGTGGTGAAATCACGGAACCGGTCTTCGCTTTCGGCAAGTTGTCGTTCGGCAAGGCGCTGTTCAGTGACATCGCGATGGACAGAAATCCACCCGCCAGCCTCAAGCGGGTTTGTCGAATACGAGAT
>Ga0315339_1002279_pt1 | contig 14824 bp, 13 predicted proteins | sample ASW17metaG_FD_204514 | JGI IMG/M metagenome (GOLD analysis project Ga0315339, IMG submission 204514) | Ammonia-oxidizing marine archaeal communities from Pacific Ocean, United States - ASW #17 | ecosystem: Environmental > Aquatic > Marine > Oceanic | place: USA: California | collected 2016-12-05
AAAAACTTTTCTGATGTTCTTAAAAAAGCACAAAAGCTTGGATATGCAGAACCAGATAATCCTAAATTAGATTTAAATGGCTTTGATGCGTTTGCAAAAGTTAGAATTTTATCAGCTCTTGCATTTACTAGTAAAATTTCAAATCAAAAATGCTTGATGGAAGGTATTGAGAAAATCGAATTAAAAGATATTAAAATTGCAAATCAGCTAGATCTAAGAGTTAAACTACTGGGCATTTCAGAGTTAAAAAATAATCAACTTTTTGAAACAGTTCATCCATGTCTTGTTAGTAAAAAATCTTATATTGGTAATGTTAATGGTGTTATGAATGCTGTTATTATTGAGGGTAAACCTATTGGTGAAAGCATTTTACAGGGAGAAGGAGCTGGTCCAGGACCAACTTCTTCTGCTTTACTATCTGATTTATTATCAATTTTACGAGGTAATATAAAAAATCCACTTGGAGTTTCTGTTTCTAAATTAAAATCTTTAAAAAATTATGATGTAAAAAATTATGTAAACTCTCTATATTTAAGGTTTGAAGTTAAAGATAGACCAGGTGTTCTATCTCAAATTACTAATCGACTAGCTAAATACAAAATATCTGTAAAAAGAATTATACAAACACCCAATAAAAAGAATAATAAAGCAACTATTGTTATAATCTCTCATAAAACATCAGAACTCAACTGTAATAATTGTTTATCTATATTTAAAAATAATAAGAATATTCTTAAAACACCTACATTAATAAGATTACTTGATTAATGGATATATATTTAAAACTTTTTGAAGTTTTATTTCCAGTTTTTTTTGTTGTTGGTATTGGTTACTACCTTGGTAAAAAAAATCCAAAATTAGATACAGCATTTATAACAAATTTTGCTGCAAACGTTGGTACACCAGCTATGATAATTTATGCATTAACATCAACTGGAATATCCTTTGAAATTTTTAAAAATTATTTTTGGTACTATTTTATTGCAATTATTATTTTCACTTTAATTGGTACTATTTTTTTATTTTTTCTTAACACTAAAGATATTATTCGAGAGCTACCACCATTTGTAATGCCAAATACAGGTAATATGGGCCTACCTATTTGTCTATTTGCTTATGGATCTCAAGGATTGGGTGTGGCGGCAGCAATTTCTGCTTTAATTATATTGTGTCACTTCACATTAGGTGTTTTTCTAGCAGATAGAAAATTTAATTTAAATGTAATTTTAAAAAGTCCTCCATTTTATGCAATTATAATTTCTGTTATTCTTCTTTATTTTAAAATCAAAACTCCTGTTTTTATAGAGAACACAACTTTTTTATTAATGTATGCAACTATATTTTTAATTTTGATGTCTTTAGGTATTGCTTTAACTCGTTTTAAAATCTTTTCATTCAAAAAAGCCTTAATCTCTTCTATTGGTAGAGTTATCGCTGGACCTATTGTAGGTTTTTTATTAATTAGATACTTTAATTTAACAGGGTTTGCTGCAGGAGTTTTTTTGATACAATGCTCAATGCCCTCTGCTGTACTCAATTATCTTGTTGCATCAATTTACTCACCAAAAAAAGTTGTTGATAGTGTTGCTAGCACGATTGTTGTATCTACTTTAATGTCATTTATCACCATACCATTAGTAGTATTCTTCGCTTTAAAATACTTCAATTAAACTGTATCAATTGGCTTATGAAAGCCGTTATTTTTAGTTTGTTAGGATGGATGTTTCTTCCGGTAATGGATGGTTTTGCAAAATTTTTAAGTACGGATATGCCTGTTTTACAAATAACTTGGGCTAGATATTTCTTTACTGTAGTTTTTACTCTTCCAGTTATGTATTTTTTTTTTAAGAAGGATCTTGTTTGGTCCAACAAACCTAAATTACAAATTATAAGAGGTTTGATTTTGCTATCAGCAAATGTATGTTTTTTTTATGCTATATCTAAAATTTCACTTGCTAAGGCATTAACATTAGCTTTCGTTGCCCCCTTAATAGTAACTGCTTTCTCTCCTTTGTTTTTAGGCGAAAAAGTTGGATTTAGAAGATGGACAGCAGTAACAGTAGGATTCATTGGATCTCTAATTGTAATTAGACCTGGTTTTCTAGAAATTAATCTTGCTAGTTTGGCTGCTCTAGGTACGGGAATTATGTACGGATTTTATTTAATAATTACGCGTAAACTAAGTACTTCTGATAACCCATTATTAACGCTGTTAATTACAGGGCTAGTAGGGGCCGTCCTAATATCATTAATTGTCCCATTTATTTGGGTTAAACCAACTCTCAATCAATGGTCTTTAATGGCTGGTATAGGAGTTTTTGCATGCATTGGTCATTTATTCCTCATATTGTCATTAAAATACGCAGATGCTTCTAAATTAGCTCCCCTAGGCTATACAGAGATTATTCCAAATGTTGCTATTGGTTATTATTTTTTCTCCGATTTCCCAGATAATTGGACTTTTTTAGGTTTATTTGTAATTGTTTTATCTGGAATTTATATTTCTCTTAGAGAAAATCAGAGAATTTAACCTTAATTTAGTTAATATATTTTTACTATAATTTAATGTATTACTTTAATATAATTATATAAAGTATTGTAATTATTAGATATTTTAATTATGTAAAAATTTTATAATATTCATAAATTAAGAAGAATTAAGAATTATAAAAAAATAAATAAGTTAACTAATACTAAAAGTGTTTAATATCAACACTTTTTAACCATTTGATTTGATTATTAATAATTAGAAGTTACTGGAAAATAAAAATTACCCCTGAAAAAGATCATTTTCAAGAGGTTCTAAAAGTATTAGTATAAATCAAAACTAGAGCAATGCAGTATCAGAATATATGTTTTAAACGGCCATAGAGCACCTAATTTTAAGCAACTGTAGATATATAGTACAACTGAAAGGTGTATAATACAATTTATATAAAAAACCCTTAATAATGATTAAAAGTGTTTGTTATCAATGATTTTAGGCTATTTAAATAGTTAAAAAGCTCTATTTTATGATGACCTTCTCTAATTTAAGTAATCGTCTTTTTTCCTTAATTCCACCTTTTCCTGAGTATCCACCAAGACTACCATCTGATCTGATAACTCTATGACAGGGTATTTGGGGAGGAAAGGGGTTTTTGCCCACTGCATTGGCAACAGCTCTAAAAGCCTTAGGTTTTCCAATAGCTTTAGCCACTTCTAGGTAAGTTTTAACTTTACCTTTTGGTATTTTTATCAAGTAATTCCACACTTTTAACTGGAAATCAGTTCCCTTTAAGTTCATAGAGTTCAAATCCTGTGTTATTAGCTATTTTATCGTATAATTTTTTGGCATTTTTATTGGAAGAATGGGTGATCCAACGGATTCCCTCCCAATTATTGGCTTTAGATAAGGACTTTAGGTGACTAATGAGTTTTTGAGCTATTTTTTGACCTCTAAATTCTGCCTCTACGAACAAATCGTCTAAAAACCCAATATATTGACCCTTAATTGGTCTTGGCATTGTTCTATAATGAGCAATAGCTACGATTTTACCCTCTAATTCAAAGCAAATACCGTTAACAATATGGCTTTCATCATGAATCCAGGTCCAAAGAGTGTCTAAAATCCCTGTATTAATTGGGACTTTATAGAAATTGGCATAACCATTATATAATTTAGCCCAATTTTCCTTGTCTTTTTTGTCTAATTTCCTAATCATTTAATTTAAATTGTTTATACAAATTATTGATTATATTTATTTATCTAGCTCCAGAACATCTTGAAGCTGCCGCTCGAACATTGCTTGAGGAATTATCCATAACCAATTTCATACAATTTGTTATTGGATCTTTTGTAGAGCTATAAAGAATTGTCATTTAAATTATTATTGATGCCAAAACTATAGCTGCTTGAGTATTAAAATTTTTCATAATTTATAATATTGCTATTGACATTAAAAAACACTTAATATATTACTAACGATAATTAATGGTTATCAATAGTAATAAATATGAATAATATAATAACAGATATAAAAGCATTAAAAGAAGAAACATTATTAAATCTTAAAAGTTCTAAAGCAGACAACACTGTAAGAGCATATAAGTCAGATTTTAATGACTTTAGTTTGTTTTGTGCAAAAAATGGATTTAAATCACTTCCGTCAGAACCTAAAATTGTTTCTCTGTATCTCACTCACTTGTCTACAAAAAATGCTAAAATGAGCACTTTAAAAAGAAGATTAGTATCAATTGGGGTAATACATAGGCTTAAAGGTCATTATCTTGATACAAAACACCCATCAATTATTGAAAACATTATGGGTATAAAAAGAAGAAAAGGTAGCGTTCAAAAAGGAAAAAAACCGTTATTAATCAATCATTTAAAAAAAATAATTAATGTAATAGATGAACAAAAAAAAGAAGAAATTAAGAAATTAAGAGATAGATCAATTATCTTAATTGGATTTTCAGGTGGTTTTAGAAGAAATGAGATAGTGTCATTAGACTATGACGACCTAGATTTTGTTCCAGAAGGTCTAAAGATTACTTTAAGAAGATCTAAAACAGACCAATTTGGCGAAGGTTCATTAAAGGGACTACCCTACTTTGATAGTCCAGAATATTGCCCTGTTGTATCTATTCAAAATTGGTTAAGTTTATCAAAGATAAAATCAGGTCCTTTATTTAGAAGATTTACAAAAGGATCTAAATTATCTGAACAACGATTAACAGATCAATCAGTAGCTCTTATTCTAAAGGAATATTTAAGTTCAGCAGGAATTAATAATAGAAATTATTCTGGTCATAGCTTAAGATCAGGTTTTGCAACATCAGCTGCGGAGTCAGGAGCAGAAGAGAGAAGTATAATGGCTATGACAGGTCATAAATCAACAGAAATGGTAAGAAGATATATTAAAGAAGCTAATTTATTTAAAAATAATGCTTTAAATAAAATTAAAATTTGAAATACAATTAAGAAATAATTCGAAATGACTAAATTACACCACACAGCACTTATAGGTACGGGATATTGGGGTTCAATAATTTTTAATACGTTAACCAAAATATCAAAAAAAAATATTTATATTTATGATAAAAGTCTTGAAAATTCTAAACTATTAAAAAAAAAATTTCCAAACAAAGTTAAGATAGCAAATAACTTTGAAGAAATTTTAAATAATAAAAATATAAAAAATATAATATTAGCAACACATCCGAGTGTTAATTTTAAGTTAGGAAAAAAAGCATTAATTGCTGGAAAAAATTTATTTGTAGAAAAACCTATGCTTAATAATAAAAAAAAACTTTCAAAGCTTATTTTAGTTGCAAAAAAAAATAAGAGAGTATTGATGGGTGGTTATATCTATTTATTCAATTCGTATATAAAAAAAATTAAACAGATAATTGAAAGTAAAGAATTAGGAACTATTAAATATATAGAAACTCAAAGAAAAAACCTTGGCCCTATAAGAAATGAGGTTGGATCACATATAGATTTAGGTTCACATGACATAAGTATTCTAAAATATTTTTTTAAAAATAAACTTAAATTAAAAAGTAAAATTAAAAGAAATATTCTAAAGGATAATATTTCAGACATTACAACACTAAATATATCTATTGGAAATATCAAATGTGAAATTGTATCTAGTTGGCTAAACCCAACAAAAGAAAGAAAATTGTTAATAGTGGGATCTAAAAAGATGTTATTATTTGATGAAATGGAAAATAGTAACAAGCTTAAAATTTTCAACAAATATGGTTATTATCCAAAAATAACAAAATTTAAAAAAAATTACATATCTGAAAAAGCAAGAATATATATGGGGAAAACTAAAAATATAAAAATTAAGGAAACAGATACTTTGAAAAAAGAATTATTACACTTCGAAAAAGTATGTAAAAAAAATATAAATCCAATTACTAATGGTAATTTTTGTTTAGAAGTTCTTAAGTTGATTGTCTAAAAGTTATTAATTATTTTTACAATATAATCTATCTCATTTTTTTTTAACATGGGATCTATTGGTAAACTTACACACTCTTTAGCTAAATTTTCAGCATTTGGAAATTTAATCTTTTTAAAATTATTTTTGTAAAATTTCATTTGATTGATTGTATGTGGGTAGTGTAGACCTGTTTCAATTTTATTTTTGTTCATATAACTGATAAAATTATTTCTATTTTTTACACGTATAACAAATTGATGAAATACAGCATATTTAGAATAGTTTAGGAATTTAATTTTTCGATTAGTTATTTTTTTAATATAAATCTTCGAGATAGAGACACGATTTTTATTAAGTTTACTTAGTCTATCTAGTTTGTGTATTAAAATAGAAGCTTGCAAGGTATCTAGCCTGTTATTTAAACCAATTGTTTCGTGGTTAAATTTCTTTGAGGCACCAATATTTCTAATATTCTTTATTCTATCGCAAAATTTAAAATTATTTGTGGTGATTATCCCTGCATCGCCATAAGCTCCTAGATTTTTACCAGGGTAAAGGCTAAACGTGCTGATGTCAGACACATTTTCTCCGCCCACCCTTTTTCTATTGTTAAATTTAGCTCCATGAGCTTGTGCACAATCATCAACAATAAAAATATTATTAGAAATTTTCTTTTTAAGTGCATCTATATCAACAACAGAACCATAAAGATGAACAGGCATTATAACTTTAGTTTTTTTGTTAATCTTCCTTTTTATTTTTTCTAAATTTATTAATGGATTATCAGAGTTTATGTCAACTAGAACAGGTTTAAGACCTGCGTTAATAATAGCATAAAATGTAGAGGCATATGTCATGGCTGGTAAAATTACCTCTGAATTTCTTTTTAAATTTAAAGACAATAAAGCTAAGGTAATAGCGTCAGTTCCATTGGAGCATGATATAGCATATTTAGATCCACAAAATTTACTAAATCGATTTTCAAATTCAAGAACCTCATCTCCTAAAATAAAATTATTTTTTTTAATTACATTTTTTATAGATTTTAAAATTTTATTTCTAATCTTAAAATCAGATTTTTCAATTGAATAAAATTTAATCATAATAAATTTTTATTTTTTTTTTATAATATTTTATATTTAAAACAGTTTTATTATTAATTATTGGTAATTGAAAAGGAGGAAAAATAAATGCTTTAATCTGTCTGAAACTAATGTGATCAATTTTATCAATATTAAATATTTTCATCTTTTTATAATCAACAGATTTTTTTGAAAAATAAGATCCATTATTTATCTGTTGTTTGCGAGATTTATACTTATTTTGTAAAATATTTTTAAAATTTTTTTTTAATAAATTAACAGAGTTTTTCATCAAATTAAAATAATTATCATACGCATTTGTATTAATATTGATTTTAAATTTAATTTTGTCAATTACATGGCCTGTATCAATACCATTATCAATTTTATGTAAAGTGACACCTGAATATTTTTCACCATTGTAAATTTGAAAAAAATTTGTATGACAGCCGCGAAACTTTGGAAGTAAACTAAAATGAAAATTAAATAATTCTTTAGATAAAAATTTATCAACATTAATCAAATTTTCATATTCTATTGAAATAAAGATTAAATTTTTAATCTTATAAAGATTTGAAATATTTATAATCTTGTATTTATTTTTTAAAGCATATTTTCTCAAAGAAGGTTGCCAATTATCTACACTACGATCATTTTTATTTGGTAAAACGACAATATTATCTTTTGAAATTATAGATGAAATATATTTTAAGAAATCAATTGAGCATTGATTTTTTCCAGCAATACAAACAATCTTATTTTGACCAAACATAATTATAATTTTTCTTATCTTGAAAAATTTTGTGTATTATAAAATCAGATACAATATTGTTTTGAAAATAGTTAAAATAAGCTTTTTTACTTTTTATTGATCTCGACAAAATTTTTTTTGGATTATCTTTAATTGAAATTAATTGATTAATTAAATCAAAGTGATTTTTGTATGTAATAATTTCATCATTATCAAAAAAATCTTGGTATTTAACTTTTTCGTCAATTATAGTTAAAACACCATTCCCCATTAGTGTGGCAATACGATTACTTGAAGCATATTTATTGGGGCCTCCCCTACTTAAATTTAATGCTGTTTTTGAATACATAAGTTCATTATTAAATTCATAATTCCATTTTGGTTGTTCATCATATAGTCCGAGAATATTAAATTTAATCTTATCTTTTGAAGATAAAATTAAATTGTTAATAAAATTTGATCTTTCATCTAGAGAGTTTTTTTTTAATTTACCAAAATTTACACCATGGCTTAATGCAAAAAACACATCATTATTTTTGATAGTTTTGTAAAAGTGACCTGACTCAATATTTGGGTCAACAGGTATAGGTAAAAAATTAATTTTTTGTTTTGCAATTTTTGTTTTAATAATTTCTGGTGAAGTTGTTATGAAATATTGATCTATTAAGTCATGATTTAATTCTATTAAATCTAAATTTTTCCTAAAATTCGGATCTCCTTTTATAACATGATCTTCATACCATAAAGCAATTCTAGCGTCATATTTTTCTTTAATTGTATTTATTGTTTTGCGAGATAAAGAATTGTTGTGTCCTAATAGAATTAAATTTGGTCTATAATTTTTAGCTATCTCAAGAATTTTTTTATCAAGTGATTTATTATCAAAAAATTTGTAATTATGATTTCTATAATCAAAATCTATAACATCATGTCCGTTTCTTATCAATCCATTAGAAATTTTTTTAGCAATAGATAAATTAAACAATCTATGACTGGTTCTTATATCAAAGTTTGAAATATGAATTATTTTATATGATTTGTTTTTATTTTTTTCTAATAAATTTGGCAACATTCTTAATGAATCTAATGCGTAAACACTTTTTTTTGGAGTATGAATTATTTTTTCAAAATTATTTTTTTGTATATTAAAAAGAAACTTTTTATCGTTTATTAAGCGAGATATTAATTTAAATAATTCAGTAGTGTTATTTTTTTTTAATATTAAATTATTATGAAAAGTTTCGGATAATCCGCCACTATTTGAGGTAATTACAGCACAACCTCTTGAAGCACTTTCCATGGCAGTTCTACCAAAAGGTTCTTCCCAGGTAGGATTGACAATAGAAATAGAGGATTTTTCATATATTTTTAATAGTTTTTTATGGTTAATCCAATTATTAATTTTTAATCTGTTGTGTTTAAATGAAAAAGTTTCTCTTTGTTCATTACCAAAAACTAAAGCATTCCAGTCAGGATACTTGTCTAAAACTTTAACAATAGTTTTTCCAAAAATTTCATAACCTTTGCTTTTGTTTAATTTCCCAGAAAAAATAATTGTCTTATTTTTTTTTGAAATTTTTTTGATAGGTTTGATAAAATTATAAATAATTTTGACATTATTTTTATGTATAAAACCTAGATCGTAAAAAAATTGTTCTTTCACCCACCTGCTTACAAAAATTATCTTATTACAGTTAGATAATAAAAAATTTTTGTGCTCAATATTATCGCTATACCTAATCATATTAGGATTATTATGAAAAACTAGATTTATTTTAATATTGGGATTATTTTTAGATAAATAATAAGCATATTCTGGTCTATTGTGAATTTCTACGATACTTATTTTTTTTTTAATTATTTCTAAGCTAATCTCTTGTATATATTTGGAGTTCGTAAATAATTTGCTGCTAATTGAAATTGGGTGTACATTTTTATTTAAATATCTTGGATTATTTTTTAACTTTCGACAAAAAACTAAATCATTACATATTTTTGAGTATTTCATATAATCATTAACCCAAATTGATACAGCACCAGAATTTTTAAAAGAAAAACTTTCTTTTAAAGGTAAAATAATTGCTGATTTATTTTTTGTTAATTTCATTTTTTAGTGCTTTTAGAATATTATTAACATCAATTTCACTTTTTATTAATGATTTATAAACTATTTTATAATTATTGCTTTTTTGGATCCACGTATTTAGCCAAATTTCGTCTGACTCGTTAATTATATCTATAGTGTTTTTTTTTAAAGCTAACGAGGTATGAACAAAATAACCAGAGTGACAACTAATGTTTAAATAAGAATTTTTGATTAAATTTTGAAAATGCATTAAAGGTAAATCTTCAATTATTGATATACTTGAATGTATATATTCTTTGTCCTCTAATTTAGTGTAATCAACTTTTTTAAATCTTAACTCATGATAATAATCAAAATTATTTTTAAATGATGTTAAAAATATTAATTTACCGGTATTATTTTGAAATTTGATTAAACTGTCGTTAAAATGAGTTTTAATATTTTTTATATCAATAAATTTTTCATCTAAATGAATTATTATATATTTTTCATATAAATGGTTGTACCTATTATTATTTATATCATCCAAATAATATGTATCATTATTGGTATTTCCAAAATGTTTATTTAAAGATTTATATTTATTAGGATATTTGTCATAATTTTTTTCTTCAATAAGTTTTCTACTATATAAATATGTGTATTTAATTTTGAATAATTTAAGAAAGAAAATCATAGACTTTCTGAATATGAAATTAATAAAACCTTTTTTTTTATATATAAAAACAAATTTATAATCTGATCGAATAAAAAATAATAATAACGTTGATATATTTTTACCATCAAAGACTATGCACGCATCATATTTATCCAATATGTATAAAAGAATAAATTTCAATTTATTTAAAAATTTGAATTTATTATTAAATAAAACAACTTTAGAAAAAAAAGGTTGAGATGAAATTAGTTGATAATTTTTTTCAGAACATACTATTTCTGAATATTCAAATTTTTCAGATATTTGTTTTATTACGTTAGATCTGATTAGATAATCACCAAGTCTGTCTATTGAAAAAAAAATAACTTTGTTGTTCATTTTATTAAAAGTTTTTATATAAATATTTTAAGTAGCTATAACTATTGGGTTTCCAGCCAATTTTAAGTAATTTTTTATTAGATCCAATTAAAGACGTTTTAGATTTATTTTCTGTTAAATAAATCTCTTTTTTAAATTTTTTATTAAGGATAAATAAAATATCAGTTAAATTAGTTTTTTTACTAGAACAAATATTTACAACACCCTTATATTTAATGCTTAACAATTTTAATATTGCTAAAATTATGTCATTAACTTGTAAAAAATCTCTATCATGATTTAAATTATTAAATAAAATTCTTTTATTTTTTGATTTTAATTTTTTTATTATTGAGGGTATTAAAAATTCATTATTTTGATTTTTAGAAGTAAAACTAAAAATTCGCCCTATGCAAGGTATGACCTTATCTTTATTTTTAAGTATGTAGTTTTCACTTTTAAGTTTTGTATAACCGTAATAAGTCATTGGTTTCTTTTTATTTGACTCAAATATAATTGTATTTTTTTCTTCATATACATGGGATGATGAAGAATAAAAAAACCACACTTTTTTTTTGGAATACATATTTACAGCATCTATAATTTTTTTTGTACCCTCATAGTTAACCTGATATGCTTTTTTTTTATTTTTTTTTACTAATTTAGTTGGAACAATTGCTGCTAAATGAATTATATAATCAAAGTTATTTGATTTAATCCATTTTTTTACGTGATTTGTGTTTTGAATTTTACCTAAAAAAAAATTTTTTTTTTTTAATTTAAGTTTTTTTCTTAGTATTGTTCCCAATACACCTGATGAACCAGTTAACCCTATATTCATTTAAATTTGTCGATTTTTAGCAAATTGTCTACAAGTTCTTTTAATTCGTTATTTGAAATTCTATTTGTGTGCAATCCTATAAAAAAACCTCTTTTTTCTAAATCATTAGAGTTAAAAAAATCTTTTTTATTTGCTTTAAATTTATATAATTTTGAAGCAGGTTGATTTAGAAAATTTCCACTTATGATTGGTCTATTTTCAATTCCTTTTTTTGAAATCATCTTTAAAAACTTCATTTTATTACAATTTTTATTTTTTATAAGTATCGGTAAGCCAAACCAGCTAGGTTTAATTTTTTCACTTATTTTTACAAATTCAAATTGATTGTTCCAATTCTTATGTTTTTTTAAAAATTTAATAATCTTTTTTCTATTATCGTCTCTAATATTCATTAATTTATTGATTCTTTTAAATTGATTAAATGCTATGGCTGATTGTATTTCTGTTGGTCTAACATTATAACCTGGGCCTATAAATAAAAATCTATTATCTATATTTTTAAAATTTTTACTAATTTGTTTGTGAAAGATAGTATTTCTTGACCAACCATGAGATCTTAAACTTTTTAAAATATTATAATCTTTAAGATCATTGCAGACTATCATGCCTCCCTCACCTGAAGTTATTTGATGAGAATAGTAAAATGAATAAGTTCCAAATCTACCAAATGTACCAAGTTTTTTTGTATCATATGAGGCTCCTAAACTTTCGCAAGTATCTTCTATTAAATCTAAATTATATTTTTTTGCGAGTGAAATAAGCTTTTCCATATCAGTAGAGGTTCCTAATACATGAATAAGCATAATAGCTTTAGTTTTTTTTGTTATTTTCTTTTCAATTTTACTGACATCTATATTGAAGGTGTTGATGTCAATATCTACAAAAACAGGTTTAAGTTTATTTTGTATAATTGGCCATAATGAAGTTGACCAACATACAGCAGGAATTATCACTTCACTGTTTTTCTGAATCTTTTTATCATTAAGTGGGTTTGTTAAACAAGATAAAGCCAATAAATTTGCCGATGATCCTGAATTTGTCATTAAAGCATATTTTGTACCAATTTTTTTTGCAAAAAATTTTTCAAATTTATTTGTTATTTTTGAGATTGTTATATTTCTTGATCTTAATACATCAATACCTGCTTTAATGTCTTTGTTACTAAAAGCATTAGACAATAAATTATATTTGAATTTTTTTTTTTTATTCATCTGTAATTTAATAATTAATAAGAATCATAATTAACATATAAATACTATTTACTTATTTTGATACTTATCTTTAATATTTTTTCTTAAAAATTTATTATTTTTAAGTTTATATTCTTCGGTCATAGCTTTATTTTTGCTATTATATTTTTTTGAAAAGATTAATTTCCATTTTCTACCTTTTGTAAATTTAGCTCCCTTACCATTATTATGTAATTCTAGTCTTTTAGATAAATTACTTGTGTAGCCGACGTAACTAATAGGTTTAACAGTGTTTATTGATATTAATAAATAAACATAAAAATTCATAATATGGCGGTCCCTAGGGGAATCGAACCCCTCTTTGCAGGATGAAAACCAGCTGTCCTAACCGATAGACGAAGGGACCGTTGGATGATCTTTTATTTTAAAAGTTAGTATATATCAAGCCTAATTAAACTATAAAAAAACATCCTTAATATTTAATTGTAGTGTTTTTTTGTTGTTCCAGATATTTTCATTTATTTGAGCAATTATATTAATATTTTTTCTATAAGATAGTAAATGCTCAGCGATTTTTGTATCCATACAATTAAAACATATGGATTTAATTGATGAGCCAACTTTAGGTTTGAATATAACTGTAATATGCTTTTCATTTAAAATATTAGATTTAATTATTTTTAAATCTTTAAAAAAAAATGTCGGAAGAGAATTTCCATTACCAAAAGGTCCCAGTTTATTAATTTCATTTATAAAATTATTATTTATTGCCGATGGAGATATTTCTAAATCATATTCATAATTAGAATTTGGATCTGAAAATTTATTGGAATAATCTTTCTGAATAAAATCATCTAAAATTTTAATATTATTCTTTTTAATTGTAAATCCCGCAGCCATGTTATGTCCACCTCCATTATCAATTACTTTGTTATCTTTCAAAATCTTGATCAAATTTCCAATATTATAATTGAAAGTTGATCTGGCAGATCCTTTTAGAATATTGTTAGATCTTGTTATAACTATTGAAGGTTTATCAAAGTAATCTTTTAGTCTAGAGGCAATAATTCCAATTAAACCTTCGTTGATATTAGGGTTATAGTACACTATCACTTTTTTGTTTTCTTTTTCAATTTTTTTAAAATTTATTTTATTTAGAATATTATTTTCAATTTCTTTTCTTCTATTATTTAATTCAATTAATTTTATTGAGTTATTTTTAATTATCTCTGTATTGTCAGAAGATAGAAGTTCAGTAGCAAAATTTGATTTACCTAACCTTCCACCTGAATTAATTATTGGACCAATGAAATAACCCAAATCATTTATTGTAAGTTTGCTTTTTTTATTAGCTAATTTAAATAATGAATTAAATGCAAGATTCTTAGTTATATCAAATTTTTTAATAACATTTAGCGCAATTTCCCTATTAAGTTTTCTTAATGGCATCACATCACAAACTGATGCCATTAAAACATAAATTAAAAAGTTTGATAAATTAAAATCAAATTTTTCTTTTTTTATTACTAGATCTATTAAGAAATAAGTTAACGTTGTTGCACATAAGTAATCAAAATTTTCATATCCATTATTTTTTTTAGGATTTATTATTATATTAGATTTTGGGTATGGTTTACTTATCTCATGATGATCTATTACAATTGATTTAATATTATTTTCATTCAGAAAATTTATTGCTTCATTTGAGGTAGAACCACAATCAACCATAATTATTAATTTTGGTTTTTTTAATATCAGTTTTTTAAAAAGATCTTTGGTAGCTCCATATCCATCTGTTACCCTATCTGGTATATAATAAAAATGAGGCTGATTAATAAAATTAAAAAAACGAACTAATAATGAAGTTGAAGCTGCACCATCTACATCGTAATCACCTAAAATACATATTTTTTCTTTAATTTT
>Ga0315339_1002281_pt1 | contig 14812 bp, 13 predicted proteins | sample ASW17metaG_FD_204514 | JGI IMG/M metagenome (GOLD analysis project Ga0315339, IMG submission 204514) | Ammonia-oxidizing marine archaeal communities from Pacific Ocean, United States - ASW #17 | ecosystem: Environmental > Aquatic > Marine > Oceanic | place: USA: California | collected 2016-12-05
AAAACCTCAATGACGACTTACTAATTCGAGTTTGCGGCGTTAGCCGCCTCTGCTGCCGCGTTGAAAAACGACTCTGATTGAACTGGGTCATGGTTTTCACCGGCTTCGTCCATTTGAGCCGAGAATTTTTCATCATGGAACGACTGGAACTGCTCCGAGATGGTCGAATCATGCTCTTCCTGACCGCTCAATTCTTGCTCTGGACCAGATCCGTCCGTTTCAAGAGGAGGGTGGAAGGCATATTCAGAAGCTGCGTCTCTGTGCTCGGAGAAGATGTCGGCATGCGAGGCATCACCATGGACCGAGAAGATGTCGGCATGCGAGGCATCACCGTGGGCCGACCAGATGTCAGCGTGTGACGCGTCACCATGGGACGAAAAGATGTCACCGTGAGAGGCATCACCATGCTGCGAGAAGATGTCACCGTGAGAGGCATCACCGTGGGCCGACCAGATGTCAGCGTGTGATGCATCACCGTGGGTGGAGAAGATGTCTGAATGCGACACATCGCCATGCTGGGAGAAGATGTCGCCGTGGGAAGCATCACCGTGGGCGGAGAAAACGTCACCGTGGGAGGCATCGCCGTGGGACGAGAAGATGTCTGAATGCGACACATCGCCATGCTGGGAGAAGATGTCGCCGTGGGAAGCATCACCGTGGGTCGAGAAGATGTCGCCGTGGGAAGCATCACCGTGGGCGGAGAAGATGTCACCATGAGATGCATCACCATGGGACGACCAGATGTCAGCGTGTGACACATCACCATGGGACGAGAAGATGTCTAGATGCGACGCATCGCCGTGGGACGAGAAGATGTCACCATGAGATGCATCACCATGGGACGACCAGATGTCAGCGTGTGACGCATCACCATGGGACGAGAAGGCGTCTAGATGCGACGCATCACCATGGGCCGAGAAGATGTCACCGTGGGACGCATCACCATGGGCTGAGAAGATGTCATCGTGGGATGCATCACCATGGGACGAGAAGACGTCACCGTGGGATGCGTCACCGTGGGAAGAGAAGACGTCATCGTGAGATGCGTCACCATGGGACGAGAAGATGTCGCCGTGAGATGCATCACCATGGGCTGAGAAGATGTCGCCGTGAGATGCGTCACCGTGGGCCGACCAGATGTCAGCGTGTGATGCATCACCGTGAGTAGAGAAGATATCTGAATGCGATGCATCGCCATGCTGCGAGAAGACATCGCCGTGCGACGTATCGTCATGGGCCGACCAGATATCAGCGTGTGACGCATCACCATGCTGCGAGAAGATGTCACCGTGCGACGCATCACCATGCTGCGAGAAGATGTCACCGTGCGACGCATCACCATGCTGCGAGAAGATGTCACCGTGCGACGCATCACCATGCTGCGAGAAGATGTCGCCGTGGGATGCATCACTATGCGCGGAGAAGATATCAATGTGGGATGCATCACCATGCGCGGAGAAGATGTCCGTGTGCGAGGTATCACCGTGGGCCGAGTAGATGTCGGCGTGTGAGGCATCGCCGTGGGCAGCGATCTGCTCGTCCGTACCCAATGAATGGATATCCGAGTGCGACGCAGCCCCGTGCTGCGAAAAGGCATCCGAATGAGACGCATCCCCGTGTTGGGAGTAGATGTCTACGTGCGACGCATCGTCGTTATGTTGCGAGAAGGCGTCCGAATGAGACGCATCCCCGTGTTGGGAGTAGATGTCGGCGTGTGAGGCATCTCCGTGTTGGGAGTGAATGTCGGCGTGTGATGCATCGCCGTGTTGGGAATAGATGTCAGCGTGTGATGCATCGCCGTGTTGGGAGTAGATGTCAGCATGTGACGCCTCGTCGGCATGCTCGGAAAAGGCGTCCGCATGAGACGCATCATCCCCATGCTGTGAGTAGATGTCTACGTGGGACGCATCATCTTTGTGCTGAGAGAAGATGTCTGTGTGGGACGCTTCTCCATGCACGGAGAAGATGTCGGCGTGCGAAGTATCTCCATGCGCGGAGTAGATGTCAGCGTGAGAGGCATCACCATGCTCGGACCAAATGTCAGCATGGGATGCATCGCCGTGAGCGGAGTAGATGTCTACGTGGGACGCATCATCTTTGTGCTGAGAGAAGATGTCTGTGTGGGACGCTTCTCCATGCACGGAGAAGATGTCGGCGTGCGAAGTATCTCCATGCGCGGAGTAGATGTCCAGGTGGGAAGCGTCCCCATGCTTGGACCAGATGTCAGCGTGGGATGCGTCTCCATGCTCGGACCAAATGTCAGCGTGAGAGGCATCGCCGTGAGCAGAGTAGATGTCCAAGTGGGAAGCGTCCCCATGCTCGGACCAGATGTCAGCATGGGATGCATCGCCGTGAGCGGAGAAGGTGTCTAAGTGGGATGCATCGCCATGCTGAGAGAAAATGTCAGCGTGCGAGGCATCACCATGCGCGGAATAGATGTCTAAATGGGACGCATCCCCGTGCTGAGAGAAGATGTCAGCGTGCGAGGCATCACCATGCGCGGAGTAGATGTCCGCGTGCGAGGCATCACCATGAACGGAGTAGATGTCTGAATGAGACGCGTCCCCGTGCTGTGAGAAAATGTCAGAGTGCGAGGCATCACCATGAGCGGAGTAGATGTCCGCGTGCGAGGCATCATCACTATGCTGCGAGAAGATGTCAGTATGCGAGGCGTTCCCGTGCTGTGAGTAGATGTCCGAGTGCGAGGCATCACCATGAACGGAGTAAATGTCAGCGTGCGAGGCATCATCACTATGCTGCGAGAAAATATCAGAATGGGAAGCCTCATCACTATGCTGCGAGAAAATATCAGAGTGGGAAGCCTCATCACTATGGGCCGAGAAGACAGAATCGTGAGAAGCTGCAGCACCGTGATCCGCTGACGCCGGGGATACTGAGAACACGCCAAAGGCTGCAATTGAGGCTGCGATAAACAATGAGCGCCGTGCCGTTGTATGCGCGAAAAGCACGTGTGGCATTAGAAGTCCGATTCCCAGCTTATTGCCCGCTCTGCAAAGCCAGTTATACCCGTGCGATAGGATAACTTAAACCCATGGGCGGGCCACAAGAGCTGCCCCCTGCACAACGACCGAGGATCGCCATTCTCGCAGGATCCCGTAGAGCAGCGCCGACGCATCTGCTTGAGATAACGGGGGCCATACGAGGGGTGAGGGCATGGAGTAACTAGGGTAACGATCAGGGGATCGTTCCCAGGTTGGCCTGAAGGAATTAGACCCCTGACAGTTTTGCGGAGGTGCGCGAGTGATCAGTTTGCATAGGAACAGCAAAGGCGAGTTGATAGAGGCGACGGGTCTTCGGGTTCGGGAGTCGTCTGTCTACACACCCGATAGAACGGAACCCTTCCGCCTGAGCCGTGGCAAATTCAGCGACTTCCTGACCTGTCAGCGCTGCTTCTATCTCGATCGGGTTCGGGGTCTAATCTCTCCCTCGATGCCCGGATGGACGCTGAACGAGACGACCGACGTATTGCTCAAGAAAGAGTTCGATCGATCGAGAGAGACCCAGACCGCCCACCGGCTATTCGAGGCGTTCGGCTTGGTAGATGCCGTGCCGTTCGACCACCCATCGATCGATGACTGGCGGGACTCCTTGCACCATGGCCTGGAATATCATGTGCCCGGTTCCAACATCGTGCTCACTGGTGGTGTCGACGATATCTGGTTCGACCGCAGATCCGAGCAGGTGATCGTTGTTGACTACAAATCGCAGGCCAGCGCTTATCCGGTGACCACCGAGGGGTACCTCGCAGGTATCTATCATGGAGGTTACAAGATCCAGATGGATTTCTATGCCTACCTGCTGGTCAAGATGGGATTTGATGTTTCTCCCACGGCGTATTTCTACGTGTGCAATGCGGACCGTAGTGCACCCGATTTCGGTGGGAAGATGCTCTTCGAGGAAACGTTGATTCCCTACGGTTGGAGCGCGGACTGGATCGAGCCTAAGGTCACCGAGATGATCGAGGTGCTGGCCAGTAGTGAAATGCCACCGTCAACACCGGCGTGTGAGAACTGCGCGTACGCCCGGCAACGTGCATTGCTCGAGAGCTAGTCTGTCTACGTGGGATTAGCCTTCGGCCGAATTATCCCAACATGCCGATAGCGCGTAAGACTGAGATGATGGAGGAGTGGGATGATTGGATTCGCATCGGTTGGCGCTATAACGTTCCTCTTGATCGTGATGATTAGCCTCCCCTTGCATGTGCTACTGAGGAAGCTCTCGTTCAGGCGGACTATCAGCGACCCACGGTTTCTGGCATCGAGCGTGTCGATCTCACTGCTGGTAGGTGCTGTGGTCAGCCTAGGCGATCGATAGTTACCACGCCCCCTGGAGCTCCGCTACGTAGTCCGTGAAAGCCTTGGTCGGTGAGAACGTAGGCCTCAAGCCCCGTAACGCCTTGGAGCGCGAGAGATCCATCGGTTGCCTGAACGACTGCCGCAGCCCCTGCGCCGGGGTGCTCATCACCGCCTCCCACGCACCGAGGCTCTCGACGTCTACCTCCCATGCCACGCAATCGATGGCCGCGCACTTCAATCCGCCCGGGCTGGCCATGCTCTCGAGCACCTTCAGCGCTTATATGAAGCAGCCATAAGTGTCACTGCGCACGGGTAGCGGCTACCGAGCGTAGGTTACATACTCCGCCGGGAACGGCGTTGGACAGGTCCCATCTGCGAAAGCAACATGAATCGTCATATCGTTAACGATTTCGACGTACAGGAACATGTAGCCAAAGTTATTTGGATGGCCTGCCTCTACAAGATTGTGGCCTTCATAGCAATGTGAGGTCGTAACTTCTTGTGGCAAGCGGTATGTCGCCTGTCCGGGTTCCAACCTGAGAATGAATTCCTCGTTAGGTGCCGGCCCACCTAATCCCCCGATGTCTTTCGAGTTTAATCCGCCCACGTGAACCAAGCCGTCGAAGTACTCCACGAACGTGAGGTCGCCTCCGAATCGGAGCGTGTGCCCCTTGATGACAGGTGCTGTCGGATCGGCGAAGTGCCACATCCCGGCAAGCGTACCGGCTACTTCTCGGTTCACTCCAAGGCAGATGTCACCCGTGGATCGGTACGGCAGGAGAAATCCCTTGACCTCCGACCGATCAGGCTCGGCCAGGTACTCCCATGGGCAGAGCGCATGCAAGAAAGTATCCGCTTTCTCCCACCTAGCCGGATTCAGATAGTCCACGAAGTAGGTGCCATCGTACAGACCATAGTCGAACCCTTGATTAGTTCCCGGTCGATTCGGGAGGTGACGGAACAAGACCTCCCCAGCTTCAAAGAATATCGGGTCGATCTGTTCATTTACGTACTTCAATGGTGGCTTAGCAGACCACTGCCCGTGTCCATTTTCGTCAGCTACGGAATCGACCAGATCGACAATCCTTTGGTCTGGATTGACCACATGGCCAAATTTGATCCAGACCTCGCATGAGACCATGAATACTAAGCTGTAGTCCTTGACCCCGTTGCTGTATGTCAACCCTACTGTTGCTTGCCACAAGTAAGAATCTACAGGAGCGTATACAGGAACCCCATCGAGTTCGAGTTCATAACGTGGGTAGGCGTACGAGTGCTGTGAAGTCCCACTGTGCGTAGCGGCTCCCGTCGCCCATACTTCTTCCGTTTGTCCTTCGTCCATAATCCAACGCTCGAAGGATGGATTCGCATCTGACTCACACGGAAGCCCGTTTGCCCACCTTGCGCCCGCCACCACCTTGATCGTTACGGTTTCCTCGACGCACTTTGCGCTTGGGTTCCAGTCGCCGCCGCCGGTGCAGGCTACGAACTCGAGAACATACTCGCCCACGCTAGACCTCGAGACCTGTTGGACGAGGACGTCCTCGAGGACAGTGTCCGCGTTCTCAACCCTGTCCCATATCACGTCGCTACGCTCGAAGCTCCATTTCAGCCAGTCCACCTGCCCTCTCAGTTCAGCGCGACACGTTGTCGGGTAATCCGCGGTGATTCGATCGTCAATGCACGTCAATGATTTAACAGCTACAGGGGTCACAGTGATTCTCGGTGGTAAAGCTGTCAACGTGGCTTTCGGCGTCGCGACAGGAATGGCCGTCGGGATAAGCGCTGACGTCGCAGTAAGCGGTGACGTTGCAGTAGGCATTGGCGTTGGGGTGGGAACAAGCATCGATGTGTCGACCGAGATTTCAACCAAATCGCAGGTCGAGTCCTGGCAGACCTCTAGCGTCACTACTACCTCAGGAACCAGTTGGTATTCCTGCTCGAGGGGAATCTCATAAGAAGCTCCCGTATTCCAACCCCAGATGTTCGATTCCCATCTGAGCTGAGAGCCTTGAGTCGCATCACTCGCATGACACATGATCTTTGGAACATGTTGATCGAGAGAGCAATGCGCCGAAAGCTCTAACGGTGTGTTTACAACTGTTGCACTAGGGTCAACAGGAGCGGCTGCCGGTGCCGCCTCAGTAGGGCTCGGTTGCACTAGGGTCGACGTTGATATGGGGCGCGGTGCAAGAGTATTAGGCAGCTCGCCCTCTGCACCACAACCTAGCAGGACAATTGTCAATGCTGCAGGTAACAAAAAGAGCAGTGTGGACTTCATCCGAACGACTCCCTCGGTCGCGTTCCATGTCGGCGGCTTGCACGTCAAGCTGTCGAAAGCGAAATCCCATTCCGGATACTCATTCATGGGCGCATGACGGCTACGTCTCGGACCAAAACCGGTATCGCTGCCTGAGATAATCGTCTGCGCCCATCAGGCCTCCCAATCCGGCACTGCCGACATACTACTAATCGCAGTTGTCAGATTCACCGATAGTGAAACGCGGCCTGAATCGTTACAGTTCATCCGAATGGCATAGTAGCCGTCCGTCGTCTGCTTTCTCGAGCTGAACCTGTGGCACCGCCGGCCTATACACTACCGCCTGCTTGCAGGTGACCCGCGCAGGAGGAAACATGCTTAAAGCCTGGGATTCCGACGGCCACGTGATGGAGTCTGAGGCCACGTTCGGGGAGCCCTATTGGGACCTACTACCAACGAACCGCAGGCCCTACGTCGTGGAATCCGACCATTCGGGCACCCTTTCCTGGGTCATAGACAGTCGTCTGTTTCCCGTGCGCACAGGGCCCCACCAGTCCGCCGGCACTCCCCTAAGCAAGAACGGCGTCCGCTGGAGGGCCCCCAATTCAAACCTCATGGCCGAGCGGCGGGAGCACGACAGCGTAGAGAGCGCCGAGTTCCGATCGGCCGCAATTAGGTCGGAGCAGTTGGACCGCGAGAACATTGACGTTCAGATCAACTACCCCACCATGTTCCTGTCCTACCCCATCACCCATGACCCGGCGCTAGGGACAGCCTTGACCCGCTCCTACAACAACTGGATTGCCTCCGTGTCCAGCCAGGCCCCGGACCGCCTTAAGTGGGTCACGGCCATCGACCCACAAGACCCCACGGCAGCAGCCCAGGAGGTCTACCGTACCGCCGATATGGGCGCCTCAGGCGTAATGATACTGGGCATGACCGGAGACATCCGAGTAGATGACCCACAGCTGGAAGGCGTGTGGGCCGCCGCCGCCGAGACGAATCTCCCCGTTGGGGTGCACGTAGGCCATAGCTTCAGCGCTCTCGGAAAAATAAACGACACTCACCACGACAAGACCGTCATGCCCTTCTGGCTAACGCTCCTGTTCGGCTTCCAACGCGTCATCGCCAAGGGCATCGCAGACAAGTACCCCAGCTTGCGCATCGCCTTTTTGGAGGGAGGTTGTGCCTGGGTCCCCGGCCTAGTGGATCGCATCACAGAGCATTGCGGGCTCGACGGCTCCCGTGCCGGCCCGTCCTTCCGCACGGGCTATTTGGCTGAACACTATCCTCGGGAATACATTGAGCGAGGTCAGCTCTACTTCGGTTTCGAAGTCGACGAAGGCATGCTTCCCTACGTCCTGGAGGAATTCGGCGATGAATGCTGGCTCTACGCCTCCGACATCCCCCACCGCGACCGCCTGTACGACAACGCCCGTGCTCTCCAGGAGCGCATCGACATTGGCGAAGACACCAAACGCAAACTCCTCATCGACAACACTGCCCGCTTTTACGGGCTAGACATCCAAACCAAGCAGCCTTTGAAAAAATAGCCACACCCAATCAAGCCAACAGCGGCCAAGGTCACGGGCTTCAAGGCAACGCTCCTGTAACAGCGCGCCCGCCCGTCGTGCTAGGTTGGGTTGCGGCGAAGCGCGACCACGGGGATGACGCGAGTGGTGTTGTCTTGGTAGGTGCCAAAGTTGGGGCGCTTTTCGACGAGCTTGGCATAGAGGCGGGCGCGCTCGGGGCCGGTGACGGACTCGGCGGTCGCTTGGTAGGTCTCGGTGCCGATCTCGACGGTGACCACGGGATGGGCGACCAGGTTGAAGTACCAATCCGGATGGACGGGTGAGCCGCCCTTGGTGGCGAAGACGTACACGCAATCCTCGCCTGGCAGGTAGACAACGGGGTTCGTGCGCGGGAGGCCCGTTTTGGCGCCCGTGGTGTTCAGCAGCAAAATGGCCTGCTCCGGACGACCCGGGTTCGTTCCACTGTTGCTTCTGAACTGCTCGATGACCCCAGCGTTGTTCGCGTTTCGCTCTTCGCGGCTCGTCATGGCTGAACCCCTTCGGTCGGTCTGCCGCCTATGCTACGGGAGCGCCGATCATTTTTTTGGATGGAAACGCGCTAGGTTGCACGTGGAATCAACTGGCCGAGGGAGGCGCTGTGGACGCGGAACTTTCGCGTTTCACGACGCTTTAAGAGGAGGAAAGGATCCGGGCAAGCCCCTCGTTGGATTGCGATCAATCAGTGCACTGCCAGCGACCCACGGGGGGGCTGTTCTCATTTTCCAGGCCATCCGCTGATGACGACGTTCAATCTTTGATGGCGGGGCTCACTCTCGGGTCAAGGCCATTATTCGTCCTGCGGTAGACGCCGAGTTCGGGCGATAAACGTATTTTCTGCCGCGCTCGATTTTCTCCTCGTACAGTACCTCCTCGTGACCGTCATATTTGATCGCGAAGGCGTGGTAGTTAGCTTGCGACACGAAGAACCGCGCGTACCCGTCGCTGTTGGTCCGCCAGCGCCCTACTCCTGCAATAACGAGCTCGGCGCCTGCGACAGGGTTGTCCCTGTGGTCAAGGACTCTAATCGTCGCAGCACGCCACCGCAGCAGATGGGTGGTGATAGCTTGCCTCAACCTACTGGGGATGCCAGGAATAGGGCCTGCAGGAATCAACTTGACGACGTCTTCTACGTAGGTGTCCGGCTTGGGAACCTCCCAGTCCGGGCCGTACTTGAACCGGAGGAATTCGTCCGGCGGGTCGGGGACCAAAAACTTCTCGCCGATGAAGTCGATCTCTTTGAGATGTTCGAACAACTGAGCGGGGATTCGTACCCCGGGGTAGTGAAACGTGCTGCCGTCGATGATCTTTCGGGCGTGCCAATCGACTCTTATTGATGATTTCAGTGCGGGAACGTAGACGCCATGAGGCTTTCGGATCACCTTCGTGATGAACCCTCGCTCTCGCAAAGCGGCAGCTACTAACGGGATTGAGTCCTCGGTGAAGCCGTGAAGTCCGAACACTGAGGCAATGTCCACATCGTCGTCCCACGGAATGAACCCGCGTTCCCTAACCGCACCGAGACACGTCCCCTCCTCGAGGTAGAAGACCACGCCCAGGTCATCCAAGACCTGCTTCACTTCCCGCAAGGCACTTGTGGCGGCGGGGACGTCTAACGGATGGAGGTCCGTCATTGACCGCTCCAACGCCTCCTCGTCCGCTTCACTGAGCGCATCCATCGCATCCTCCCAATCAGACGAAGTCCGACTCCTCACCCCACTACCTGGATGCGCAGAGTAGCACTTATCGATCGTTTGTCCTCCGATTCGGTGCGGGCTAGGGCTCCGGGGATGGTGGCTTCGGTTGTGCCGCCTGTGAGCCGGGCGTAGTCTGACCGCTGTTGCACGCCGGTTCCACAAAACCGGAAGGCGACCAAATCGAGTCTCGGACGCTGCTAGACTCCTCCCATGGACGTTCAAGAAATATTCCCAGGCGTGTACGAGATGCGGACGGAGTACGGCCGCGACACGGCTGGGTTGCTGCTGGACGGCGCTTTCCCCCACGCAGTCTGGTACATCGACGGGCCGTCGCCTGCGCTGCTGGATCCGGGACCAACGGTGGTCGCTCAGGAAACGCTGCTAACACTTGAGGCCATGGGGTTCGACCCGGACGCCATCGAGTACGTCGTACCGTCGCACATCCACATCGACCACGCGGGCGGGGCAGGTTGGCTGGTCGGCCAGTTGAGCCGGGCGCGGGCGGTATTTCACACGCGTGGGGCGCCGTACATGCTGGACGTAGCGAAGCTGACGGCGGGCACCGAGGAGGTGTTCGGCGAGGAGTGGCTTGACGTCTTCGGCGAGTTGCTGCCGGTCCCCTCGGATCGGCTGATCACGGTGGAGGAGGGGTCGCACCTGGAGCTGGGCGGCCGGGATTACCGGATCGTTTTCATGCCGGGACACTCGCTCGACCACATCGGCGTGTACGACGAGGAGCATCGGGCGCTCTACTGCGGACATGGACTCGGCAACTACCTGCCTGAGCGGCGCTGGATGCCGGAGACCCCCATGACCCTGCCCTACTTCGACGTGGCCGCGAGCATCGAGTCGATCCGGCGCGCGCGCGATCTGTCGCCGCGCTACCTGCTACCGGCGCATACGGGATTTCTCGCGGCGAACCCCGCATTCGCCATCGACTCGGTCGAACGTGTGACGCGAGAGATCGGCGAGCTGGTGCAGGCGGGGATGGCGGCGAACCGGACGCTGGACGCGATGGAGGAGGAGGTCCGGACCTACTTCTTCGCCAAGCCAGAAAAGGCGGATAGGTCGTACCTGCCCACGGTGATGGCGTACGTCCGGTACTACGAGCGCCAGGCACACCGGAAGGCCGAGGTCGGATAGCGCCGGCGACGAGGATCCGCGAATCGGTGCTGAGCATGCGTCACGCTGAACGCGGGCGAACGCTTCTCGCTACGGGTCGATTGAGTCGATTCGTGGCGCCCGCGGATGCGGACTGCAACCCCATTCGAACGGCGGACGCGAAGGCCCGTACGCAGGGTTGACCAAGCGATTCTTGACCTCTGCTAGACTCGCGCCCATGGCCATCACCTACGCAGACGTCAACGGGATCCGAATCGCGTATGAGACGACGGGCGCCGGCTTTCCGCTGTTGCTGCTTCATGGATTTCCACGAACGCACCGGACGTGGGAAAAGGTGACGCCGCTCCTCAGCGACCGTTTCACGCTGATCACGCCGGACCGTCGCGGCTACGGCGATTCAGACCGGGCGCCAGACCCAGCCACCTACGACAACGTCCATATGGCCGCGGACGCGATGGGGTTGCTCGACCACTTGGGCGTGGGCGATTTTCTCGTGGTTGGTCACGACAAGGGGATGCCGACGGCGCGGCGGGTGGCGGCGGATAGTCCGGGGCGCGTGCGGGGTGCAGTGATGATCGATGGCATGCCCGAGGGGGCGGACGTATCGCGCCGGCGGGACACCAGCGGGCGCACTTGGTATTTCGACTTTTTCAAGCAGCGGGGGGTGGCGGAGCAACTGATCGGCCAGAATCCACGATTGTTTTTTTCGCTGTTCCTGGAGCGCAATCCACATCTGACGGCGGAGGAACATGACTACTACGCATCGATGTTCAGCAGACGCGGGTCGGTCGACGCGATATTGGCTGACTACCGTGCTGGCTTGGAGGTGGATCCCCAGCACTGGCATCAGCAAGCGGCTGCGGGCGTGAAGATGACGGTGCCGTTGCTGGTCATGTGGGGCGCCAGCGGACCGACCGCCAACGCACCGGTGCTTGAGGCGTGGAACCAAGTCGCTGTCGACGTGCGAGGTGGGCCAGTTGACGGCGCCGCGCACTACGTCCACGAACAGCAGCCCCAGGAAGTCGGTGAACGGATATTGGCGTTCGCCGACGAGATCGGAGTCTAACCGCTAGGCCGCGATGATCGAGCCGGCGGACTGCTAGTTGGAACGGTCCCAGGGCCTGCCGGTGAAGGCCTCATTCAGCGTGTAGAAGTCCGTCTCTATGACCTCCGTTTCACCACAGCGGAAACAGCTGAAGGGTGCATCGATGTCGCCGAAGGTTTGCCGCAAGTAATGCGTGTAGGTGGTCATGGTCGCTCCCTCTTTCCTGTGCCGACCCACCTCTATGTGGGCCAACTGGGGTGCTACCCATGAGATGGTCGCGGCACGGTTGCAAGAACGATCAGTTTCGGTTCACGCCGGGTGCGACTTGGTAGCCGTTTCGGCAACCCGGTTTACGCACGTATCTCGACCACCGCCTCGACCTCGACCGCGACGCCTCCGGGGAGGGTGGCGACACCGAAGGCACTGCGCGTGTGCCGGCCGCGCTCGCCCAAGACCTCGACGAGGACATCGGAGCAGCCGTTAACGACGGCGGGCGGCTCGGTGAAATCAGGCGTGGCGTTGACCATGCCGGTGAGCTTGACGACCCGAACGATGCGGTCGAGGTCGCCCACCTCGCGCTCCACGTTGGCAAGGATCTGGAGGCCGCACGATCGTGCCGCCGCGTACCCTTGTTCGACCGCGCAATCGTCGCCGAGTTTGCCCACCATAAGGTCGCCCCGGGCATCGCGCGCGACGACGCCAGAGAGGTAAACCAGATCGCCGATGCGCAGCGACGGGATGTAATTGCCCATAGCGGTCGTCGGAGCCGGCAGCGCGATGCCCAACTCCGTGAGTCTCTCCTGCGTGTGTGACATGATTTTAACCTTGTTGCATCAGCGTGGGATTGGGGCTCAACGGTATCACCAAACAGTTACGTGCAATGCTTTGCGTAATGGCCCGGAGGGATGTGGGTGCCCCGCATCCCTCCGGGCGCGAAATAGGCGAGTGTACGAGGTAAAGAACTAGCCGGGAACAGCTCTGTAACATTGCGAAAATATCCCTTGCCCCCCTGCAGGCCCTAGCCCGTTTAACGTTTAGAGCCCGCGCTGCTATAGTGCGCGCATTCTCGAAGAATAACCGCGAGTGAGGCCACCATGAGCTATGACCTATTGATCAAAAACGGCACCATCGTTGATGGAACCGGGGCCCCGCAATACAAGGCTGACGTGGCCATCGCCGACGGCAAAATCACTCAGATTGGGGCGATCCAGGGCGACGCCAAGCGCGTCATCGATGCGACTGGCCAGTTGGTGCTTCCCGGGTTCATCGACAACCACTGTCACTTCGACGGCCAGGTAACGTTCGATCCTTTGTGCACGTTCTCGTCATACAACGGTGTGACGACGGTGATCAACGGCAACTGCTCGCTGACGTTGGCGCCGTTGCGCAAGGGCGACGAGCACGTGGTCGCGCAGATGCTGGCGAAGGTTGAGGCGATCCCGCTGGACGTGCTGGAGAACGGCGTAAAGTGGGGGTGGGAGACGTTTGCGGAATACCTAGATGTGGTCGAGGAGAACCTAGGCGTGAACGTCGGTGCGCTGGTCGGGCACTCAGCGCTGCGTCGCTACGTGATGGGGGACGCGTCCCAAGAGCGCGAGGCGACGGGGGAGGAAATCGAGGCGATGCAGTCGGTGCTGCGCGAGTCATTCGACGCGGGTGCCATCGGAATTTCGTTCGACCGCAACCCACGGCACGTGGATACGACGGGTAAATTGCTTCCGGGGAACGTGGCGTCGCGCGAGGAGATCCTGGCACTGGCCAGCGAGATGAAGACGATTGGCCGTGGTGCCATCGAGGTGGGCGATCCCACGCATTTGGAGCTTGAGACGGGGTTCTGCGGTGAGGTCGCCCAAGCCGCGGGACGGCCGGTTATCTACACGTCCATCGTTCAGAACGTGCTGGATCCGGAGCAGTGGCGAGAGCACCTGGCACATGCCGCGGAGAACCAGGCGAACGGGATCGAAGCCTACCCGCTGATCAACCCACGCCCCGGGCTACGATTCTTCCAGATGAACAGCGCCGAGTTCTTCAACTTCCTCCCCACGTGGAAATCGATCATGGCCACGCCAGAAGCCGAGCGGATCGAGCGCTTCAGCGACCGGTCGATCCGCCTGACGCTCGGCGAGGAGGTGCGCAATGGGATCAACAAGACGGCTCTGGGGTTTTCAGGGCGCTGGGACCTGGTCGAGGTGATCTCGCCTGCGCTGGAGTCGAACGCGAGGCTGGCGGGCAAGAGCATCACGGCCATCGCAGAAGAACAGGGCGAGGAGCCGCTGGACGCGTTCCTGGACCTGGTGGTCGAGGAGAAGCTCAAGACGTGGTTCGCCCGCAACCAGCAAAACAACGACGATGAGGCGATGGGGGAAATCCTGAATAGCCCGAACACAGTGCTGGGGCTGTCGGACGCAGGGGCCCACGTCGTACGCGAGGGTGGGTACGGCCTGAGTGTGTATTTCCTGAGTCACTGGGTACGCGACAAGCAGGTGATGGGCCTGGAGGCGGGCGTGAGGCAACTGACGAGCGTCCAGGCGGAGTTGTTCGGCATCAACGACCGCGGCCGACTGGAGACGGGGTTGGCGGCCGACGTGCTGGTGCTGGACTACGAGGGCCTTGGGCTGGAGGAAGCTGAAGAAGCACACGACCTGCCGGGCGGATCCATGCGGCTGAAGCAGGTGTCGCGGGGCATCTCACACACCATCGTAAACGGCGAAGTGCTGATCGAAAACGGAGAGCACACGGGCGCGGTGCCCGGCAAGGTGCTGCGCGGCAACGGCCGGGGGTAATCAGATGACCCCAGATCCGGA